>Ga0075522_10001508_pt1 | contig 17624 bp, 21 predicted proteins | sample NGEPerA_FD_74796 | JGI IMG/M metagenome (GOLD analysis project Ga0075522, IMG submission 74796) | Arctic peat soil microbial communities from the Barrow Environmental Observatory site, Barrow, Alaska, USA - NGEE PermafrostL2-A | ecosystem: Environmental > Terrestrial > Soil > Wetlands > Peat ... | reverse complement strand
GCCTATGGTTTCGATAATTTGTCCTTAAGCGCCAAATACCAACTTTGGCAAAATGGCACACACGAGGCCATTTTCTCGGCGGGCGTAAAATGGGAAATTGGAGGCACCGGCAGCAAAAGCATCGGGCCGAACCCCGCGAGCACGTTCACACCCACGATTTATTTCGGCAAAGGTCTCGGCGATCTGCCCGACCTGTTGAAATATGCAAAACCATTCGCCATCACCGGCACGCTGGGTGAAGCGTTGCCCAATAGCGCCGACCCGGACAGTCTTGAATGGGGATTCGCGCTCGAATATAGCCTGCCCTACTTGCAATCGCAGGTGAGAGACATCGGCCTGCCCGCGCCGTTCAAAAGAATGATTCCGGTGGTTGAGTTTTCATTCGCAACACCGGAAAATCGAGGAGGCGGTTCGACGACCGGCACGATCAATCCCGGGGTGTTTTATGAAAGCCGCTACTTTCAAATCGGCGCGGAGGCCATCGTCCCAGTCAACAGCGCGACCGGCCACGGAGCCGGCGCAGTTCTGCAATTGGAAATATTTATTGACGACATCTGGCCGCAATTATTCGGCCATCCCATCTTTGGAAAATAAAGTTATGAAAACAAATTCGATTCAACGTTGGGCGGTGGCGATTGCTTTGGTTTTGACCGGGCCCTCCTTGGCCTGGGCGCACGCATTTTTGGACCATGCGGAGCCCAAAGTCGGCAGCGTCGTCGCGATCTCGCCGGGCGAACTGAAACTTTGGTTCACTCAAAGACTCGAACCGGCCTTTAGTTGGTTGCAGGTGCAAGACGCCTCGGGCCAGGAAGTGGACAAGAAAAATGCGCATCTTGATGCCGACGACAAGTCGCTGCTGATTGTTTCGCTGCCCCAACTCCCCGCGGGCACATATACCGTGATCTGGCACGCCGTCTCGGTGGACACACACAAGACGCAGGGCCGTTTTAAATTCACTGTCAAGCAACATCATTAAAGGCAGGCATGACCATGTGGTTTATATTGGCGCGAGCGATTCACATTGGCGCGTGCCTTCTATTTTTTGGGGTTTTCGCGTTTGACCGGTTTGTGGCCGCCACGCTTTTTACAGAGAATCATTTTGAAGCGGCTAGTTATTGGAAATCGCGGGTGAAAGTATTCAGTTGGTTTTTGCTGCCGATTATTTTGTTATCCGGACTCGCCTGGTTTGCGCTGGCTGCCGCGATCATGAGCGGGGAACCGCTGCAAGCGGAAATTTTGAAAACAGTTTGGGGCCAAACCCAATTTGGCGCGGCCTGGCAGGCTCATTTGTTTTTTTGGGTCGCGGCGTCCGTTGTTGCGGTACTTTTTCGCTCTCTACAATTCCAAACCTGGCTGCAATTATTTTTCAGCGGCGCTCTGCTGGGTTCCCTGGCTTGGGCGGGGCACGGACTGGAAGGCTCGCGCTGGCACCTCTTTGCGGACGTTTTGCATTTGCTCACGGCTGGGGTGTGGCCGGCAGGTTTGCTACCGTTCTTTTTGCTTTTGCGAAGATTGCGCCAGGTCCAAGAAACAACCTCATCGTTTTTGATCGTTGCGCTTGTCCGCCGTTTTTCCGCGTCGAGCTTGGCGGCCGTTTCCGTCCTCGTCGTCACTGGCTGGATCAACGGTTGGTTTTTGGCGGGTTCTTTTTCGAATCTCTGGGCGCAAAGTTACGGGAGATTTTTGTTGCTGAAAATTGCGCTTTTTATTTTGACGGTCGTCCTGGGCGCGGTGAATCTTTTGCGGCTCAAGCCGCGCCTTGCGGCGGAGAATTCCGAAAAGGCCGCCGCTCAAATGCAATTGAACGTCCAAGCGGAATTATTTCTCGGCGTTGCTGTAGTTGTTGTCGTGGCTATTCTCGGAATATTACCACCCGCCAATCGCTAAAGGCGCCGAAGTCAGTGTATATAATTGAGCAGCGACAGGCCCATGATTTTGGTTCCGCTTTCAAGAGCTGCCTCGTAAGCGGTTTGAGTCTGATCGAGCTGGGTCAGCGTTTGGGCGAGGTCGGCGTTGGTGTCGCCGGAAATCTGGGTGGTCAGGTTGGCGGTCTGCGAGGTAGCAATGTTGCCCGCAGTGGTCAAGGCGGACTGCATGACACCGTTTGCGCTGATTTGGGCGACAATGTGGTCGGCGTCGTTGGCGACGGCGGCGGCGTCGGTGGTGCTGATCGCGGCGGCGTTGCCCGAGGCCAGGTCTTGCTGCAGGGAAATCATGTGGGCAAACAGGTCCACGCCAGTGCGGCTGTCGGCAAAAAGACCGAGGGCGCCGCTCCCGCTGGTATTGGCTCCGGGAACGAGGGCGGCGACTTTGACGTTTGAGGCGATCTCGCTTTGGGCGGTGTTGCTATTGCCTTGATAAGAGACAGAGGTGACGGCGCCGCTGGCGTCGGTGGCGGTGGCAAACGGCTCTTTGTTACTGGCGGTGCCGCTGAAGATATAATTTCCTTCACCATCCTGCGTGTTGCCGATTTGGGCGGCTTGCTGGATTAAGGAAGTCATTTCATTGGCATAAGTAGATAGTTGCGCGCTGGAGTTGGTGCCGTTGGAGGCGAGGGTGGCGATTTCGTTGACGCGGCTGCTGAGGGTTTGCAGACTGTTCATGGCTGTGGCGGAAGTGGTGGCCTCACTTTGCAACTGCGTGATATTGCTGGAATAGTGCGCGGCGGATGCCTGGGAAGCCTGATCATTCAACACCTGGGCCATGACCGAAGGATTGTCTTCGGGCCGCGAAATTTTTTGGCCCGAGCTGGCCTCGCTTTGCAGCGTGTTTTCCTGCTGCTGCAGGTTATTGACCGTGTAGAGAAAATTGTCGGAAAAAGCGGTGTTGGAGATGCGCATAACTTAGAAATTAAAGGAGGTCATACCGTTTTCATAGCCAGGACGGTTTCCAACATTTGGTTGACCGTGGTGATTAATTCCGCGGAGGCTTCGTACGCTTTTTGGAATTGCATGAGATTGGTCATTTCGGTGTCGGTATTCACGCCGCTGAGAGAGTCGCGCTGGGTGGTGAGCATCTGGCTGACGGCGCTGCTATTATTCAGTTGTTCGTTGACCGATTGCAGGGATGAACCAAAGGCCCCGATTGTGGCGGCATAACTTTGGCTGAACGTTTGATTGTTCAGGTCGCTCACGGGCTGGCTGGCCAGTTGAGCCAGCGCCGAAACCACCGTATTGTCGCCGCTCGCGCCCGCCACGCCAGCGGCCTGGAAAGTGGAGGGATCGTTCACCACCGTGGCATTGACGCCAATGCTGGCGGCGTCTGTGCCCGTGAAAAAGTTCTGTCCCGTGCCGCCGTTCAAATCGTAACCTCCCGAATAAACAGTATTGACCTGGGTGATGAGTTGCGAGGCAAGGGTATTGAGCGAGCTTTGCAAGGTGGCGAGGGCGCCGTCGCGGGCGGTGATGGAGCCTTCGATGCTGCCGCCAGTGAGGCTGAGCGGCGCGCTGGAATTTTGGTCCTGCACCAGTAATTGCCCGCTGGAGTTGGTGTAGGTCTGCAAGCTGTCCGCCGCCGTGCCCCCCGTCACCATCGCCACGCCCCCAATGCTGATATTGGCCGCGCCATCGGGCTGGGTGGACGAGGTAAAACTAACTTTTCCGGCCAGGTCTTCGAGGGTTTTCTCGCGCAAATCCACCAGGTCATTGGCCGATCCGCCGCTGCTTTTCGCCTGGATGATTTGCTGGTTCAGCGTCGCAATCTGGGCCAGATCTTGATTGCTGCCGGACACATCGCTCACGATGGAAGAATTCAAACCAGCGGCCAGCGTGTTCAAGCCGGCCGACACCTGGTTAAATTGCCCGGTCAGTTCTTGCGCGCTTTGCACGACCGTTTGCCGGTTGGAAATATTGCCGGGGTCCGTGGAAAGAGATTGCAAGGCGCCAAACATGTTGGATAAATCGGTGGACAAACCTTGGGGACTGGCGCTGTCGGCGCCGGCGCCGCTGGCGGCGCCGTTGAGCTGCTCATTCAAATTCGTCTCGGCATTATCGAGGGCGCTTTGCTGGCTGGCGAGCGAGCCGCTGGCGCTGGCTTCGCTTTGGATTTGCGAGTCAAGCAGGGCATTGCGGACTTGGGTAATCCCGATGGATTCCACGCCGGTGCCTTCCTCACCCACCGGCGTTTCAATGGGAGTGGCGGCCTGGATTTCCAGTGATTGACGCGAATAGGAAGGATTATTGACATTGGCCAGGTTCTGGCCGGCAATGGCGGTCGCCTGCTGTTGGACGTCGAGGGACTGCCCGGCCATGCTTAAGATGTTGAAAAGTCCAACCATAAAATCATTGGATCAGCCGACGGCCTCGTAAAGCGCGCGCCGGGGCAGCCGGCGGCTGTTCATGCTGCCTTGGCCATTGTAAATCCGTGTTTCACGGGCGGGGACCAACGTGTTGATTAAATTCTGCATCAAGTCGATGGAACGGCTGAGGAGGATGTGGTTTTGACGCACCCGCCGCCGGACGCGGACAAGCAATTCGTTATTTTCCGCAACGAGCGCCGACACTAAAGGACGGTAATCGGCTGGCAAAAGTGGAATGAGGCTGGCGAAGGTTGTTTGTTCCGATTGTTGCAGGACTTGGGCGAGTTCGCCGCGGCATTTTTCCCGATGATCGCGGGCCTGCTGAATGGCCACGCCCTGCGCCTTGATCCGGGCGACCGTATGCAGAAGTTCCTCGGCGCCACGCGCCACGACTTGTTGTTGCTGGCGGTCCAGCAACGCGAGCATTTCGCCGTACTGGCCCAACTCTTCCCGAAGGGCGCTGATTAAAATTACGATGCTGTCAATCATGGATTAATGCTGGGTTGAATGGTGCGCCTTGGGCAGAACCTGGTGGACGAGTTGAGTTTCGATGCTTTTGGCCAGTCCAAAAGCGCCGGAGCGGCTCATGCTCTCCGCCATTTGGTTGTTAATCATGTCGTTATAGATGCCGGACTCATTGGAATCTTTAGTGGCCGAGGAAGTGATGACGGTTTTGCGGGCTTCGCCTAAAATCTGGCGCAGCAAGACCGCCTCGAACTGGCGGCTGGCTTCCTTGACCTTGTCGCTGTCCGAGACGTTCGGATTGCCCGCCAATTGATCGAAGGGCACCGCCGAGGCTTTCACTTTGGATTGTAAAGATGAAACATCCATAGTTCACCGAATGATTAATTCAGCCTGCAACGCGCCGGCTTCTTTCATCGCTTGGAACATCGACATCATGTCGCGCGGCGATACTCCCAGGGAATTCAAGGCCGAGGCGACTTTTTCAACGGTGGGCAATTCGGGCAGCGCGATCATGGCGGCTTTTTCCTCGTTGACCTTGGTGTCGGTCTTGGGGGTGACGACAGTCGTGCCGCCCTGGCTGAAGGCGTCCGGCTGGCTGACAGCGAGAGCGGAAGTAATACTGATGGTCAGATTGCCGTGGGAGACGGCGCAACTGGAAATATGAATGTGCGAGGTCGCCACAATCGTGCCGGTGCGTTCATTGATGACAATGCGCGCCGGAACGTCCGTCGTGATCTCGATCGCTTCGAGCAGCGAAATGAAATTCACCGGCGTGCCTTCAAATTCCTCCGGCACCCGCACCCGGACGGTGGTGGAATCCAGCGCCAGAGAGCTATCGGGAAATTTCTGGTTGAGGCCCAGGGCGAGACGAGCCGCCGTGGTGAAATCCGGCTCGCGCAAGATCAATTCCAAATGATGATCACTGACAATCTGCGCCGGAATTTCGCGTTCCACCAATGCGCCGTTGGCGATCTGGCCGACGGTCGGATGGTTCTTGACCACCGAAGAGCCTCCCGCGCCATCCGCCACTGCGGAAATTCCGCCCAGAGTCAGCGCCCCTTGCGCCACGGCATAGACCTTGCCATCCGCGCCGAGCAACGGAGTTTGCAGCAGGATGCCGCCTTGCAAACTTTTCGCATCGCCCATCGAGGCCACATTGACATCCAGGCGTGTGCCGGATTTTTTGAAAGCGGGAATGTCAGCCGTGACGATCACGATGGCCACGTTCTTGGCGGAAAGAGTGGAGGCCGGAACGGTCAAGCCGAAGCGTTGCAGAATGTTGGCAATCGTTTGCAAGGTTTGCAGCGGGTTTTTATCACCATCACCCGCCAAACCAGCGACCAGCCCGTAACCGACCAACTGGTTGTCGCGCACCCCGGAAATCATGGCAATGTCTTTGATGCGGACGCCCTCGCCGCAAACGACCGAAGCGAAGGCCAGCAGCAACGCCACAACCAATAAATCAAGGAGACGACGCATAAGACAGCTTAGAACGGACTCAATTTGTCCCAGATCTTGGTGAACCAGCCCTTGCGCTGGGCATCGGTGATGGTGCCCTTGGAGATGAACTGAATGGTGGCGTCGGCGATGTTATAACTGAAAAGTGTGTTGTTCGCGGCGATGTCGTCCGGGCGCACTGTGCCGCGCACCACGGCATCTTGTTTCTCACCGGAGAAAGCGGTGCGCAATTGGCCTTCGACGACCATGTTGCCATTGGGCAGCACGTCCACCACTCGCACGGCAACCTGGGCGGTGATGGTTTCAGCGTTGTTGATCGTCCCGCCGCCGTTAAACTCAGTGTCCGAAGTATAATTGAGCGCCGGCATCGTGCCCTTCTTGGTCAGCAGACCGCTCGCCGCAGGGCTGTAAAGAAAACTGGCGATGGCGGCGTTGACGGAGGCTTTCTTGGAAGTGGTGGTGTTGTTCTGCCGGGTGGCGCCGTTATTCTCCTGGATCAGAATGGTCAGAATGTCGCCGATGCTATGGGCCTTTTTATCCGCGACCATGGAGCGGATATTTTGATCGGTCCACAAGGAGTCCGCCCGCGCGCGGCTCACTGGCAGCGCCACGACGAGAAGAGTCAGGATTGCTGTGCTACAAAATGATTCGAATGGTTTTTTCATTTTCTACCTTTCCGTCTAATTCACGTTGCGTTTTGGGATTGCGCACCCGCACCATCTGGCCGCACAACCCATCCTGCAGACTTTCCACCATCAACGATATGCCCAGCGTGCCATCTTGAAAAATTGCCTCGACCATCTGCCCGCGGCGAATGAGCGGGCGCACGCGCACCGAACGGTTAAGAATCGGCTTGCCCGCGGCCACAGTCTCGCTGAGTTCCAAGGCCGTGTCCGTCGTGGGAAAATTGGGGAAAACATCGCGCTGGATCAGCAAGTCGCCGCGTTCCATCGACACATCCGCATCTTTCAACAACTCGCCGCGCTGCAAAGTCGAATGGGCCACGGGAATGTCGTGCCAGATCGCCGCTTGCACTGCGACCTGCCAATTGCCGACGCGCTCCTTGCCGTTCCAGAGCACAAAATCCACCACGAAATTCGGGACGATTCCCGCTGCGGGCAATTCCCCCACCTTGAGGGACAAGGGTTCATCGGGCACCTGGGGCCTGCCCCAAGGGCGTGTCAAGTGTAATTCCAACTCGCCCCGCCCTTTGACAAATTCTTTTTGCAAGGTGGCGGTGAGAAGATCCACCAGGTCCGACTCCTCGAAGAAGCGGATGCGCCGGGTGACGCCCACCTGGCCCGCGCCCGATACATTGGCGGCCGAAAGGCTGGGCGCGTTTCGTTGGACGAAATCAGCGATTTGACTGCGGGAAAAGGTGGCGGTTTGACCAAGGCTGGGAGCGCGCGTCAGGCGAAGATGAGGCACGCCGCTGGGCGCGGTAATAATTTCGTCCAGAAACACGCCGGTGCTGTCCACCGAGGCCCGGGGCAGCAGTTGCCACGAATTGGTTTGGCCGGCGAGGGCCAAAGGAAACAGGGCGAGGGCGCCCGCATAAAAAATGGTTCTAATAAACTTCATCAGCGACGGAGATTGTTGCCTTGTTGCATCATTTCATCGGCGGCTTGGACAGCCTTGGAATTCACTTCGTAAGCGCGCTGGGCCACGATCATGTTCACCATTTCCTCGACGACCTTGACGTTGGACATTTCGACGTAACCTTGTTGCAGACTGCCGTAACCGTTCTCGGCCGGATTTCCCGTTTCCGGCGTGCCCGAGGCCGGCGTTTCCAAATACAAATTACGGCCAATGGCCTGCAAGCCGGCCGGATTGGCGAAACGCGTCAAGGTCACTTGGAAATTTTGAGTGCCGCTGGCGCCTATGGTGGTCACTGCGCCATTGGCCGAAATATCGACCGAAGTCGTGCCGACGGGGATGGGTTGAAAACCGTTTTGCACGGGCAACCCGTCGCTGGTGGTGATGCGTCCGTCCGAGGCCGTTTTCAAAGAGCCGTCGCGGGTATAGGCCAGCGTGCCGTCGGGCATGGTGACTTGAAAAAATCCGTCGCCTTGAATGGCCACATCCAGCCGCTCGCCAGTCTGGCTCAATTCGCCCTCGGTGAAAACACGCGAAGTGGCCACCGCGCGAGTGCCGTGACCGATTTGCAAGCCGGTGGGCAACTCAGTGCCGTTGCCCTGCTCCGAGCCGGGTGACCGGACGTTTTGATAAAGCAAATCCTGGAATTCGATCTTGCTCTTTTTGAAACCGGTAGTATTGACGTTGGCCAGGTTGTTGGAAATGACATCCAGGTTGAGTTGCTGGGATTCCATTCCGGTGGCGGCTGAATAAAGAGCGCGTAACATATATTAGCTTGGATTGCCCAAATCGCTGATCACTTTGCCCAACCGGTCGTCCTGGATTTGAATGACGTGCTGGTTGGCTTCAAACGTGCGCATCGCCGTCATCATGTTGGCCATTTCGCCGACCACCGAAGTATTGGAGCCTTCCAAATAGCCATCGCGCAACGAGCCCGTGCCCGGGTGGCTGTGCAACTTCGGATTATTGGCCAAAAAATAAGAACCGCTGATCTGCGTCAGCAACTGAGGATTATCATAGTCAGTCAACTTTAACTTCCCTACCACATCCGCCCCCTGGCTGACATTGCCGTCCACCGAAATGGAAATAGGCGCCGAGATGCTGGGATCCAATTGAATCGGACCTTGCTCGCCCATGACGGCGTAGCCTTCCTTGGTGACCAATTGGCCATGGGCGTTGACCTGAAATTCGCCATCGCGCGTGACAGCTTTGTTGCCGTTGGGAAGTTGTATTTGGAAAAAGCTTTTGCCCTCGATGCCGACATCTTTTTCGTCGCCGGTATATTGCATTTCGCCCGGCTGAAAACTGACCGAAGAGCTGGCCTTGGGTAAGGTAAAAACCGCCGAAGCCGAAGGGCTGAGTCCGGCCTGAACCGCCGCCAGGGACAACGACTGTTTTCTAAAACCCGGCACGCCACTCGAAGCAAGGTTGTCCGAAATGATGTCCTGCCACTGACTATTGGCATTAAGCGCTGCGGCGGCCTGGTAAAGACTGACATTCATCCAAAACATGAGAAGCAACGCTTGTGCCACGCCCGCAACCCATTGATTTGAAGCACTTTGGTATTTTCAACCGGCAAAACCTGCCGTCGCCTGTGGGATAAAAATGCCGGTTATGTGGAATCGAAATGCAGAGCGCCGGAGGCAACTGTTACGGCTTGGACGCCGGTAAGGTCTAATTGATTCCCGCTTTATTCTTTCGAGCTTTCTTTATAGTTGCCGGAGGGTGTTTTGGCATCCGTGTCGCTTTGTATTCGGCTCGTGGTTCGTTAAGGACGAATGCAGCGTCCACCGCTGCATGGGGCTTTAGCTCGATTTGGAATTGGGCATTTCCGAATAATGATCCGTTTTCGTTCAGCAGGCGCGAAGCAGCCGATTTGCAATATTCGGTGTCGATCTCGACGCCAATGCTGTTTCTCCCGTGTTTGAGCGCCGCCACCATTGTCGTGGCGGTTCCGCAGAATGGATCAAGCACAGTGTCGCTGGTGAACGAGAACATTTGGACAAGACGCGAGGCCAGTTCGAACGGGAAGGGGGCGGGATGTTCTTTGGTGGAGGCTCCGGTGATGGTCCAGAACTGTTGAAACCATTTATCGAACTTCTCTTTGGGAATCATGCTGCGCCGACGCTGCTCCGCGGTGGGCTTCCGGTAGCCCCCTGGCTTGCGCTGCATAAGGATGAATTCGATGTCGTTCTTGATGATGGCGTTTGGCTCGTAGGGTTTGCCCAAAAATTTTGAGCCGTTGCTCACTTCGTAGCTGGCATTGGAAATCTTGTGCCAGATGATCGGATTGAGGTTGTCAAAGCCGAGCTTGCGACATTGCACGCATATATCGGCGTGAAGCGGAACGACGGTATGGCGTCCGTTATTCTCGCGGCGAGAGAGGCAAACATCGCCCACGACGCAGACCAGTCGTCCGCCGGGAACGAGGATGCGGAATGCTTCCGCCCACACCCGGTTCAGTTCGGCGAGGAAGTGCTCGTATTGCGCGATGTGGCCCATCTGGCCCTCGGAATCGTTATAGCGCTTAAGAGTCCAGTATGGAGGCGAAGTCACGACGAGATGAATGGATGCGTCGGGAATAAAGGATAAGTCGCGCGCATCCCCTTGGACAAGCCGGTGCATAGTCGGGATTTCGTCGATCGTTTGTTGTCCAACTACAGTGTACTTCATAGCTCCTTGATGCGGCCGGAGAATGTTGCCACGCGGGCCACCAGCGAGTTTGCGAACATCTGGAATGTCAGGTCTGCGGCGGGTTCTGAATAATCCCCCTTCAGGCCACTTTCGGGTTTCGACATAAGAAAGGCCGAACAATCATAATGCTTTTCGAGAACGAGACGGCGGCAAAACAGTTCGTATCGCTTAGCGTAGGATGAATCGCGAAACTCCGGAAAGACTTTGAAGTGCGGCTCTTTCACACCAACGGGCCTTGTGGACGACGCGCAATCTTCGAGAAGAAACATGTAACCAATCCAAGGGCGGATAGCAGAACCAAACGCCTGCTCGCGGAAGGCGGTCCAAAGATCAAGAGCGCTGCCCATTGCTTCCTCAGTACGATTGTTGAAATTGTTTCCGAATGACGGCCCAACTTGCGACTTAACCTCAATCGCTGCGGCCAATTGGCCATTTGGCACGACCAGAAAATCTCACCGTTTGCTTGGGCGAAAGTATCCGGGCGCCTCGAGAGAATCTCGGTAGAAGATGTCTTTAGCATCGATCCCGGCCTCGATAACAAGTTTGGCAAGCAATTCGATGATGCCATTCATGTGCGCGCCACCCGTCACCGCACTCCGCAGCCCTTGATCCGAGCCGCCAGCTTTACGCTGTTTTTCCAACTGTTGGAAACGCGTTTCCCAGTAGAAACGCACGCCTTCACGCGTGTATTTCGGCAGTTCGGCGAGAATTGTCGAGGCGGCCATCGCAGCAAGTGTGTGCGCGGAAACCAGCAGCGTCAAGCAGCCTCATCTGAGGGCCGGAGCGGCGGCGGTGAAAATAATCGTATCGGCGTGTTAAGCCAAATCGAGAATGGCATCGCTTGGAGGCTATCCCACGACCTTTAAAAAAAGAAACGAGGTCCGGTCGTTGAGCTCGACTGGACCTCGCCCAAACCGCACACGCGGATTGGTGAGACACGCAAGTTTGTGAGATGCAGAAACCATGCCGTTCTTGCTTTCAACAAACTGCGAGGCGGCAAGGCATTCTGAGCACCCGTTAAACCTCACGGCACACGGAATGCCACTGCAAGCCACCGGGTAACGATTCGGCGGCAAATTCCAAATGCGCGACCCGCCGATGGCTCGGCCTGTCAGCGGACGACGAAGCATGCAGCAGCAGCGGCCTCATCAGAAGCACCCCGCATCGTGGAACAGCGCAAATTGCGGGCGGCTTTGCAGTCCGCCATTGGCCAATCGCCTCGGCATCCAGTTTTCCCGCGTTGTGCGAACCTGGAATAACCTGGAGCGCGCCATTTGACACATCGCAGTCGTCGAGGTGGAGGCGCACGGTGAGCATTCGTTCAAGAACGGCGCTGGGCGGCTGGACATGCGCAATGCCCTTCTTCATCGACCACGCCGTGAAACCCCCCACGTCGATTTTCCTCTCGACTGCAATAGTCAAATCTTGATGCCACGCCACTTTCCAATTTGCTTGCGGAGTTTTATCGAAGAGGAGGCTTCGAGCCAGGAACGCGTTTGCACCCAGGACCGGCTTTACCAAAGCCTGAATAGCAGAGCTATTCGCAATCGCCCGGAAGGCTGGAATCGATTGCGCTAAATGGCGGATCGCGTAGCGCGGATGGGCTGCGGTTTGTTCAAGCAGGCTGTCCACGACTGACGATGCGATGACTTGAGGCACGATCGCGAAACCGTTTTCTTCCAGTTCAAGTTTCCAATCACGAGGGACGGCCATCGTCATTCTTTGCGCTTTTCGAGCGCGCCATAGAATGTGGGCAAGGATCGGGCCGGTGAAAAACTAATTTCGATTCGCCCTGCGCATTACAGGCCAGACTGATGAATAAAAAAGAACGAGGTCCAGTCGTTGAGCGGCGACCGGACCTCGCCCAACCCGCACACGCGGATTGGTGAGACACGCAATTATGGGTAAAGCAGCCACCGTGCCATTCTCACTTTTTGTAAATCTGCAAAAACAGGATGGCCTTCGGCTGCAAAAACTGATTAAATTTGAGTTTCTTTATACAAATTTGCCCCAAGCGCTGTCCATTGGGTGAATGCGAGGCGCAACGGCAGTTTTTTGACAACGCGTGAATGAAACGGAGATCAATGGCGCTTGGTGCCAGCCGCTTTACGAGTGCAAAGCGGCGGGGTTGATTCTCTACGGACGCGCTCTTGGCCTCAGTCACGGCGAGGCAGAGGATGTCTTGCAAGAGACCTTCGTTGCGTTGTTAAAGTTGCCGCAAAAACCGGATGACCCGGAGCGTTACTGCATGCGCACCTTTCGCAATCGCGCCATGAACTTTCATCGCAGTGTTTGGCGGCGGCTGGCGCGGGAACTGGAATCGGTCCGCTGGTTCGAGAGGGTTTCGCACCGGGACGAAGGAGAGGCGGAAGCCGTGCGCAGGCTGGCCGATCTGCCGCCCGAACAACGCGAGGTCATCGTGTTGAAAATTTGGAACGGAATGACGTTCGACGCCATCGGACGTTTGCTCGATGTGTCCGCCAATACCGTGGCGGGACGTTACCGTTATGGCCTTAATAAATTGAAAGTTTCCATGAAAGGAGACGCTTATGGACGAGATGAACCCGTTCGAGAAACAATTACAATCCTGGACGCCCCGTCGCCCCTCGCCTAAAATCGCCCGCCGCCTTTTCCGCGCCTCGCGCCCGAACGGCCTGCCGCCGGACCGCGCCCCTCTCTGGAGCTGGCTGACGCCCCTGGCCGCTTGCGCGCTGACCCTCCTCATTGTCGTGAATTCCAGCAACCGGCCCGCCATGCCCCTGGTGAGCGGCACCAACGGCGCCTTTTTTGCCATATCCATGCTGGACGCCGGTTCCTCAAACCTGCCCGTCTATTCGTTGAGCCAACGGGATGAAAATCTGGAATGGAACGTCTGGCCGCACGCCGCGCATCACGTTCAGACGCTCTCGCATAACGAAAGCCGTTCGCGATTGAACGTTTTGAACTCGATTCCCACCAATCGATAGGAAGTCAAAAGGGTGTTGCCTGTCATTCAGAAAATTGCCCAGAAAAAAACCCCGCCGTAATGCCGTGTATAAACAGTTCCTTTGAACACTATGTGAACAAAGTGGAACCGAATCGGTCGCTTAAGACTTCCAGTCAAGGCCTGTCGGCCGCGGTCGAAGTTAGGGCTCCGTTGTGATTTATTTACGGTTCAAGGACTTTGTTTTTAATCACGAACATGGCAGGGTAAATTAAATCCTGTCTATGCTGTCAGACTGGCAAAGAACATTTGCAGCAACCTCGCTGCGATGGTTGGACTATTGACCAGCGGGCGAAGTTTTACAAGCAGAATTACCCGGAATTTCTCCTCGGGGATTTCGCCCGCGCCCTCAGTTTTGCGGAATTAGAACCGCGCTGCGCAGCCAGCCAATAAGCTGGGCGGGCAGCCGCAGGTCCAGGCTGCCGGCCACCATTTGCTCGGAGCCCAGATGGCCGTCCACGAAGAGGACGTTGGCCCGTTGCCCGTGGCGGAACTGGCCGTTGGGTTGATCGGGCTGGCTGCCGCCGTTGTCAATAAAATAGAATTCCTCGAACATCGGATTCTTCGGCGAGGCGGGCGATTCAAAAGTATTGACTTGCGCGGCGTCGGCCAGCAAAGCGAGATTGGCCGGGGCGGCCAGTTTCCGGATATTTTGCGCGGGGCTGAACAGGAATTTGTTGTAGCCGTAATCGCAGGTCGGTCCCGTGGCCTTTAGCTTGTATTGGGAAGAACTATAGTTGAAGCCGGGACAAAGGTCCACGCCGGCCCCAAGATAGGGATAGAGCGGCCCGGTGCCCGGATCGAACGCGCGGGTTTCTTCCGCGCCCGCGCCCAAAAGACCAAACCAGTAGTAGGTGCCCGCCGCAGTCGTCGCCCCCGAATAGGCGAAGGTGTTGCCGGCGTTATCTTCCCAATACATTTGCGCAGCCAGGCCGAATTGGTGCAGGTTGCTGCCACACTTGGCCGTTTGCGCCGATGCCTTGCTTCGCAGAAGCGCCGGCAGCAGCAGGCTGGCTAAAATGGTGATGATGGCGACTGTCACTAATAATTCCAAAAGAGTGAAGGCGCGGCTTGTTTTGCGCTCGGCGGCGATGGCTTGGGTAAGGCACTCGCGGCAGAGGCAATCGCCCTCGTCCTCGTGTGCAGCCAGCGGGGGAAGTTCGGCGCACCAGCAGCGTTGGGGAGCGAAGCACTGAAACCGCGCTCCACAGTGCGGGCAGGTTTTTTGGTCAGCTTCGGTCATGACGTGTCAGTCGGCGCGCTGGGCGCTGACGCGGTAGAAACGTTGCTGTTGGAGAGGTTGCGCATCCGGCAGGGTCAGGAGGTTTCCCGTGCCGCTGGCCGAAGCCCCGGCGGGAAGCCACGCCTGCAAATTCGAGCTGGTTTGCAGGACGTAGTTCCAGTTGGAGCGGCTGTTAAATTGTATTTGACTAAGGTGGTTGCTCAGGAGAATTTGCAAATTCGTCACGGGCGGCGGCGGGGCGGTGATCAAGACGTTGCCAATCGTGCCATGGGCCAGCAGCGAGCCGTATGCCATGGCGTCCGAATAGCTTTCCACCGCAAATGTGTCGAGATGAAAATCGCCGAAGGCGCCGTAGGTGGAATCGGTCAAATTCACCGTCACTGGCGGAACAAGGCCAGCGCCGTTGGTCGTGACTGTGAGCGTGGCGATTTGATTGCCGGCCGTGTAATTCATGGTCACGCGCATGACCGCGCCCGTCGGCAATTCGATGATGCCATTTTCATTGTTGGCAAAGGTGTTTTCACTGTCCACAAATGTTGGATCAACGGAATTCGTGCTAAAATCGTTGTCCCACTGGAAAAAATCAAACTCGGCCAGGTCGGGCTCGGAGGGATAGCCGCCGCGAAAAAAATTCGTGCCGGTCGCTTCGGCATAATTCAGAAAGCCACTGGCTACCTCGAATGTGGCGGGCTGGTTGGTGTTGACGCCGATGGCGTAATCCTTGAGCACCAGATCGAAGGCCATGGAAAAATCGTCGCCCTTGCCCATGATCGTCCCGAGCGGATGGTAAAAATAGCTGTTCGGCTTCGAGGAATCCCAAGTGACATCCAGGACGTGATTGACGGAATCCCAATGAAACAAATTGGTGTCGCCAAAAATTTGCCAGCCGTCCTTCAACGGATTGGCCGAAAAATTTTCGGTGATGGTGGTCGCGCTTGCGACGCTCAAGAGAGACACGAACGACAGGCCGGCCGCAGCCAGCGTCAATGACGATTTTATTTTCATAACTGATCTTTCAACGAAGTTCCGGTCGGAGGAACGGTTTCGAGACCAGTGCGGAGGCTGAAAATAAAAAACCTTCAGACTCCGGCAAAACAGGGAATGAAGGCATTCGACGATCCCTCGAAAAACAGATTCAAGGGTCTGGCCTCATCCTTCTCTCTGTCGGAGAAGTGGCCGGAGGATTCCGGCCCGACGAGCACAGCCGCGATGGTGTCCTGACTTTCGGGTTTCGGACCGCGCTCCCGCCTTCCCAGTTCCTAAAGAACCAGTGGCTTTGGGAGTTTGTAACCCGTTACAGTGGCGCAACCGTCCTCGATTTTCACGAGGTTCCCAGCGTTGGCTATGATGGATGGACTGACCATCCGTTACTTTCAAAGAACAAGGCAGAAATACTCTTTCCGCAAGACGGAATGCAACTTCTTTTTTGGCGTCTTCTAAATTCGCCGTATCGGTTATACTACGAAACCGGAAATCTCTGCCGCTCACCGTGCGCGCTATTTTTCGAAGGTTCACGAGGGAAGCTGTCAAGAAGAGACGCGCACGGTGCGCACTATTTTTCGATGGCGAAACGACGGGCTGCCACTGGAATAGGCAATAAAATGGCGGCAAAAAAATGGAAATCAGAATTTTTTTGCCCCTATTTTTTGCCTTTCATCCGATGGTTGGATTTTATTACCGGTTTGGCGAAGGCTGGGGAGCGAGGAGCCTCTCTTGACAAGGGTGGGGCCGCCCATGACGATGGCCGCAGTTCCTTCTTGGGACGGGCGTGAAACTTGGTCTCCACAATATTTGCAAGCGCTTTGATGGCCATCAGGTGCTTTCCGACGTTTCGCTGGCGCTGGAAAAGGTGCATACCCTTGCGCTGATTGGGCCGTCCGGCGGCGGAAAATCCACTCTGCTCAGAATCATTGCCGGGTTGGAATACCCGGATTCAGGGACGGTGGAAATTAATGGGGCCCAAGTGATTTTCGAGGAGGAACGGTTGCAAGCGCATCGGCGCACGCTGGGAACGGTGTTTCAAGCTTTCAACCTGTTTCCGCATTTGACTGCGCTGCAAAATATTACCCTGCCGCTGGAAAAAGTTCACGGAAACTCGCCGGGCGAAGCGGACGCTGCGGCTCGGCAGTTATTAGTCCGGTTTCGATTGGAAGACCACGCCGAAAAACGACCGGCCGAACTATCGGGCGGCCAACGACAGCGCATCGCCATTGCCCGGGCCATTTCCATCAAACCACGCCTGCTGTTGTTCGACGAACCGACTTCGGCGCTGGACCCGGAAATGACCGCCGAAGTCCTGGATATGATCCGGGAACTGCGCGAAGAGGGGCGCGACTTTATTCTTGTCACGCACGAAATGGGCTTCGCGCGGCAGGTGGCCGACCAAGCTGTCTTTCTGGCCGGCGGCCGGGTGATCGAGGCGGGCGCCATTGGCCCGCTCTTCGACAACCCTGTCGCCGTTCAAACCCGCGAGTTCCTCGGCAAGGTCCTCAAATACTGAGGGCCTTATATCCTGCCCATCAGCAGCAGAACAATAACGATCACCAGCACCAAACCCAATCCGCCGGTCGGATAGTAGCCCCAGCCGCGGCTATAAGGCCAAGTGGGCAGAGCGCCGAGCAGCAGCAGAATCAGAATAACCAATAATACAGTTCCTAACATATTTCCTTTCTATAGTTCCCCCTGAGGAACTCTTTGTTGTTGAGACAAACATATTCTCAAAGGGCGGGGACTGGCTATAGGGCTATCGCCCTGTCGATACTTACGTTTCTCAGCTAAGGGAATGATAGGGGGACAGGCGGGGCTAAGAGCGTGTTTTGAAAATAGCTCGGGAAGGGATTGCGAGCGCGGCGGGGCGGAGGGCGAGGCGCGACGAAGGAGAATATCCC
>Ga0075522_10001507_pt1 | contig 17631 bp, 16 predicted proteins | sample NGEPerA_FD_74796 | JGI IMG/M metagenome (GOLD analysis project Ga0075522, IMG submission 74796) | Arctic peat soil microbial communities from the Barrow Environmental Observatory site, Barrow, Alaska, USA - NGEE PermafrostL2-A | ecosystem: Environmental > Terrestrial > Soil > Wetlands > Peat ... | reverse complement strand
AACAGGCTGTGGCAGCGGCCAAGGACGCCAGCGTCATCAATGTCTCCTCGATGTATGCCATGGCCGCGCCCGACGCCCGGCTTTACGACGCGCCGGAAGACCAAAGCCCTTTTCATTACGGTCCCGCCAAGGCCGCGCTGCTGCAACTCACCCGTCATCTCGCCGCCGAGCTGGGACCCCAAGGCATTCGCGTCAATGCGATGGCGCCGGGTCCTTTTCCCGCCAAGGCGGGAGAGCCCCTGGCCGCCCGGCTGGCATCGCGGACCATGTTGGGACGTTTGGGAAAGCCCGAGGAGATCGCGGGTCCGCTTCTGTTCCTGGCGTCGCCTGCGTCCAGCTATGTGACCGGCGCCACGCTGAACATTGATGGTGGCTGGGGCGCTTGGTGATAGAAGCATGAACATGGCGTTCCTCCCCTCCTTCCGCATCGGGCAGCAGACGGTCTATCCCGAAGAGCTGCGCGAAAGGCTTTCCGGTTTCGCCCTGCTCAAGAATGTGGGGGACGGGGCGCTCAAGAATCTCCTGGCCGAGGCCAATTGGTTCTGCCTTCCCGGCGGCACCCTGCTCGACCGCCATGGCGAAAATGATTCCGCTTTATTCCTGGTGGTGACGGGCTCCTTGGGCGTCTTCGTGGCCGACGCACAGGGCCAGCGCCGCATGGTGGCCCTGGTGCCGGCGGGCGAGACGGTGGGCGAGATGTCGCTGATCGCTCAAGAGCGTGAACACAGCGCCCAGCTTGTGGCGCTGCGCGACACCGAGCTTCTGCGCGTCAGTCCCCAAGGGTTCGAGGCCCTGATCTCGCGTCACCCCAAGGTGATGATGAATATGATGCAGATATTGGTGAAGCGGCTGGCCGCCACCACCCGCAATTCCGGTCAAGGCTCGCGGCCCAAAAGTTTCGCCATCATTCCGCTTCAGGAAAATCTCGAATCCGCGCCCATCGCCCACCGCCTCGCCAATGCATTGGCCGAAATGGGCAGTCGCGCGGCGGTGCTGGACAACCAGGCCAGCGAGCAGAGCGCGGAATGGTTCAACGCCTTCGAGGCGGCGCATGACGTGGTGTTCTATCGCGGCGATTCGCCGGACAGCGCCTGGACCCATCAATGTCTGCGCCAGGCCGACCGCATCTTCCTATTGGCCCGCTCCGACGAGCCCTTGCCGCTTCGCCCGCTGGATCTGCCCGCCTTCAAGGAGCGCGCCTCGGGCCTGCCGGAATTGCTGTTGCTGCATCCTCCGGGTTCGCGCGCCGGATTGCCGGAGCATTTTTCGCTGCGCTCGGGCCTGTTCGAATCCCATCACCATATCCGCGCCAGCAACAAGGCCGATGTGGCGCGGCTGGCGCGCTTCATTTCCGGCCGCGCCGTGGGGCTGGTTCTGGCGGGCGGCGGCGCCCGGGGCTTCGCCCATATCGGCATCATCAAGGCACTGATGGAGGCCGACGTGCCCTTCGATCATCTGGGCGGCACCTCGATGGGCGCGATCATCGCCGCGGGCCTTGCTCATGAATGGAGCATCGAGGAACTGACCGAGCGCATGCGCACGGTCTTCGTCACCCACAATCCGCTCAATGATTTCACCTTGCCGTTGATCGCGCTGGTCAGGGGCAAGAAAGCCTCGACCATGCTGATGACCAATTTCGGCGATATCCGCATCGAGGAATTGCCCAAGCCGTTCTTCTGTGTCTCGTCCGATCTCACCACCGGCCGCATCCATGAACATCGGTCGGGCACGCTATGGCGGGCGTTGCGCGCCTCGGTTGCGCTTCCTGGGATTCTGCCGCCGGTCACCTATCACGGCCACTTGCTGGTGGATGGCGGCGTGATGAACAATCTGCCGGTGGATGTGATGCGCGAGCATTCGATGGGCGCGGGCCCCATCATCGCCTGCGACGTCACCGGCGAACTGGATCTGCAGGCCCGCGACGACCGCTATGGCGAGCGGCCGTGGTGGTGGCTGATCGGCCAGCGCATGCGAGGCAATCCTTCCATCGTCTCCATCCTGATGCGGTCGGGCACGGTGGGTTCGGAAGCCCAGCGCCGCGTTGTGCGCGAGCAGGCCGATTATCTGATCGAGCCGCCCATGCCCACGATAGGGCTGCGCGACTGGAAGAAATTCGACCAGGCGATCAAGGAAGGTTACGAGACGGCCTGCGCCGCGATCGAAAAGAACGGCGTGCCGCTTACCAATGTCTGGAGCGACGGTCCTGCCTTGGCCGTGCCCAAGAGCCTCGCCTCGGCGTCCTAGATCGAAGACCCGCCGCTTCCCGGCGTCAAAACCTGATTGTGCAACAGGTCATAGCGCCCGCCATCGGACGCGGTGAGGATCATCGAAATGATGTTGACGCGGCCATGGCGCGTATCCGCCTCGACCGCCAGCGTCCCTCCCGCCTTGCTACCTTCCAGCCGCACTTCATAGCCGCTGTGGCTGCCCATGCCCGGCACATAAGAGAAAGCATTGCCGGTCATGCCCACTACATGGACATCCTCGCCCAGCACTTGGTGGGCCAAGCCATCGCGGCGGACCAGTTCGGAAACGCTGCGCATTACCGGATCGTGGCGGAAGCCCTGCCACAGGAACCAGGTGCCATAGCCGCCCGCCAGCAGAACCGGCAGGAACAGAATCGCCACTACGCCCAAGCAACCCCAGAAACAGCCATGCGAACGCGGTTGAGCATTGCCTGTCATGGGGGAGAACAGAGCTTGGCTTCGGCCCAAGCGTCAAGGCACAATGGCCAATGGTCAAGCGCGACCGATGAGGGTGGGACATGCCAATCGATTATGACGACATGATGCAGAGTGGCGCCACCGGACTTGAGGCGCGCTATGACGAGAAAGGCGTGATGCTTTACGCCCTGGGCGTCGGCTTCATGCGCGATCCGCTGGACGAAAAGGAATTGTCCTTCGCCTATGAAGGCCATGGCCTCAAGGTGGTGCCCACTTTCGCCACGGTGATCAATCGCGGCGATGCGCCTCCCGAGCGCCAGCGCATGCCACAAAAATCTTCGATCAATTTCATGATGGTGGTGGACGGCGAGCGCCGCATCACCTTCCACAAGCCCATGGCGTCCAAGGCCGAGATCGTGGCCGACGAACGCATGCTGGAAGTCCTGGACAAGGGCGCGGGGCGGGGCGCGGTCCTGATTCAGGAGCGCGTGGTACGCGACAAGGCCAGCGGCGAGAAGCTGCACACCATCGTTTCGTCCATCTTTGCGCGCGGCGATGGCGGCTTTGGTGGTCCAGAGCGCGGCGGTCCCGAGCTGCACACTTTGCCCGCGCGCGCGCCAGACCTGATCAAGGAATGCGACACCAGGCCCGACCAGGCGTTCCTCTATGCGCTGTCCGGCGACCGCAATCCGCTCCATCGCGATCCAGCCATGGCCAAAGCGGTGGGCTTTCCCAGGCCTATCCTGCACGGACTTTGCTCTTACGGCACGGCCTGCCGGGCGATCCTGTCCGCCGTCGCGGATTATAAGCCCGAGCGCATCAAGCAGTTCGATGTGCGTTTTTCCAAGCCGGTTTTCCCCGGCGAGACGCTGGCGGTCGAAATCTGGGCGGATGGCGCGACCCTTTCCTTTCGCGCTGGAGTGAAGGAACGGCCGGGTACGGTGGTGCTGAACAATGGCCTTTGTCTTCTCGGAGACTGATCCCATCGCCGACGCGGAAGATTTGATCGCGCGCGGCGAAGCGTCTGCGGCGGTCGCGCAATTGCGCACCCGCTTGGCGGCGGGCCGGGGTGGATTGCTGGCCCGCCTCACCTTGGTGAAGGCGCTGCTCGCGGCGGATGATTTGGATGGCGCGCTGGACGAAGCCCGCGAAGCCGCCACCCTCAATCCCGGCATTGCCGTGACCGCGTTGGCGCTGGGCGAAGCGCTGCTGGCGAAGGGCGCGCTTCCGGCGGCGATCGCGGAATTGCAACGCGCGTCGCGGCTTGATTCCGCGCTGGAGCGGCCGCGCTTTCTCATCGCCCGGGCGTGGCTTGAAGCGGGCGAGGCCGCCAACGCGCTTGCCATTTTCGAAAATCTGGAACCATCGCCTGAACGCGACACACTGATCGGCCGCGCCAAGGCGATCGCCATAGCGCCGCGCTCGGACCCCGCCTATGTGCGGCATCTGTTCGATCAATTCTCCGCCGAATACGACAATAGGATGCTGGGGCAGCTGAGCTATGCCGCGCCTCAGATCCTGAAGGACCTGGCTGATCTGGTGATGCCCGGACGCGACAAGCTTAGGGTATTGGATCTTGGCTGCGGCACCGGCTTGGCGGGACTGTTGTTCAAGCCGCGCGCCGCGCGCCTCACCGGCATCGATCTTTCTCCGGCCATGATCGAGAAAGCGCGCGCCCGCGATGTTTATGATTCCCTCACCATGGGCGACATCGAGACGGCGCTGGACGGGGAATATGACCTTATCCTGGCCGCCGATACGCTGGTCTATCTGGGCGATCTGGGACCCGTATTCGCCGCCGTGGCGGACCATCTGGCGCCGGGCGGCTTTTTCCTCTTCACCACCGAGGCCAAGGAGGGGCCGGGCTTCGAACTGGGTCCCAAACGGCGCTGGCGCCATGGCGAGGCCTATCTGCGCGAGACGGCAAAGGCGGCGGGGCTTTCCGTGGCCGGCCTGGTATCCGCTTCGCCCCGCACCGAATCCCATCAACCGGTTTCCGGTTTCACTGTCGCGCTCACCCGCTGACAACAGTTTTCATTTAACATCTGGCACATTTCATGGCTTGGCGCGTTTGGTCTGTCATGAGCCAATCCGGTAGAATTCTGACAGCCCGTGGCGTGACCTTTCCCCAAAGCCTGAGCCAACTCCGCGTTCCCTTTTGGGGCCTGATCGCGCTGGCGGCCGCGTTGGTCTATCTGGGCGGATTTGCCGCCCATGGTTTTGATGAGAATGGCCTGCGCTTCGGCAATCAATTGGTATGGCGCTTCGCCTGCCTGATGTTTTTCGCCGCGGCCATCGCCGGCCCCGTCACGCGGATTGTTCCCTGGGAATGGCTTCGCCGCGCCGGGCAAGAGTGGCGCCAGCTGGTCTGGGGTTTTTGCGCCAGCATCGGCGTTTATCTCGCCAGCTTGATCGTCCCCAACACGCTCACCCCGTCGTCGCTCGACCATGAAGGTCTCACCGCCGGGATGGTGCTGTTCGTGATATTCGGCGCGGCACTGACAATGGTGATTGCTTATGTTGCTTCGCCCCGGTCCAGCCTGGGCGAGCAATCGCGCAAGACCCTGCTGGGCGTGGGCATGTCCTATTTCTTTCTGGCCTATACGCTCACAGCTCTCTCGCATCTGTCCGGTCCTCACCGGCCCGACGCATTTTATGGCTTCAGCCTGGTTCTGATGCTGACGGCTTTGCTGGCGCGTTTCGTCGACAATTTCGTCACGAAAATGCGTAAGCAAGAGGCCGCACCCCAAAGCTGACAATTGTGCGAAAATGCACGGCTTTTCAGGTTCTTCCCGCTTCTTGAAAATTATGCTTCACTTGCTGCCTGTCGTGGGCAATTTCAAAGGCAAGCAGGGGGTAAAATGCGTCTCAAATTCGGATTGGCGCTGGTTCTTTTGGCGGGCGGAGTGGCGCCGGTGATGGCGCAACCCAATTGCCCGGCGCCGATCGCGCCCGCGGCGCCCGACGGCCGCACCTCGACCCAGGCGCAGATGGCGGCGGGAGTTGGTGACGCCAACAGGTTCATGAAAGACTCGGACGTCTATCAGACCTGTCTGGTGGATTATGTGAAGGCGCAGAAGGACCAGGCCACCAAGGACAAGACCACCTTCGACAAGTCCATCGAGGGCGACGCCATGAAAAAAATCAATGATAACCAGACAGAGAAGGTGAAGGTGGGCACCGACATCAATGGCGCGATAGGGGTTTTCAAGGCCAGCCATCCGAATTAAGCCGCCTGAACGAGCGGAATCTTTTCGCCCGCGAATCACTTATCATTGCCGGCCATGAGCGAAGCGGCGCTGGCGATCACACGGCAGGGGCGAAAGCCCCGGCCTCAACATGTTTCCAAAGCCCAGTCGCGGTCCCAGATCCTGGAAGCTGCGCGCCGGGTGGCTGCCCGTGATGGCGCCCGCGACCTGTCCTTGCGTGCGGTGGCGGCGGAAGCCGGTTTCGCCCCGGCCGGCCTCTACGGTTATTTCCGCAGCAAGGATGAACTGCTTCTGGCGCTGGCGGCCGACGATCTCACCCAATTGGCGCGGGCGATGCGGGAGGCGGGCGGCCTGAAAGGCGCCGCCGCCACGGCGCTGGCGCTTCTGGGCGGTACCGAGACTATGGCCGCGGCTTCGCAAGCCTTGCCGCGCGAAGGCGGCGGCAGCGATGCCGAACGGCTGTTCAATGGCCGGATGATCGCGGCCTTGCGCGCGTTGGCGGAAGTGAGCGGGCTTCCTTCCGACAATCGGCAAAATCAATGCGACGTGGTGCTGGTGGCGGCGGCGCTGGCAGGCCTGGCCTTGCTGGAGCGTTCGGGCCGGCTGGGCGCATTGGGTTTTCAGTCCGGCGAAATTCTTTCGCGCCTGGAAAACCGTTTCGCCCATCCCTGATAAACCGCGCATGAAAAAAGAACCCCGCCCAATAGGACGGGGTTCTTGGTTTCTTGGCATTGTCTGGTCCGGCATCAAGCCGGAGCCCTGAACGGGATCACTCCCGTGTTTCAACAGATTCAATTTTTCAGCTGCAGTCCCGTTTCAAGGGACCGTTGGCCCCTTATCGAGAAGGGGCCGCGTTCTTATCGCCGGTGGCGTGACTTCCATGCGGAACCTCCTGTTGGCGTTGCTCCAACGCGGCTGAACTCTCACGTCGATCCCGGACTCTCCAAGGTGTGTCATCGGCCCGTTGCAACAGACCATTTGCAACAGACCATTGCGATGGCGGTCCGCCAGGGACTCCGCGCCACGCGCTTCACACCCGAGTAATACCTCGGCGATCAGGCGGCAGAAAAGTTCGTCCGCGAAAAGATTGAACGCCTGCGTGGCCGATGCGTCAACGCATAAATCGCTGGGCCGCGATGGATAAAAAGCGGCAATGACGCGTTATGGCGGTCTCACGAATTATTACTTGGGCGCTCTTTTACAGTTTCAAGGATTCGATTACCGCCGGATGGGTGATTTTTCCGCCCCGCACATTCAGGCCCTTGGCAAAACCCGGGTCCGCAGCCAGCGCCGCATCCTCGCCCAGATTGGCCAGCGCATAGACATAAGGAGCGGTCGCCGCGCCCAGGGCATAGGTCGAGGTGAGGGGAGCCGCGCCGGGCATGTTGGCGACGCAATAATGGATGATGCCGTCCACCACGAAAGTGGGATCGGCATGGGTGGTGGGCCGGCTGGTCTCAAAACAGCCGCCCTGGTCGATCGCCACATCCACCAGCACCGAACCTTTGCGCATGCGCTTGAGGTCCTCGCGCTTGACCAGCTTGGGGGCGGAGGCGCCGGGCAACAGCACGCAACCGATCACCAGATCGGCGTCGGTGATGGCTTCGCCGATGGCGTGATGGGTGGAGAAGACGGTCTTGAGCCGGCCGTCGAATTGCTCATCCAATTGCTCCAGCCGCGCGGGAGAAATATCGAACAGGGTGACGTCGCCGCGCATGCCCACCGCCATTTCGGCGGCATGTTCGCCCGAGACGCCGCCGCCCAGGATCACAACTTTCGCGGGCGGCACGCCGGGGACGCCGCCAATCAACATGCCGCGTTCGCCGGCCGGCTTGAGCAGCAGCGCCGCGCCTACTTGCGTTGCCATGCGGCCCGCCACCTGGCTCATGGGCGCCAGCAGCGGCAGGCGGCCCTTGGCATCAGTGATGGTTTCATAGGCGATGGCGGTCGCGCCGGATTTCATCAGGCCCTTGGCCTGTTCGGGATCGGGCGCAAGATGAAGATAGGTGAAAAGAATGTGACGTGGCGTCAGCCGCGCGATCTCGACCGCTTGCGGCTCCTTCACCTTGACGATCATGTCCGCGGCTTTGAAGACTTCGTCGGCATTGGGCAGGATGGTGGCGCCGGCTTTCCTGTAATCATCGTCACTCTTGCCGATGCCCGCGCCCGCGCCGGTTTCGACAAAAACCTGGTGGCCATACACCGTCAATTGATGCACCACCGGCGGCACCAGGCCGACGCGGAATTCCAGGGTCTTAATTTCTTTGGGGACGCCGATCTTCATGGTCTGTTCCACCCATTGGGATGCGCGTGGGCTGGTAGACCATTCCCGCCCGCGAGGCCAGTGTCCTGCCCCTGAAAACCATGTTAGACCCGCCATGCAGGCGGTGCGGGGCAGCATGACGAGCGGTTTGAGGGCGAATTCCCTTTCGTTTTTCGAATCGCTGGTGATGGGAGTGGCGGGCAGCGCCCCCGGCTATACCATCGCCGTGACCACGGCGGTGCTGCTGGCCAGCGCGGGCACTTTGGCGCCCGGCGCGCTGGTGATTTTCGCCGTTCCCATGCTGGGGATCGCTTTTGCCTATCGCGCCCTCAACAAGGAACAAGTGAGCGCCGGCGCGGGCTATCAATGGACCACGGCAGTGCTGGGAAAATTCCTGGGCTTCTTCTCGGGCTGGGCGCTTTTGATCGCGGCTTTGGTTTTCATGGTGACGGGCAGCATTCCCGCCGCCACCGCCAGCCTCAATTTCATCGCCCCTGCGCTGACCGGCAATGTGATCGTCACCACCTTGGTGGCAAGCTTCTGGTTCGTGGTGGTGGCGCTGGTCCTGATCATGGGCATCAAGATCACCAGCAAGGTGCAGGTGGTGATGACGGGCATCGAGCTGGTCATCCTGACTGTCTTGTTGGTCGCCGCGTTCATCCATGCCGCGCATGCCGGCGCGATGAATCCTTTTTCCTGGTCGTGGTTCGGCTGGGGCTATACCCGCCAGAGCTTCGCCACCAGCGCGCTGGTCACGGTGTTCTTCTATTGGGGCTGGGACGTCACCGCCAATCTCAGCGAGGAAACCGTCAATCCGCAGGACAATGCCGGCAATGGCGGCTTTTCCAGCGTGATCGTCACCATCGTCTATTATCTGGGCTTCACCATCGCGGCGCTGTTCCTGTTCTCGCTCAAGGACGCGGCGCATCTGACCGACAATATCGTCTATAATATCGCGGTGGCGTCAGGGCTGGGGCGGCAAGGCGGATTGGCGGCGTCGCTGGCGGTGATCCTGTCCTCCATCGCCACGCTCGAAACCACCATGTTGCAATTCTCCCGCACCCTGTTCGCGATGGGCCGCGACGGCGCCATGCCGCGCCTGTTCGGCAAGGTCTCGCCCAAGACGCAAAGCCCCACCACGGCGATGTATCTTTTGATCGGCATCGGGCTGGTGCTGCTATGGGGCTCGAGCCTGATGCCCAGCGTCAGCGCCATCATCACCGCCTCGGTCAATGCGGTGGCGATCCAGGTGACCTATTACTATGGCTTGGCAGGATTGGTGGCGGCATGGAGCTTTCGCGGCACCCGAGGGGTTCGCTGGCTGGCGCTGTCGCTTTTTCCCGGCCTTAGCGGCCTCACCCTGATTGGGCTTGGCGTCTATGCCATCACCACCTTCAACCTCGTCACCCAGATCGTGGGCGTGGGCGGCTTCGCGCTGGGCATCCTGTTCTTCCGGCCGGGACGATATCGGATGGATGCCGCGCTCGCGGAGTAGGCGGAACGCGGGTTCCGCTGTGGCGTTGCCTTTGAGCTCAACCCGAGGAGGACCACATGGCCAAATCCACACCCAGACAGCGCCGCATCGAAGGGCGCGTGCTGCATGAATTCAAGCATGGCGAATTGAAGAGCGGCAAAGCCGGCAAGGCAGGCAAAGTGAAAAGCCGCAAACAGGCGATCGCCATCGCGCTCAATGAAGCGGGCGCATCCAAATACAAGAGCCCTGCCAAGAACCGCAGCAGCCTGGCCAAGACCAAGCGCAAGGAGGCGCGTGGTCAAACCGCCGAGCAGGAGCGGGAAGGCAAGTCCCATGTTGGCGCGCGCAAGCGCAGCCCCGCCAAAAAGAAAGCGCGGAAGAAAAAGCGGTAACGCCGCTATTTCAACTCGACCACCGCCGCGCGGACATTTCCGGCCGTTGACTGGATGGTGCGCACATGGCCACCCTGAAGGAACACCACCATCCCGCCGGACAAAGGCAACGTCTTGGCGGCGTCATCCGGTGAGGTGATCGACAAGGTGCCCGCATCCATCGGCACCAGGAACATGTCGTGGGTCTGGAAGAAGGCTTTGCCGGTCGCGCCCGCCGCCCAATGCGCATCCCACAAGGTCACGCGCGGATTGTCCGCCGCCTGTTTTTGTCCCAGCGCGGCAAATCCCGCCGGCGCCGGACTGTGATTGTCATAGGCATGCGTGCCTCCATCCTTGAGTTCGAGCAGGATGGAATTGCGCTGCGGCTGGCCGATCACATTTTCTTCGATATGGGTGAGGCCCTTGGGCAGCATATAGATCTGGCCGCGGTGGACAGGATTGACGTGCTCGACGCCGTCGGGCGTGGTGACCTTGAGCATCGTTTCCACCAGCTCGACGCCCACGAAATCGCTGGGATGGCGATGCATGCCGGTGGACATGCCGGGCGGATAGATCACGTCCCACACCCGGCCACGATCATTGTCCAGAATCTGGGTCGCGCCGGGGCGCGGCAGGGCCGGCACCAGTCTGTATTTGCCCACCATCTCCTGGGCATGAAGGCCAGCGCCCGCGCTTGCCAGCAGCGCCGCCAAAACTAGAATTGTGCTTCGCATTGCCATGATGTCCCCCGTCATTTCCCGGGCGGAGCTTAGCTGGGTGAGGAGCGGCGGGCAAAAGCCCGTGAGCGGGTCCAGTGGACCCGCGAAAGCGACGAACGCCCGGAGCGTAAGCGGAGGGCCGGAAGGAAGGAGGGCTCGAACTAGAAGATTTGGCGCAGTGGCAAGTATTTCCTGGGTCCCCCGGACAAGCCGGGGGACAGCCGTTCACGTCAAGCGCGCGTGCCGCGCGCATGACGTTGACGGCTGGCTGGGGCGGAAGGGATCGAACCTTCGAATGCTGGAATCAAAATCCAGTGCCTTACCACTTGGCGACGCCCCAAGCTGTGGTCAGGCGGGGGACCATATAGAGGGGGTGAGGGCCTTTCAACGCGGCGAAAGTGCCGGAATCCCGGCCCGAAGGCCCGGAAATTCCAGCGCTTTTGCTCGGTTGCGGGGGAGGGAGGCCGTCGCTATAAGGGCGCTCCCGCGAGACAGGCCATATCCGCCGTCCGGCATCGGAGAGTAGCTCAGCCTGGTAGAGCACTACGTTCGGGACGTAGGGGCCGGAGGTTCGAATCCTCTCTCTCCGACCACTACCAGACAGCCAAATCAGCGCGGCAGCCTTTCGACCGCCGCGCCAAGCATTATGCCAACTGCGTCTTGTATAGCGCGCCGAGATTCGACCAAGTCCGCTCGGCTTCGCCTTGGTTGTAGACCGCGCTTCCAGGCACGCACCAGCCGTGATCGGCGTGATAGACCTCGACCGAGGCGGGACGGTGATCGGCGACAAAGGCCGCCTTGAGATCGTCCTTCACGGTCGGCTGCTGGGCGTCGTCATTCTGCGCCTGGCACACCAGATAGATGGCATTGGTCTTGGCGATCAACAGATGCGGGCTGTCGGGGTTCTTGGTGACAAGGCCGTTGCCGCCATGGAAGCTGCCCACTGCGGCAATGCGGGCGGGATTGGCGGCGGCGGTGCGGAACGACAGCGCGCCGCCCATGCAATAGCCCTGCACACCGGCTTTCCTGGCTTTGTTGGTCTGAGGCTGGGCATCCAGGAAGGCGATATAGGCTGCTGCATCCTTGTCGATGCCGTCATCGCTCATGGCGGCGCGAAAGCCGGTGAGCTTGGCGCGGGTGTCGGGATTGGAAAAGTCGATTGTGCCCGGCAGCACCGGTGCTTTAGCCGAGCGATAGAAAGGATTGGGCACCAGCACCGTATAGCCCAGCGCCGCCAGCCGGTGGCCCATGTCGCGGAAGGCGGGACGCAGACCCATGATGTCGGTCCAGATCAGGACGGCGGGATGGGTGCCTTGCGCAGGATGAAACAGCACGGCGTCGCATTCGCCGTCCGGCGTTTTCACCATCACGTCCTTTTCCATCACATTGTCCTGGGCGAGCGCGGGGCTGGCAGCCAAACCCGCCACGCCCAAACTCATCAGGCCGAAATTCCTGCGCGAAACGCGCGTGTCGGTGACCAGTCCCGGGTGAATGAATTCATCGCACATGCTCTTGCCCTCCCTTTGTGTGGCTTGGAGAATAGCCCGCTCGGCGGCGGCGCCAAAATGGGCTCTGCAAATAGAGCAATTTCATAAAAAGCCCCGCACTCTTCTAAATAATCCAACTATGGCAATGGCTTATGGTGATCTCACGGAAACGCAGAGATCGCAAATTGTCCCATGGATTCAATGGCAGATGGCGCGCCGAGAGTAGCTTTCCTTCCCTCAAACGGGTCATGCTTTCTCCCGGCGATCCCCCTTGGCAATCAAGTCCGGAACTGGGCCCTGAATGGCACGTTTGACGAGAGGGGTGAAAAGTGGACGAGGGGCTTTGACACCAAACAGACTCGTCTTGCTGGGCGCGGTGCCGGTCTTTTTGATCTTGGCGACCGTCGCCTCCATCACCGTGTTGTTCGCCGCCAATGAGCGGTCGGCACAGCGCTCGATCACGCACACCTATCAGGTGATGGGATCGCTCCGGCAAATTCTGGCCGACGCCACCGATGCGGAAACCGGTTCACGCGGTTATGTGCTCACTGGCGATCGCACCTTCCTTGCGCCGACCCAGGCGGCGCGGGCGCGGGTTGAGCGCGATCTTGCCCGCTTCAAGCAACTCACCGCCGACAGTCCCGCCGAGCAGCACCGTGCCAGTGTGCTGGAAGAACTGATCCGGCAGCGGCTGGCCACGCTCGACATGTCGTACACGGTGAACGCGCCCAGGGATTCGCCCGAAATGGTCCAGGCCATGGCCTTGGGCAAGACGCGGATGGACGCGCTGAGAGACGAGATCGGCAGAGGCATGACCCAGGAGCAGGGCCTGCTCCGGATGCGCAACCAGCAGGAAACCGACCAGAAAAACTATGAAGTTCTGTTTGCCGTTTCAGTGGCGCTGTTGGCGCTGGCGGTGCTTCTGGTCGCCGCCAACCTTCTGGTGCGCAACAATGTGCGCCTCTCCGAGGCCGAGCGCATGCGCGCCCGCGAAGCCGAAGTGCTGCAGGCCACCCTCAACAATGTGCGCGACGGCGTCGCCTATTTCGCCGCCGATGGCACGCTCTGCGCCTTCAACCGCCAATTCTTCCGCCTGCTGGATTTTCCCGACGCGCTGGCCAACGACCGGACCACGCTTTCCGCGCTGGCAAAATTCGAGAAAGACCGGCCGCGCGCGATCCTTGTTCCCCCGCGCCCGGGCGAAGCGGCCGGCGATCCCATCCGGGTGAGCTGGGGTGGACGGGAGCTGGAAGTCTATCGCGCCCCCTTGGCCGCGGGCGGCTTCCTGATCGGGGTGCTGGACATCACCGCGCGCGTCAAGGCGGAAAACATGGTGCGCCAGGGCCAGAAGATGGAAGCCATCGGCCATTTGACCGGCGGCGTGGCGCACGACTTCAACAATCTATTGCAGATCATCAGCGCCAACCTCGACCTCGCGGCGGCAAGCCAGGAGGTCAAGGCCAATCCCACTCTGGCGCGCCGGCTGGAGAATGCGATGATCGCGGTGTCGCGGGGCTCGCGCCTGATCAGCCAGCTTCTCGCCTTTGCCCGGCGTCAGCCGCTGGAGCCGCGTTCGGTCAATCTGGGGCGGGTGATCGGCGACATGACCGACCTGTTGCGCCGGACCCTGGGCGACAATATCGACGTGGAAGCGATGGTCGCGGGCGGGCTTTGGAACACGCTGGCCGATCCCAACCAGGTCGAAACCACCATCCTCAATCTCGCCATCAATGCGCGCGACGCCATGACGGCCGGCGGCAAGCTCACTTTGGAAGCGGCCAACGCCTATCTCGACGATGCCTATGCCGCCAATCACGAGGACGTCGTGCCCGGCCCCTATGTGATGCTGGCGGTGAGCGACACCGGCCAAGGTATGTCGCCGGACGTGATCGCGCATGTGTTCGAGCCCTTCTTCACTACCAAGCCGGAAGGCAAGGGCACGGGACTGGGGCTGGCGCAGGCCTATGGCTTCGTCAAGCAGACGGGCGGCCATATCAAGATCTATAGCGAGGTGGGCGAAGGCACCACCGTGAAGCTTTATCTGCCGCGCACCCGCCAGGCCGAGGAAATGGCTGCGCCCATGAACACCAAGCCGGTGCAAGGCGGCAGCGAGCGGATCCTGGTGGTGGAAGATGACGAGCATGTGCGCGAGGGCGCCGCCGATATCCTGCGGGAATTGGGCTATCAGGTGCTGAGCGCCGAGAATGCGGAAGCCGCGCTTCGGCAATTCGAGGAAGGCGCCGATCCCCAGCTTCTGTTCACCGATGTGGTGATGCCCGGTCCTATTCCGACGCGGGAATTCACCCGCCAGGTGCAGCAGATGCGCCCGGGAATCCGCATCCTCTATAGCTCCGGCTATGCCCAGAACGCGATCGTCCATGATGGGCGGCTGGACGACGACGCTTTCCTTCTCTCCAAGCCCTATCGCAAGGACGAATTGGCGCGGAAAATCCGCGGCGTGCTGGCGGCGCCGCCGCAGCCGCTGAGGCCCGATGGCGCGATCAGCAAGGTGCTGGTGGTGGAGGATGTTCCCATCATCCGCATGGCGACGATGGACATGATCGCGCAGATCGGCCTTCGCGCCGCCGAGGCGGGAGACGGCAGCGAAGCGCTCGCCCTACTCGAAAGGGATCCCGAGATCGCGATCCTGCTTACCGATCTGGGCCTGCCCGGCATGAGTGGCCGGCAATTGGTGGAGAAGGCGCGGGCGCTGAGGCCGGGTCTGAAAGTGATCATCGCCTCGGGCTATTCCAGCGACGCCAATGGTCATGGCCGCGATGTCGGCCACCTCACCAAGCCGTTTGACGTAGGCCAGCTTCGGCGGGCGCTGGAAGCGTGATAGAGTGACCCAGTGCTGGTGGTTGGGCGCAATATAGGTTTGTGATGCCGACGCCGGAACAGAAATCTCATATCCCAAAGGGCGCGCGCATCATTCTGGTGCGGCATGGGCAGCCGGCGCTGCCCCTGCGCCCGCGCACCAGCCATCACGAATTCCGCGATTATATCGACGCCTATGAGGCCGCGGGGCTGGATCCGGGAAGCCTGCCGCCGCAGGAGCTGGCCGATCTGGTGAAGGAACTGGATCACGTCTTCACCTCCGGCCGGCCGCGCGCCCATCAAAGCGCGCAGGCGCTTGCGCCGCATGCGGAACTGGTCGCCGATCCCTTGTTCGCCGAAGCGCCGCTGGCCTCGCCCAGGATACCGCTGCTCAAGATGCGGGTGCCCAAATGGGCGATCGTGGCGCGGGTGCTCTGGCATGCCGGCTATCATCCCGAGATCGAGAATTACCGCAAAGCCAAGCATCGCGCCCATCAGGCCGCCGACATTCTGGTCGACAAGGTGCGCGAGCGGGCGAAGGACGAGAAATCACGCGCCGCAGTCCTTGTTGCGCATGGCTATTTCAACGCCATGATCGGCCGCATCTTGCGCCAGCGTGGATTCACCCGTACCGGTGCGCACCGGGCGCGCTATTGGAACGCCGTGATCTATCAATGGGACCATGCATGATCGAGAAGAAGCTGGACATCGCTGCCGAGGACGGCACGGCGGAAGCCATTCTCTATGCGCCCGATTCCGGCAAGCACCCCGGCCTGTTGTTCTATACCGACATTTTCGGCATCCGCCCTGCCAACCAAGGCATGGCCCAGCACATCGCGGAAAAGGACTATGTGGTGCTGATGCTCAACCTCTTCTATCGCTACGGCAAGCCGCCCTTCGGCGCCAATTTCAAAATGGGTGAGCCGGAGTCGATGAAGCTGCTTCATGCGCTGTTCGCCTCGCTGACCGGTCCGATGATGGAGAAGGACGCGCCCCATTATGTGAAGGCGCTACTGGATCAATCCGACGTCTCGGGCAAGAAGATCGCGGTGGTGGGTTATTGTTTCACCGGCGCCATGGCGCTTCGCACCGCCGCGGTATGTGCCGACCAGGTCGCGGCGGCGGCCTCGTTCCATGGCGGCCAGCTGGTCACCGAAGCCGAAGATAGTCCCCACAGCCGCATCCCCCAAGTGAAAGGCGAGCTTTATTTCGGCCACGCGATCGAGGACCAGTCCATGCCGCCGGACGCGATCGAAAAGCTCAACGACATGCTGAAGGCATGGGGCGGCGCATATGACAGCGAGGTCTATGAAGGCGCCAAGCATGGCTGGACCGTGCCGGGCCGCGATGTCTACAACGAGAAGCAGGCGGAGCGGCACTATCAGAAACTCTTTGATCTGATGAAGCGCACACTTTAGGGCTTGGCGATGATCGCGGCTTTCCTTCTCGCGGCGTCCCTGGCCCAGGCGGCTCCTGTCGCGCCGCATTATGTGAGCCAGCGCGCCAACCAGGCCTATCTGCGCGAGGGGCCCGGTTACGCCTATCGCGTTCTCTGGGTCTATCGCCACAAGGGCACGCCGTTCCGCGAAAGCGCGGGCTATGACATCTGGCGGCGGGTGACGGCGCCGGACGGCGCGGTGGGCTGGATGAGCATGGAAATGCTCTCCGACAGCCGCACCGTGCTGGTGACAGGAAAGGGCCGGACGCAGATCCGCAAAGAGGCATCACCGGATGCGAAAATGGTGGGTCAGGCCGATCCCGGCGCGGTGCTGAAATTGAAAGCCTGCACCGAAGAAGCGTGCCGCGTCGCCAGCGGCGATGTGGATGGCTGGATTCCGAAAAGCCGGATCTGGGGTGTCGATGCGAACGAGGTCTTTAAATAACCGTCAGTGCCTGAAATGGCGCATGCCGGTGAAGACCATCGCCAATCCTGCTTCGTCCGCCGCGTCGATTACTTTCTGATCATTCATCGAACCGCCCGGTTGGATCACCGCCGTGGCGCCGGCTTCCGCCACCACCAGCAGTCCGTCCCGGAAAGGAAAGAAAGCTTCCGACGCGGCCGATGAACCGATGGTGCGGGGTTGAGCCCAGCCCGCGGCCTTCGCGGCGTCCTTGGCCTTGAGGGCGGCGATGCGGGCGGAATCCACCCGGCTCATCTGGCCGGCGCCGATGCCGGCGGTCGAACCATCCTTGGCATAGATGATGGCGTTGGATTTCACATGCTTGCCCACGGTGAAGGCGAACAGCATGTCGGCGATTTCCTGCTCGCTGGGCTGGCGCTTGGTCACCACCTTGAGCTTGTCGCTTGTGACGCGGCCATTGTCGCGGGTCTGCACCAGAAAGCCGCCCGCCACCGAGCGATAGGTGAGGGTGGGCGCTAGCGGATCGGGCAGACTGCCCGCGACCAGCAAGCGCAAATTCTTTTTCGCCGCCAGGATTCTCTTGGCGTCCTCGTCGGCATCGGGTGCGATGATCACTTCGGTGAAGATCTTGGAAATCTCTTCCGCAGTGGCGCCGTCAAGTTTGGTGTTGAAGGCGATCACACCGCCGAAAGCGCTTTGCGGATCGCACACCAGGGCCGCCAGATAAGCCTCTTTCAGGGTCTTTGCCACCGCAACGCCGCAGGGA
>Ga0075522_10001506_pt1 | contig 17634 bp, 17 predicted proteins | sample NGEPerA_FD_74796 | JGI IMG/M metagenome (GOLD analysis project Ga0075522, IMG submission 74796) | Arctic peat soil microbial communities from the Barrow Environmental Observatory site, Barrow, Alaska, USA - NGEE PermafrostL2-A | ecosystem: Environmental > Terrestrial > Soil > Wetlands > Peat ... | reverse complement strand
ATGGTACAGTTGGGTGGGATCGAACCACCGACCTCCGGATCCACAATCCGGCGCTCTAACCATCTGAGCTACAACTGCCCATATGACGTCATAGACATCTTCGGGGGCCGGAAACTATGGGCCGCCTCCCCGGAAAGCAAGCCGGACGCGTCGCCCAATCCCCTGCTTTCCGGCCGGGACCCCGCTCCAACGCTCCCGGAAACGGTAAGTTTCGCCGCCGTTTGGGCTTTGACCATAAAAATGTATGGTCCGGCTGTCCCCCGGGCCCCAGACCTGATGCGCCGCATCCTGATCGCGATACTTATATTAGCGGCCGCCGCCCTGGTGGGTTTCTACGTGATAACGCGGCCGCTGCCGGTGCTGAAGATCGTCACCTGGGCGGGCGAATATGGCCGAGCCCAGCGCGCCGCCATGATCGAGCCCTATCGCGACGTCGCCCATGTCGACACCCGGCCTGGGGAATGGGACGGCGATTTGGCCGAACTGCGCCGCGCGGTCGCCAGCCACACTTATAAGGGCGACGTGATCGACTTCGAACTGCCCGAGGCGATTCAGGCCTGCCGCGAGGGCTTGCTGGAGAAGTTCGACGCTTCCACCTTGCCCGGGGGCAGCGATGGCGCGGCGGCGGCCAATGATTTTGTGCCGGGCGCCATCGGCGATTGCTTTGTGGGAAGCGTGGCCTATTCCCAAGTGATCTTCTTCGCGCATAACACGTTTCGCGGGCCCGATCCCGCCATGGTGAGCGATTTCTTCGACCTCGCGAAATATCCCGGCCCCCGCGCGCTTAAGGCTGGCGCGAAATTCAATCTGGAGATGGCGCTGCTGGCCGATGGCGTGAGGCCAAAGGACGTCTACAAGACGCTCGCTACCGATGACGGCGTGGCGCGTGCCTTCAAGAAGCTGGACTCGATCAAGTCGGTGCTCATCTGGTGGCGCAATGCGGGCGAACCGGCGCAGTTGATCCAAAACGGCAAGGCGGTGTTCACCACCGCACTGAATGGCGATGTGTTCGACGCCCGCGCCGCCCTGCCCGGCATTATCTGGGATCGCCAGCTTTACGAGTTCGATGCGTTCGGCGTGCCCAAGGGCGATCCCAACAAGGACATGGCGATGGATTTCATCCGCTGGGCGACGGGATCCAAGCCCCTGGCCGGCGTGGCCGATTGGGTGGCGCTGGGTCCGGCGCGGCGTTCGTCCTGGCCACTGGTGACCAAGAATCCCGAATTGGGCATCGCCATGGCGCCCCTCCTGCCCACCAGCCACTTTGCCAGCGCCTTTGCGGTGGACGATGGCTGGTGGCTCACCCACGGCCCGGCATTGGAAGCGCGCTTCCAGGCCTGGATGAACGCGCCGAATTGATGCAGATTCCATTGAGATGGGATGAACTCTCGTGGTTGCCGCTCGCCCAAGCTCGCGGCGTTCACGGCTCGAAATGGTCTGCCAGACCATTTCGCCCGCTTCGCGGTCGCCGTTCACTCCCGCGTAAGCGGGAATCCAGGGTCCATCCAAGAGTTTTCTGGATGTCCGCTTTCGCGGGCATGACAATAGCGTCTGCTCGAGTTGCGCGCTGATGCTCGGCTACGCCCTCAAGCGCTTCCTCGGCGCGCTGCCCACGCTGTTCATCATCGTCACCGTCGCCTTCTTCATGATGCGCGCCGCGCCGGGCGGCCCGTTCGACTCGGCGCGGAAATTGCCGCCCGAGATCGAGCACAATATCGAAGTCGCCTATAATCTCGACAAGCCGCTGATCGTCCAATACGGAATCTATCTGGAGCGGCTGGTCAAAGGCGATCTGGGGCCATCGTACAAGAACAAGGATTTCACGGTCGCCCAGTTGATCGGCATCGGCCTGCCGGTGAGCGTAAAGCTGGGCCTTTCGGCCATGACCCTGGCGGTCTTTTTTGGTGTGATGCTGGGAGTGTGGGCGGCGCTGCGCCAGAACCATTGGCAGGATTATTCGGTGATGGCGATTGCGATGGTGGGCATCACCATTCCCACGTTCGTCACCGCGCCGCTGCTGGCGCTGGTCTTCGGCGTCTATGGCATCCATATTTTTGGGATGGATTTCACTCTGCCGGTGGGCGGCTGGAATGGCGGCGCGCTGCCCAACATGATGCTGCCGGTTACGGTGCTGGCCCTGCCCCAGATCGCCATCATCGCCCGGCTGACGCGCGGCAGCATGATCGAAGTGATGCGCTCCAACTATATCCGCACTGCGCGGGCCAAGGGCTTGGCGGCGGGAACGGTGGTCTGGCGGCACGCCTTGCGCGCGGCGCTGTTGCCGCTGGTGAGTTATCTGGGTCCTGCTGTGGCGGGCATCCTCACCGGCTCGCTGATCGTGGAGCAGATTTTCGGCGTGCCGGGCATCGGCCGCTATTTCATCCAGGCCGCGCTCAACCGCGACTATACACTCGTGCTGGGAGTGGTGATTTGTTACGCGGCGCTGATCATCGCCCTGAATTTTGTCGCTGATATTCTTTACGGCTTGCTCGACCCGCGCGTGAGGCTGCGTTGAGCGCCATCGGCAATTCGCGCAAAGCCGAAACCTTGGAGCGCGCCTTCGCCGGGCGCAGCCTGTGGGCCGATGCTCGCGCCCGCCTGTTCAAGAACCGCGCCGCCGTCGCCAGCATGATCGTGCTGGCGATTATCACGTTGATGGCGTTGTTCGCGCCTTACCTCTCGCGCTACGCCTATGACGCGATCGACTATGACCTGGTCAGCTGCGCGCCCAGCTGGTGGCCGGGCGATGCAGCCTGCAGCGCGGGCGGCACACATTGGTTCGGCACTGACGCGGTCGGGCGCGACCTGTTCGTGCGGGTGCTGTATGGCGCGCGGGTGTCGCTGGCGGTGGGCGTGGTCGCCACGTTGGTCTCGCTGGTGATCGGCGTGCTGTATGGCGCGACCGCCGGTTATCTGGGCGGGCGGGTGGACGCGGTGATGATGCGCGCCGTGGACATTCTTTATTCCCTGCCCTTCATCTTCTTCGTCATCATCCTGATGGTGATGTTCGACCGCAATTTCATTCTTTTGTTCGTGGCGATCGGCGCGGTGGTGTGGCTGACCATGGCGCGCATCGTGCGGGGCCAGACCCTGTCGGCCAAGCAGAAGGAATATATCGAGGCGGCGCGCGCGGCAGGTGTTTCGCCTTTCGCCATCATCACCCGCCACATCATCCCCAATGTGGTGGGGCCGGTGGTGGTTTATGTCACGCTCACGGTGCCCGATGTGATCTTGACCGAGAGTTTCCTGTCGTTCCTGGGGCTGGGAATCCAAGAACCGCTCACCAGCTGGGGCGTGCTGATCTCGGACGGCGCCAACACCATGGAATCCGCGCCATGGCTGCTGGTCTTTCCCGCTCTGTTCATGGCGGTGACCCTGTTCTGTTTCAACTTCATCGGTGACGGCTTGCGCGACGCGCTCGACCCGAAAGATTATTGATGGGCGCGCTGCTGGAAATCCGCGATCTGGATGTGCGTTTTTCCACGCAGGATGGCGAAGTACACGCCGTCAAACGCGTGAGCCTCGACATCCATGAAGGCACTTGCCTGGGCGTGGTGGGGGAATCGGGCTCGGGCAAGAGCCAATTGTTCCTGGCGGCAATGGGCTTGCTGGCCGCGAACGGAAAGGTCAGCGGCAGCGTGCGTTATCGCGGCCAGGAATTGCTGGGCCTGCCGGCGCAGCAATTGAACCAGTTCCGCGGCTCCAAGATCACCATGATCTTCCAGGACCCGCTCACGTCTCTCACCCCGCACATGAATGTGGGGGCGCAGATCGTCGAGGCGCTCACCCAGCACCGCAAGATGCCACGCGACGAGGCGCAAACGCGGGCGCGCGAAATGCTGGATTATGTGCGCATTCCTGAAAGCGGACGGCGCATGAGGCAATATCCGCACGAATTGTCGGGCGGCATGCGCCAGCGGGTGATGATCGCCATGGCCACCATCACCGGGCCGGACCTGGTGATCGCCGACGAACCCACCACCGCGCTGGACGTGACGGTGCAGGCGCAGATCTTGGAAATTCTTCGCGCCCTGAAGACCGACAAGAAGACCGCGCTGGCCCTGATCAGCCACGACATGGGGGTGATCGCGGGCAATGCCGACGAAGTGCAAGTGATGCGGCATGGCGAGGTGGTGGAGCGCGGGCCGGTGGACGCGATCTTCTATGCCCCGCAGCAGGACTATACGAAAATGCTGCTGGCCGCGATGCCGCGCCTCAGCGATCCGGTGCGCCTGGCGACCGAGCCGCGTGAGATTTTGCTGGATGTGAAGGACGTGGTCGTGACCTTCCCGGTCAAGGGCGACGGCTTCTTTGCCAAAACGCGGCCGCTGCGCGCGGTCGATGGCGTGTCGTTCACGCTTCGCGCGGGCGAAACCCTGGGCGTGGTGGGGGAATCGGGCTGCGGCAAGTCCACTTTGGCGCGGGCGGTGCTGCAATTGATCCCGCCCGATGCGGGCCAAGTGGTGTGGCTGGGGCGCGATCTCACCCAGGCGCAGCAGCGCGAGATCCGCGGCGCCCGCAAGGATTTCCAGATCGTGTTCCAGGACCCGCTGGCCAGCCTGGATCCGCGCATGCCGATCGGCGTCTCCATCGCCGAGCCGCTCAAGACCTTGGAGCCTGGGCTGTCACGCAGCACGGTGCGTGCCCGGGTCGCCACGATGATGGCGCAGGTGGGGCTCGATCCCGCCTGGATCAATCGCTATCCGCACGAACTCTCCGGCGGACAGAACCAGCGCGTGGGCATCGCCCGCGCCATGATCGTGCGGCCCAAGATGGTGATCTGCGACGAGGCGGTGAGCGCGCTCGATGTCTCGATCCAGGCGCAGATCGTGGACCTTCTCAAATCGCTTCAGGCCGAGACCGGGCTGGCGCTGATCTTCATCAGCCACGATCTGGCGGTGGTGCGCCAGATCTCGCACCGGGTGATGGTGCTGTATCTGGGCCGGGTGGTGGAAAGCGCGGATGCGGGCACGCTGTATGACGATCCGCGCCATCCCTATACGCGGGCGCTGCTCTCGGCGATCCCCACACCCGATCCGGAAGTGGAACGCGCGCGCGCGCGCACGCTGCTGACCGGCGACCTGCCCTCGCCGCTGGACAGCCGAGCGCAGCTCACCTTCCTCAAATCGAAGCGGATCGACGATCCCGACGCGGTGCAATACCGGCCCAAGCTGCTCGAAGTGTCACCGGGACATCTGGTGGCGGAGTTTGATTAAGCTTTTTCAGCCTGCATGGCGACAAGCGCGCCCAGGGTCTGATCGCTCAGAACATTCGTAACGTCGCTGCTGGCGGTTTGGGCAGCTTTGCTTGATGGAGCTTGGGCCGGGCTTTTCGATGTGCCAGCCAACTCATTCGCTTGAATGCGCGACAGCGCCGAGCTCAGATAGGGGCTCACATTCAGGCCACTCACGTTCGCCATACAAGGCTCCTATTGGCTCCGGGGGGACGCCAAACCGCCTGCAAGATAGTCGGCGAAGACCGTGCAAACCAATCAGGAAACGGAAGTAAGGTTATCGGGAGGTTCACCGCGCCGGAAAGCCGCTTTGCCAGGCGAATTGGCCTCTCCCGCTTCGGGACGATTAACCAATCTCTGCCGGCCGCCCTACTTCATATGCATCCCGGCGCGTGGCGGAGCATGATCAAGCCGGACGGAATGTCGCCAGCCCCGTGCGCTGCTTTCCGTGCGTGTCGAAATTCTCGGGCTTGAGCCATTGTTCGAACCTGGCTTTCAGCCGGGGCCATTCGCCGTCCAGGATCGAGAACCAGTCGGAATCCCGGCTTCTGCCGCGATAGACCATATGCTGGCGGAAGATTCCTTCGAAGGTAAAGCCCAGCCGAAGCGCCGCGGCGCGCGACGGCGCGTTCAGGTGATCGCATTTCCATTCATAGCGGCGATAACCCAACTCATCGAACGCGCGGCGCATCATCAGATACATGGCTTCGGTGGCGGCCGGCGTCTTTTGCAGATGCCGGCTGTAAAGCAGGCCGCCCACTTCGATGGAGCCCGACCGGGCGTCGATGCGCAGATAACAGCCGATGCCCACGGCGCGGCCGGTGCCGGCATCCATGATGGCGTGCCACAAAGGATCGTCTGCAGCCTGGGCGGATTCCAACCATGTCCGCCATGCGGCCGGCGTGGTATGCGGTCCCATATAGTCCGGCAGATAGGTCCAGCTTTCGGGCGACGCTTCAGCGAAAGCCTCATGCAGTTGGGCCGCATGGCGCGCGGCGTCCAAAGGCTCGACACGGCAGAAGCGCCCCTCCATCGCCGACCTTGGCGGCAGAGGCCTGGCGGTCCATCCCGGCAAGGGCTCTCCGATCATCTGTCCGAACGCATTCACCGGCACGGTTTTCTCCTTCCAACGGAATGACCGGTCTTACGATGGCAGCGGTTGAGGCACAATTTCCGCGAATGCGCGGGCACCATGCGCGGGGTGGGGCTTGCTCGCGGTGAACGCAATGCCGCTATTTATGCATTCCGGCATCGGGGGTTCCGTCGGACCATTTGCCGACGGGCACAAGAAATGTGGTGATGGGATCGGAACCGCTGACCCCGGTCATCACCGGAGAGCCGGCCAGATTCGCGCCCCATGTCGCATCGCTCGCATTGGCGACAAAGAACATCAGATGCGGGTGCCAGTGATCGGGCTCAGCGGCCAGACGCTGCTCTTTCGACAGCATGAACGCCACCGCGCCCGGCCCCGGCAGCACATAGCTGTTCGCGGCAATCTCCGCCTTGGTCTTGGCGATCATGTCGGCTTTCGAAAGCCCCGAGAGCGCCCACTCCGCCCGTTCGCGGAAATGCGGCAGTACGCTTTTGGCCGCTTCGGGATTGAGGCAGTCGGCGCCGCGGATAGTAGGATTCCAAAAGACCGGATCGTTGAAGTCCGCGTCCCAAGAACGTTCCACCAGGCAGACGAAACCGTTCTTGCCTTTCACCGCCGTCTCATAGCCATGCGTGCCCAGAACCAGCACTTCGGCGTCGCGCGAAATCGAAACCGGCGCGGCGCTTCTGGCAAGGGCGATTTCCTTTGCCGAGCTGGCCATCATGTATTGCTGAGCCGGCGCCATGCTGACGTATGACGCCGCGCCGGCGCCCGCCAATCCCGCCGCGCTGGACATAAGGCCAAGCGCGGCTATTCCCACCGCCAACTGCTTCCTGGTCATGCGCAATCCCCCACAAGCTCTTTTCCCAAAATCATAATACGTTGGTATCAACGCATTATGCAACAATGAAGACGGGTCGCGACGATCTCGGTGCGGTGTTTAACGCTCGGGCAGATCAACAATCGCGATCCGTGACTGCTGGCTAGCCGGGTCCATCGCGGCAAACACCATGTGTCCGCCGTCGGGCGAAAACACGCCGTGGGTGGCGTTGAGGGCGTAATCCGTCAGCTGGGTAAGGCTGATGCCATCGCGCTTGACGATGAAGATGGCATACTGCCCGCTGGGGCCGCGGTCGGATTCAAAAGAGAGATACTTGCCGTCTGGCGACCATACCGGGGCGCGGCCCTGGATCGGCTTGGCTTCCAGGGTCGAAAGTTTGCCCGCCGCATCCACCAGCCAGATCACATTCTCTTCCTGGTTATAGGGCTGGCCCGCATTCTTCTGGCCGGCAAAGGCAATCATCGCGCCGTCGGGCGAGACGCTAGGCATGCCGGTGAGCACCTGCGCGCGATCCGTGGCCGGTGTGGTAGCGCCACTGGCAAGATCGACGCGCTGGATCACCAGGTTCTTGGTGTCCATCGCTGCGACATGGGCACCGTCGGGATACCAGGAGGGGTAGACCAGCTGCTGCGAGCCGTCTGCGGTTGTGGGCACGGGATGGGCGCCGCCGCCGTCTGCCGCCGCGACCCAGATCGCCGATTGATTGTCGGTCTCCCCGGTGAAGGCGATCTTGCCGGATTTGAACCAGGCGGCACGGGTGGCGGAGACCGGGAGCGGCGTGGCGGTCAGCGGCTCGGCCGCGCCGCCGGCAGCGGACACAACAAACAGCGCCCAGTGTGCACTGCCGGTGTTGCGGCTGAACAATATGGTCTTGCCGTTGGGCGAAAAGCAGGGCCAATAATCCAGCGCGCCTGCGGTCAGCATGCGCGGCGCAAGCTTGAGGACCGGCCAGCTCACCGGCATGGGATGCGATGGCGGCGGACGCGCGCCGGGCGCGGCCGGACGGAAGTTGAGACCCGCGACTTTTCCGTCGGCGCCGAGCGGGGCGATGCGCCATTCAGTCTGGCCGTGCTCGAAATCGCCTTCATAGATGTCGGTGCCGTTCGGTCCCACTTCCTTGAAGGTGAGCGCGGTCAGCGCGCCCAACTTGGCGAACAGGGGCTGCGTCGCAGCCGATTGCCCATTCACCGCGTTGGCAAGACTGGGTGTCATGTCGTCGAGATCGGGATGACCCGTGATGAAGCCGTCGATGATGCGGCGCAGGACTGCTTCCGCGCCGGGGCTGGCCGTGGTGCGCGGTGGGGTCTGCGCCCAGCCCGGAATGGCAAGGGTGACGGCGGCACAGATTATGGCAGCGAGCCTGGCGGCTTTCATGTCATCGCTCCGAAAGAGAAAAGTGAATCGGGCCGACAGCTTGAAAAATGGCGGTGTCTCCGCCGCTACTTCACCCGTATCACCCGGTAATCGTGGTCGCCCTTCACCCGCAGCGTGTGGCTGCCGAACATGTCCGACGACACCATCACGGTGTAGTTGGTGGCCTGGCCGCTCCAATGCGCGCGCAGATCGTCATACGGCGACTGGGTCCAGACTTCGCCATCGGACAGAGTGGCGGTGAACAACCCGTCCTTGCCATAGCTGAATGACGCCAATCGCATGGCGCCTGCGCCGAAATCACTGTCGGCCGTCTTGGATGAGCTGTCGAAAATGTCGGTGATGCCGCTGAACCAGCCGCCGCCGCTCTTACTGGTGCTGGTGCTGGCCGTGCTGGTCATGGGCGGCGGCGGGGGTACGGGCGCGTTGCCGACCAGGCTCACTTGCGAATCCGGCGCAGGAGATAAGCCCAACTGCGTCCGCATCGGCTGGGCGGCGCCATAATAGCAATTGAGCCAGGTGCGGTTGTCGGTGAAACCGGCGCAACGCTGCAGAGCGGTAATCACATCATCGCGGGTAGGATCGGCTGCGGCAGGCGCGGCCAAGGCCAAAAGCCCGGCACAAAACAAAGCCATCGTGCAGACAAAGCGCGTCATGATGCCCCCGGCGTATTCCCTCTGCTGCCAATATAATGGGATTCCCATCGCCAACGCTATGGCGATGCTGGCAAAATGGACCTACCTGACAGGCGCATGACATGGCGTGGACGAACAGATTGAACCGGCGGCTGGCGCTGGCGGGCGGGGCGGCGGCGGCGATTGCCGGCGGCTTCGCGCTCAAGGGCGGCGCGGCTTCGCATGCGCGGCCCCAGCCCGGCACTTTCTATTTCGGCAATGCGGCGGAGCCGTTCACGCTCGATCCCACTTTGTCGGATTCCTCGTGGGAGAATTACATCATCGGCGATCTGATGATGGGGCTGACCACCGAAGACGCGATGGCGCGGCCCGTCCCCGGCATGGCGGAGCGGTGGGAGACATCCCCCGACGGCCTCACTTGGACTTTCCATCTGCGCGACACGGTGTGGTCCGATGGCGTGCCGTTCACCGCCGATGATTTCCTGTTCGCATGGCGGCGGCTGCTCGATCCCAAGCTGGCGGCGTCCTACGCCTATTTTCCGTACATCATCAAGAATGCCCAGAAGATCAATGCCGGCCATCTGCCGGGCACGGCGCTGGGCGTGACCACACAAGATCCGCGCACCTTGGTGGTGCAGCTGGAACAGCCCGCGCCATACCTGCCCGAAATGCTGGTGCACAGTTCAATGATGCCGGTGCCGCGTCATGTGGTGGAAAAGCATGGCCGCGATTGGGCCAAGCCCGGCACCTATGTCTGCAACGGCGCTTTCATGCCCACAGAATGGATTCCCAACGACCATGTCGCGGCGGTGAAGAACCCCCGCTTCTTCGATGCCGCCAATGTAAAGCTGGAGAAGATCATCTGGTATCCGGTGGACGATTACAGCGCCGGGCTGAAGCGGCTGCGCGCGGGTGAGCTGGACGCCACCGACCGGCTGGAGAATAATGAATTCGGCTGGATCAAAAAGCACATGCCGGAATTGATCGATCCGGTGCCGCAACTGATCATCGACATGATCCAGGTCAACCTCACCAAGAAACCGTTCGACGATATTCGCGTGCGCCGCGCCATCAATCTGGCGATCAACCGCGAGGCGATCACCGGCAAGATCGTTCCCGTCGGTTACCTGCCCGCTTACAATCTGGTGCCGCCCAACACCGCCAATTTCCCGGGCGGCAACGAATTCGATTTCAAGTCCATGCCCTATCCCCGGCGTTATGCCCAGGCGCAGGCCTTGATGCGCGCGGCGGGCTTCGGGCCGGACAAAAGGCTCAAAGCCACGTATCTGATGCGCTCGACCGCGCCGGGTTACCAGCGCTCGGTTTCGGCGGCGCTGCAGCAGATGTTCGCGCTGATCTATCTCGATATCTCGATCGTTCCCACCGATGGGCAGGTCTTCTACAAGCAGATCCAGACACATGATTTCGAAATCGCCGCGCCAGGCTGGCAGGCCGATTTCGACGACGCCTCGAACTTCCTAGATATTTTTCGCACCAACAGCGGCAACAATTGGGGCGCCTATGCCAACCCGTCCTTCGACCGCGCGCTGGGCACGGCGTCGGAGGAGACAAGCCTGGAAGCGCGCGGCGCGAAGCTCAAGGCAGCCGAAGCGATCCTGCTCAAGGACGAGGCCTTTATGCCCCTGTTCTTCTGGGTCAACGGCAATCTGGTGCGGCCTTATGTGAAAGGCTTCCAGGCCAACGCCATGGACGCGCACCGAAGCCGCTGGATCAGCATCGACGAACAGGCCCGCGCGGCGTTGTTCGTGTGAAGCCTCAATGCGCGTCCGGCGTGGCCATGCGCGGACCTAGCGGGAGGACAATTGGCGCTGACTTTCCCTGTGAAACGGGCGCGACAGCGTCGCCCACATAGGTGTTCAGCATTCTTGGCTTCTGAGCTTCGCCGCCAGAGCTCCGCCCAATAAGGCCCCTGGCCACCAACGCGTCATACTCTCCATTGATGCGAGCAAGCATCGCCCGATCCATCGAGCCTTGCGTATACCAGCCCAAACCCGCCACGAGAATCAGGAACAGAACTAAGCAGGCAAGGAGGCGCATACGGGCCATCCGCAGAAGAGCCCGATAGCTCTCGCCTGAGATGTCCAACCTCCCCAGTCCGAAGAGCACATTATCTATCCACCAATTGCTGCGAAGGGGCCGGGGCCTGTCACCAAACCAGAGGCGATACGGACCACCCCCTATCCATCCGTTCGGCTTGCTTCGAGCGACGAAATCGGAAAGGGCGTTGACGGCACGCATGTAAGACAGCGCGGCAACCGCAAACGCGATAAGAACCGCAATTCCAGCAACGACAAAGAGGATCGGTCTAGCCGGCATTTCAACTGCTTCCCCCGCGTACTGGTCGGAACAATACAAGAACGGATGGCGCAGCGCCACAGGTTTTTGAAGCCCACTCACCAAGGAAAAGCGCGCGAGGCCGGGGGTATGTTCGGAGAACTGTATGGCTGAGCCAGAGAGTCATTCAAGCGCTGGAAAATGGCCTGATCGCCTGCGGCGGCCGCTCGTTGCGATGCCGTCTGGGCAACTTGATTGTTCAGAGCGTCTATTGCGCCGCCTACCAGCGTGTTGCCCGTCAATATGTTCTTGCCGACCGCAGCACCGGTGGCCAGAACTCCAAACTCGGGAACGGCCGTTTCGATAACGGGCGCAGCCAGATCGCCCGCGATATCCCGCATTCGGACCTGGTTTTCAGCTTGGTCCCGTATTGACGCCACGCCCTGAGGCGACATGCCAAGCATCAGTGCGAGTTGGTCCACGGTCGGCGCCGGTGGATTGGGGTCGTACAGCGCAGAGGGTGGCTGAAGCGAAGATGGTGAGAGGAAAGCTGAGGGCGCGCTCGTGTCGCCAAGCTGAGGCAACATCGACGCGATAACATCCCCGCCAAGGCCCGTCTCGAACAAGGACGACAGCGGCGCGTTGCCCAAGTTGACGCCGTTGGAAGCCGGCTGTGAATTGTACGAGCCCGCTGGCGTGCCGGTAAACGATTGCGCGGGCGGTTGCGATGTGAACGGCGATGAAAATGTGCCGTTGGCGAACTGGGCGGCGGAAGGGCCGTTGGCATTGTTGCCGAGAATGAGATTCAAAAGATCGTCGTTAGTCATGCACTGCTCCTTTGCTGGTTTGGTCTGTCAACAGGCAGTTTTCGGGCTCCGGCTGGCATGCCCGCACCCGGGTGCTAGCGTTTCGCCACTGAGTCGTAGGAAGCGGATATGTGCGGGAAGTTCACTGCCAAAGCGTCATGGAGCGAGACGGGCGCGTTCTCGTCTTTTGACGCCGCCGAGACCGGCTATCGCGGGGCCGAGGATTTCGAAGTCACCTTCCGCGTCATGGGCCTGGTGCCGCTGTTGGCGTGGGATGCCGGGCGGCGGGAGCGGCGCGTGATTGCCGCGCGCTGGGGCTTTCCCCATCCCGATGATTGGCGGCGGCCCCAGCCCATCCATGCCCGCGCCGAAACCATCGACACGACCCGCGCCTTTGCTGACGCCTTCCGTGACGGCCAGCGTGGCATTGTGCTGGTCAAGACCTTCAACGAAGCCCCCGACAGCGGCGAACAGCATGTCTTCGAGCCCGACGCGCAAAAAACCGGCATCGCCTTTGTCTGGCGGCGGTTCGATGTCGGGGCAGCCGTGCCATTGATCGCCTGTGTGATGGTGACGGTGGCGGCCAATGAGATGATCGCCGCTCTTCCCACCAACCGCATGCCCGCGATTTTGGAGCCCCCCGACTGGGCAAAATGGATCGGCGAAGAGCCCGCCACCGCCGCCGAGCTGAAAGCGATGCTCAAGACCAGGGAAGGCGTGAATTGGAAGATGCGCCGCGAATACCGCGCCAAAGCGACCGTCCGCGAGCCGACGGGGATGCTGTTCTAGACGCCCGTCGAGGCCTTTTTGCCTGAAGCATGAAATTTGCATCCGGCGCGGCAACCTAAACCGCACATTCGTGTTGAGGGACTGCCGCCGATGCGGCGCACGACCGAACCTCTCCGGAGAAGACAGATGTCAAACGATCAGGATAAAGGCCCGCACGGCAAGATGCGCCCTGTCCCCGGCGCGCCTCCGGGCATTGAGCTGGACGGCAAGGGGAACGTCATTCCCCTGGAGCAACGGACCAAAGGCGATCAGGAAAAAGCGCGCGCCGCCGCCGCCCATGGTTCGATCAAGGATCCCGAGCAGGAAGCGGAACATCCGGCGTCCATGCCCCGCAACCAACAGGGTCAGGGCGGCGCGCCGAAGGACAACGATCCCAAGGGACAACAAGGCGCGACCAAGCGCTGACGGCAGTTTTTGTTCGAGCAGATTCGTAAATGAAAAAGCGCTCATGCACGCCTCGATGTAGCCAGCATGCTCAGAATGGCAATTGAATTCTGATAGTTAGACGCAGGCGTCGCTGAATCTTTTCCGCACCAAAAGCTAGAGACTTCGCAATTGCACAATCGCCATACTTGACGAGCGGGTAGCTTAGTCTCCGTATGAACAAGCTCAGGTTGTGTAGTATGCTCGCGGCTTCGGGGTTGGGGTTTTCATGTTTGTCGGGGCGTTTACCGCCGTGCGTATCGTTCGGGTTCCGAGCCACACAACATAGCGGATGCTTGTAAGCCGCTGCGTAATGAGCGGCATACGGACATGTTCCTAGCTCCCTCTAAAAGGGAGATCGGGTAATGCGTCACTATTTCAAATCATGGATTTTAGTTGCTTCATTCGTGGGATGCGTTCTTTCAGCATCTCAGGTGCCGGCGTTCGCGCAAAACAGTATGGCGACGATCGGTGTTGGACAGATCACCTCTTCCATTCCAGGAGCGAACCCGCAGAACTTTCAGACGATGCTGGAAACACAGCTGCTGAATGTGAACAAGTTTCGGATGATTGAGCGATCCCGGCTTGAGGAAATTCTAAAAGAGAAGGGCTTGGGCGCCGCTGGTATCACCAACGGCGACAAGACCATATCTGGAGTCTCGGGCGTCGACTATTTGATCTACGGAACGATCACGAAACTTGGGAATGCGGGTCAAGCTATCGCTTTTGGCGGCTTTTCCAGTGGCAGTAGCAAGGTCCAGATGGCAGTAGACCTGAGATTGGTCGATGCCCATACCGGCGAGATAAAATACGCGAACACCGTTGAGGAACAAGTCAGCGGCGGCGGTTCGGTTTCGGTGGGTAACTTCCGCACGGGGGGGAATGCCGGCGATCCGCTTGCGGACGTCCAGCGGCTTACCGCGAAATCAATCGCGGCCATCATTACAACCAGCATCTATCCGGTGAAAGTCATCGCGCACCAGGAGGACGGAACATACGTCGTCAATTATGGAGACAGCGTTTTGACGGCGGGGGACGTTCTCAAGGTGTTCAAGGTCGGACAATCCTTCAAAGACCCAGACACGGGGAAAGTTCTTGGCGCCGAAGAGACCCAGGTGGGACTGTTGAAAGTCTCGGAGACAACAAGCAGCTTCTCCAAAGCGACCTTGGTCAATGGCGCTGCAAATGTCGGTGATACCGCCCGCCGCTTATCATCGAGCGAGGCAAGCAAAGTATCTGACTCCTCCAGACACGGCGGCTTGCTTCCTTAAGCAAGCACGCCAAATGGGCGGCTGCTGATAACTCTTCAGCCGCCCATTCATCATCGGGCACCGCTTCGTTAACTTACGCTTTCCGCACACCCCTGATACGATCTGCCCTGCCTGACGGAGGGATATCCATGTCATTCCGCGCTGTTGCCTTGGCTGGCTTTGTCTTGGCCCTTTTCGCCGCCCTGCCCGCGCAAGCGGATGACACAAAGATCTATCCCGCCGAGGCCGCGATTCCCAACAGCCGGGTGATCCGCTTCACTTCTGCCATCGACAAAGAGCCTTACACCATCCAGGTGAGCATCCCGCTCTGGCCTGCGCCCAAGGGCGACTATCCCGTGATCTATATGCTGGACGGCGAGCTTTACTTCTCAGGGGCCGCCATTGAGTCCGACGCTTTGGCCGACAAGGGCGCGGTGGTGGTGGGTATCGGTCATGACACGTTCAACAGCAAGGCCGTGACCCTGCGCTATGCGGGCGGCAAACCGGGGCGGCCCATGAACGGCGACGCCTCGATAGATGCCTTCAACATTCTGCGCAACCGTGACTTCCGCTGGCCGGCCAAGCCCGAGCATCGCGCGCCACCTGTTGTCGAAGCCGTCATCGGTCCGGAGGATGGCCACTTGGATGCGTTTCTCCAAGTGATCGAGAAGGAGATCAAGCCCAAGATCGAGGCGCTTGTCCCCATCGACCGCGCCAACCAGGCCTTGTTTGGCCACTCACTCGGCGGCCTTGCCGTGGTGCATGCGCTGTTCACCGAGCCTACGGCCTTTCGCACCTTCATCGCCGCCAGTCCCGCGCTCTGGTATGACGGCGGTGCGGTGCTTGACGGCGAAAAACATTTCGCCGATGCGGTCACCAAGGGGCTTATCGCGCCACGCGTGCTGATCACAAACGGCGCACTGGAACCTATGAGCCAGGTGGTTCCCAAAGAGTTCTTGGACACGCTGACGCCCGCCCAGCGGGCCACCGTCGTGCCTTACAACAAGATGCGGAGCAGCTGGCCGGGCATGATTCCCGGCGCCCGCGACCTGACGGCGCGGCTGAAGGCGCTGCATGGCAAGCCGGGTTATCGCGTGGAGTATCAGCTGATCGCGGACCAGGACCACAACAGCTCGGCCTATGTCGCGGTCATCCGCGCCATGCCGTTCGCATTCGAGGCCAAGTAGCAGCGGGCTGTCATTCCCGCGCAAGCGGGAATCCAGAATCTCGCTGGATGCCCGCTTTCGCGGGCATGACAATTCACATGAACGCCGCGGTCATGTTGGCTGCGCGCAAATTGTGAGGCAGCCGCGCCTGTGCTAGATTCGCCATGCGTTCGATCATGGGAAGGGCACCATGCGGATTGGGCAGTTTTCCTTTCATTGGAATACCATCAAAAAAGCGCTTCTGGCCGAGGCAGCGCTGGCTGTTCTGTTCTTGCCTCTCGCAACGGGCCTTCTGTCATCCGCATTGGCCCAGCCCGCCGCGCAGGCGACTCTCGAGACGCCGGAGAAAATCGCCGAACGCCGGGCCGAGCAGGCCACGCCGCGCCAGGCCGTGCCTTTCGAGCCCGGGCATTTCGACAAATATGTGGGCTATTATGAACTGGCGCCCAGCGCCGTGTTCACGATCCGTCGCGACGGCAGCCATTTCCTCACCCACCTCACCGGCCAGCAGGACGTCGAGATTTTCCCGGAAAGCGAAACCAAGTTTTTCGCCACCGTGGTCCCGGCCCAGATCAGCTTTGACATGGATGCATCAGGCAAGGTGACGGACCTTGTGCTCCACCAGGCCGGCATGGAGCGGCGCGCCGCCCGGATTGACGAGGCCACCGCCAAAAAACTCGAAGCCGATCTCTTGGAGCGGATCAAGAGCCATACGCCCAGCCCCGGGACCGAGGCCGCCCTGCGCTTCAGCCTTGAAGGCCTGGAAGCCGGAAAGCCGGATCTCAGCAACATGACGCCAGCGCTGGCTGCGATCACCCAGCCGCAACTGCCCGGCATGCTGGCGATGATTGCATCCCTCGGGCCGATGCAATCCATTACCCTCAAGACCGTGGGTCCGGGCGGCGCCGACATTTATGACGTGCAATTCGCGCGCGGGGCGATGGAATGGCGCGTCATGCCATTGAATGCGGATGGCAAGATCGAAGGCATGGGCGGGCGGCCCATGCCGTGACGACCTCCCCTTGACGGAGCTGGTGGACACTTAAGGGAACTTTGCGGGCGGTTCCACGTTCAGCAACCATCGAGCCAGGAGAGACCCATGCCGTTACTCTATGTTGTCGGACTATTGATCGTTGTCGGCGTGCTGCTTTGGCTGGTGAACACCTACATTCCGATGGACTCCAAGATCAAAAGCATTCTCAACGCCGTGGTCGTGATCGCCGTCGTCATCTATCTGCTTCAGGTGTTCGGCCTGCTGCCCATGCTCGAAAACATGAAAGTCGGCCATCCAACCTCGTGAGTTTGCGCGGGCGCGCGGCGCTGTTTCTTGCCGCACGCGTAACTGTCTGTGTTCGTCGGTTTGTGCGATTTCGCACCGCCATGATTCTTAATGCCAATTATACTTTTGCATAAAGTCTCGCTCGGAACTTTGCGCCCTAGTGCGTGTTCCTGATTGCGTTCCATGCAGCCATCATTTGATCGGCTGCCATCATGAAAAACACTTATTAGCCCGATTTAAACCGGCGCGAGTCTAAAACGCCGGTCGTCACGCCGACGACCGGAGCCGCCAAGCGTAGCGTTCGGCGTGTGGAGTATGCGTGGTGTCCAGTGATTCATCGAAGCGCCTTTCGCGCCGGCATTTTTTCAAGGCCGTCTGCGTTGTCATCGGCGCCGTGGCGGCGCCGGGGCCCGCCCACGCGCAATGGGACAGAGGCGGTGACAGGGGCGGCGG
>Ga0075522_10001500_pt1 | contig 17657 bp, 12 predicted proteins | sample NGEPerA_FD_74796 | JGI IMG/M metagenome (GOLD analysis project Ga0075522, IMG submission 74796) | Arctic peat soil microbial communities from the Barrow Environmental Observatory site, Barrow, Alaska, USA - NGEE PermafrostL2-A | ecosystem: Environmental > Terrestrial > Soil > Wetlands > Peat ... | reverse complement strand
TCAGTCGGGGAACGGAGGACCTACGGGACCCGATGCCGGTACCTCGACCGGAGCCGCCGGTGCGCCGGTCAAGATGGCCTGTGGCGCTTCGACGCGGCATCCGCTTCCTTACACCGACGGCTACATGGCCGATCCGATGAACCAGTCGATGGCCTTGTCCACCGCGGCCTCGATGAGCACCGCGGAGCAGGCGCAACAGATGGGCGGCATGAAGCTCGCCTCGGTCAACTACAACGTCTTCAATCAGGATACGAACACCTCGCGCGGCATTCGGGGCTTCTACTTCCGCGATGGCCCGCGCGGCGTGAACCTGAACGCCACCGGCGACGGCAAGAACGACTACTCTACGGCCTTCCCCGTGTCCGCTGCGCGGGGCGCCGCATTCGACGTCGATCTCGAGTATCAGATCGGCGAGGCGGTGGGCGACGAGCTGCTGGCATCGGGGAACACGATGCTGCTCGCCCCCACGGTCAACATCTTGCGCCACCCGGCCTGGGGACGCGCGCAGGAGACCTACGGCGAGGACACCTTTCTTCTCGGCCGCCTCGGCAGCGCGTTCGTTACGGGCGTCCAGCGATATGCCGGTGCCTGCGTGAAGCACTACGCGGCCAACAACATCGAGGACGGCCGGGCCTCGGCCAACGCCCAGATCGACGAGGAGACGCTGCACGAGGTCTACGGCCGCCACTTCGAGATGATCATCCAGGACGGGGGAGCGTCGTCGGTCATGGCCTCCTACAACTTGGTCAACTCGACGCACTCGACGCAGAACTCGGAGCTCTTGACCGACATGCTCCGGACGGCGTTCGGGTTTCAAGGTTTCGTCCTCACCGACTGGTGGGCCATGAACGGCAGCAGCGCGCCGTCCTGTTGCGCCCCCGGCTCGGCCGCGGATTCACTCGCTCAGCAGTCGGTCAACGCCGGCCTCGATATGGAGCTCCCCTGGCTGTACAACTTCCTCGAGCTTCCGACCTTGGCCTCCGAAGGCCCCCCGAACGGCCTCGATCCCTCGATGCTCAAGACCGCGACCGCGCAGATCCTGGAGCAGAAGTATCGCTTCCACGCCGACCTGACCAACGGCTACGGGCTGACGACCCCCTTCAGCGTGTATGACGGCACGAGCAGCATCGCGAACAACAACCAGACCGATCCGGCGATCGGCATGAGCCACACGGGGCTGGCCGAGTTGGCCGCGGAAGAGTCGATGGTGTTGCTCAAGAACCAGAACAACACGCTTCCGATCAACCGCTCGACGGTCAAGAAGATCGCGGTCATCGGCGCCACCTCGACCTTCCAACTCCAGGAGACGACCTGCCAGGAGTGCACTTCCGGCGCGAACGGAACGATCAATTGCACGACCGACTTCACGCAGTCCGTGCGGACGGGCGACTGTGGATCGAGCCGCGTGTTCTCCGATCCGAGCAAGAGCGTGGGGCCGCTGGCGGGGATCACGGCAGACGCCAACGGAATCAGCGTGGCCCGCTACGCCAGCGCCTCGGCCGCGATGCAGGCCGGGTTCGATTTCGCGGTCGTCATCGCGGGCCTGACCGCCGGCGACGAGGGCGAGGAATATACCGGCGCGGGCGATCGCACGACCGGCGGAATCACCTCGACGACCCACACCGTCAACCTGGGCCTCGATCCGAAGGTCTCCTCCGGGCAGGACACCCTCATCACCCAGGTCGCGGCGCTCGGCAAACCGATGGTGGTGGTGCTGGAGGGCGGGGCGATCATCAACATGCCGTGGTTCTCTCAGGTCCCGGCCATCGTGATGGCCTGGTATCCGGGAATGGAGGGCGGCACCGCACTCGGCCGCCTGCTGTTCGGGGACGTCAACTTCAGCGGAAAGCTGCCGGTCACCTGGGACACGAACGTCAACGATTGGCCGGAGTTCGCCGACCCGAGCGGGAAGACGCCGATGGGTTACTGGGTCGGCTATCGTTACTTCGACCATCAGGGGACGACGCTCAATCCGTCCACGGGTAGCTTCCCGTTCGGCTATGGGCTCTCGTACACCACCTTCAGCTACCAGAACCTGCAGGTGCCTTGCACGACGGTGTCGCCGAAGGGCGAAGTCGACGTGACCGTCGACGTCTACAATCAAGGCCCGGTCGCTGGGAGCGAGACGGTCTTCCTGTTCGTCCAGTATCCCGGCACGTCCGTCAGCAACCGCGGCGGGGCGACCTACAAGGAGCTCAAAGGCTTCTACCGGGTGTCGCTGGCTCCGATGGGGACGACCGGAGCCGCCAAGCGGATCACCATTCCGCTGCGCGTGAACGACCTCAAGTACTGGAATACCTCGCAGAGTGCCTGGGCCATCGAGCCCGGCACTATCAAGGTCGTCGTCGCGCCGAACGCCAACGCGGTGGCGACGCCTTGCGCGGGCGGCGCCGGTGCTGGCTGCTCGTTGTCCGACACGTTCACCGTGACCCAATGAAAAGACGATGCCAATGAGAGATTTGCGACCTCGCACCTTTCGCCTCACTATTTCTTCGACGATCTTCGCGACGCTGGCCGTGGTCTCGTTGAGCGGCCGTGCCTGGGCCGCTGAAGGAGATCCCTTCGCTGATCCCGACAGCGCACCGGCGCCCAAGGCGGTGCCATCGTCGTCGAAGATTCCTGCCGCTCCCGCCTCCGCGCCGTCCGATTCAGCGGCGAGCCTGGCGCCCGGGATCGTCGAGGAGCTCCCCGCGTCGGCCTACCCCGAGCCCGTCGTTCGCGGTCTTTACGGCGGACCTCTCTGGCTCGATATGCAGGGGCTTCAGTGGCCGTACACGCCGCAGACCGGAATCGGCATTTCGGGATACGGCTGGCTCGATAACAACTACCGATACACCCGCATCGGCGATCCCAATCAGTCGCCACACAACACCTGGCTCCTCCAACAGGGGCGGTTCCTTTTGCGGGTGACGCCCACTTACACGAATGGGAGTTGGTTCGTCCAGGCGCAGGCCGAGATCGTCGCCAACAAGGACCAGAATGAGGTTCAACCCGCTCCGGGCGTCGTAGACGCCGATGATGTTTGGGTTCGCACCGGCGTCTGGCAATCCTGGGACGTGACGGTCGGCCGCTTTCAGGCCTTCGACGTCTATCCCACGGGGATGGGGCTCGAGATCAATACCTACGAGCGGTTTGGCGCTTACGATCCCCAGGGCGGATCCAACGGAATCGTTGCCGTTCCTCAGCTCTACGCCGCGGACTATCTCCTCTATCGTCCGGCGGGGCCTGGGAACATCGCGCTCCATCTATACCCGCAGAAGTTCTTTCGCGTCGAGCTTCTCGGGCAATGGGGAAACACCGGCTCGGAGAACTCCATCGGCGCCCGTCCAGCGGTCATCTTCGACATGGGCTGGCTCAAGTTGAGGGCCGCAGCCGAGTACCAATACGAGTTCGCGCAGGATCCTGCTCCCATGAACAAGAACACGGTTCGCAACCGCGGCGTCGCCGGCTCGGCACAGTTCGTCTTGTCGCCGTTTCTCGAGCTGGGGGTGAATGTCGGAGCAGCGGTGTTCGACGTGGCCGACTCGAAGAACAATGGTCGCGAAGACGCCGGCTCGTCGGGCAACAGGACCAGTTTCGGCGGATTCATCGACGTGGTTCCTCTGCCGGGATCGCTCCCGAACCTCATGCTAGGCGCCGGCGGGAACTACGCCACCCTCCACAACCTGACGACGGACCCGACGACCGGCCAGTACGAGCAGTCGACCAACACGCAGTACTACGGGGCGGTCCAGTATCTCTTCTACAAGCAACTCTATCTCAAAGTCGTAGGCGGCTACGCCAAGTCGCACTTCCAGAACCTCAACACGCCGACGCCGTACGACGACGACATGCTGAGCGTGCGCGTTCGCGTAATGTACCTATACTGAGCGGAACCCTGGGCGGGTTTCGCACCTTCCGCGAAGGACTCCGGCCGGCGAAGCCGTCCTTCGCCCACGCGATCTAGCTCGAACCGGGTGATGGTTTCGGGCCCGCGTCCGGCAACCCCCGTCTTCGTCGTCCCGTTACACGACCGCTCGCGCAGCGGTTCCTTTTTGGGCGCTGGACCTACATCACCCACAAAGAAACACAACGAATTACAATTCGGTGACATTTGGATCTCTAGACTGGGGGCATGACGATTTCGGGTTTGGTGGTCGGCACTTACCTCGGGGTGCTGCTGATCCTGGCCTTCTACGGGTTCCATCGAAGCTCGCTCGTCTGGCACTACTACCGGAATCGGCATAGGCGGCCGCGGCCGCTGGGGCGGTTCTCGGAGCTGCCGGCGGTCACCGTGCAGCTTCCACTCTTCAACGAGATGTACGTGGTCGAGCGGCTCCTCGACTCGGTGGCCACCATTCGCTACCCGCGCGACCGCTTCCAGATTCAGGTCCTCGACGACAGCACCGACGAGACCCAGGAGATCTGCCAGCGCAAGATCGCCGAGCTCGCCCAGCGGCTGCCCGAGCTCGACATCGAGTACATCCACCGCACCGACCGCAGCGGCTTCAAGGCCGGCGCGCTGCAGAACGGCCTGCACACCGCCAAGGGCGAGTTCATCCTGATCTTCGACGCCGACTTCTTGCCGCTGCCGGACATCCTGGAACGCGCCATCGACCACTTCAGCGACCCCAAGGTGGCGGTGGTGCAGTGCCGCTGGGAGCACGTCAACCGGGACTTCTCGGCGTTGACCGAGGTCCAGGCGCTCATGCTGGACGGGCACTTCATCATGGAGCACGCCGGCCGCAACTGGTCGGGGCGCTTCTTCAACTTCAACGGCACGGCCGGCCTGTGGCGGCGGGCCGCCATCGCCGATGCGGGCGACTGGCAGCACGATACGCTCACCGAGGACATGGACCTGTCGTACCGGGCGCAGCTGCGCGGCTGGAAGTTCGTCTACCTGCCCGAGATCGCGGCGCCGGCCGAGCTGCCGGTCGAAATGTCGGCCTTCAAGTCGCAGCAGTTCCGCTGGGCCAAGGGATCGGTGCAGGTCGCCATCAAGCTGCTGTCGACCATCCTGCGGTCGAACGCCACCTTCGCGCAGAAGTCGGAGGCCTTCTTCCACCTGACCAACAACCTGGCCTACCCGCTGCTCTGGTTGCTGTCGATCCTGCTGCTGCCGAACCTGGCGCTCCGGACCCACCACGGCTGGCGCGAGGTGCTGATGATCGATCTGCCGCTCTTCTTCGGCACCACGCTGTCGGTGGCGTCGTTCTATCTGGCCTCGCAGCGTGAGATCGCGCTCCTGCGCAACCCGGACGAGAGGCCGCGCTTCGCCTGGTCGGCGCTCAAGCGGCTACCGCTCGTGATGTCGATCGGCATCGGCCTCTGCGTCAACCAGACGCGGGCGGTCCTGGAGGCGCTCATGGGCCGCGAGACCGAGTTCGTACGCACCCCCAAGCATGGCATTCGCGGCAAGCTCGAGAGCTGGTCGACCAACAAGTACCGCGCCGCCAAGTCGGTCACGCCTTTCATCGAGCTCGCGATGGCGGCCTACTTCGTGGTCGCCATCGGCGTGGCGATCGACCACCGCCACTACATCTCGATCCCGTTCCTCTGCCTGTTCCTCTGTGGGTTTGGCTACGTCGGATGGGGCTCGCTCTTCGGCAGCCGTCGCCGCGCCACCAAGGTGGTGGCGCCGATCGCGTACCCGGTTTTGACCGCCACCGTGCGGCCGGGCGACGAGCTGTCGGGCGAAATCGTCGTGGCGAACGGGCCCAGCCTGCCGAGCGCGCTCGAAGCCTAGGCGCGGATCGCTTCCAGATCGCCTGAGCGACGACGGGCTTTACCCGGCGGCGCTCGACGCGGGGATGATCTAAGGGACCCTTTCAGGGGCCTTTTTAGGGAGACGACGCTCAGAGCGTCTTTTTGATCATGTCTTCGATCTTGGCGCGGGGCACGGCGCCGACGACCTGACCGGCGACCTTGCCGTCCTTGAAGACCAGCAGGGTCGGGATGCTCCGGATATCGTACTGGGTGGCGACCTCCGGGTTCGAGTCGATGTCGCACTTTCCGACGCGGACCTTGCCGTCGTAGTCCTTGGCCAAGGCCTCGACGTGCGGTGCGATGGCGCGGCACGGGGCGCACCAGGTGGCCCAAAAATCCACCAACACGGGAAGCTTGGAGCCTAGGATCTCGGTCTGAAAGTTCGAGTCGGTGACTTCGACGATGTTCTCGCTTGCCATCGACATGGCTTAGCACGCCGGCGTCCCCCGTCCAAGCGCCGGGCCGGATCATGGTAGATCTGTGGTGTGGCGACCTTGACGGCAGTCGAGATCGGGGTTTACGCGCTCGCCGCGGCCCTCTATCTCGGCTACCTGCTCGGGCTGGGAAAGGCGGCCGATAAGGTGGGGCGGCTGGTGCTGGCCCTGGCCGTGATCCTGCACTTCTGCGACATCGCGGCCCGCTGCATCCACCGCGTGAACCCGATCTCTTCGACCCCCGAGGCGATGTCGCTGGTGGCGTTCTTGATCGCGCTCGGATACCTCCTGGCCACGCTGCGCTATCGGTTGGCGGCCGCGGGGGCCTTCGCAGTGCCGGCAGCGCTGGCGTTGCTGGTGCTGGCCCGGGTGGTGCCAGCCGAGATCGACGCCCCGGCGATGGGCTCGCTCGGCCGCGCGCACATCCTGCTCGCCAGCATCGGGGTGGCGGTCTTCGCGCTGGCCGCCGTCTTGGCCTTTCTGTATCTGTTCGAGGATCGACAGCTCAGACGCCGCCAGTTCGGGCGTGTGATGGGGCAGGGGACTCCGCTCGACACGCTCGATCGCTTGGCGCTGCGCTGCGTGTCGATCGGATTTCCGATCTTCACCATCGCCATCGTCACCGGGGCGATGTGGGTGGCGCGACTCGGCCTGCTGCGGCAATCGACGGCGCTGCGGCCCGAGTACCTGTTCGCAGTGGCGACCTGGGTCGCCTTCGGCATCCTTTTGGTGGCCCGCGTCGGCGCCGGGTGGCGCGGCCGGCGCGCGGCTTGGCTGACGTTGGGGGGCTTTGGTGGGGCGCTGTTGGTGTTGGCGACTTACTTCTTGCGACACGCGGCGTGACGGATGGGAGCCTCGGCCATCGACGTGCTCATTCTTGGCGTCTCGCACCGGACGGCGCCGGTGGCGATGCGCGAGCGGCTGGCGGTGATCCCCGAGGCGATCGACGCGACGCTGGCCGATCTGACGGCGTTGCCGTCGGTGCGCGAGGCGGTGCTCATCTCGACCTGCAACCGGGTCGAGATCTACGTGGCCGTCGAGGACGCCGATCGGGCCGCGCAGGCGCTGGCCGAGGCGCTGGCCCAGCGGGCCGGCGTCACCTCGCTGGAGCTGGGGGCCCATCTTTACGAGCGGCGCGACATCGAGGCGGTGCAGCACCTCTTTCGCGTCGCCTCCAGCCTGGACTCTCTGGTGCTGGGCGAGCCCCAGATCCTGGGGCAGACCAAACAGGCGCACGATGCGGCGGTTCGCGGCGGCACGGCCGGCGCCGTCCTCAACGCCTGCTTCCAGCGGGCCTTTCGCGTCGCGCGCCGTGTGCGCCGCGAGACGGCCATCGCACGCAACCCGGTTTCGGTCAGCTCGGTCGCGATCGAGCTGGTGCGCCAGGTCTTCGGGGACTTCGCGGGGCGCCAGGTGCTGGTGGTGGGCGCCGGAAAGATGTCGGAGTTGGCGGCGCGGACCTTGCGCACGCACGGCGCGACGTTGACGGTGACCAACCGGACCCGGGCGCGCGCCGACGAGCTCGCGCGGCGCTTCGGTGCCACGGCCAGTGATTGGGAGGATCTGTCCGGGGCGCTCACGCGGGCCGACATCGTGATCGCCTCGACCGGCGCCCAGCGCCCGGTCCTGACCCACGCCATGTTGGCCCAGGTGCAGCGGGCCCGCCGCGGGCGGCCGCTGTTCCTGCTCGACATCGCCGTCCCGCGCGACGTCGAGCCGGAGGCCGGGAAGCTGAGCGGCGTTTACCTGGCCGATATCGACAACCTGCAGAAGGTGGCCGATGAGCATCGGGAGGGGCGCAAGAGCGAGGCGGCCGAGGGCGAGGCCATCGTCGAGCAAGAGGTGGGGCGGTTCGTGAAGGCTTGGCGGGGCCGCCAGCTGGCGCCGACCGTCACGGCGCTCCGCTCGCACGTCCTGGGCGTGGCGCAGGCGGAGGCCACCCGGATCGTCGCGGCGATGCCGAGCCTCGGCGAACGAGAACGCCGGGCTCTGTCCGATCTGGCCGATGGCATCGCCAAGAAGTTGCTGCATCTTCCGCAGATGGCGCTGCGCAACGACGACTCCGATGGCCTGTCGATGGTGGCGGCGGTGCAGCGGCTGTTCTCGCTGCAGGTGGTGGCGGCGGTCGCCACCGAGGCCGACCCCGACGAGGACGGTGGCGAGACCGGGAACGCGGTCGAGCACGTGGCCGACGACAAGAAGGCGGCCGGAAGATGAGCGCTGCGCAAAGCTCCAGCGCTGCGCAAAGCTCGCCCGCCGGGGCATCGATCGTCATTGGCACCCGCGGCAGCGCGCTGGCGCGCTGGCAGGCGGCGGAGATCGGGCGCTTGCTGCGGCTGGCCCAGCCGGGCCTGGAGGTCATCGAGCGGATCATCGTGACCGCCGGCGACCGGTCGCAGACCGGGCCCGTGGTCGACCTCGGCGGCAAGAGCGTGTGGGTCGACGAGATCGAGGACGCGCTGTCGTCGGGCGCGGTCGATCTGGCGGTCCACAGCATGAAGGACGTGCCGACCGATCTGGCGGCCGGTCTGAAGATCGTCGCCGTGCCCAAGCGGGCCGATCCGCGCGACGCCATCGTGAGCCGCGCCGGCGTCGGGCTCGACGCGCTGCCGGCGGGTAGCCGCGTCGGCACCTCCAGCTTGCGCCGGGTCTGCCAGCTCCGCGCGGCGCGCGGCGATCTGGCGATCGAGATCCTGCGCGGCAACGTCGACACCCGCTTGCGCAAGGTGGCCGAAGGGGTGGTGGATGCAGCGGTGCTCGCCTCGGCCGGACTCGATCGGCTGGGATTCTCCGCGCGCATCGCCGAGCGCCTCGACCCGGCGCGGATGCTGCCGGCCATCGGGCAGGGGGCGCTGGCGCTGGAGGCGCGGGCCGACGACGCCCGGGTGGTCGCCCTGTGCCGTGGGCTGTCGGATCCGGCCGCCGAGACGACCGTGGCCGCCGAGCGGGCGCTGCTGGCGGGCCTGGGCGTCGGCTGCCGCACGCCGGTGGCCGGCTACGCGACGCTGACCGATGGGCGGCTCACGGTCGCCGGTCTGGTCGGCCGACCCGACGCCTCCGAGATGATCGCGGAGACGGTGGTCGGTGCGCCGAATCGGGCGGTCGATCTGGGTGCCGACCTGGCCCGCCGCCTGCTTTCCCGCGGCGCGGACCGAATTCTGCGCGAGCTCGAGTCGCAAGGTGCTTAGCCGCAAGTAGCTGGTTTTATTGGACCCGCGGGCTGGTTGCTTGACCGCGGTCGGCCGCGGAGCTATCAGCATCGGCTCACGATGCTCGTTCTACCGAGACACAACTCCAGGCTTTGGGCGCCGACAAGACCCTACCTGGACGTGTCCTTCGAACCGAGCGTGGTCCGCCGAGTCACCCCCGGTCAGCCGGAATTTCCCGCTGTCCTGACGGCGATGCCGCGCCCCGTGCGCGAGCTGTGGGTGCGCGGACGGCTGCCCGATCCGGATCAACCGACGCTATCTATTGTTGGGGCCCGGGCCGCCACCATGGCGGGTTGCCGGTTGGCCGGTGAGCTGGCTGCCGTCGCGGTGGGCCGAGGCCACGCCGTCATCTCGGGCGGCGCGCTCGGGATCGACGCGGCGGCCCACCGGGGCGCGCTCGAGGCCGGCGGCGTCACCTATGCCGTGCTCGGCTGTGGCGCCGACATCGTCTATCCCGATCGCCATGCGATGCTGTTCGCCGAGATCAGCGTGCGGGGTGGCCTGCTCTCGGAGTACCTGCCGGGAACGCCACCGCGGGCCGGCAATTTCCCGGTGCGCAATCGGATCGTGGCGGCGCTCGCCAGCACGGTGTTGGTCGCCGAGGCCAAGCTGGCTTCGGGCGCGCTGGTCACCGCGCGGTTGGCGGGCAAGCTCGGCCGAGATCTGTTGGCGGTTCCCGGCAGCCCGGGGACCGACGGCCTCATCGCGGCCGGTCGGGCTCGCCCGATTCGAAATGCCGCGGACTTCTTGCGGGCACTGGCGGGCGAGGCCCCGCTCACCCGCGCGGCGCCGGCTGCCTTTGGGGCATTGCTGGCCGAGCTGTCTGGCTCGGAGGCCAGCGCGGCCGAGCTTTCGCGGCGTCTGGCCTTGTCGTTGTCCGCGACGCTGGCCCTGATAGCCGTGGCCGAGCTGGGCGGCTGGGTCGTTCGGAGACCGGGCGGGCTTTACGGCATCTCACGCGAGGCGGTTCATGCCAACTAAGAAGAAAACGGCCCGTGACGGCGACACCACGGACCAGGGCGGCCAAGTGGTCGCGCTGGCGAAGCCTGCCAAAAAATTGGTCAAGGCCAAGCCCAAAGAACCGGCTGAGCCGGCGGTCGGTGCCGGCGATGCCAAGATGAAGGCGCCGGCCAAGCCGAAGGCCAACCCCAAGACGAAGCCGGCTTCGACCAAGCCAGTGGCGGCCCAGGTGCCGGGTGGCAGAGCGACCAGGGCCAAGGCGCTGACCGTGGCGCCCGACGAGGTCGAGGCGCCGCGCCCCCGTGGGCGGCGCAACGAGGCCAATTCGCTGGTCATCGTCGAGTCGCCCGCCAAGGCCAAGACCATCAAGAAGTATCTGGGGGCCGGCTACATCGTGAAGGCCTCGGTCGGCCACGTGAAAGATCTGCCCAAGAAGACCATGGGCATCGACATCGAGCATGGCTTCGCGCCCGAGTACGTCGTCATCGACGGCAAGAAAAAGGTCCTGGCCGAGATCAAGGACGCGGCGGCGATGGTGGGTCGCGTGCTGCTGGCGCCCGATCCCGATCGCGAAGGAGAAGCCATCGCGTGGCACATCGCCGAGGAGGTCCGGGGCGCCAACCCCAACATTCAGCGCGTGCTCTTCAACGAGATCACCAAGAAGGCCATCCAAGAGGCGATCGGCAAGCCGATGGCGCTCGACGTGAAGAAGTTCGAGTCGCAGCAGGCGCGCCGGATCCTCGACCGCCTGGTCGGTTACCAGATCAGCCCGGTGCTCTGGACCAAGGTCAAGCGCGGCCTGTCGGCGGGGCGCGTGCAGTCGGTGGCGGTGCGTCTGGTGGCCGAGCGCGAGCAGGAGATTGCCGCCTTTAGGCCGGAAGAGTACTGGACCGTCGAGGCGCTGGTCGAAGGGCCGACGCCGCCGCCGTTCACGAGCAAGGTTGCCAAGCTCGACGGCAAGAAGATCGAGCTGGTCCACGAAGGCCAGGCGCGCGAGGCGGTCGACATCGTCAAAGCCGCCGAGCTGCGCGTGGCGGCGGTCGAGCGCAAGGAGCGGCGCAAGAACCCGCCGCCGCCCTTCATCACCTCCAAGCTGCAACAAGAGGCCTCGAGCAAGCTGCGGTATTCGCCCAAACGGACCATGGGCCTGGCCCAGCGCCTCTACGAAGGCGTCGAGATGGGTGAAGAAGGGCCGGTCGGTCTCATCACCTATATGCGTACCGACTCGACCCGCATCTCCGACGACGCGGTGGGCGAGGCGCGCGCCTTCATCGGCGACCGCTACGGCGCAAGGTTCCTGCCCGCCGAGCCAATCGTCTACAAGACTAAGAAAGGCGCCCAGGATGCCCACGAGGCGATCCGGCCGACCTCCCTCAAGTACGATCCGGAGATGGTCCGCGCGCTGTGGGCGGCCGGTGGCGGCGGCGGTCGCGATCCGCGCGAGACCGACGATCTGCTCAAGCTCTACACGCTGATCTGGAACCGCTTCGTGGCCTGCCAGATGGTGGCGGCGGTGTTCGATCAGACCGCCATCGACATCGCGGCCGGTCGGGTCGAGCTGCGCGCCAGCGGCCAGGTCATGAAGTTCGCCGGCTTCTTGGAGGTCTACGCCGAGACCGTCGAAGACGCCGCCAACGAAGACGAGACCGGCGCCGCGCTTCCCGACGTCAAAGAGGGCGATCCGATCCGCCTGCTCGAGATGAAGCCCGAGCAGCACTTCACCCAGCCGCCACCACGGTTCTCCGAGGCCACGCTGGTCAAGGAGCTGGAAGAAAAAGGGATCGGACGGCCGTCGACCTACGCGGCGATCCTGTCGACCGTGCAGGACCGCGGCTACGTCGAGAAGCGCGAGGGGCGCCTGCACCCGACCGAGCTGGGCGTGATGGTCAATGGCCTGCTGGTCAAGAGCTTCCCGGCCATCGTGAGCACCGACTTCACGGCGCAGATGGAGGAGCAGCTCGATCGCGTCGAAGACGGACAGGCCGATTGGGTCAAGCTGCTCGAGGGCTTCTACGCGCCGTTCAAGATCGACCTCGAGAAGGCCAAGGTCGAGATGCGCGATCTCAAACGCGAGGAGGAGGCCACCGACCAGGTTTGCGAGAAGTGCGGCAAGCCGATGGTCATCAAGTGGGGGCGCAACGGCCACTTCCTGGCCTGCTCCGGCTACCCCGAGTGCCGCAACACCAAGGAGTACACCCGCAACGCCGACGGGACGCTCAAGGTGGTGGCCACCACGCGCCCCTCCGATCAGATCTGCACCACCTGCGGCGCCCCGATGGTCGTCAAGCGCGGCCGCTTTGGTGAGTTCCTGGCCTGCTCGCGCTATCCGGACTGCAAGACCACCAGCCCGCTGTCGCTGGGCGTGACCTGCCCGAAGCCCGACTGCGGTGGCTACCTGACCGAGAAGCGCTCGAAGCGCGGCAAGGTCTTCTTCGGCTGCTCGAACTACTCGAAGACCAAGTGCGACTTCGTCTCCTGGGATCGCCCGATTCCCGAGCCCTGTCCCAAGTGCGGAGCCAAGTTCGTGGTCAAGAAGATCTCGAAGTCGGGCTCCCGCCTCCGCTGTCTCAACGAAGAGTGTGGCTACAGCGCCGACGGCGACCAACCCGAAGGCGCCGAAGCTCCCGAGCCGCGCGCGCCCGCCGCCTAGTCGGCCGGGCCTCGACCGTCGGCTATCTCTCGGCCCGTGTCAGCGTGGCCACCGCCTCGACGTGTCGGGTCTGTGGAAACATGTCGAACGGCTGGATCTGGCGGCACAGGTAGCCCGTCTGCCGCAAGGCCGCGATGTCCCGCGCCTGCGTCTCGGGGTTGCAGGAGACGTAGACGATGGTGCGCGGCGCGAAGGCGATGAGCTGGCGCAGGAAGTCGTCGCCGCAGCCTTTGCGTGGCGGATCGACGATCACCGCCGCGTTGGCGCCGGCGAACGGGATGGTCGCGAAGATCGCGCTGGCCTGGGCGGCCAGGAACTCGCAGTTGCTGCGCCGGTTGCGGGTGGCGTTGGCGCGGGCCCAGCGCACCGAGCTGGGGGACAGCTCGACCCCCAGCACGCGCTCGAAGCCGGGCGCGGCCGTCAAGCCGAGCAGGCCGCTGCCGCAATAGGCGTCGACCAGGAAGCGGGCGCCGCCGGTGCGCGCCTCGGTCGCGACGTAGGCCGCCAGGCGTGGGAGCAGGAACGGATTGTTCTGGAAAAAGTCGCTGGCCGAAAACTCCAGCGAGAGCTCGCCGACCTCCTCGGTCACCACCGCCCGCGGATCGACGGTCACGCCCGACGACGCCTCGCGCACCAGCAGCGTCGAGCCACGGGGATAGCTGTCCCAGCGCGCGCGCACCTCGGTCCGCAGCTCGGTCAGGCGCGCGTTGACGGCCGGGGTCGCGATGGGGCAAGTCGGAACGTCCAGCGTACGTGGCGGCAGGCCCACCTTGAGGAAGCCGATGGCCGGCTCGCGACCGGTGCGCGGCCGTGGAAAATGGGGCGTGATCTTCGAACGGTATCCGTAGACGCGCGGCGACGGGAGGCAGCTTTCGACGGCGGTCTCCGGGAACAGCGCTCGGACCGCGTCGGTTTTGAGCGCGAGCTGTTCGTCGTAGGCCAGATCCTGCAGCTGGCAGCCGCCGCATCGACCGAATAGAGGACAGGCCGGCGTCGCGGGCACCGCCCCAGGCTACCCGATTCGCGCGGCGACCGCCGCTGCGCTACGATCGGCCGGTATGGAAAAGGCCCTCGAGGAATTCCGGCGGTTCCTCACCAGCGAGAAGCGCGCGTCGGAGCACACCGTCCGGGCCTACCTGCACGACCTGGAAGAGATTCGCGCCTTCGCGGTTGCGACGCTGGGGCATCCGCCGTCGCTCGAGGAGCTTGACGTCATCCTGTGCCGCTCCTACCTTGCGTCGCTCCATGGACGGAACGACGCCGTGACGATCGGCCGCAAGCTCTCCTCGCTGCGCGCGTTTTTCCGGTTGGCGGTGCGTCGGCGCCTTTGCAAGTCGAGCCCGGTGGCGGCGTTGCGCGCGCCCAAGCGGTCCCGGCGCTTGCCGGCGTTTCTCGGCAAGGACGACGTAGGTCGTCTGCTCGAGGGCGGCGAGCCGGACGCGGACGCCGGGGAGTGCGCGCCGGCGCTCGAACGGGCGCTCTTCGAGATCATCTACGCCGCTGGGCTGCGCGTGTCGGAGGCCTGCCACCTGGACGTCGGCGACGTCGAGCCCGATGGGACCGGCGGCTTCGTGCGCGTGCGCCAGGGCAAGGGCCGCAAGGATCGGATCGTGCCGATCGGCAGCAAGGCGCGGCAGGCGCTGGAGGTCTACGCGCAATACCGGTCTCGGCGCCTCACTGGCATAGCCCCCTCGCTGGAGGCGCTGTTCTTGAGCGCCCGCGGGCGGCGGCTCGGACCGCGGGCCGTGCGCCGCCTGTTGGCGCGGCGCGAGCTGGCGACCGGGACGCCGCGCGTTTCGCCGCACGCGCTCCGCCACAGCTTCGCGACCCACCTCCTCGGTGAAGGGGCCGACCTGCGCGCCATCCAGGAGATGCTGGGTCACGCCAGCCTGCGCACCACCCAACGTTACGCCCACGTCGACATCGATCACCTGATGGCCGTCTACGACAAGAGCCATCCGCGCGCGAGGACCGGTTCATGAGCAACGTACGCATTCGATCGACGACCGTCTTGGTGGTGCGCCGGGGCGACCAGGTCGTCATCGGCGGCGACGGCCAGGTCACCATGGGCAACACGGTCGTCAAGTCGACCGCCCGCAAGATCCGCCGCCTGCACGATGGCAAGCTGGTGGCGGGCTTCGCCGGGTCGGCCGCCGACGGCATCACGCTGTTCGAGAAGTTCGAGGCGCGGCTCAAGGAATACAACGGCAACCTGACCCGCGCGGCGGTCGAGCTGGCCAAGGACTGGCGAACCGACCGCGCGTTGCGCCGCCTGGAAGCGTTGCTGCTGGTCGCCGACCACGAAAAGACGCTGCTGCTTTCGGGCACCGGCGACGTCATCGAGCCCGACGGCGGCGCGGCGGCGGTCGGCTCGGGCGGCTCGTACGCGTTGGCGGCGGCCCGCGCGCTGCTGGACGCGACCACGCTCTCCGCGCGCGAGATCGCCGAGCGGTCGCTGGCGATCGCGGGCGACATCTGCATCTACACCAACGCCGCCCGCACTTTCGAGGAGCTGTGATCATGTCGCCCGGCCCACTGTCCGCACCGTCCGCCGCCAAGCGGGGGCAAGATCTGACCCCGCGGGCCATCGTCGAGGAGCTCGATCGCTACATCGTGGGCCAGAAGGCGGCCAAGCGCGCCGTCGCGGTGGCACTCCGCAACCGCTGGCGGCGGCAACAGGTGCCGCCCCCCATGCGCGACGAGATCGCGCCCAAGAACATCATGCTCATCGGCCCGACCGGCGTCGGCAAGACCGAGATCGCGCGCCGCCTGGCCAAGCTGGCCGGCGCGCCGTTCGTCAAGGTCGAGGCCTCCAAGTTCACGGAGGTCGGCTACGTCGGGCGCGACGTCGATTCGATGGTGCGCGATCTGGCCGAGACCGCGGTGTCGATGCTGCGCGACGAGGAGCGCGAGCGGGTGCGTCCCCGTGCCCGCGACAACGCCGAAGAGCGCCTCCTCGACGTCCTGCTCCCGCCGACCCCGCGCGCGCGTCCGCCCGCGGCCCCGGGCGCCGCTCCCGCGCAGCTCGCCGCGACCGAGCCGCCCGTCGAGAACGCCACCCGCGAGAGCCTGCGCCGGCTGCTCCGCGAGGGGAAGCTGGACGATCGGATGGTCGAGATCGACACCGCCGACTCGCCCCAGTCGTTCGTCGACGTCTTCTCGGGGACCGGGATGGAGGAGATGGTCCTCAACCTGCGCGACATGCTCCCGCAGGGGGCGCGCAAGACCAAGCGCCGTCGGTTGCCGCTGCCCGAGGCGCTGGAGGCCCTCACCGAGGAGGAGGCCAACAAGCTCATCGACGTCGAGCGGTTGCAGAAGGACGCCATCCGGCGCGCCGAGCAGTCCGGGATCATCTTCATCGACGAGATCGACAAGGTGGCCGGACGCGAAGGCGGGGGGCACGGCGGTCCCGACGTCTCCCGGGAGGGTGTGCAGCGCGATCTGCTGCCCATCGTCGAAGGCTCGACGGTTTCGACCAAGTACGGACCGCTCAAGACCGACCACGTGCTGTTCATCGCGGCCGGCGCCTTTCACGTCTCGAAGCCGAAGGATCTGATCCCCGAGTTGCAGGGGCGGTTCCCGATTCGGGTCGAGCTCGAGTCGCTGTCCGATCAGGACTTCGTGCGCATTCTGACCGAGCCCGAGAACGCGCTCACCAAGCAATACGTCGCGCTGCTGGCGACGGAGAAGGTGACGCTGGAGATTCACGCCGACGCGGTGGCCGAGATCGCCCACATCGCGACGACGGTCAATGCCCGGATGGAGAACATCGGCGCCCGGCGCCTCCACACCATCATGGAGCGGGTGCTCGACGATCTGGCGTTCGAGGCGCCCGCGCTGGGCGAGGTGACCATTCCGATCACCGCCGCCTACGTGCGCGAGCGCCTCGAAGGGATCCTCAAAGACGAGGATCTGTCTCAGTACATTCTCTGAGCGTCAGCGCTTCTTGCGGGTGGCGGTGCTGCTCGATGCCGGCGCCGTGCGCGGCGCCGGAGCGGGGTGCGACGGGGGCGCCGCCGCGTTGCGCGCGCCGGGCTGCCCGATCGGCGCGGGGGTGCCATGAAACCCACCGCCGGCCTGCGGCTGCCCGCCTCGCGCCGGTTCCATGGGGCGACCTGGCTCGGCCCGCATCGGCTGCATGGGGCGACCTGGCTCGGCGCCGCGGCCGGGCTCCATGGGGCGACCTGGCTCGGCCCGCATCGGCTGCATGGGGCGACCTGGCTCGGCCCGCATCGGCTCAGGCCTTCCCTCGACCCGTCCCGGTTGCATGGGGCGGCCCGGCTCGGCCCGAAACTCGCCGCGCGCCGGTGCTCCGCGCCACGTACCGGCGCCTGGGTTGCTGCGCCAGCCGTTGTTGTGGACCTCGTTGGCGCGCCAGGCGCGCGGCTCGACCGAAGGACGCGCCCGCCAGGCTTCGGGCACCGGCCGGCCGCCATAGCCATAGCCGTACTCCCGATAGCCGCCTGGACCCTGCCAGTACGCGCGGTAGTAGACCGGCTGCCCGTCGACGAAGGCGAAGCGGGGTCCGAAATAGACGTATCCGGGGCGCTGCGGGGCCCAGAAACCCGCGTTCCAGCTCCAGTCGTACCCGCTCCAGTCCCAATAGCCGGCTGCCCAGTAGTAGCCGTAGCCGGGGGCCGGCGGCTGGTACTCCGGGAT
>Ga0075522_10001498_pt1 | contig 17674 bp, 16 predicted proteins | sample NGEPerA_FD_74796 | JGI IMG/M metagenome (GOLD analysis project Ga0075522, IMG submission 74796) | Arctic peat soil microbial communities from the Barrow Environmental Observatory site, Barrow, Alaska, USA - NGEE PermafrostL2-A | ecosystem: Environmental > Terrestrial > Soil > Wetlands > Peat ... | reverse complement strand
AGTCGACGGTCACCGCCATGTGGACGACGGTGTCAATCTGCAACTGCCGGATCAACTTTCCAATCACCGCGTGCCGCGTGTCGGCGTGGACGAAGTCCATCTCCTCCAGCGCGCTGACCGGGTCGGCGACATCACAGCCGAACAGATAAGGGACCTGGGGAGCGAGCCGGCGCGCGACCTCGGCGCCGAGGGGGTTGGACACACCAGTGATGAGGACGCGGCGAGGAATCATCCTCTACCGATTATGGGTATATCCCTCGGACCGTCGTCGCGTTGGCGACCCGCTGTACGGCCAGTGCGTACGCCGCGAGCCGCATGTCGATGTGCTTGTTCACCGACGTGTGGAGGATCTCGTAGAACGCGCGCGTGATGACGTGGTGCAGCTTGGTGTTGATCTCCTCTTCCTCCCAGAAGAATGCCTGGAGATCCTGGACCCATTCGAAGTAGGAGACGATAACCCCGCCCGCGTTGGCGATGATATCGGGGACGACGAAGATCCCGCGGTCGTGCAGGATCGGATCGGCCTCAGGCGAGACTGCCGCATTCGCGCCTTCGGTGATCAGCCGCGCGCGAATCTTCGCCGCATTCTGACCGGTGATCTGGCCCTGCACAGCGGCGGGGACCAGTACCGTCACCGGCAGCTCGAGGAGCTCGGCGTTGGTGATCGTGTCGGCTTTCTTGAAGCCGCTCACGCCGCCGCGCACCTGACGGTGCTCCTCCAGTGCCGCCAGGTCCAGGCCTTTCGGGTTGTAGACGCCGCCCTTCGAGTCGCTGACCGCGACCACGCTCAACCCGGCCTCGGACAGAAGCCTTGCTGTCGACCTTCCAACCTGGCCGTACCCCTGAACCGCCATCGTGGGCGTCTCGTCTTCCACATGCAGGTATTTGAGGGCCTCGAGGGTCAGGTAGGTTGCGCCGCGGCCCGGAGCGTCGACGCGTCCTTCAGACCCACCGATGTCCACCGGCTTGCCTGTGACCGACGCAGTCACCGAGTGGCCGGAATGCATCGAGATGGTGTCCATGATCCAGGCCATCACCTGGGGGTTGGTGCCCATGTCTGGCGCTGGAATGTCCTTCTCGGGACCGATGAGGATGGCGATCTCCGTCGCGTAGCGGCGCGTGAGGTGCTCGAGCTCGCTCGACGACAGCTTTGACGGGTCGCAGGCGACAGCACCTTTGGATCCGCCGTAAGGCAGGCCGACGGCCGAGCATTTCCAGGTCATCAGCATCGCCAGCGCCTTGACTATGTCGACGGTGACGTCCGGGTGATACCGGACCCCGCCCTTGGCCGGCCCGCGGCTGATGTTGTGCTGAACCCGCCACCCGGTGAATACGCGCACGGAGCCGTCGTCCATGCGCACCGGAAAATGAACGGTGAGCTCACGCTTGACGTCGCGTAGGCCTCGCCGTGCGTCATCGGTCAGGCCGATGACGTCTGCCGCTGCGTCAAAACGCTGCTGGGCGCTCTTGAAGGCGGAGATGCGTGTTTCGACCGCCATTTCGGGAGTCAGATGTTACTACCGAAGGCCGCCGCCTAGACGAGAATGAGAGAGATGTCTCGCAGGCGGGTGCTGAGTATTTTCGTGGTGGCGGTGGTGGCCATGGCCACAGGTTTCCTGGTCGCCGGCCAGGTCAAGGTCCAGCTCCTGACGCCCTCCAACCAGGTCGCCAGGTACCAGGCGCTGGTGCGCAGCGTTCAGGATCTGGAGACGACCAACGCGGAATCCCGCCAGAAAATCGCGATGCTTCGCTCGCAGATCGACACCCTTGAAGCCGCCGCGGCCCAGCGGTCCGCGGCGACCCAAGCCCTTCAAAGCCAGGTCGCCGACCTGCGAGCTCGCGCCGGCCTGACCACGCTCCATGGACCGGGTGTCGAGGTGGACCTGAGCGATGGCGTGCCCGGACTTGACGTTGCCGGATCGACCACCTACCTGGTCAATTTCAAGGACGTTCAAGACCTGGTCAACCTCCTCTTTGCCAACGGAGCGGAGGGGATAGCCGTGAACGGACGCCGAATCACGCCTGTGAGCGCCTTCTCCGGATCCGCGGGCGAGGTGATAGTCGATCAGGGGCCGCCGATTTCCGCCCCACTCAAGGTGCTGGCGGTTGGAGACCGTCTCCGGATGGAGGCGGTGATGACCGATCCCTCAGTCCTACCCGACATCCGGGCGCGCGAGGTGCAGTTCCAGCTCCAGATCAGCTTCAGCGGCGGACCCAACCTCGCCCTGCCCGCATACGACTCGAGCCTGGAGACCAGCCATGTCGGTGCGCTCTAAGCCCCCCGCGGCAAACCCACGCCTCCGCCCTGCCCGGGGGGCGTCGGGCCCCGCCATCAGCGTCTGGCTCCTTGCTCTTCTGGTGGCCCTGGTCGCCACCATCCAGATCCGCAGCCAGGCCGAGGTCGAGCGCAGCTTCACCGGCACTGACACGACGGCCCTTGCATTCCTGATCGACAACCTGCACAGGTCCAACGACTCTCTGCAGGCAGAGACCACGAGCCTGTCCCAGCAACAGGCGACTCTTCAGTCCGGGAGCGGCGGCGCCGCCGACCAGGCGCTGACCGATGAAGCGAATCGCCTGCGTGCTGCAGAAGGCCTCGTGGCGGTGCATGGACCGGGGGTCGTCCTGGTGTTGAACGCCGTGGGCCTGCAGGCCCTCGACCTGCAGGACGCACTGAACAACCTCGCAGTGGGCGGTGCTGAGGCGATCGCGGTCAACGACAGGCGGGTGGTTGTCGGCGTGCCCATTACTCAGACCCAGGGAGGCGTCTCCATAGGTGGCGTAGTGGTTCCGCCGCCCTGGACGATTTTCGCCATCGGCGATGCAAACCGCCTGGCCCAGGCCGCCGACCTCATGACGCAGCAGATGCGCACCGACCGCCGCGTGCGGGAGGCGACCTATAGAGTCGAGGCTGACGTCGTCATTCGGGCAGTCGTCACACCGCGACCCTTCGTTTACGGGGTCTCCCCTTAGAAGGCACGAAAGAGGACTGAAGTCCTCTCTCGTGAGCTCTCACCTGGGGTTTTAAGCACGAAAGAGGGCTGAGGTCCTCTCTCGTGGGCTCTCACCTGGGGTTCTCCCGGCGACGCTAGGTGGCGTTTGGAAATCGACCCTTGGGTGACAGCCGGGATGAACCTGGCCTACCGGCCGCGCCTCGCGCTCTTGGTTTTACTGGGTGTGCGAGCTCCTGCGCCCTTGAGTTGGGCGGACAGCTGGTCGAGCCGCCGGTTGATGCTGTTGATGTCGTTGCGGGTGGGGATTCGGAGGCGGCGGAGCGCACGCTCGATCGCCTCGTCGACCATTCCTTCGAGATCGCCTCTGCGCTTCTCCATCTGGTTGACAAGGTCCGACGGGACGTTGAGGGTCTTGCGCACGTAATCCAGCAATGCCTGGCCGCGCTCTTGGATGGCACCGCCATCGACGTGGCGCGCAGGACCCCGTTTCTCCTCGGACAGGACGATCTGGGAAAGCGTGACCTGCGTCAGGTCGTGCCCGGTTTCACGGTCGACAACTTTGATCTCGTGTCCGTCGCGCACCAGCCCCGCGATGCCCTCCAGGGTGATGTAGCTGCTCGTCCGCGTGTCATAGAGCTTGCGGTTCGCGTACTTCTTGATAAGGTGTCGCTCAGGGGCCGTCGGCATGGTTCGGGCCCATTCTAACGCGCTGCGTTATGCGAACCGTCTCGGAATCGTTAATGGAGGTTGGTGCATGGCCGCGAAGAAACGCCAGTCAACGCGATCAAATGTCCTGAATCGCGCAGTGAAGGCCGGCAGGTCGGCCCTGCGTGAAGCCGAGAGGCGAGTGCCGCCCGACGTGCGTAAGCAGCTCGAGCGGAGCATCCAGGACGGACAGAAGACACTCCATGCAGCGATCAAGCAGGTGCAGGTGCGCCTCGATCGCACCGCGCGTCAGGCCGATCTCGAAAGGGCCATGAAGGGGCTGGAAGCGCTGAGCCAGCAGGTGCGCAACCTGGCCGAGGGCGTGGGTGCGTCAGCCATCGCCGCGCGACGCCAACCTGCCAGCCGCACGGTCCCCGTACGCAAACCAGCGACCCGAAAGCCGGCGACCCGAAAGCCCGTAGCGCCCAAGCCCGCCGCACCCAGACCCGCCGTTCGCAAGGCCGCGACCAAGCGCACTTCGACGAGGCCGGTTCGGAGGACGACCAGGCGGTCGACATCGAATCCCGATCGCACAGATACGGGCGAGTCTCCCGGCTAGGCGTTCGCTCAGAGGCTTCCATATACGCGGACTCCGCCGAGGAGCACCGCTTTTGGGCGGAGCTGATCCCAGGTCGATGTGACTTCGCTGAGGGGATCTCGCTCATAGACCTGTAGGTCGGCCAGCATGCCGGGTTCCAGCGTTCCCTTGAGCTCCTCCTCGAAGCTGGCGAACGCGCCACCCGCCGTATATGCGCGCAGGGCGGCCAGCATGCTGATGCCGTTGACCTGGTCTTCGACCGCAGCTCTCAATCCGGGCCACGGGTTGGGGTCGGGAGTGACCGGCAGATCCGAGCTGAACGCGAGGGCCACGCCGGCTTTCAGCAGGCGGCTGTGAGCGGCGAGGTGCGTACGCTCGCGCGCCGGAAAAAACAGCGCAGACGCGACACGGCCGAAGCGGGCAGCGGCCGGCTGCATCACCGCCACCATCCGAAGCCGGGCCATCCGGACCTGCAAGTCAGGCGGACAGATCGTGCAGTGCTCGACGCGATGCCTCAGCGCCGTGCCACCGGCTGCCTCGACAGCATCGCACATGGCCTCGATGGCTCCGTCTCCGATCGCGTGCGCGGCCACCTGCAACCCCGCTTCGGTCGCCCGAGCGACGAGCTCGCGCAGCTCCTCCGGACTCGTTCGCCACACGCCTCCTCCCGAACGCATGGCGACGCGCTCGGCACCGCCGTCAACGAACACCTTGATCGGGCCGGCGCGCAGGATCGGGCCGCCAAAAGCCGCACGAACGCCCAGGCCTGAAGCAGCCTCCAGCAGCTCCCACGAGAGGAACTCGTTGACGCGAATCTTCAGTCGCCCGTCCTGAGCGAGCCGCTGGTATGCCCGCAGATCGTCGGCGAATCCGCGGTTGACGGCGGCTCCCACAGATGTGACGCCACGCGAAAGGAACAGATGCTGAGCGCTCAGGATGCCTTCCTCGCGGCGGTCGAGCGCCGGCGGCGGTTCCACGTCGGCGACCAGCCTCATCGCGGCTTCGAGCAGCAGCCCGTTTGGAAGTCCATTGCGGTCGCGAACGACACGGCCCCCCGGTGGGTCCTGGCGCGGTGTCATGAGATCCGCGGCTTCGAGAGCCGCCGTGTTCGCCACGCGCGAGTGGCCGCCCCGCTCATCGATGTAGCAGGGACGACCGCCTGTTGCCCGGTCGAGCTCGGTTCGATGGGGTGCCCGGAGCTCGGACAGCTCGTCCACCCTGTAGCCCATGCCGTGCTGCCACTCGCCCTTCTTCAGCTTGCGTCCGTGCTCTCGAAGACGATCGACGATCTCGCTCACGGCGCGCGCTCCACCCAGGTCGGCGCCAAAGCGCGTGAGCCCGTAATAGACGACGTGCGCGTGCGCGTCGTTGAAGCCAGGCAGCACACTCGCGCCGTCCAGATCGATCACGCGGGTGCGCGGACCTTTGAGTCCCGCGACCTCGGGTCCGCCGACCGCAGCGACCCTTCCGCCCGCAACCGCCATGTGGGTGTGGACTTCGAGTCCCGCGCGGCCGAGCGTCCGAATGATTCCTCGCGCGAGTATCAGGTCTGCTTTCACGGCGCGGTTAGAGTAGCTGCGTGAGTGCGATCGACCTTCGCTCCGACACGGTGACGCAGCCGACGCCCGAGATGCGTCACGCGATGACCACGGCTCCGCTGGGTGACGACGTGCTCGGTGACGACCCGACGGTGAACCGGCTCGAGGAGGTCGCTGCCGAGCGTCTGGGCAAGGCCGCTTCGGTCTTTCTGCCCAGCGGGACGATGGGCAACCTGGTCGGCGTCGCGGTGCATGCGCGGTCAGGCGAGGAGGTGATCGCCGACTCCGAATCCCACGTCTTTCTATATGAGGCAGCCGGCGCGGCCGCCGTGGCCGGAGTGCAGATTCAGCAGGTGGCGACGACGGCGGGCATCATGTCGCCCGAGCAGATAGTGGCCGCGGTGCGGCCGCGTGACGATCTGCACTTCGCGCTCACGGCTGCGGTGTTCCTCGAGAACACTCACAACCGCAAGGGTGGCGTGGTCTGGCCGCTCGATGCGCTGCGGGCCGCGTCCGCCGCAGCACACGCTGAGGGGATCTACGTGCATATGGACGGCGCGCGCATCTTCAACGCGGCCGTCGCGCTCGGCGTCGATGTCGCCGAGGTCGCCGCACCCGCCGACACCGTCACGTTCTGCCTTTCGAAGGGGCTCGGCTGCCCCGCCGGCAGCCTGTTTTGCGGTAGCCAGGAGACGGTCGACCAGGCACGGCGATGGCGCAAGCGGCTTGGTGGCGCGATGCGCCAGTCCGGAGTGCTGGCGGCGGCGGGATTGGTCGCACTTGACACCATGGTCGACCGCCTCGCCGAAGACCATCTCAACGCGCGGACGCTGGCCGAGGGACTCGCCGAGTTGCCGGGGGTCACGTGCGATCTGTCACGGGTCCAGACCAACCTCGTCTATTTCGACCTGACGAAACCGACAGCAGCCGAGTTTCAGGACGAATGTCGTCACCGCGGCCTGCTGGGTGATGCTGCCGGGCGGCGGCGGATGCGCTTCGTCACTCACCACGGGATCACCTCGGCCGACATCCAGGCGACCCTGGAGATCTGCGAACAGGTCCTATCCGCCTGACCTGAGGCCTGCCGTTCTGCTAGTTGAGCAGCTGCGCCAGCAGCTTGGGGTCTATGTTTCCGCCGCTCACGACGGCGACCGTGGAGGGGCCCGGCTCCAACTGCTCCAGCGCTGCAAATGTGAGAGCTCCTGCCCCTTCCGCGATCACCTTCGCCGCCGTCGCGAGCTCGGGAATCGCAGACCGTAGGCGCGGCTCGGGCACCGTCAGCCACGTATCGACGCACTGTTTCAAGAGCTCGAACATGCGGGCGTCGAACGGCGCCGTCGTGCCGTCGGCGATCGTCTCCGGCTTGATCGTCACCGGCCCTCCCGCCTCGAGGCAGCGGGTCCACAGCGCATAGCCGTCCGACTGGACCCCGATCACCTCGATTCCCGGGCGCAACCCCTTGAGCGCCGATGCCACTCCCCCGATCAACCCGCCCCCTCCAACCGGGACCAGCACCCGGGCCAGATCGGGCACGTCCTCCAACAGCTCCAGGCCGATGCCTCCATGACCGGCCATCACCTCGGGGTCGGCGAAGGGGTGGATGAACGATTCCGGCTCGGACTTCCAACTCTCGGTCGCCAGCCATTCGAGCATGGCGTCCCGAGGCATGAGGATCGGAGTTGCACCCCATCGCTTCACGCCTTCGATCTTCATGGCGGGCGCGGTGTCGTACATAACCACCCTGCACGAGACTCCCAACGTCCGCGCCGCATAAGCGCACGCCTGCGCGGCGTTGCCCGCGCTGACTGTGATCAACCCGCGGCGCAGCTGGTCTTTGGGCAGGCGAAGGGCCGCGGCGAAGAAGCCCCTGACCTTGAAACTCCCTGTCGGCTGGAGGCATTCGAGCTTGAGCAGCGCTCCCTCCACGGGAACGAGCGGCGTCCGCTGGACGTACTTTTTGGCCAGCTCCGCGGCGGCGCGTATGCGCTCGAGGTCAATCACTGCCTACGATTATCGGCAGTGCCGATCTACGAGTATCGATGCGAGGCGTGCGGTAAGCGGTCGTCTTCGCTGCTCCCGAGCTACTCGACTCCGGATCCGCCATGCCCGCACTGCGGCAAACCAATGCTGCGGCGCCTGGTTTCGACCTTCGCCACCGTGAGCTCGGGCGATGGCGATGGAGGCGATGATTTCGATGGCGGCGACGGCGGAGACGCTGGGGGAGATGACGATTTCGGCGGCGACGACGACGCGGGCGGCGGCTACGGCGACGACGACTTCTAGCGGGTAGCCAGAATCTTGTTCGCGGCCTTGATCAGCTCGGGGCCGTGGGAGTCGTCGCGAGCGAAGATGCGGAAGAGCGCCATGCGCACCGGCAGTCGCCGGAAGAGCTCCAGCACGCGGCTCTGCTGGTAGCGGTCCTCGAGGGGCTCATATATAAGGATGTCGGCGGTCTCGGTCATCGGGTTGAAGGCCCGCGACTCCTGGGCGGCAACATCGACCTCGAACTCGATTCCACGGAGGCGCTCCGGAAGTCTCTCCCGGAGCTGGCCGGCGAACTGCTCTCGGGTGACGCCCAGCGCTCCGCTCGCCACCTCGCGCGCGTCGGTGAGTCCCTGGTAGATGAGCTTCCACTTGAGCTTGCGAGCGACGACCTCGGCCCACGCATGGCCCAGCGCGCGCCGCTCCGCGTCCCCATCGCCAACAGCCCATCGATCCACCTCGGTGAGCAGCGACCACTCCGTGAGCATCTGGTAGCGGTCCAGCCGGTCGAGAGGATTGCCGCCCAGCACCAGGTCCAATGTCGGCCGGAAGACCTCGCGCAGCTGCAGGTCGATGCGCCGGACTGTGCGATGGAAATACACCTGGTGATAGAGATAGAGCCGCGCATTCAGGAACATCTGGAGTGCTTCAGCCGCATGCGCGTGGAGTGTCAGGCCGCGCTCGGAGATAAAGGAGTAGTGGATGATCCGCTGCACATCGACGGGCCCGGCGGCGACGCCGCATATATAGGAATCGCGGGGCACGTAATCCATGTTGTCGGCCGAGTAAGCTCCAACCATCGCCGGCTTGAGCGCCGCGAGCCAGTCGGGAGGGCGAAATCCCTCGAGATCCGCGGACGAGATGAGGTAGGCGACCCACTCGGGATCGATTCGCTCGCCCGGTTCGAAGTCAGCGCCTGGCGAGGCCGCGAGGCCGGCGATGAGCGACGCCAGCGGGCCTGTGATCAGGGAGCGCCCGATGACCTCGTGGTCGATCTGCCACGTATCGAGATAGTTCTCATCGAAGAAGTGGCCGAACGGCCCGTGCCCGACGTCATGCAGGAGGCCGGCGATGCGCATGGTCTCCTCCACCAGCCCCAGCGACGGGCTCTTCTTGAAGGTGGTGCTGAGCGTCGGGAACAGATGTCGTGCCCACTCGCCGGCCAGGTGCATGGCGCCCAGCGCATGCTGGAAACGGGAATGCTCGGCGGTTGCGAATACCCACCACGCGCTCTGCAGCTGGTGGATGCGGCGGAGGCGCTGGAGCCAGACGGTATCGACGAGGTCCTGCTCGGCCGCCTGCCCAGGCACCCCGCCCGGGCCGCCCTTGGTGATGCGAAGGTATCGGTAGATGGGGTCGCTGGACAGGTTGACGCGCGAATACTCCAGCGGGGCGTCTGTCATTAAAGGATTATCCCCGCGATGACAACTGGTCTCGAGGAAGGGATCGAGCTCTTCAACGGCGGGCGCTACTGGGACGCCCACGAGGCATGGGAGCGCGATTGGACGCCGGACCGCAAAGGGCCCGACTCAAGCTTCTACAAAGGATTGATCCAGATCGCGGCCGGCTGTCTCCATTACACGCGCCGCAACCGGCGAGGGGCGGTCAACAAATGGACCAGCGGCGCGAACTACCTGCGGCCCTACCTGCCCGCGCACCGAGGGGTCCAGATAACCCCAATGGTGGATGCCGTCGACGGCTACCTGGTAGCCATGCAAGGGCGGACCTGGCCGGATTTGACGATGCCCGCCATCGAAAAGGGATGACGTGGCCGCCAGGCCGGGTTCATCCCGGCCGTCACCATGCGTTCACTTCAAGGCGCTGCCCATCCTGGCCGAGGAGTGGGAGGGGGTTCCGCGGGGAGGACACGTGACCTTCCCCGCGCCTTCAGGAGTAAGGAGGAAACCTCCGGCCGGCGGATTTCTCGATCAATCCCCCGTGCCCGAGACCTGCGAGGTCGATCGGGGATCCCGAGAAAACAAAGGGTAAGACGAGATCCAGCGAGGTGTTCCTTCCGAAACCGGCGCAGGACGCGATACCAAGAACCGTCGCCGTGCCCAGCCGGCCCATCCAGAGCATCGAGCCGGGGTGAGCCGGCATGCCGAAGCGGATCAGCTCGCCACCAGCCCGCTCCAGCTCCGAGTACGCCGGGTCGAGCGGATCGATTGACGAAGCGCCCGCGAACAGGACGAGGTTTGCTCCCGCCTCAGTCGTGTGCGCGTAAGCGGCGGCTACGGCTCGGGGGCTGCGAGCGACCTCCTCGACGCCGAGCAGGTCTGCTCCGTACCAGCCCAACTTTCGCTTGACCGCCTCTGCGAACAGTGTCCGAGCCTTTGGCTTGAGCTTTTCGGTCACCACGATCGCCGTGCGCAACGGAAGGAAGGGGAGCAGCTCGAGCACGCGGAACTCGAGAGCCATGTACGACGCCTCACGGACGACTTGCTCGGGTACCGCAACCGGGGTGACCTTGCAGCCCGCGACCTCCTCCCCCGCCTCGACTGACTGGCCGTCGAAAAGCGTGAAGAGTGCGATCCCTGAGAGGGCGTTGATCTTGCCGACAAGCGCAGCGTTGACGCGGAGCAGTCCCCGCTTGGTGGCGACGAGGCGGTACTGGCTTTGGGCTGGCCCTTCGACACGCAGCGGCCCCAGCATCACGATGGCTTCAGCCAGCCGGCGACCCGCTTCGTCCTCGTGGATGTCGCCGGGCTCAAGCTCGACAGCGTGGACCTCAGGATGGCCGCGGAGCATCGAGAGATGCTCAGCACGCAGGATGGTTCCCTTGCGCAGATCTGCCTCGAGATCCTGCGTGAGCACCCGACCGTCGATATCGGCGATCGTGGCGGTGGTCCCATCCAACCGGACTGCTTTCATCTACTGATGCAGCATAGAGTTGAGATGGCCTCTGCCCCGACCCCGATCCGGCTCTACAACACGTTCACGCATGCCAAGGAATTGCTCACGCCGGTCAGGCCTGGGGTGGTTCGGATCTATTCCTGCGGGCCGACCGTCTATCGCTACGTCCACATCGGCAACCTGCGGACGTTCATGCTCCCCGATCTTCTGTGCCGGACCCTTGAATACCTCGGGTACCGCACCGAGCAGGTGATGAACATCACCGATGTCGGCCACCTCGTCGATGACACGTTCGACCGCGGCGAGGACAAGATGCTCGTCTCCGCGCGCCTGGAGAAGAAGTCGCCCGAGGAGATCGCGGCCTTCTACACCGAGGCCTTCAGGCTCGATGCCGCGAGCGTAAACATCAGGCCCGCGGCCCATTACCCGCATGCCACTCACTACATCCCGCAGATGATCGAGCTCATCGCCAGCCTGATCGAGAAGGGCCACGCCTACGAGGTGGGCGGCACCGTCTACTACGACATCGCGAGCTTCGCCGCCTACGGCAGGCTCTCGCGAAACACGACCGACAAGCTGCTCGCCGGCGCTCGCGGCGAGGTCGATCCACGGAAACGCCATCCAGGGGACTTCACCCTCTGGAAGGCGGCCGGTGAGCATCGCCTTCAGATCTGGCCGAGTCCCTGGGGCCCGGGCTTCCCCGGCTGGCACATCGAGTGCTCCGCGATGTCGATGTCATTGCTGGGCGACAGGATCGACATCCACACCGGCGGCGCCGACAACGTCTTCCCGCACCACGAGGCGGAGATAGCGCAATCGGAAGGTGTCACCGGTCACCGCGTGGTGGGATGCTGGCTCCATGGCGAGCACCTGCTGCTCGCGGGGTCGCGCATGGCCAAGTCCGCCGGCAACTTCTTTCGGATCACAGAGCTCGAGGAACAGGGCTTCGACCCGCTCGCCTTTCGGTATCTCGCGCTGCAGGCCAGGTACCGGGCCAAGCTCAACTTCAGCACGGCGGGACTGGCCGGTGCCGATCGCGCCCTGCGTGTTCTCAGGGAGCACCTGGCGGATTGGTCCACCGACGGACGCCCTGTCGACTTCCGTTCCGCCGATGTTGCCGGCCTGGAGTCGCGATTCAGATCCGCGATCGCGGACGACCTCGATTTTCCGGCCGCGATGGCGCTGGTCGCCGAGCTCACCCGCTCGATGCTGCTGCCCGGGGCAAAAGCAAGCCTGCTGCGCGCTTGGGATCGGGTGCTCGGGCTGGACCTCGACCGCCCGCCGCCGGCCCTTGCCCTGCCCACGGGCGCACCAGAGCTGCTGGCATTCCGCGAGAAAGCGCGCGCTGCCAAGGACTTCGCGAAATCAGATGAGCTGCGAGACGAGCTGGCCGCAATTGGCGTCGCTGTTACGGACACCCCCGAAGGCCAACGCTGGAAAGTCCACTCATCACGAGATAGGGGCCGAGCGTAGCCGCCCGGCCCCTCGTGACTTACCTGGTCTCCGGCGTTATCGGTTGACCACGCCAGTCGCGTGGTTGGATTTGTGGCTGGTCTGACCATTGACGTGCCCACTACCACCACCGTTGCCGTTCCCGTTGCCATTGCCATTGGCGTTGGCGCTGCCCTTGACCTTGACCTTGGCATGTGCGTTGGCATGATTTGTGCGCGCGCCGCTGGCGCGATGCTCCGCTGACACGAGCTTCCCGTGCTGGTTCGCGAATGCGCTTACGCAGTCGCCGATTCCGTGCTGGCCCGTCTGGAGCTCGGCCTTGCACGCAGCGACCTGGGCTTTCACCTGCTGACCCCAGTCCGCGGGGTTCAGGCTGCCCGTGATCGCCGCCTCGCCGGCGGCGCCGGCCGCGGTCGCTGCGAAGGCGGCGACTGCGAACCCGGTGAGGGCTTTGACGGCGATTGCGGCTCCAGCGCCGCTCAGTAGTCTTTTCATGTTCGTCCTCCTCCGGCATGGCTTTCTGGCCGGTCGAGAGAAGAGACACCCAGGGTGGGGCGATTACCCATTTTTGGCGGCATTGAAGCTGGCCTGAAAGGAACTGGCGCCTTGACTCCGAACGCATGTTCGTCTAACGTGCTGACGCACCATGCCGGGCTTCCCCCAGTTCGTGTCGGCCGACTTCCAGGGGGATGTGACCCTCGACCACGTGATCCCGGCGGCGGAGGCTCGATACGGCCCCCTTCCTGACGATCTGCGACCTGAGCTTGCCGCCGCGCTCGCGGCTCGCGGCATCGAGCGTCTGTATTCGCACCAGTCGGACGCGTACCTGGCGGTTCGCAAAGGCCGCCATCTGGTGGTGGTCACGCCGACCGCGAGCGGAAAGACGCTGTGCTACAACCTGCCGGTTCTTCAACGTCTGTTGGAAAGCCCGGAGCGGCGGGCCCTGTACGTGTTTCCGACCAAGGCTCTGGCGCAGGACCAGCTGGCGGAGCTCAGCGCGCTGAAGCACGGGCTTCCCATCGACCTTCGCGTGGACACGTACGACGGCGACACATCACCGGGCCGGCGCACCGCGATACGCGAAGGCGGCCACATCGTGATGACCAATCCCGACATGCTGCACGCCGGATTACTTCCTCATCACACTCGCTGGCGCAGGCTCTTCTCGAGCCTCGACTTCGTCGTCATCGACGAGCTGCACATGTACCGCGGACTGTTCGGCAGCCAGGTGGCCAACGTGATCCGCCGCCTCAAGCGGATCTGCGCCTTTTACGGATCCGCTCCGACGTTCATATGCGCATCCGCCACCATCGCCAACCCGCTCGAGCTGGCGCAGAAATTGCTGGAAGAGGAGAACATCGAGCTCGTCGAGCGCAACGGCGCCCCACGCGGCGAACGGCGTCTCATCTTCTACAACCCGCCGCTGCTCAATCGCGAGATGGGGATCCGGCGCAGCTCGATGCTCGAAGCGCGCCGCATCGCAGCTCCGTGGATCCGCAGTGGCATACAGACGATCGTCTTCTGCCGCAGCCGTCTCCAGGTCGAGGTGATGCTGAGCTACCTCCGCCAGGACCTCGCGCCGCGCCTCGACGCCGCTCAGCGCGTGCGCGGCTATCGCGCGGGCTACCTTCCGCTGCATCGCAGAGAGATCGAGGCGGGCCTGCGCACGGGTGAGATCACGAGCGTGGTCAGCACCAACGCGCTCGAGCTGGGGATCGATATCGGCAGCCTACAGACCGCGATTCTCGTCGGCTATCCGGGGACCATCGCATCCACCTGGCAGCAGCTCGGAAGAGCGGGACGGCGATCTGGCTCGGTCGGAGTTTTCGTGGCCTCGAGCTCGCCGCTGGACCAGTTCATCGTGCGCCACCCCGAGTACTTCCTCAGCGCCGATCCCGAGGAGGGGCTCATCGATCCGGACAACCTCCTTCTCCTCGCCGGTCACCTGCAAGCCGGCTTGTTCGAGCTGCCTTTCGAAGAAAAAGAACGTCTCGGCCGCAAGGATGTGCGTGAGCTCCTCGAGCTTTTCGAGGAGGACGGCTCTGCCTCACGTTCGGCGGGCCGATGGTTCTGGAGCCGCCAGGCCTTCCCTGCCGACGAGATCCATCTCCGTCGAATCGCCGCCGACAACGTCGTGATCATCGACACCTCTCAGCCGCGACCAAGGGTCATCGGCGAGATGGACCAGTTCACCGCGCCCGTGCTGCTGCACGAGGAGGCGGTCTATCTCCACGAGGGGGCGCAGTTCCATGTCGAGCGACTCGACTGGGAGGAGAAGAAGGCCTACGTGCATCCGGTGGAGGTCGACTACTACACGGACGCACTGGCCGCTGTGACCGTGCAGGTGCTCGACACCTTTGGCGGTCCGGATCAGAACGGTCTTTCGCGAAGCCACGGCGAGCTGAAGATCACCGCTCTCGCCAGCATGTTCAAGAAGATCCGGTTCCACACGCATGAGAACATCGGCTCGGGTCCGATCTACCTCCCCGAGCAGACGTTGCACACCACCGGCTACTGGATCACCGTCGACGAGGATCTCTGGCGCACGCTCGGTCGAGAGACGCTGGAGGCAGGCTTGCAGGGGATGGCGCATTCGCTGCGTCACGTGGCCAGCCTGCGTCTCATGTGCGACCCTCGCGACCTCGGCGCGGTGGCGGAGGTGCGCTCGGTGACTACGCGGCTGCCGACCGTGACCGTCTACGAGATGTACCCCGGCGGGGTCGGTTATTCGAGCCGGATGTACGAGCTGCACAGCGAGCTCCTCGACCACGCGGCCGAGCTGGTGCGCGACTGCCCATGCCTGGCGGGATGTCCCTCCTGCGTCGGTCCACTGCATCTCGTCGAAGGAGCCAAGGAGGCATGTCTCAAACTGCTCTCCGCGAGCGCCTTACCCGTCTAGGCGCGCCGCCGCGAAATCGCGAACGCGCGGAGCGCAAGCTTCCGCGCGGGTTCGACATCGTATCCACACCATTCGGAGACGCGGCGCTACGCCAGGAGGTGATTCCTCTTCCCGCGCTCGAACCGGACCCTGGTTGTGTCGCCTACATGGACACCGAGACAACGGGGCTTTCAGGCGGAACAGGTACTTATGTCTTCGCGGCCGCCGTCGCGCGACCGATCGATTGCGGGCTTCGCGTGGTACAGGTTTTCCTGCCCCAGCCTGGCATGGAGCCGGCGTTCCTCCACGCCCTCGCGGGCGAGATGGAGCCGGCCGGGGCCGTGGCCACCTTCAACGGCAGCTCGTTCGACCTGCCGATACTGCGGACGCGATGGGTAATGGCGCGCATGCCCGGCGAGCTTGCCCACCCTCCGCATGTCGACCTGCTAACGCTGGTTCGTGCTCTGTACAAGCACCGCCTCGAGCACTGCAACCTGCGCGCAGTTGAGGAGAGGCTCTTGGGATACGAGCGGGATGATCCAATCGCGAGCGCCCTCGTGCCGGAGGCCTATTTCGAATACCTGCGCCGCGGCGACAGCCCGCTGCTGGAGGCGGCTCTCGAGCACAACCGACTCGACGTGATCAGCCTGGTCCACCTCCACTCCCGCCTGCTCCGCCGGCTTCACGGCGGCGATGCCGGCATGGATGCAGCCGACTGGCTTGCGCTTGGCCGCCACCGCTTTCGGCGCGGCGCCAGGGCTGACGGTTGGCGCGCGCTGCGAAACGCGACGAGCTTCGCCGACGGCGAGGCGGCGGCCACCGCAGGACTGCTGATTGCCCGGCGCCTCATCCGGCGAGGATCGATCGCAGCGGCCGAGCACCTGCTCGGATGGCTGGAGTCAAGAGCCTCCGAGGACGTCAGGGTCGCGGTCGCGCGGGCGAGGTTGTTCGAATGGCGCCGTCGCGATCCGCAGCTGGCGCTGGCGATCGTCGAAGCCGCCCAAGAACGTATGCCTGAGCAGGCGACAGGGTTAGAGCAACGACGGTTGCGGCTCCGGCGCAAGGTCGACACCCGCTTGCGCAACCGCCGGAAGCGCAAGGGCTGGAGTGACCAGATCCAGGCTCCCATCTCGTAGCGTCCGCCCGAGCGCTTCGACGATCGAGGGATCGAACTCGGTTCCTGATCCCTGGGTGATCCGGTCGAAGGCCACTGTGGGCGCCACCCGCTCGATGTCGCGACCGGCCGTGAGCTTCTCGTACGCCTCAGCGACGGCGAGGATGCGCGCGCCCACCGGAATCCTTTCCCCGGCCAACCCATCCGGCTTTCCCTTGCCGTCCCACCGCTCATGGTGACCCCGGATGTAAGCCATCACCTCAGGGGGAAACTTGGCCCGATGGACGATCTTCTCACCCGCCTCAGCGTGGCCCTCAACCTCGAACCCCTGTCCTGCGGTCAGCGTCATGTGGCCGACGTCGTGGAGGAAGGCGGCGGTCCGCAGATCCTCCATGCGGTTAGCGGGAACGCTGGATCGGCGGCCGATCGCGTCGGCGATCGTCGCCACGCGGCTCGAGTGGCCCTGGTTCAACGGGCTCCGGTGGTCGACAGCGTGGGCCACCGCAACCACCATCTGCGGACCTGCCTCCGCCATCATCGTGAACAGGCTCACGTCGTCCAGCTCCAGCTCAGTCACGAGCTGAGCGAACGTGCACGCCCGGTCCTTCCCCTCGCGTTTGGCGAGGTACAGGGCCTGGTCCGCGGCGGCAACCAGCTCGACCGCCGTCAGAGCATCGTTCGGATAGGTGGCGACTCCAATGCTGAAGGTCAGGTGGTTGCCCGGGGTTGTCGCGATGGCGGCGGAATGTACGGCGTCCACGAGTCGGCGCGCGAGTCCCTGCCCGCCGGCCGGGGTGCTGTCGGAGACGATCACGGCCAGCTCGTCCCCCCCATATCGAGCGACCAGGTCCTGCGTTCGAGCAGTGGTGCGCACAATCCTGGCTCCGAGCTGCAGCACCAGATCCCCGTGCTGGTGGCCAACCTCGTCGTTGACGGACTTGAAGTGGTCGAAATCGACCAGGAGCACGGAAAAGGAGGCGGAAATCCTGTCCCGCCGAGCGAATGCCGCGGCGAGCCGCTGCCGGAACTGGCGAACATTGGCAAGGCCCGTCAGACCGTCGGTGGTGGCCTCCTGGGTGCTGCGGTGGTAACGGAGCGCGTTGGCGAGCGGCACCGCAGAGCTGCCGGAGAGGGCAGCGACCGAGAACAGGTCCTGGTTGGTGAACACACCTTCGAGCCGGGTCAGGCTGAGTAAAGCGGTCACCCCCTCGCCGGAGGCGATCGGGATGACGAGCGACCTGCGGTCCGCGCCGAGGGCCGCCTCGCCGGTGCGGGCCACCTGGGCAAGCCTCTCCTCGTCGAGGAACTCTGGGGTCGTCGCAGCCGCCTCTCCATCGGGCGCGCTTGCAGCCACGTCGAAGCCCTCCTGGGAGGCCAGGA
>Ga0075522_10001497_pt1 | contig 17682 bp, 10 predicted proteins | sample NGEPerA_FD_74796 | JGI IMG/M metagenome (GOLD analysis project Ga0075522, IMG submission 74796) | Arctic peat soil microbial communities from the Barrow Environmental Observatory site, Barrow, Alaska, USA - NGEE PermafrostL2-A | ecosystem: Environmental > Terrestrial > Soil > Wetlands > Peat ... | reverse complement strand
CATACGAACCGAGCCAGAGATTTCCCAGGTCATCGTCAATCAGATAGCCGATGTCATCGCTGGCCAGGCCGTCGGATGCGGCGCAGGTGCTCCAACGGCCCTGCGCCAGCCGCGCGAGGCCGTGGCCGAAAGTGCCGGCCCAAAGCACGCCGGCGCGGTCGGACAGGAGACAGGAAATGTCCTTCACGGGTGCGTGCGCCGGGGAAATCTTTCCGTCGCGCAGCGTGAATAATCCTCCGTCCTCGGTGCCGATCCAGAGATTTTCATCCGCATCCTCGGCCAGGGCGCGGACGGCGCTGGCCGGCAAACCGTCGGCGGTCGAAAAAAATTTCCAGTCCTGGCCGTCGTAGCAACCGAGGCCGTTTTCGCCGCCAACCCACAATTTTCCGTCGCGGCTTTGGAAGAGCGCAAAAATCTGCAGCCCGACTTTTTGCGCCGCTTCAACCCGTTGAAAATTTCCATCGGTGAATCGAAAAAGCCCTTTGCCGCGCGTGCCGGCCCAAATCTGTTGCTGGCTGTCCACCAACACCGACCACGCCCCGAAACCATAGTTGATCAGCGAATTGGTGCGGTCATAAACGATGCCTCGGCTGTTGTCCTGAACCCATAAACCGCCGCGGGCATCCTCGGCGACAGATTGGACAACGCCGGCGGATAATCCGTCGGGAGTGGAAAAAAGACTTTCTTTGATGCGATCAAGCCCGCCACCATCAGTTCCCACCCACAGATTTCCCTCGTGATCGAAACAAAGGGAAAGCACGAAGTTTTTCGAGAGCTTTTCTTCCGTCGTGATGTGTTGGCAGCCGCCGGCCGCGTCAAACCAATAAACCCCTGCGCCGTGGGTGCCGACAACCAGGTTGCCCGCGCCGTCTTCACAAGCGGCAGTGATGTTGGCATTAAACGTGAACGGAGTTTTCGCCCCGGAAAAGATGGCCGTGATGATCGAAGGCGGCCAAGGGCTTGCGCCAAAATCTTTTTCCAGTTTGCCGCCAACCCATGTTGCCCGGCGGTTATTCTCCAAATGCCAGAACCCACCGTGATGTCGCGGCACAACCAAATGAAAGGCGCGCCGGAAAAGTTGTGCCCAGAAATCCGGAGGCGCCGGCGGTTTCAAATCAAGCCGGCCATCCTGCCAATGAACCAGGTTTCCATCCTCGGTGCAAAACCAAATGCCGCCGGCTTCATCCTCGTAAGCATACATGACCTTGCCCACCGCGCCGCCGGTTTCAAAATTTTTCACCCGGCCGTTTTGAATCACGCACAACCCGGCATTATCCGTGCCGACCCACAAATTCGTATGGCTGTCCTCAAACAGAAAAACGATCCGGTCGCCCGGCAGGCCGGGCGTGTTGTTGACGTTGAAGGGGGTGAAGGAATTGCCGTCGAAACGCACCAGCCCGTTGAGCGTGCCGAGCCAGAGATAGCCGTCGTGCGTCTGCGTGACGGCGATGACGGAGCTTTGCGGCAGACCGTCCGCCGTGTCCCAGACATCCACCATGAACGGCGAATCCGCCGCCGCGCACTGTCCCAAAACCAGCGCCGCCGCCACGCCGATGACAAAAAAATGGATTCGCCGTTTCAAGCAGGCGGGAGCATACGCGCTGGCGGCGGGCGGAAAAAGATTTTTCAAAAACACTTGCGGCTGGCACGGGATGGGCTACGTTTTTATTGCCCTTGAGAACGGGCGCTCCGTTTTTCCTGTTGAAAGACGGTTTGACGGGCCGGCGACAGTAACCAACTGTGTGCACGCCGGCCCGTTTTCTTTTGTTCGCCGCCGAAGGGCGCGTCCGCGCTTGACTCGCCCGCAGCGATGAATTTGACTGGCGGCGGCCCCGCGCGTCATGTTCATCGCCATTCCAGTCGGAATGAATTACCGGACCGAAAGGTATCCCGTTGTCACCCTGTCCCTCATCGGCATCAACACGCTGGTCTGGCTCGTCTCGCTGGTCTGCGCCATCAGCACACAGGGCGAATCGAACTTGTGGATTCTGAAACATCTCTGGCTGATTCCGTCAGCCTGCACCTGGAACGCGTGTTTCACCTCGATGTTTGTCCACGCGGGAATTTTTCATCTGCTCGGCAACATGATTTTCCTGTTCCTGTTCGGCTCCTGCGTGGAGGACATCATCGGGCGGCTCCGTTTCGCCATTTTTTATCTGGTGGGCGGGCTGGTCGCGGAGTTTGTCTTTATCGCGATGTCACCGGAACATTTTATGTCGCCGCAACCGATGGGCGGCGCGTCCGGCGCCATCAGCGCGTGCATGGGAATGTATCTGCTGCTGCGGGCGGATGCGGACATCGAGTTCAAATACTTTTTGTGGTTCATTTACATCCGGGCGGGAGAATTTGAAATACCGGCATGGGTGGCCATCACGTTCTGGTTTGTGAAGGATCTTTTTTGGGCCGTGCTGGGACTGGTCTCCAAAAACAACCGCGGCGGCGTGGCGTTCGGCGCGCACGTCGGTGGATTTCTGGGCGGCCTGGCGCTGATCGCCATTTACAAATGGCTGGCGCGGCCGCGCGAGGAGAAATCCGCGCAACCTGGTCTCATTATTGATCCGGCCGCAGTTCTGGCCGCCGCCGTGCAACCTGCGCCCGTCGTCGCCACCAGCGAGACGCCGACCATTTTTCTGCACTATCTCGCGCGGCAGACCGGACCATTCACGCTGTCGCAAGTGCAGGCCATGATGCACAACGGCGACATCGGACGCGAGGCGTTCTATTGGAGCGAAGGCATGGCGGACTGGCAGAGCGTCGTGGATTTGTCGAGCCAGCCGACTGAATGAAGGCGGAGGAAATGTTTTGACTTGCGGCGCGAAAAAATTAAATTGACGCTCCGTTTCGTGGATGGGGTCATAGCTCAGTTGGTAGAGCGCCTGAATGGCATTCAGGAGGTCAGGAGTTCGAGCCTCCTTGGCTCCACCATTACGAAGCGGTTTCATCTGAACCCGCTTTTTTCCTTGTGGGAATCACTGCACCCGCCGCAAAAATCCATTTTCCGTCCGGTCAATGATGGTTTTGACGGCCAGTTGCAGAAAAAAATGTTTCCACGATTTTGCCGAACGTAGTGGCACAGGCGTCTCGCCTGTGAGTTTCTGAAAAGGAAAACCCGGTTGCAGCCAAAGAAACACACAGGCGAGACGCCTGTGCCACCGCAACGCCCGAAAATTTTTCAAGGTGATGATTGATTTCTGCGCGCAGGTTTTCATAATGCGTTCGTCTGAAACATTCTGATGAACAGTCCGACTGACGCAACGCCGCCGTGGAACATTGACGCGGCGCGCGCGCTTTACAACATCCAGCGCTGGGGCGCGAAGTATTTTGACATCAACGACGCCGGCCACGTCATCGCCAAGCCGTTGCAGGACGCCGGCGCGACCGTGGACATCACCGACGTGATCGAGGAGGCGAAAAGCCGTGGCTTGAAATTTCCGCTGCTCATCCGCTTTCAGGATATTTTGCGGCACCGCGTCGAGGCGATCAACACGGCGTTCCGCAACTCCATTTCTGAATTCAATTATCAGGCGAAATATCGCGGCGTGTTCCCAATCAAGGTCAACCAGCTCCGCGAAGTCGTGGAGGAAATTCTCGATGCGGGCAAGCCGTTTGATTTCGGCCTCGAAGTCGGCAGCAAGCCGGAATTGTTCGCCGGCCTGGCGCTGCAAAATCATCAAGGCTGCCTAATCATTTGCAACGGCTATAAGGACGCGGAGTTCATCAAGATGTCGCTGCTCGGCACCAAGCTTGGCAAACGCGTCATCATGGTGGTCGAGAAACTGGAGGAGTTGAAGCAGATCATCGCCATCTCCAAATCGCTTGGCGTGGAGCCGCCCGTCGGCATCCGCGCGCGATTGTTGAGCAAGGGCGCGGGCCGCTGGGCCGAGAGCGGCGGCGAAAATGCGAAGTTCGGCTTGAGCACCGGAGAAATTCTCGCCGCCACGGAAATGCTCCGCGCGGAAAATTTGGGCCACTGTTTGAAGCTGCTGCATTTTCACATCGGCTCGCAGGTGCCGGACATTTTGACCGTGAAAAAAGCCGTGCAGGAGGCCGCGCGGCTTTACGCCAAGCTGCACAAGATGGGTTTTGCGATTGAATATCTCGACGTCGGCGGCGGCCTGGGCGTGGATTACGACGGCAGCCGCACGGCGTTCGACAGCTCGACAAACTACACGTTGCAGGAATACACAAACGACGTGGTTTATTACATCGCCGATGTTTGCAACGCCGAAAACGTGCCGCATCCGGACATCGTGAGCGAAAGCGGCCGCGCCATCGTCGCGCATCACAGCGTTTTGATTGTGGAGGTTTTCGGCTCGATTGAAAAAGTCCGGCCGAATGAGTTTTTGAAATTCGGTGAGCGCGAACATCCGCTCGTGTGCGAACTGCTCGACATTCAGAAAAATTTTTGCAAGCTCAACAAGCTCGAAGCCTACCACGGTGCGCTGGAACGGCGCGACGACGCGCAGCACATGTTCACGCTCGGCATGATGGATTTGCCGGACAAGGCCAAGATCGAGGATTTGTATTGGCAGATCAGCCGCGCCGTCGTCGAGAGTTTCAAAGGCCAGCCCTATACGCCCGAGGAAATCCGCAAGCTCGAAGACACGCTCGGCGACCAATATCTCTGCAATTTTTCCGTCTTCCAGTCGCTGCTGGACCACTGGGCGCTCGGACAATTGTTTCCCATCATGCCCGTCGCGCGCCTGCACGAACGACCCACGCGCGAGGCCACGCTCGTGGACATCACCTGCGATTCCGACGGGCAGGTCAACAAGTTCATTGACCTGCGCGATGTGCGCGACACGCTGCCGGTGCATCAGCTCAACACCAACGGCAACGGCAATCTCGAACCTTACTATCTCGGTTTTTTTCTGATGGGCGCGTATCAGGACATCATGGGCGACCTGCACAACCTCTTTGGCCGTGTCAACGAAGTCCACATTTTCCTCGAACCCGACGAACCCGCCGGCTATTACATTGAGGAAATCATCGAAGGCGCCACCATTGTCCAGTCGCTCGCCGACGTGCAATACGACGAGAACGAACTCAAGCGCCGCATGAAGGCGCAAATGGACGAAGCCATCAAGTCCGACCGCATGAAACCGTCTGAAGCCATGCGCCTGCTGGATGATTACGAACGCGGACTGAAGGCTTACACTTACTTGAGTTTTTGAACCGGCTTTGATGAAATGATTTGATCCTCTGCCAATGGTGGGGAAATCAATTTCCGAATGGATGCCGCGCCGAATTATCATGGCGGGCACATCGCCCGGCAGCCGTCCGGTTTCACCGCTCGCCACCGTGTTTGAAACTGGCGCAAAATAAGTAGTGGCACAGGCGTCTCGCCTGTGTGTTTCAAAACAACCGGGTTATTCTCGCAGCAGAAACTCACAGGCGAGACGCCTGTGCCACTATTGCTTTTCGCTGACGAGGCGCACGAGAGGACGCTCGTCTTCTTCGATGCCCGGATAGCGGCCGATCTCGGGATTGACGAAGAAATTGTCATTCGTGTCATCGTTGGCCGTGGAAACCTCGCCAATCACGCACTCATCCGATGCGCCCCAGAAAGCGTGATAGATTCCTGGAATCAACGTCACCCGTTCGCCGGCTTCCAACTCGATAACTGCGCCGGAGCGGACGGCAACTTCTTTCCCATTCCGTTTCAAAGCAAAAGATATTCCTTTAGCCGTCTTTTCCGGATGACCGGCCCAAAGTTCCATCGCTAGTTGTCCCTGCCGGCAGATGATGTCCTCTTTCTTTTTGACGTGCATGTGCAGCGGCGTGACTTGGTTTTTGCGGCAATACATCAGCTTCTCGCAATACTCCGCCTCCTCCGCGAGATTGATCAGCACCAGCCCCGTTTTCTCGAACTCACCCAGACCAAAATCCGAGATGTCCCAGCGCGGTTCCGGCGGCAGTTGCCAGTTGTTTTTCTCGAAGCAAGCCTTCGCTTCCCGGCAAGCGCGGTTGATTTCGGAGCGTTTCATCTTAAAAATTTCATCCCAGCCGCGCCCGGTCGTAGGCAAGCCGTTGCTCGGAATTCATTATCTCGAAATCCGGCGAGCCGTCGGCGCGTTTGGGCCAGTCCGCGGAAATTTTTTTAGCCAGCGGGTTGTTCCGAATTTCCGCCGTGGCGCGGCGCGCGGCGCTGCCGTCGTAGCTCATCGCCTGATCGGTGGTTTTCAAATCGTCTTCCAGCGAACGATGCGGTTTGATGCCCTTGGCCTGCAACACGCCGTGATAGGCATGAACGGCCTCCTCCGGCGAAATTTTCCCGGTCGTGATGTGCCGCAGCATTTCGATGAAGGCGAGTTGGTGTTCGGCGTGGTTGATTTTGCGGCCATACAACGCCACCCGCGCGCCGTATTTTTGCGCGTCGTGAATCAGCTTGAACGCATCATAAGTCGTGCCCGCGCTGCCGCCGAGAATGCCCACGACCAGATTCGGATCATACTGCGCGAGTTCTTCCATCGCCTTCGGCCCATGATAAACAATTTTCAGAAAATCGGGCCGGCCAGAATCCGGCACTCCGGCCAGCGTGCGGATGATGTTGTCGTTGATGAACTCGCCGAGCTTCTCCGGCGGAATGCCGCTGTTCACGTTCGGGTCAAAAATTTCGAGAAAGTGCCGGAATTTTTTGCGTTCCGCTTCTTCGCGAAATTCCTTATACCACAGCAGTGCCTCGCGATCCTGCTGGAGATCGTTGAGAAAGGTCAGCGAATACAAACCCAGATTCGCGCCGGGAAAATCATCCGTCGTGCGGTCGCACTCGATCTCGCCGCATTGGATGTGGTCAATCCTCGCGGAACGAAACGGCTGTGACGGTTCGCGCGTATAACATCCGTGGCGCACGGCCCAGACATCCGTGGTGTCGTTCGCGCGAGCGGCGGGCGTGATGGCGGAATTTTTGAACAAGCCTTCCTTGATTGTGAGTTGCTCGCTGACGTAGGCGGACATGAGCATGATGTCCACCAATCCCTGATGCACCACCTCGCGGATGATGTCGAGGAACTCGGGCAAGTTGCGGCAGCCATATTCATCGCGCGTCCAGACTTCCGGCGAAAATTGCGCAGGCCGCGCGCCATGCCGCGCGAGATAGCCGCGCGGGCCGGGCGCGCGCACGCCAAACGCCATGTCGGCATCCTTCGCGTCGGCGAGGATGAATTCCTTCGTGGTCTGGGGCGCGGCGTGAATCGCCGCCAGTTTTTGATCGAGCGAACGGATCATTTGATTTGCATGTCAGTAGTGGCACAGGCGTCTCGCCTGTGTGTTCCAAAAACCGCCGTTTATCACGCAGCAGAAACTCACAGGCGAGACGCCTGTGCCACTGCCAGCAGCGCGCTCAAGCAACTGCGACAACGGGATTATTTTACAAAAACTCATTATATGACAGTGTGGAAACCCATTTTGCGGCCAAGGGCAAGACAATTTTGCCACGGCTCGACGGTGGCGGAACAAGTGGCGTCGCGCAACGAAGCGGCGGCGGCGCAAACTGCGAGCTCCAAACACCGTGAAAAATCCCAGCCTTCATGCCAGCCCAGCAAGAATCCCGCGCTGAACGCGTCGCCGGCGCCGGCGGTTCCGACAACCAAATTCGCCGGCACGCGCACCGCCGACTGCCAGATTGCCGGGCGATTATTGGCCACGCACAGCGCGCCTTCGGGCAGATGCACGGTGACCGCGCCATGCACGCCGCGTTGCAAAACTTCGCGTGCTTGCGCTTCCAATTGAACCGGATTTTTGCCCGCGTTTTCGCCCACGAGACGCGCGAGTTCATATTCGTTCAGGAAAAGAAAATCCAGATGCGGCAGGCTCGGATTCACGATGGCCGAGAAATCACCCGTTTCATTGCTCACCAAATCCGCCACCGTGATCATGCCTAATTTGCGGGCGTCCTCAACCAGTCGTGACGCCTTTGGCCGCCGGTCTCCATCCATTGAATCCAGTGTTTGCAGCAGGCACAGATAGCCGAGATAAAAAATCCGCGCGTCAGTTTTGGCCAGATCAAAATGCAGCAGGTCGAGCAGCGCGTTCGCGCCGTGCTGATGGAAAAAAGTGCGCCGGCCCGTGCCCGCCACGGTCATTACGTCCGTGTAAGAAGTCGGTGCGGCGGAGGTTTGCTGGATCGCGCTGCTGTCAATGCCATGCGCGGCGCAGTCGCGCAAAATCTTTTCACCGTCGGCGTCGCGGCCAATCAAGCCTATACCGGCGAGAGGAAAACCGCAGCCGAGTTTGGCGAGGTTTTTGGTGACGTTGTAAGGGCCGCCGCCGTTGCCATCGGACTGGGTGGTGACGTTGGCGAGCGCGTCCTGCGCGGGCCATACGTCAATCATTTTGACGTGGTCCACAATCCAGTTGCCGCCGGCGAGCAGGCCGCGACGACTTTTGGGATCAATGGTTTGAGCGGACACGACGGTAATTTTTACAAGGATTTTTTCCGGCATGAAAACCGGCGGCTTAATCTGGCTTTGTGCATGAGATTTTCCAGCCGCATTCAATCAGCATTTTGCATGGGCGGATTATCTTCACAAATGACGTGGAGCGGCGAGGCAATTTTTGCCGGCGGCCTGGCTTGCCGGAAATTTCAAGCGGCATGAATTTCGAGACGGCGAGACGGCTGGCACGCCGGCAGGTTTCGGAACAAGCCACTGCCAGCTTGCAGTTCCGCCGGATGCCGCTAAGTTGGAAAGGCAGTGAGCACGACCGGCACCACCGAAAGAATCAACACCCGGACCGGGGCGGCGGGCGGGATTGTGCCGCTGCCTGCGTTTGTCACGACCCACTGGTCGGTCGTTTTAGCCGCCGGTCGCAGCGACCCGACCGGGGCGCGCGATGCGCTCGCCCGGCTCTGTCAAACTTACTGGTATCCGCTTTATGCCTATGTTCGGCGGCTGGGGAACTCCCCGCCTGACGCCCAGGATCTCACGCAGGAATTTTTCGCGCGGCTCCTCGCGAAAAATTATCTGGCCGGCGCGGACGAATCCAAAGGCCGCTTCCGTTCGTTTCTGCTCGCGGCGTTGAAACATTTCCTCGCCAATGAATGGGACAAGGCCCGCGCGCAAAAGCGCGGCGGCGGACAGATTCCCATTCCGATTGACCCCGGCGCCGAAATTTCGTGCGGCTTTGAACCGGCGGACAACACCACCGCCGAAAAAATTTATGAGCGGCGCTGGGCGCTGACGCTGCTCGCCCAGGTGCTGCGCCGCCTGCGCGAAGAACACGTCCGCGAGGGCCGGGAAAAACTGTTCGAGCAATTGAAGCCGACCTTGACCGAAGCCAGCCGCACCGTCCGTTACGCTGAAATCGCCGTGCGCCTGGGCACGAGCGAAGGCGCGGTGAAAGTGGCCGTGCATCGCCTGCGGCAGCGTTACCGCGAAGTGCTCCGGGCCGAAATCGCCGACACCGTCGCCAGCCCCGCCGAAGTGGAGGATGAAATTCGGAATCTGTTCGCGGCCTTGGCCGGATAATTTATGATTTACGATTTGCGATTTACGGGCGGACTGATAAAAGGCGCGTAAATCGCAAATCGTAAATCATAAATTATCCGTAACCTTCCCGCGATTTTGCTTCAGTAATGGTTGAACAGAAGATTTGCGGGAAGGAAACATTATGAACACGATGCTTGCGTTACTCGGACTCGGCGGCGGTGAATTGATCTTGCTGGTTTTTGCACTGCTGCTGTGTGTTGGACTGCCAATGATCCTGACGGCCAGCCTGATCATTTATTTTGTCCGGCGCAATGGCCAAAAGAAAAACGGGCTGCCGCCCGTTCCACCGCCGCCCGCCAGTGACAAGACCAAGGTCATGCCGCGCAAATGCCCGCAATGCGGCGCGAACCTTCAGCCAGACGCGCCCGAAGGGCTTTGCCCGGCCTGCCTGCTGCAGCGCGGCTTTGGCACGGAAGCCGGCCCGCCGTCTGGCCAGTCTTCATTTGTGCCGCCGCCGGTGGATGAACTCGCCAAATTGTTTCCGCAACTGGAAATCCTCGAATGCCTCGGCCGCGGCGGCATGGGGGCGGTTTATAAAGCGCGCCAGCCGCGACTGGACCGGCTCGTGGCGCTGAAAATTCTGGCGCCGGAAAAGCAGAATGACTTGCAGTTTGCCGAGCGTTTCGAGCGCGAAGCCCGCGCGCTAGCCCGCCTCAATCATCCGAACATCGTCACCGTTTTTGATTTCGGCGAGGTGTCGGGGCGCTTTTATCTGCTGATGGAGTTCGTGGACGGCCTGACGCTGCGGCAGTTGCTGCAAACCGGAAAAATTGCGCCCGCCGAGGCGCTTAACATCGTCCCGAAAATCTGCGAGGCGCTGCAATTTGCCCACGAACACGGCATTGTCCACCGCGACATCAAGCCGGAAAACATCCTGCTGGACAAGCAGGGCCGGGTGAAGATCGCCGACTTCGGCATCGCAAAAATCGCGGGCCTGGAAGCGACGGATATTTCGCTGACCGGTGCGAGAGACGTGATGGGCACGCCGCATTATATGGCGCCGGAACAGCTCGAAAAACCGCTGACCGTGGATCATCGCGCGGACATTTATTCGCTGGGCGTCGTGTTTTACGAAATGCTCACGGGCGAACTGCCGCTGGGAAAATTCGCGCCGCCGTCGCAGAAAGTCCACGTGGACGTGCGGCTGGATGAAGTGGTTTTGCACGCGCTGGAAAAGGAACCGGCGCGGCGTTATCAGCACGCGAGCCAGGTCAAAACGGCGGTGGAAACGATCACCGGCACCCCGGCGGAATTCGCCGTCGCGCCGGCAGCAGCGGGATCAACCGCACCGCCACCGCTGTCAGGCGCAATGGTCACAAATGCCAGCGACAAGATAATTCTACCGGCGTTTTTACTGGCTTTCTTTTTTGGCGTATTCGGCGCGCACCGGTTTTACGTCGGAAAAATTGGCACCGCGATTGTGCAATTATTCACCTTGGGTGGATTTGGCATTTGGGCCACGATTGACTGGATTTTGCTCGTATGCAAAGCGTTCACCGATGGGCAAGGACGCACAATCACACGCTGGATTCATCACGATCCGAATGCGACCAAACTGACGGCGCGAAACCAGACTTCGCAATTGGTCGCGCAGCCAGATCGGTTTTGGCGGAACTTTGCCATCGTCGTGGCGGGCGTGTTGTTGATTCCGTTGATGCTGGCAATTTTTGGCGGGTTGGCGGCCATTGCGATTCCCAATTTTGTCAGAGCGCGAAATCATGTGCATGAACTTGCCGCGCACAATTTTCAGAAAACGAATTCAGTCACGGCTGCCGAAACGTGGTCGCCGCTGCTTGCGCCGGGTGAAAAAGCAGATTTCCAAAAAATTCTGGAGGCGGCAAAAGCTGAAATGGCGGCCGGCGATTACGAAGAATCTTTACAGCGTTATCTCTGGTATTTTATTCATTCGCGCGACGATGCCGGTCAGCAAGGCGTCCGACTTTCTTTCGCACTTTCCGATTGGATAGAATTAGGCCGGCACTATCCGAAGGCGAAGGAAGCGTTGGTGCAAATTCGCGATGATGACGTGCGCGAATTTTCCGCCGGGCGCGGCTACGGCGAATTGTTTCAGGAAATTTCCAGAATCAATCAGTCGCTTAATGACGGGCCGGCCACCTTGGATCTTTTCAAAAATTTGGAACAATACGATCCGCCGCTGGCGACGCAATGTTATTATTTCGTGCAGGATCAACTGGTGCAACAAGGTGATTACGCAAAATGCCTTCATTATATTGGCGACCCGCAAGCGCGCTTTGACATGATCCGCGATTCCTGGCAGCGCATGAAAAAATGGGAAGACGGGCTGGCGACACAACGCCAACAGCAAGCCGCGCGTTTTCAGGCGCTGGCGAAAACTAATTCCATTTTTGCGAATATGCCGGTGACCGCGCCGCCAAAATTTGCGGACAAAAATTTTGTCAATCAGACGTGCGAGCTGATCGAGATTCTTGTGGGCGCGGACCGGCAGGCGGACGCGGAAAAAATCTGCAGCGAAGCCACGGCGTTGCTGGATGATCCGCGATTGAAATCGGCGGTGGCGGACGCGCGTGAAAAAATCAAAAATGGAAATCCGGCGGCGGCAGCGGATAAGACTGCAGCACCGGTAGCGGCGGCGAAACAATGGCTCGCCACGATTGACCGTGGAAATTATGCAGCGAGCTGGACGAACGCGCCGGCAATTTTTCAGACGGGCGTAAGCGTGGTGGATTGGGAAAATTCCATGAAAAGGTTTCGCCAGCCGCTGGGAGCCATGCAGTCGCGCGAATTGAAATCGGCGGAGACAGCAACGAAATTGCCCGGCGCAGCGGACGGCCAATATGTCGTGCTGCAATTCACGACCGCGTTCGCGAACCAAAAATCCGCGTTGGAAACAGTCACGTTCGTTTTGGGAAAAGATGGCGCATGGAAATCCGCCGGTTATTTCATCAAATAAAGCCGACAGCCATGATGAATCCCATTCCGCTCTACGCGTCGAAACGCACCGCCAAAAGTTTGTGGCAGCAATATCGCATCTGCCGCGACCGGCTCGAACTGCAATCCTGGTTTCTTTTCCGCACGTTCGTTGTGCCGGCAGACGAAATTCAGGCGGTTGAAATCAACCCGCCAGGCATTATTTGGGGCGTGAAGCTGGACAACTGCAATTTCTGCCGCCACGTTTCGCTCAAAAAGAAATCGGGGCTGTTCAAACGAATTGGTTTTATACCGGACGACCCGGACAAGTTTGTGGAAATTTGCAAATCCATCCTGCCGGACGGGTGAAACCTAGCCGGTCATTTTATCAAATGATCTGATCAAAACAAAAACAACCAACTCACACCTATGAAAAATCCGCTGATTGCCTTGTTCATTGCGGCCATCGTCCTCCTGGCGATCTGGGATGGCGTCTGGAAGGTCATTGCCATGTGGAAAAGCGCGCGGCAGAACCAGCTTGCCTGGTTTATCTGGCTCGCCATCTTCAACACGGCCGGCATCCTGCCAATTCTTTACCTTCTGCTGTTCCAGAACGCCCCGCCGCAGGAGCCGGCACGCGCGTGAACCGGGAATTTTCCGGATCCCTCAACGCTCTGACGGACGAGGATGGAACGCCATGCAAGCACTTCCGGCGCGCGCGAAAAATCATGCCGCTGATGCTGACGCGGTTGTGGGCGGCGCGCTCGGAATGACGCGCCCGATTGTCCTGTTATTGGGATTCAAACCGGCTGGATGATGCCAAGCCGTGCTGCCTCGTCGGCAATCGCCGTGCCGATGGGTTTTTTCATTTCCTCAACCTGGGTGAAGCGTTCTTTTTCCAAGCCGGCTTCCGTCAAACACCGCTTGATTTGCCACCAACCGGCGTCCCAATGTTCGACCTTGTGTGTGGCGGTTGGCAGGTCTTTGAAGTTTTTGTAAAACGACTGGTAGATTTCGCGGGCGACAGCCAGAAGCGCCTCACACGCCGAATCCAGTTTTTGCGCCGCCAGCCAGTTGGCCATGAAGCGGTCGGCGTCATCCTGTTTGAGCGCGCGGGTGATGTCCGAGTCCGAGATGTCCCATTTTTTCACGACGGCGGTTTTGAACGGGAAAAAGTGATTCACGATTTGATAAGTGTCGCCTTGGTAGCTCACATTTCGAAGTGAAGCCGTCTGGTTGGAATCCGTAAAAAGATTCCAGACGGTGCATTGGCGGATGAAGCCGATGCCCGGTTTGGCTTCGGGAATCAAGAACTGGTCGCGGTCGTTTATCCATGTCTTCCTGACGTTTTTTCGCACGGCATGGACGATCATCGCCCTGTCGAAGTTGTCCGGCGTGATGGACAATGCGCCCGCGCTTACATACGGGCCGGACAGCAGGGCGACATTGTTATAGTTTTGCACGTCGTTGCCCTTGCACATGAGCGAGGCGAGGAAGCCCGGCGCAATGCGGTCGCGCACATCGCCGTTGCCGCCTTTTACGGAAATCGCGCTGCCAAGCGGCGGGAAAATCTCGGTGGCATCCGGCCGGTCAATCCACTTGCTCAAGAACCGGTCGCGGTGCTCGGAGGCGATGAGCTTCCGGCCAATCTTGCTCGTGTCATCGTCCAGCACCGTGACTTCAATCTTCTGGTCTTCCAATTTTTTCCGCTGCGCCAAATCCCAGATGAGAAAGCCGACCGGGAAAGGATTGGCCGCCTGTGTGCCGGAAAAGTTCGCCGAGGAGAAGATGAAGCCGTCCTTGAAGCCGAACTGGAAAACTTTATCGCGGAATTTCTGGTCGTTGTTGGCATTGACGTATTTCAACGTGGAGAACAGGCCGAGGTGCGCCTCCTTGCCAGCAAATTCCCTGCGGATGCGGAACAGGAACTGGGCGAACAGTTCGCGTGAAACTTCACCGAGATCTTGCGCGTGCATGAGCGGACGGATTTTCGTGTCGCTCACGCTCTTCTTGCTGGCACCGGAATAGCCGGCCTTTTGGGACGTGGCAAACGGCGGGTTGATGAAGATGATCCACTTGAGGCTTGGATTGTAGAGGTCGCGGACGAGATTCTCCGGCTTCTTGTTCTCACGGTCAAACAAAGACTGGTCGTCAAACAGGCAGTCAACATCGTCATTGAGATAGTCGTATTGAAAGACCGTCGCGCCGGGAAAAACCCGCTTGCAGTGCTGCACGTCCTCATGGTGCAGCGTCGAGAGGTAAATGCTCTGGTAAGCATCGGCGGGCAGGAACCATTCGAGGTTGCCCGTGCCTGCCGCCATGTCCCAAAGACGATAACCCTTCGTCCACCACTTCGGTCCGATGACGCGCGCCAGATAATCGTGCGCCCTGCGGGCAAACGGGACGGGCGTGAAGAATTCACCGGTGAAACGCCGGATTGGCTCGTCGGTGAGCCGGTCAACCTTCGCGAGAATGTTGCGGCTGGTGTCGGCATCGGTGACTTTTTCGTAGTTCGACCAGAACCATTCGTATTTCTTCGGGAGAATTTTCTTCGTGCGCCGTTCGTCCGGGCCGATGAGAAACGAGACCTTGTTTTCGGCGCGGTTGTATTCCGAGCGGCCCTGCTGGATGTCACAGAGGAAATACCGCGACGGCTTGGTGCCATTGCGAACCGCCTCGCCAAAACACTTGTTCCAATAGTCAAAAACCTCCTCGAAGTTGTCCTCGGTGATGAGCTTCTTGACGCGGAAATCAAACTCGGCCTGCTTGGCGCGATGCTGCTCCAATCGTTGCGAAAACATTTCATATTCCGCCTCGTCGAGGATTTCAAAAACCTTGATGGCCTCCGTTTCCGGCGCGGCGACGATGTCCGCCACGAGATTCTCATCCGGCTGGCTGGGTGCCAGCTCCCAATCGTATTTTTTCCCGTTGCCGTAAAACCGTTTCCACGCCGAAGTATTGGTGAAGAACGCCTGATCCGCGTTCGCCACGCAAATGACCGGCGGCACAACCTTGTCTGCATGGCCGAGCCGCAGGCGGCGGACGTAATATATCACCTGCGCCAGCACACCGGCGCGGGCCTGCCGCTTTTCGAGGCTGCGCTGGAACTTGAACTCAAAGAAAATTTCCGGCGAGTAGAGGTCGTGGCGGAATTCCGTATCATAATCCAGGGAAAAATGTTTGGCGTAGGCGTGCTTGACCTCTTCCTCGGTCTTGCTCTTGAGGAGCAGTTTTTGGAGGCTGGAAAAATTCTTGGCCATTGGTCAGATGCCTTGATTACTTGGTTTTAAAAGTTTTTTGCCGTTTACACCGCGCTTTGATCGCCGCCGTCAGCGCCGCCGCCGTCCAGGTCTATCAAAATGTCGCGCGGCTCGGCGCCTTTGCTGGGGCCGACGATGCCGCGGCCTTCGAGTTCGTCCATGATGCGCGCGGCGCGGGTGTAGCCCAGGCGCAGCCGGCGTTGCATCAACGAGACGCTCGCCTTCTGTTCGCTGCGGATGACTTCGATGCACTGCTCAATGAGCGCTTCGTCCTCGTCAATGCCGCTTTCGATGTCGGTGTTCACCGCCGGTCTGGAAAGTTCCTTGTGGATTTCCGGATCGTAGGTGGGTTTGCCTTGCCGGGCGATGAAGTTCACGATGTTCTCCAATTCCTTGTCGGTGATGAGCGCACCTTGCGCGCGCTTCAAATTGCCGGAACCGGGCGGCAGATAAAGCATGTCGCCTTTGCCGAGCAATTTGTCCGCGCCCATCGCATCCAAAATCGTGCGCGAATCTACGCGGCTGGCAACCTGAAACGCAATGCGCGCCGGGATGTTCGCTTTGATGACGCCGGTGATGACGTCAACGCTCGGTCGCTGCGTGGCGACGATGCAATGAATTCCCGCCGCCCGCGCCATTTGCGTAATGCGGGCGATGGCCATTTCCACGTCGGCGGGTGCGACGAGCATGAGGTCCGCCAGCTCGTCAATGATGACGACGATGTAGGAAAGTTTTTCTGGAATGACAATGTCTTCTTCGCGCGGAACAATAATTTCTTCGTCAACTTCCACGGCAAAACCATCCGCGCCCGGCTCGACTTTTTCCTTTTTGGCGGCGAGCGGCAGTTCCATTTCCTGTTCCGGCAACGGTTTGTTTTTCGGACGTTCGTTGAAGGACTTGATGTTGCGGACGCCGACGCGCGCAAAAATCTTGTAGCGCTTTTCCATCTCGTTGACGACCCAGCGCAGCGCGAGCAAAACTTTTTTCGGATCGGTGACGACCGGCACGACGAGGTGCGGCAGCGCGTTATATTGCTGCAACTCGACAACTTTCGGGTCAATCATCACGAAGCGCAGTTGATCCGGCGAGAAGCGGTAGAGCAGCGAGGCGATAATGGAATTGATGCAGACGGATTTGCCGGAACCGGTGCTGCCGGCAATGAGGCAGTGCGGCATTTCCGCGAGGTCCGCGACAATCGGATGGCCATAAACGTCCTTGCCCAGCGCGATGGGAATGCGCGCCTTGGTGTTGCGCCATTCGTCCGACTCGAACAAATCGCGCATGATGACTTTCGTCTTGATGAGGTTCGGCACTTCGACGCCAACGGAAGATTTTCCGGGAACCGGCGCAAGGATGTGGATGCGTTCGGCCTTGAGCGCGGCGGCGATGTTGTTGGAGAGCGCGGTGATTTTTTCCAGCTTCACGCCCGGCGCGGGATGCAGTTCGTAGCGCGTGATCGTCGGGCCTTTGGTGATGTCGCCGAGGGAAACTTCGATGTCGAACTGCGCGAGCGTCTGCTGCATGAGCCGCGCGTTGGCCATGAGTTCTTCCTTCGACTCGGTCGGCTTGGCCGTCATGTCCGCGTGCTGGAGAAAATCCATCGAAGGCAGCCGGTAATTGCCGATCATCGGCACGCTCGCCACGGTCATCGGCTTCGGTTTTTTGGGCCTCGGCTTTGCCGGCGCGATGCCTGTGATTTTTATTTCCGGTTCAACTTTCGGCCCGGCGGATTCTTCAGGTTCAATTTTTTCCGGCTCGATTTTTTCGGCGGCTGGCTCGGATTTTTCTTCGCCGGGTTTCTCGTCTGGTTTTTTATCGGGAATTTCGCCGGTCGTGGCCGCGCGGACTTCCGTCGCGGGAATGACCTCGCCCACTTCAACGGGTTCGGACGCCGGCGCGATTTCCTTCGCCAGTTCGGGCGGCAAAGTCGTTTTACGGACGCGCGGGCCTTTGGCCTGCGGCACGCTCAAGTCGCGCACGGTCGGTTCCGGCACCGGCAATCCATCCGCGCCGAGGCCGCTGCCGGTTTTTTGCATTTCCTCTTC
>Ga0075522_10001496_pt1 | contig 17682 bp, 15 predicted proteins | sample NGEPerA_FD_74796 | JGI IMG/M metagenome (GOLD analysis project Ga0075522, IMG submission 74796) | Arctic peat soil microbial communities from the Barrow Environmental Observatory site, Barrow, Alaska, USA - NGEE PermafrostL2-A | ecosystem: Environmental > Terrestrial > Soil > Wetlands > Peat ... | reverse complement strand
CGCGCCGTCCTTTTCCGCCACCAGCACGCGCCCCGTCCCAATCAATTCCGGCGAAATCGTCAGCGCGTCTTGCGACAGCGCCATGAACGCGGCGTCATAGCCCCAATGCGCCTTGGACCGCAGGCACAATGCGCTCAAGGAGTCCGCTTCGTCGGACCGGGCATGGCGGATTGTGATTTCGATCATCGCTGCACTATACTGCACAAGCGTCAGATGGCCGGATGGCTGCTCTACCTTCGCAAGAAGGGGAGAGGAAAGTCCGGGCTCCACGGAGACACGGTGCCGGTTAACGGCCGGCGGGGGCGACCCCAGGGATAGCGCCACAGAAATGACACCGCCTAAGACCCTAAAGGTCCGGCAAGGTTGAAATGGTGCGGTAAGAGCGCACCGCGGTCCTGGCAACAGGAACGGCACGGCAAGCCCCACCGGGAGCAAGACCAAATAGGGACGGCACGTGATGTTTTCCGCATCGCCGTCCGGGTCGGTCGCGTGAGGTGTGTGGCGACACACATCCCAGAGGAATGGTCATCGCTGCGCTTCTTTGAATAGAAGAGGGGCAGTACAGAACCCGGCTTACAGGCCGTCTGACACTTTTCTTTTTTGTTTTCCCCTTGGCCCGCTCAGAGGCCGGCCTTTTCCAGCGACAATTGCGCGATCGAGGCCCAGTCCTTGTCTTTCCAACCTTTCTTCATCGCTTCTTCGTATTGCGCGCGCACCAGATCCAGCACGGGCATCGGCACCGCAAGCTCCTTCGCCGCATCGCGCACAAGGGTGGAATCCTTCAATCCCAGCCAGAGATAAAAACCGGCCGGCTCGTAGGCCTGGGTGAGAATCTGCTTGCCGTAATTCTTGTAGATGGGCGCGGCGAACAAGCCTTCCGTCATCGTGTCCAGGAACAGATTCGCGTCCACGCCCCCCTTCTTGAGCAGGGCAAACGTTTCGCCCATGGTTTCCACCGCGCTCATGATCATGAAATTGCCTGCGATCTTGAAGAGATTGGCTTTCTCCGGTTCTTCGCCGATCCGCACCGTGCGCCGTCCAATCTCTCCCAACAGCGGCTCGATCTTGGCGAAATCGTCATTCGCGCCCGCCGCGATCACCACCATCAGCCCCTTCGCCACCGCATCGGGCCGGGCGAACACCGGCGTCGCCACATAACCCAGCCCGCGGCTTTCATGCGCCGCCGCCAGCGCCCGCGCGAACGCAGGCGAGATGGTGGCGAGGTTGGCGTGAACCAGGCCTTTGGCGGCTTTGTCCAGCAGTGCGGCGTCCAGGCCTACCTCCTGCATCGCTTGGTCGTTGGCAAGCATCGAGAATAGCACCTCGCCTTGCAGAGTTTCGGCCGGAGTTTTCGCCACTTTGGCGCCCGCCAAAGCCTGGGCGGCGCCTGGTGAGCGGTTCCAAACCGTCAATTCGTGCCCGGCCTTGATCAGCCGTTCCGCGATGGCGGTGCCCATCTGGCCCAGGCCAATGAATCCGATCTTCATGTCGCTTCCTTTGCTGCTCAACGTGCGGGTTCGGCGAATCGCCTCTACCGCATGGCCCCATCGGGCGGCCACGGGGCCTGGCGGTTAAGACATTCTTTACCGATCTCAACACAATCTTACCGTGTTTTTGATTTGTTCTTGGGAACACAACCCGTAGTAGGTCACATTCGTTAACGCCTAGGCAAGTCCCTCAAAAATATGGGCTTTTCGTTTGACGTGGCGTTCTGTCCCATGATATCCCATGCCATCCCAGGGGTGTTACGACCCGCCTGTGCCACGGCCGACTGATCGGCCGCCCAGGTCCGATGGGATAAGCGGGGGAATAGCGATCATGACCGGGCTGGTCCAACCGTTCATTTCGACGGTGATGGGGTCGCTCGACAGCAAGGGTCGGGTCTGCATCCCCGCGACCTATCGCCATATCCTCGCCGCGCAGAACACCCAGGGCGTCTATATCTGCCCCAGCTTCGCCGAAGCCGCGCTGGAAGCCTTCGGCCAGAATGTGATCGACGCGCTGCATGCGCGGCTTTCCACCCAGGATCCGTTTTTCTCGCCCAGTCATGACGACGAGGCGACCGCTGTGGTCTCGCGCACGCAATTGCTGGTCGCGGACGATCAGGGCCGCGTGCGTTTGCCCGACTCCATGATCGAGCATGCCGGTCTCAAGGACCGCATCGCCTTTATCGGCCTGTCGCAGAAATTCCAGATCTGGGATGCCGACGCCTACGCACCGATCCAAGCCGAAACGCTGGCCCGCATGAAGGCGCGGCTGGAACGCGCCCGCAGCGGAGGCCAAGATGAGCGGTCATGAGTCGATGAGCGGCCATCTTCCCGTGATGCTGAAGGAAGTGGTGGCGGCGATCGCGCCCAAGGACGGCGGCCATTACGTCGACGGCACGTTCGGCGGCGGCGGCTATGCCCGCGCCATTCTGGAAGCCGCCGATTGCCGCGTCTTGGGCATCGACCGCGATCCCGACGCCATCGCCCGTGGCCAGGCTTTGGTCGAACATTTCGCCGGACGTCTCACTTTGGTCGAAGGCGAATTCTCCCGCATGGAGGAATTCACCGATGCGACCGACGGGGTGATGCTGGATCTGGGCGTCTCGTCCTTCCAGTTCGACACTCCGGCGCGTGGGTTCTCGTTCCGCGAGGAAGGCCCGCTGGACATGCGCATGAGCCTGTCGGGCGAAAGCGCCGCCGATCTGGTCAATGCAATGCCCGAGCGCGATCTGTCCCGCATCATCTCCCATTACGGCGAAGAGAAGAATGCGCGCCGCATCGCCCGCGCCATCGTCGCCGCGCGCCCCATCGCCACCACCACCCAATTGGCCAAGATCGTTTCCGACGCGCAAGGCCCCAAGGCGCGGGCGCTTTCCATCCATCCTGCCACCCGCACTTTCCAGGCGCTGCGCATCCGCGTGAATGACGAATTGGGTGAACTGGAGCGCGGGCTGGACGCAGCGCTTAAGATTCTGGCCCCCAAAGGCCGCCTCGCGGTGGTCTCGTTCCACAGCCTGGAAGACCGCATCGTCAAACAATTCCTCTCGCGCCACAGCGACGCGCGTCCGCATGCGTCGCGCCATGCGCCCGACCAGCGCCCCGAAGCTGCGCTGCATCTTCTCACCAGATCTCCGCAGACCCCGTCGGCGGATGAAGTTCAACACAATCCCCGCGCCCGTTCCGCCAAGTTGCGGTTCGCCGAGCGGTTGGCAGCCTAAGGAGAGCGACATGATCCGAGTGCTCAATTTCTTCTGCGTGGCGTTGATGGGATTGTCGATCCTGGGCCTCTATCACGTGTCTGAGCGGACCCGCGTCGCCGAGATGCAGCTGGCCAAGGTCGATCGTCAGATCACCGACACCAAAAGCGGTATCGGTGTGCTGCAGACCGAATGGGCGCGCGTCGCCGGTCCCGCCCGCATCCAGGAACTGGCCCAACGCGGCGGCATGAGCGACACCAGCTCGGTCGAATTGTCATCGTTCAATCTCTTGCCGCATCGCGCCGACGCGCCGCTGAACAATTCATCCGTGCGCAATGCCAACGCGGAAGCGCCAATGGTTCAGCCCACCCTCACGCCACAGCCGATCTCGGTCCGTACAGGATTCTAGGATTCATGGGCGAAAAACCGGGGATTTTTCAGCGGCGCATCGTCATCGGAGCGGTCTTCTGCGTCGCCGCCTTCACCCTGGTGGGAATTCGCCTTGTCGACGTGACCCTGATGCGCGGGCACGGGGGAAAAGGTCTCGCCGATCACACCGTCATCGCTCGCGCCGATCTGGTGGACCGCAATGGCGAACTTCTCGCCCGCGATCTACCGGTCCAGGACCTTTATGCCCGTCCCCATGTCTTCTGGGACAAGGACCAGGCGGCACACGATCTGGCCAAAGCCACCGGCGGCGACGAAAAGCGCCTGCGCGAGAGTTTCGACAATACCAAGCATCCCTATGTGCTGATCGCGCGCCAGATCACGCCCGACACGGGAGACAAGGTGATGCATCTGGGCCTGCCGGGCCTGGAATTCGAACCCAGCGCCAAGCGCTACTATCCGGGCGGCCGCATCGCCGCCCAGCTTGTGGGCGTCACCGATCCCGACAATAACGGCCTGTCGGGATTGGAACTTGGATTTGAAGACCGGCTGCGCACCGAATCCGACGCGCCGGAACCTGTGGTCACGTCCATCGACTCGCGGGTGCAGTACATCCTCTCCCACGAAGTCGAGGACCAGCGCGAAACCTTCAGCGCGCGTGCCGCCGGTGGCGTGGTGATGGATGTGCGAACCGGCGAGATCATCGCCATGGTCTCGCTGCCCGACTTCGATCCTAATGGGCGCGATCTCAAGGGCAGCGACTCCACCCGCAACATCATGGCCCAGGATGTCTATGAACTGGGTTCGGTGTTCAAGATTTTCACTTTCACCCAGGCGATGGAAGATCACACCGTCAATTTGGACGAGATATTCACCATCGGCCAGGGCTACAAGATCGGCAAATTCACCATCCACGAAGCCGAACACATGCCGGCCACCTTGTCGGCGCGCGATATCCTGGCGCAATCCTCCAACATCGGCACTGCGCAGATTGCGCTGCGCGATGGCGGCGTCAAGCAGAGGAAATTCCTGGAGCATATGGGCCTGCTTACGCCCGTCCGCACCGAATTACCCGAGCATGCCAGGCCGCTCTATCCCGCCAATTGGGGCACCATCGAAACCGCCACCATCGCTTTCGGCCAGGGCATTTCGGTGAGCCCGCTGCGCTTCGTCGCTTCGGCGGCTTCGGTGGTCAATGGCGGGCGTGAGATCTCCCCCACTTTCATCAAGACCGACGCCGACCGGCGTGGCGCTCAGCTGATACCGGCGCAGACCAGCGAAACCATGCGCGGCCTGCTGCGCTATGTGGTGACCAACGGAACCGGCAAGAATGCCAATGTCGAAGGTTACGACGTGGGTGGTAAGACCGGGTCGGCCCAGGTGCCTGGGCCGGGCGGGCGTTATATCCCGCACGCGCTCCGCACCTCTTTCTTCGCGGCGTTCCCCGTCGAGGATCCCCGCTATATCCTCTTCGTGCTGCTGGATCAGCCCCATGGCATCAAGGCCACCGGCGGTTTCGCGCTGGCCGGCCAAACCGCCGCGCCCCTGGCTGGCCGGGTGATCGCGCGTATCGCGCCCCTGCTGGGCGTCCCCAATCAAGCACCGCCGGCCATTCTGGCGGATGGAAATTCATAATAGCGCCCCATTCGGCGACGAATGTGACGAGCAAGAAAGATAATACGCCATGGTGGCGGCAAAGAATTTGAGCGGCCTCGATCTCAGGGGCCTGACCAGCGACAGCCGCAAGGTTGAGCAAGGGTTTCTGTTCGCGGCCCTGGCCGGGAGCAAGACCGACGGCGCGCGCTTCCTCAAGGACGCCGTCGCCAAAGGTGCGGGCGCGGTGCTGGGCCGTCCCGAGTTGGCCGAAGACGCCAAGGCTTTGGGCGTGGTCTTCATCGGCGACGAAAACCCGCGTCTCAGGCTGGCGCGCATGGCGGCGGAGTTCTACGGCGCCCAGCCCGAAACCGTGGCTGCTGTCACCGGCACCAAGGGCAAATCCTCTATTGTCGCCTTCCTGCGCCAGATCTGGACGCAGCTGGGAATGAAGGCGGCCAGCCTTGGCACGGTGGGCGTGGTCGCGCCCAAGGGCGAGATCCCGCTCGACAACACCACGCCCGATCCGGTGGAGATCCATCGCCTCTTGGCCGAGTTAAAGCATGACGGCGTGGATCATCTCGCCATCGAGGCTTCCAGCCACGGGCTCGATCAATATCGCCTGGACGGCGTCTTTGTGCGGGGCGCGGCTTTCACCAATCTCACCCGCGATCACCTGGATTATCACCGCACCTTCGAGGATTACCTCGCGGCCAAGCTCCGGCTTTTCACTGAAGTGGTAGCGGAAGACGGTGTCGGCGTGATCAATCGCGATGCCGAACATAGCGACGCTTTCATCGCCGCCGCGAAGAAGCGCGGCCTGACCTTGATTACCGTGGGCGAAGCCGGCGAGACCATCAAACTTCTCTCCCGCCAAAGCAAAGGCGAGGCGCAGGCCCTGACGATTGGTTATGGCGGCAAAACCTATCCCGTGCTGTTGCCGCTGGCCGGCGCCTTCCAGGCCTCCAATGCCCTGGTCGCGGCAGGCCTGGCGATTGGCCTGGGCGAGGATGCGGAAAAAGTTTTCGCCACATTGGCGCAACTCAAAGGTGCGCCCGGGCGAATGGAGAAAGTGGCCTTCGCGGTAAGCGGCGCACCGATCTATGTGGATTACGCCCATTCGCCTGACGCGCTGGAGAAAGTGCTGAAGGCGCTGCGCCCCCATACCGACAACAAGCTGCGCGTGGTGTTCGGCTGCGGCGGCGACCGCGACAAGGGCAAGCGGCCCCTGATGGGCCAGATCGCGGCGGCGCTGGCCGATGATGTGATCGTTACCGACGACAATCCCCGCAGCGAAGACGCCGCCATCATCCGCAAGGAAGTGATGGCCACCGTGCCCAATGGGCGCGAGATCGGCGACCGCGCCCAGGCGATCCGCGCCGCCATCGCCGCTCTGCAGGCAGGCGATGTGCTGGTGCTGGCGGGCAAAGGCCATGAGACCGGCCAATATGTGAAGGACAAAGTGCTGCCTTTCTCCGACCGCGAAGAGGCAGTGAAAGTGGCGCTGTCGCTGGGAGGGCGGGCAGCATGACGCTCTGGACCGCCGCCGAAGCCGAGGCTGCAACCTTGGGCAACGCCAGCAAGGATTTCGCCGTCTCGGGGATTTCCATCGACACCCGCACCTTGAAGGCGGGCGATCTGTTCGTGGCGCTCAAAGGTGCGCGCGATGGCCATGAGTTTGTGGAAGCCGCGTTCAAAGCCAAGGCTGGCGCCGCGATGGTGAGCCATGCACCGGCTTCATCAATGGGCGCGTTGCTGACTGTGGCCGACACCCAGCGCGGCCTGGAAGATTTGGCCCGGGCCTCCCGCGCCCGCAGCAACGCCAGGATCATCGCCGTCACCGGCAGCGCCGGAAAGACCACCACCAAGGAAATGCTCCGGCATTGTTGCAACGCCCTGGGCCGCACCCATGCTTCGGCGGCGTCGTACAACAACCATTGGGGCGTGCCGCTCAGCCTCGCTTCCATGCCGCGCGACACCGAATATGGCGTGTTCGAGGTCGGCATGAATCATGCCGGCGAAATTCGCAATCTGGTCTCTTTCGTGCGTCCACACGTGGCGATGATCACCACCATCGCTGCCGCCCATCTGGAATTCCTCGGTTCCTGCGAAGCCATCGCCGACGCCAAGTCGGAAATCTTTGAAAGCCTGGCGCCCGGCGGCGCGGCGCTGATCCCATCGGACTCGCCCTATGCGGCGCGCCTTGTCCGGCGAGCGGAGCAGGCGCAAGTGAGCCGCATCCTGCGCTTCGGCCATCAGGGCGACGCCAGACTCGTTTCCTTCGAGACGGCAGGCGAGGGCATGCGGATCAAGGCCGATATATTGGGCCGCGCCGTGGACTGCCTGATCGGCGCACAGGGCGCTCACATCGCCATGAACGCGGTGGCGGCGCTGGCGGCGGTGGCGCTGGCGGATGGCGATGTGCTGAACGCGGCGGCTGCGCTGAAAGATTTCACCGCCCTCAAGGGGCGGGGCGCGCGTTTCCAGGCGGCAGGCATTGATGTGATCGACGAAAGCTACAACGCCAATCCCGCTTCCATGGCAGCCGCACTGGCTCTTCTGGCCAACGCGCCGGGCCGCAAGCTGGCCGTTTTGGGTGACATGCTGGAGATGGGCGAGGATGGCCCCAAGCTTCATGCCGCGTTAGCTGACCCGATCGCCGCCGCGCATACCGATCTGGTCTTTGCCTCCGGCCGACAGATGAAAGCGTTATGGGACGTGCTGCCGCCGGTGCGGCGGGGGGCCTATGCCGAGACTTCCATGGGTTTGGTGGAGCAACTGACCGCGTCGCTGAAACCCGGCGACACGGTTCTGGTCAAGGGCTCCTTGGGCAGCCGCATGGCGGTGATCGTCGAAGCCCTGAAAGAGAAGGCGGGCTGATGTTGTATTATTTGTCTCTCCTTACGCACACTGACCAGTTGGCCTTCTTCCGGCTGTTCGGCTACCTCACCTTTCGCTCCGGCGCGGCGGTGATGACATCACTGCTGATTGCCTTTCTCATCAACCCAGCCCTGATCGCATGGCTGAAAAAGCGCCAGGGCAAGGGCCAGCCCATCCGCGCCGATGGGCCGCAACGCCATATCCTGGCCAAGGCGGGCACACCTACGATGGGCGGTCTGCTGATCCTGATCCCCTGGGTCGCTTCGACCTTGTTATGGGCCAGTCTCTCCAACCGCTATGTCTGGGTGGTGCTGATGGTGACGGTGGCGTTCGGGATGCTGGGCTTCCTGGACGATTATTATAAGGTCACCAAGCGCACCGCCGACGGCCTGTCCGGCCGCACCCGCCTTCTGATCGAATTCATTGTCGCCTTCGTCGCCACTTGGGCGATCATGAGCGTCGAGACGCCGGCTCTGTCCGGCGCGCTGGCTATTCCCTTCATCAAAACCGCGCTTCTGCCACTGGGCCTGTTCTTCATTATCGTGGGCGGTTTCGTGATCACCGGCGCCGCCAATGCGGTGAATTTCACTGACGGGCTGGATGGCCTGGCCATTGTGCCGGTGATGATCGCGGCCGCCACGTTCACCCTGATCGTCTATCTGGTCGGCAACGAGAAATTCTCGGGCTATCTGCAAGTCCCCTATGTGGAAGGTTCAGGCGAACTGGCCGTGTTTTTAGCCGCTTTGGTCGGCGCGGGTTTGGGCTTCCTCTGGTACAACGCGCCGCCCGCCGCCATTTTCATGGGCGACACGGGTTCGCTGTCGCTGGGCGGCGCGCTGGGCGCGGTCGCCATAGTGGCCAAGCATGAGATCGTGCTCGCCATCGTCGGCGGCCTGTTCGTGCTCGAGACCGTGTCGGTGATCGTGCAGGTGATCTCCTTCAAGCTCACCGGCAAGCGCGTCTTCCGCATGGCGCCCATCCATCATCATTACGAACAGCTGGGCTGGACCGAGCCCACCATCGTGATCCGTTTCTGGATCGTGGCGGTGGTGCTGGCGCTGGCCGGCCTCGCCACTTTGAAACTCCGGTAGGGGCATGATCGCGGCCAGGGGCTTTTCGGGAAAAATCGTCGCCGTGTTCGGGCTGGCCCGCACGGGCTTGGCCTCTGTGCGCGCCTTGAAGGAAGGCGGCGCCGAAGTGATCGCCTGGGACGACAATGCCGGCGCGCGCGACGCAGGACACCAAGCCGGCGCGCAGATCACGCCTTGGCGCGAATGGGCGTGGGAGACTATCGCGGCCCTGATTCTCAGCCCTGGCGTGCCGCTCACCCATCCCCGCCCGCATGAAGTCGTCGTCCACGCCGCGAATGCAAAAGTGCCCGTGATCGGCGATGTGGAATTGTTCGCGCGCGAGATTCGCCCCGATGCCGGTAAGCCCGGCAAAGCGCCTGTGATCGCCATCACCGGGACCAATGGTAAATCCACCACCACGGCGCTGATCGGCCATATCCTGGCCAGCGCCGGATATGACGCGCAAGTCGGCGGCAATATCGGCAAGTCGGTGCTGGAATTGACCCCGCCCGGCCCGAAAACGATTTATGTGCTGGAGATGTCCAGCTTCCAGATCGACCTCACGCCAGGGCTTCACCCCGATGTGGCGCTGCTCTCCAATCTCACGCCTGATCACATCGACCGTCATGGCAGCATGGCGAATTATGCCGCCATCAAAGAACGGCTGTTGCGCCAGGTCCCCAAGGACGGCCAGATCGTGGTGGGCGTGGATGACGATACCAGCGCCGCGATCTTCACCGCGCTCTCAGCTGCGGGCGGGGCGCCGGCGACGCCGGTGTCGGTGGGAAAGGTCCTGGGCCGCGGTGTTTTTGTGGTCGATGGCGCGCTCTATGACGCCCAAGGCCAGCGCGCCGCCAAGATGATGGCGGTGGAAGAGGCGCAGCGCCTGCCAGGCGCGCACAATTGGCAGAACATGGCGCTGGCCTATGCCGCCACCCGGATTTTCGTGAAAGACCCGCGTGTCATCACTGCCGCGATCGCTTCTTTCCCTGGCCTGGCCCATCGCATGGAGGACGTGAGCCGCATCGGCAAGACGCGCTTCATCAATGATTCGAAAGCCACCAATGCCGATGCCGCCGCCCGGGCGCTAGCCTGTTATCCGGATATTTTCTGGATCGCCGGCGGCAAACCCAAGGAAGGCGGCATTTCCGGCCTGATGCCGTATTTTCCCCGCATCCGCAAAGCCTATCTGATCGGCGAGGCGGCGCATGATTTCTCCCGCACCTTGGATGGCAAGGTGATCTATGACTTGTCGAACACGCTCGACAAGGCGGTGGAGCGCGCTGCCGCCGATGCCGCGGCCTCGCAAGCGCCGGCGCCCGTGGTGCTGCTGTCGCCGGCCTGCGCGTCTTACGACCAGTTCAAGGATTTCGAACAGCGCGGCGACATGTTCCGCGCCCTGGTGGCGAAACTTCCCCGCGAAGTGAGGGCGGCGTCATGAGCATCTCGCGCGCCGACAAGGGCGGCTTCGCCAATTGGTGGTTCACGGTGGACAAGGTGGCGCTCACCACCATGGGCCTGCTGCTGAGCATCGGCTTGATGCTGGCCTTCGCCGCCAGCCCCGCCATCACCGGCGGTCCCGTTACGGCGGGCGATTTCCACTATGCGGTGCGCCAGCTGGCCTTCGCGGCGGTGGCGCTGTCCATCATGGCGGGCGCGTCGCTGCTCACCTTGCGTCAGGTCAAGATCGTGGCGGCGCTGATTTTTGCCGGCGCATTGATCGGTTCCTTCCTCGTGTTGTTCCTGGGCAGCGATGTGCTGGGCGCGCGGCGAGAGCTGAATTTTGGGTTCATGAGTTTGCAGCCTTCGGAATTCCTCAAGCCCGGCTTCGCCGTTCTCGCCGCCGCGGTTTTGGCCGACCGCGCGCGTATGGCGCTGCCCAAGCCGGCCATCACGCTTCTTCTGATCCTGCCCGCCATCGTCATCCTGCTGCTGCAGCCCGATGTGGGACAGAGCGGTCTGCTATTATCGCTGTGGGGCGCGATGTTGTTCTTCGCCGGTCTGCCCGTCTATTGGGTGGGTTTGATGGCGGGGGGAAGCGCTGCGCTGGGCGCGGCGGCTTATGTGATCTTCCCCCATGTCCACCATCGCGTGGCGCAATATCTCAGTTCCACCGACATCGGTTATCAGGCGGAATTGGCGCTCAAGGCTTTTGCCCATGGCGGCCTCGCCGGTGTGGGGCCTGGCGCGGGCACGGTGAAGTACCGCATCCCCGACGCCCATTCCGACTATATTTTCGCGGTGGCAGGCGAGGAATTCGGCCTGATCCTTTGCGCCATCATCGCCGCTTTGTTCTGTCTTCTCACCGTGCGGATCTTGCTGCGCTCGGCCAATGCTCGCGATCCCTTCTGCCAGCTGGCGGGCGCGGGCCTGGCGATGGTGACTGCCGTGCAGGCCTTCATCAATATGGGCGTCGCGGTTTCGCTGTTGCCGGCCAAGGGCATGACTTTGCCCTTCATCTCCTATGGCGGCTCGTCGCTTTTCTCCATCGCTCTCACCATGGGCTTCGTGCTGGCGGTGACGCGGCAGCGCCCCAAGCTCGCCATCCGCGCGGAGTCGCTGTTGGGTGCGCTGGGAGTGAGCGCATGAGGGGCCCCATCGTCCTTTCGGCGGGCGGCACCGGCGGGCATCTTTTTCCCGCCCAGGCGCTGGCGGGCGAATTGGCCAGGCGTGGCCATGGCATTGTGGTGATGACCGATTCCCGTTTCGCCAATTTCGCCACCTCTTTTCCCGGTTCGCGGATCGAGACGGTGCCGTCGGCGCCGCTGAATTCGCTGCTCGCGCCCTTCAAGATCGCTGCTGGTATCCTGATGGCACTGGGGAAATTGCTGCGGCTGAGGCCGTCGGCCGTGATCGGCTTCGGCGGCTATCCATCGGTGCCGGTGATGCTGGCGGCAGTGATCGCCCGGCTTCCCACCGCCATCATTGAACAGAATGCCGTGGTGGGCCGGGCCAACCGCCTGGTGATGAATCATGTGCGGCGCGTCGCCGCCGCCTTCCCGATCGCCCGCTTCGCACCCAAAGACACATCCAAGATCGTGCTTACCGGCAATCCGCTCCGGCCGGGCGTGATCGCGTTGTGGGGCGCGGCTTACGACACGCCTTCGGCCGATGGGGCTTTGCACCTCCTGGTGTTCGGCGGCAGCCAGGGCGCGCGCGCCTTGAGCGAGATCGTGCCCGCAGCCGTCGCGCGTTTGCCCGATGCCTTGAAATTCCGGCTTTCCATCGTCCAGCAATGCCGTTCCGAAGACATGGAGAAAGTTCGCGCCGTCTATGCCCAGGCGGGCATCCGCGCCGAACTTAAGCCCTTCTTCCACGACATGCCCCAGCGCATCGCCACAGCGCAGCTGGTGATCGGCCGGTCTGGCGCCGGCACCGTCTCCGAGCTGATGGCGATCGGCCGTCCCGCCATCCTGGTGCCGCTGCCGCATGCGTTGGACGACAACCAGACCCCCAATGCGGAAATTCTTTCCCACGCCGGTGCGGGCTGGACAGTGGCGCAGCGCGACCTCACCGCGGACGGCCTGGCGCAGATGCTGACTGAGATTTTTGCCGCGCCCTCTGATCTCGGCGCGCGCGCGGCCCGCGCTCATGCCCTGGCCACACAAGGCGCGGCGGAAAAGTTGGCCGACATGGTCGAGCAATTGAGCGCAATGCCGGAAAGGAGCGCCGCATGATGGCCAGGCCCATCGCCACCCGCGTGCCGCTCGATATCGGCGCCATCCATTTCATCGGCATCGGTGGCATCGGCATGTCGGGCATCGCCGAGATCATGCACAATCTGGGCTACAAGGTTCAGGGCTCGGATGCGGCCGACAGCGCCAATGTCAAACGCCTGCGCGCCATGGGCATTCCCATCGCCGTGGGTCACGCCGCCGAGAATCTCAAGGACGCCCACGCCGTGGTCTATTCCTCGGCGGTGAAGCCCGGCAATGTCGAGTTCGATGCCGCGCGCGCTCTATCGCTGCCGCTGGTCCGCCGCGCCGAGATGCTGGCCGAGATCATGCGGCTTCGTTCCTGTGTCGCCATCGCCGGCACCAATGGCAAGACCACCACCACCACCATGGTGGCGGCGCTGTTGGATGCGGGCGGGATGGATCCCACCGTGGTCAATGGCGGCATCATCAATGCTTATGGCACAAATGCGCGGTTGGGCGCGGGCGAATGGGTGGTGGTCGAGGCCGACGAAAGCGACGGCACTTTCCTGCGCCTGCCGGCCACGGTCGCGGTGGTAACCAATGCCGATCCCGACCATCTGGATTTCTACGGCACCTTCGACGCCATGCGCGACGCCTTCCAGCGCTTTGTCGAGAATGTGCCTTTCTACGGCTTTGCTGTGCTCTGCCTGGATCATCCGGAAGTGCAGGCGATGGTGGGCCGCATCACCGACCGCCGCATCGTCACGTATGGATTGAGCCCCCAGGCCGATGCCCGCGCCATCAATGTTTCCTATTCTGAAGGCGTCTCGCATTACGATGTGGTCTTCACCGACCGCCGCAAGAGCAGCGAGACGTGGCTCACCGGCGTCTGCCTGCCGATGCCGGGCGACCATAATGTCCAGAATTCGCTGGCTGCGATCGTAGTGGCGCGCGAACTGGGGGTCGCCGATGATGTGATCAGGAAGGCGCTCGCGGGATTCAAGGGCGTGAGCCGCCGCTTCTCGAAGCTGGGGGAGTGGAAGGGTGCCGCCATCATCGACGATTATGCCCACAATCCCTTCAAGATCGCCGCCGCCTTGCACGCCGCGCGCCAGGCCTATAGCGGCCCGGTGGTGGCGGTGGTGCAGCCCCATCGCTACACCCGCCTGCGCGACACCTTCGAGCAATTCGCCAAATGCCTCAACGACGCCGATGTCGCCGTGATCGCGCCGGTCTATGCCGCTGGCGAGCAGCCCATCGAGGGCATCAGCCGCGATAGCTATGCCGAGGCCCTGCGCGCCCATGGCCATCGCAATGTCATCACCATCGAAGGCGAAAATGACTTGGCCGCGACGGTCGCGCCGCATCTGAAAGCGGGCGGGGTGGTGATCGGTCTGGGCGCGGGTTCGATCACGGGCTGGATGCACAATCTCGAAAAAAAGCTGGAGGGTCTGTGACACGGCCCTGCGACATGCTTCCACCCGTGCGTGGCACATTGGTCCGCGAAGCGCCGCTCAAGGAGCTGGTGTGGTTTCGCGCCGGCGGTCTGGCCGAAGTGCTGTTCCGTCCCACCGATGTCGAGGATCTGGCCAGTTTCCTGGCGGCACGGCCGGCTGGGCTCCGGGTCCAGGTGATCGGCGTAGGCTCTAATCTTCTGATCCGCGATGGCGGCTTTCCCGGCACGGTGGTTCGCCTTCCCGCCAGTTTCGGCAAGATCGAGACCGATGGCATGCGGCTGCGCGTTGGCGCCGCGGCGCTGGACGCCAATGTCGCCAAGGCGGCGGCGGACGCCGGCATCGCCGGGATGGAATTCCTGCGCGGCGTGCCCGGCACGGTGGGCGGCGCGCTTCGTATGAATGCAGGCTGCTATGGCCGCGAGGTCGCCGATATTTTCGTGGAAGCCACGGCGCTGGACGGCGCGGGCAATAAAGTCACGCTCACCAAAGCGGAGATGGATTTCACTTATCGCCATACCGTCGCGCCCGAAGACCTGATCTTTGTCGAGGCCGTGTTCGAAGGCACGCGCGACGCGCCCGAAGCGATCAAGGCACGCATGGAGGAATTGGTGGCGAACCGCGAGGCCAGCCAGCCCATTCGCGCCAAGACCGGCGGTTCGACTTTCAAGAATCCGCCGGGCCAGAAGGCCTGGGAATTGATCGACAAGGCCGGCTGCCGGGGGCTGATGCACGGTGCCGCCCAGGTGAGCGAAAAACACTGTAATTTCCTCATCAATACCGGCGATGCCACCGCCGCCGACATCGAGGCTTTGGGCGAAGATGTGCGCCGCCGCGTCTGGCAAAGCCAGGGCGTAGCGTTGGAATGGGAGATCAAGCGCGTGGGCCTGCCGCTGTCCGCCGAGGTCACACCATGACCGCCTATAAGCGCATCGCGGTTTTGATGGGCGGACGCTCGGTTGAGCGTGAGGTCTCGCTCTCGTCCGGTCAGGGCGTGATGAAGGCATTGGCCGAGGAAGGCTTCGAGCCCATCAGCGTCGATCCGGGCGACAATCCCGGCGATCAATTGTTTCGGGCGAAGCCGGATGCTGTATTTAATGCACTGCATGGCCGATTCGGCGAGGACGGCACCGTGCAAGGTCTCCTGGAATTGATGCGCCTGCCTTACACCCATTCCGGGGTGCTGGCCTCGGCTTTGGCCATGCATAAGGAGCGCACCAAGGATGTTTATCGCGCGGCAGGCCTGCCAGTGGTGCGCTCCATCGTGGCGGACCGGCACGAAGCCGCCGCCGGCCATCTGATGGAGCCGCCCTATGTGGTCAAGCCCGTCAATGAAGGTTCCAGCGTGGGCGTCTTCATCATCCGCAAGGGCGACAACCGCCCGCCCGAAGCGCTGGGCAGCGACCAATGGACTCTCTCTAACGAGATGATGGTCGAGGAATATGTCCCGGGCCGCGAACTGACGGTTTCGGTGATGGGTGACCGCGCCTTGGGCGTCACCGAGATCACCACCGATCTCGAATTCTACGACTATCAGGCCAAATACGCCGACGGCGGCTCACGCCACACCCTGCCGGCCAAAGTCCCCCCGGCTATCGCCCAGCAGTGCATGGAATTGGCGCTCAAGGCGCATCAGGCGCTGGGCTGCCGGGGCGTGTCGCGCAGCGATTTCCGCTATGACGATACCGGCGCCAAGCCCCGTGTGATCGTGTTGGAGACCAACACCCAGCCCGGCATGACGCCCACTTCGCTGGTGCCCGAGCAGGCCGCTTATGTCGGCATCAGTTACGCGAAATTGTGCCGCTGGCTGGTGGAGGACGCTTCATGCGATCGCTGAAGGTCGAACGCGTGCCGCGCGAAAATGCGCGCGCCCGCTCCACCCGCAAGCCTTCCCGGCCCGTGCGCGAAGCCGGAGCATCGCGCGGCCGCCGCGAGTCCTTGGGCGATGGCGTCATCGCCCGCGCCAAAGCCGCCATTGGGCGCTTCCTGCGCCATCCTCTGCTTTGGATGAGCTTGGCGACCCTGGTTTTCGCGGTGTTCGCTGTTCTGTTCGTGAGCGGCGCGATAGGCCGTGCGATTCATAATGTGCGCCACTCGATGGACCAGATGGTGGCCGAGGCCGGCTTCGGCATTTCCGAGATCCATCTCGCCGGCAACAGCCGCGTGCCGCCCGAGACCATCCTGGCGGCTTTGGGCATGCAGCCGGGTGGTTCCATTTTTGCCGCTGACTTGCCCGCTTCTCGCGCCCGCATCCTGATGCTGGACTGGATCGCCTCCGCCGATGTGGTGCGCCGCTATCCCGACGCGATCACTGTCAATGTGGTGGAGAAACGCCCCTTCGCGCTCTGGCAATCGCCCGATGGCATCGCCGTGGTCGAGCGCTCGGGCAAGGTGATCACCACCCGGGATGTCGAGACATTCAGCCGCCTGCCCAAACTGGTGGGCGCGGGCGCGCCCGAGGCCGCGTCGGACATGGTTGAGGCGGTGATGGCGCATCGCGCCGTCGATTCCCGCATCGCCGCTTACGAATATGTCTCGCAGCGGCGGTGGAACCTGATCCTCAACAATGGCGTGGTGGTTCAGCTGCCGGAGAATGGCTGGCGCAAGGAACTCGATGCGCTGGAACATCTGATTGTGGATGACAGCATCCTGGAGCGCGACGTCACCGAAATCGATCTGCGCTCGCCCAGTCAGTATTTCTTCGTATTGCGCGGCGGCGAGAAAAAAGATGTTCAACGGGGCAAAGAGACTTGAACATGAGTGAGACCATCCGATTGCGCGTCAACAATGAAATCCCCGCCTATCGCCCCGGCCTGGTGGCGGCGCTGGATGTCGGCTCGTCCAAGGTGGCGTGCGTGATCGGCCGCGCCGAGCAGGGCAGCCTCAAGATCCTGGGCAGCGCGCTGCGCGAAAGCGCCGGCATCCGCGCCGGCACCATCACCTCTCTGGAACTGGCCGAGGAATCCATCCGCGATTGCGTGGCGGCGGCGGAAAACCACGCCGATGCCCGCATCCAGAATGTGTTGATCTCGGTCAATTGCGGCCAGCCGGTCTCGGCCACCAGCCGGGCGGTGATGACTTTGGACGGCGCCCTGGTTTCCGACGCTCATCTGCGCGCCCTTCTGGCCGATGGCCGTGCCCATTGCCGCCTTGAGGGCCATGAGATCATCCAATCCGCCCCCACCACCTATGTGGTGGACGAGGCGCGCGGGGTGAGAAACCCATCCGGCATGTTTTGCCAGCGCATCGGCGTCGCCATGCATGCGGTGGCAGTGAAGCCGTCGCCCTTGCAGAATCTCAAGCTGGCGGTGGAGCGCTGCCATCTCAATGTGGTCGGCACCCTGTTCTCGGCCTATGCCTCGGGTCTTGCCACTTTGAGCGAGGACGAAAAGCAGATCGGCGCCATCGTGATCGACATGGGCGCCGGCTGTACCTCCATCGCCGTGTTCATGGAAGGCCATCTGGTCCATGCCGAT
>Ga0075522_10001495_pt1 | contig 17692 bp, 26 predicted proteins | sample NGEPerA_FD_74796 | JGI IMG/M metagenome (GOLD analysis project Ga0075522, IMG submission 74796) | Arctic peat soil microbial communities from the Barrow Environmental Observatory site, Barrow, Alaska, USA - NGEE PermafrostL2-A | ecosystem: Environmental > Terrestrial > Soil > Wetlands > Peat ... | reverse complement strand
TCCTTCGCCGCGTCCTCGACCGCGCCTTTTTCCAGCGACGCGCTGACGCCCATGTTGACGACGATCTTCACCATCTTCGGAATCTGGTGGATGTTCGTGTAGCTGCGCTTCTGCTTCAGCGCAGGAGCCACTTCGCTTTTATATTTTTCGTAAAGTCTGGATTTCATTTTCTGGCGCCACGGATTTTGCCGTGGCTAAATTTTTCATGCGGTCGCGGCAACTTCGGCCTCGGCCTTCTTCACATTCGAGATGTGGATGGTGCCTTCGCGCTCGACAATCGCGCCGTTCGGGTGCTGCTGGCTTTTACGCGTGTGCTTCTTGATCATCTGCACGCCTTCGACGATGACGCGCGATTTTTTCGTCAGCACGGCGATGATCTTGCCGCGCTTGCCTTTTTCTTTTCCGGCCAGCACGACGACTTCGTCGCCTTTTTTAACATGAAATTTTGGCATAACTTTCAAATCACTTCCGGCGCGAGCGAAATTATCTTCATGAACTTCTTGTCGCGCAGCTCGCGCGCGACCGGCCCGAAGATGCGCGTGCCTTTCGGGTTCAATTCCTTGTCAATGATCACGCAGGCGTTGCGGTCAAACCGCAGATACGAGCCGTCATTGCGGCGGATGATGTGGCGCGTGCGGACGACGACGGCGTCATGCACCTCGCCCTTTTTCACCGAGCCGTCCGGCGCGGCGACCTTGATGTGGACCTTGATGACGTCGCCGATGCCGGCGTAACGCTGGTTCTTGCCCAGCACGCCGATGTTCCAGGCGATCTTGGCACCGGTGTTGTCCGCGACATCCAAACTGGAACGAACTTGCAACATAAATTCTTAAATCAGGCGACGGCAGCGGTCTCAACCGCGCGGTCCACCACTTCAATCAGCTTCCAGCGCTTGAGCTTCGAGAGCGGGCGCGATTCCTCGATCAGCACGGTGTCGCCGATCTTCGCCTCGGCCTTTTCGTCGTGCGCGTAAAACTTCTTGTAGGACGTGACGATCTTCTTGAACCGCGCGTGCGGGAAACGGCGCTGGACGCGGACGACGATGGTCTTCGTCATCTTGTTCGAGACGACCTCGCCGACGCGCTGTTTGCGCTTGGCGGCCACGGCCACAGTGTTTGTTGTTTCAGCCATACAAAATTATTTTGCCGCCGGCTTCGCCTTGTTGCCCAGCGCGGAAATGCGGGTTTCCACGCGCGCGATGTCCTTGCGCAGCACGCGCAGGCGCGCGGGTTTTTCCAGTTGCGCGCTCGCCTGCTGCAGGCGCAGGTTGAACATCTCGTGCCGGAGGTCGCGGCTCTTGGCCGACAACTCCACCAGCGTCATGTCTTTCAGTTCTGCAAATTTCATAAACTCAACTCGCGTGTCGGTGCCGTGAAATAAACTTGGTCCGGATCGGCAGTTTCGTCGCGGCCAGGCGCATGGATTCGCGCGCTTCCGACTCCGTGATGCCGTCCACTTCAAACAAAATGTTCGCCGGACGGATGACCGCCACCCAGCCTTCGAGCGGCGCCTTGCCCTTGCCCATGCGCGTTTCGAGCGGCTTTTTCGTGAACGATTTCTGCGGAAACACGCGGATCCACATCTTGCCCTTGCGTTTCATGTAGCGGGTGATCGCCACGCGCGCGGACTCGATCTGCTTCGCGTCCATCCAGCAGCGTTCCAGCGCCATCAATCCGTATTCGCCGAACGCCACCGTGTGGCCGCTGCTCGCGGTGCCCTTGCGGCTGCCGCGGTGCATCTTGCGAAACTTCACTCTTGCCGGTTGCATTGCCATAACAAAAATTCCTTCTAAAAATCAACTGGCAGCCGTGGCCGTTTCACCGGCCGGTGGCTGCCCTTTTTTCTGCGGCTTGTTTTCGCCCTTGCAAATCCAGCACTTGATGCCGAGCTTGCCATAAACCGTCAGCGCCTCCGCAAATCCGTAATCAATGTTCGCGCGCAACGTGTGCAGCGGCACGCGGCCCCAGTGATACATTTCCACGCGCGCGAGTTCCGCGCCGCCAAGACGGCCGGCCGCGCGAACTTTGATGCCTTCCGCGCCAAAATCCTTCGCCGTCTGCAACGCTTTCTTCATCGCGCGGCGGAACGACACGCGGCGCTCAAGCTGCAACGCGATGTTTTCCGCGACGAGCTGTGCGTCGAGTTCGGGCTGCTTCACTTCGACGATGTCCACATAAACTTCCTTGCCGGTCATCTTGCTCAATTCTTCCTTGAGCTTGTCAATTTCCGAACCTTTGCGGCCGATGACGACACCGGGACGCGCGGTCAAAATGGTCACGCGGCAGCGGTTCGTCGCGCGTTCGATCAAAATTCTCGGCACGGACGCCGTTTCCAGTTTTTTCTTGAGCAGCGTGCGGATCAGGCGGTCTTCGGTGAGCAGCTTGCCGAATTCTTTCTTGTCGGCATACCACTTCGAGCGCCAGTCCTTGTTGACGGCGAGACGCAGACCGATTGGATTGGTTTTTTGGCCCATGACTAAAATTGGATTGGTGGATTAGTGGATTGATGGATTGATGGGCAGACGCGCGCGGAGCTTGGATTTTCAAAAATCCAACCATCCAATAATCCAATAATCCTGTGCGTAATTTTATTCATCGCTCAAAGTAATCTTGATGTGGCAGCGGCGCTTGAGAATCGGGCCGGCGGAACCGCGCGCCTTGGGCTGGAAACGCTTGAGCGTGGTCGCGGTTCCGGCAACCGCCTCCTTGATGCGCAGGGTTTCGGGGCGCAGCTTGTTGTTGTTCTCCGCGTTGGCGATGGCCGAATGGAGCGTCTTGGCAACATAGCGCGCGCCCTTGCGCGGCACGACGGCCAGAATCTGCTCGGCCTGCAACGCCGGCAACCCCTGAATCTGCCGCACGACCTCGCGCATTTTCTGCGCGGACATCGGGACGTTTTTTTGAATTGCGAAAACTTCCATAATAACTATTTGGCTTCCGCCTTCGCGGTGTGGGCGCCGTGCTTTTTGAACGTGCGCGTCAGGGAAAATTCACCGAGCTTGTGGCCGACCATGTTTTCCGTCACGAACACCGGGTTGAAAACTTTGCCGTTGTGAACGGTAAAGGTGAGGCCGACAAAATCCGGCGTGATCGTCGAGCGGCGCGACCAGGTCTTGATCGGCGTCTTCTGATTGGCGGCCTTCGCCTTCTGGATTTTTTCCAGCAGGTGGCCTTCTACAAACGGACCTTTTTTAATCGAACGTGCCATAAATTATTTATTTTTCATCGGCAGGCCGTTTCGTTGAACCACAATGAAACGGTTCGACTGTTTATATTTCGCGCGTGTCTTGCCGCCCTTCGCGACAAAGCCCCACGGCGACACCAACTGCTGCCAGCCGCCACCGCCCTTGGATTTGCCCTGACCGCCGCCGTTCGGATGGTCAACCGGATTCCGCGCCACGCCACGCGTGATGCCGCGATGACCGCGATGTCGCGTGCGACCCGCTTTGCCTAAAATAATATTTTCGTGTTCCGTGTTGCCGACCTGCCCAATCGTCGCGTAACACTCCTCGTTGATCTTGCGGATTTCACCCGAAGGCAAACGGATTTGCGCGTAACCGTCGTCGCGCGACATCAACGTCGCCGAGCCGCCCGCCGAACGGACCATCTGTCCGCCGCGACCGGGAGTGATCTCCAAATTGTGAATCGCCGTGCTGACCGGAATCGCCTTGAGCGGAAGCGCGTTGCCGATTTCCGGCGGCGCTGTCGGCCCGCTGGAAATTTTCTTGCCGACGGCGATGCCGACCGGCGCGATGATGTAACGCTTCTCGCCGTCCGAATAATCCAGCAACGCCAGACGCGCCGAACGCATCGGGTCGTATTCAATTGCCGCGACCGTCGCTTCCACGCCGTGCTTGTTGCGCTTGAAATCCACGAGGCGGATTTTCTGCTTGTGCCCGCCGCCGATGCCGCGCGCAGTCACGCGACCGTAATGGTTGCGTCCGCCGGATTTTTTCCGCGTGACGACCAGCGACTTCTCCGGCGTCGTCTTCGTGATGTCGCTAAAGTCCGCGATCGTGATGTATCGCGTGGACGGCGTTAGCGGTCTAAAATGTTTAACTGGCATAAATGCAAAAGTTTTTTATCAGCAACTTCGAAGTCGGCGAGCCATCAATCCTGTTTCTGTGGGAAACCAGTTATCGGTCCGCAAACATGCTGTCCTGACGACCTTACGGGCGACGAGGAATGCGTAAACTATCAGACGCAAAATAGAACGCAAGCGCTTTTTGAAAGAATTTTAGGACTCTCCAGATTCCGTTTCCAACGGTCAATCACCGGCAATTTTATTCAGCAAAGTCCGGATTTCCTTCAATTTCAGAAATTCTCCCGGCGTGACCACCCGCACATCTTCATAACTTTTGCGGTCAAAATGACCGCGCGCAGTGTTCACCGTCACAAGAAAATCCACTTCCGCCGACAACGCGCATTCAAGAAAGCGATTGTCCGGCTCGTGACGGATGACATTCAACTCCGTCAACGGATGACAAAAACGGCAGACCTCCGTGATTTCCGCCAGCAAGTCCGGGCGCTCCTGCAAAACGTCATCGTATTCATCGAACATCGCCGGACTGACCCACATCTCGACCAATCCTGTCCGCGCAAGTTCAAAAATCAAAGCCACCGCGTTGTCATCGGAAGAAAACGTCGCCAGCTTCAGGATACAAGTGTCAAGGACGACTCTCAAGGTAAGGTTTGGCCCGGCGCAAAGCGCGCAAGCGCCGCCGCTTCTCGACAAAAGCCATCGCTTCCGGCGCGCTCATTGTCTTGCCGCGATTTTCACGGTGCGCGCGCGCCAGTGCCGGAGACAGGCTGAATTGAATCACTTTGCCTTCAATGATTGCCGTTGCTCGCATATTTTGAAAGTAACTCCGTTGAAAATGAAAAACAAGCGGGAGTTTTTTGAAAAATTTTCAATCAGGGCTTTAATCTCAGGGCTTTAATCCAAAAACCGTTGAATCCGGCGAACCAGACGCGCCTCGTTTTCCGGCTTCTTGGTGGCTCGATGCAAATCGTGCTCCCAAATCCGAAGAACGCGCCATTTGGCCGACCGCAACGTCCGCGTCACCAAAACATCGCGCGCCTTGTTGCGGACGAATTTATTTTTCCAGAAAGCGCGATTGCCTTTCGGTTGAGTTCCGTGCTTTGGACAACCATGCCAGAAACAACCGTCAACGAAGATTGCCAACTTGAGTTTTGAAAAAATGAAATCAGGTCTGACTTTGAAAATTCTGACATCTGACTTCTGAATTCTGACTTCTATTTGTTTCCGCCAGCCGGTGATTTTGTTCCGGCGAAACAATTTTGCCAGCGCAACTTCCGTGTCCTTGTTCCCGCGCGAGCGGATGCGCGACATCACTTCCGAACGCTTCGCCTTGGTGAAAACGTCAGACCTCTTTTTTTCCAAAAACATTTCCATCTTCATCAAGAATCGAACCATCCGGTAAAACGTCCACGGACAAAATATAATCTTCAACCGCCATCGCACCATTAGAGTCATGTTTACCTTTAAGAAACTGACGCAGATGCTCCAAAATATCGTCGTCAATCTCACGCTGGGCGGCTTCGAGAGTCGGATAGACAACTGGCAAACCAGCCTCGTCGTGCCATGCTGGAATTCGCCCTTGGCAAATCGTATCAAGGAAAATGCAGAAGCCGGCATGATTCATTTTTGTTTAGCGCCATCGGCGCGACATCTTTGTAGAAACGGCCATATTAGAATTTCAAGCCCCGTCAGGGCGGCATATTCGAGAAATCATTCCTAGCTGGTTTTGAAAATATACTGCGGGTCATATTCCACACCGAATTTCTCCAGCAGTGCAACGTATTCCTCGCGGAACGATTTCTTCGCATGGTGTTTTTGCTGATTCTCAATGTAACGAATCACCGCGCCAAGCTGGGAGCGCGAATACGAAAACGCGCCAAAACCTTCCTGCCATGAAAATCTTCCCATCACCCAATGCTGCTCATTGATGAATTTCGACGAGCCGGCTTTCACGTCGCGCACCAAATCTGAAAGCGCCATGTCCGGCTTGATGCCGACGAGCAAGTGCAGGTGATCAGTCATATTGTTGATGGCAATCAGCTTTTGTTTCTGTCCAGAAACAATGCCGGTGATGTATTTTTGCAGTTCGTCGTTATGCTCTGGCGCAATGAGGCTTTGTCGGCCTTCGACGGCGAACACAACATCGATGTAAATTTGCGTGTAGGTATTTGCCATGTGCCGAAGATGCCGCTCCTAGCGGAGCTTGATAATCTTTTTTGTCTGGGTTCTATAAAGATGTCGCGCCGATGGCGCTAAATTATGTTTCGGAAATAGCTTTGAACCATTCCTCGTCCACGGAAATACGTTCGATATTCTCAACCTTCAAACCCAAACGCAGCTCGCGTAGTTTTTCAGCGAGATGTTCGCCATCAACTAATTCAATTGGCCTAGCACCATCGCGCGTGGCTTCTTTTTCGGCTTCGCGCGTGAAGTAGCCAGTAGTAATAAATAATCCCTTGTCTGCTCGGCCTTCCGTTGCTCCTCGAAAATCACGAATCTTATCAACACCAACTGCGCCAGCGTAACGCTTGCACTGAAAAAATACATTGAAAGTCAAAAAGCCATTAAGTCGCACGATCCCTCGTCCATCAATGCCACCATCACCGCTTTTTCCAGTCACCTCAACTTGGACAAATCCCGACTCGCGCAGCATGCGTTGAATCAGACGCTCAAAACCTAATGGAGTCAAAACTTTGGTCAACACGCGGTGTAAATCGTCCTTCCATGCCTCCTCATCCACAGGAACTTCATTCGATTGTTTTTTAGCGGCTTCTTTTTTCGGCAGAATTTCAATATCCGAATTGGTTAGCAATGTCCACACGCCACGAGTTTGAGTTGTGATCTTGCCCGCGTTTTTCAGGTAAGTTCTAGCCCAAGCCATTTCGTAATCAAGCGCAGTTCGTCCGGCTTCACCTTTTCCGTGGGGCAGGTCAACTATTTCGGAAGGCAATTTGAGTATTTCAATTACCTTTTCGTAGATTTCTTCGTTCGTGCCTGAACCACCCAATTGATTAAGAGCTTTCAAAACCGGGTCTTGAAGCTCGTAGCGATTTGGAACTTTGGCCATAGGCAAATTAAGTTTCAGTTGATTGTAAAGGAATTATCCCTATTGGCAAAGGTCAATACAGCTTATTCCATTCACCCTCATTAAGAATAGCGTTTTGCTCCTTGAATTGAGCAGACAAAACTTCTTTGTCATTATTTGGAAACGCGCAGCGAATGCCGCGCTTGAGTATTTCTGCCAGTTCCACCGTGTTGTATTTTGCTCTAACAGTAAGTGACAGTTCCAATTTTAGAGCAACCTGTTGATAAGTTTCAGTTTTTGCCATAATTATTTTCTCCCGCTTCGCTATAAGTTGATTTTGCAATTTCAATGCCGGAACTAAAACTTCACGCCAGCGCCGGTTGCAAAATCATCGGCTCAACGTCGCGCTCGATTTGTTTTTGCTTTTCGTAGCGCACCAGCCGCAAATCGTAATCCGCCTGCAAGCCCGTCCACATTTCCGCCGTCGTGCCAAAATAGCGCGCCAGCCGCAACGCCGTGTCCGCCGTGATGCCGCGCTTTTCCAAAACGATTTCATTGATGCGGCGCGGCGGAACATTCAGCGCGCGCGCCAAAGCGTTCTGCGACAGCTCGCGCGGTTTCATGAATTCCTCGCGCAAAATTTCGCCCGGATGAATCGGGGCCAGTTTGTTTGTTTTCATAATTTCAATGGTAGTCCACAATTTCCACGTCCAGCGCGTCTTCGCCGTGCCAGTGGAAACAAATCCGCCACTGGTCGTTCACGCGGATGCTATGCCAGCCCTTGCGGTCATCCTTCAAGGCTTCCAGATGATTGCCATACGGCACGCGCAAATCATCCAGCCACCGCGCCTGATGCAACACGAGCAATTTCCGCCGCGCAACCCGCTGAATCTGCTGCGGCAACCGCCGCGACGATTCGTCGTTGAACAATTTTTCAGTTTCACGGCAAGCGAAGCTGCGTATCATTTCCGGCAAACTATAACGCTTGCCGTCATGCGTGTCAATGCCGGAATTGCAACTGCTTGCTGACTTTCGACGGATTTTTCTCCTTTGCGTTTGCCAGCCAAAAGAACTACTTTCACAAGGTATGATAACGCTGACGGCGCATTTCGACGGCAAAGTTCTGATTCCCGACGAGCCGGTGAATCTGCCGGTGGACTGCGCCTTGGAATTGCACGTTGAACCCGTGAAAAAAACCGTGCCGTCGTCAAACGGGAAAAAATCTGTTGAACCGGGAAAAATTTCTTCGACGGATTCCGTTGAAGACCGTCCGCTCATGAAACTGCTCCGGGCGCTCGAAGCATTGCCTGACAATCCCGACTGGCCGGCGGACGGCGCGGCACAGCACGACCATTACCTCTACGGTTTGCCCAAGCGGCCATGATACTCATTGACAGCGGATTCCTGCTCGCGCTCGCGCAACCGACGGATTCGCTGCATCGCCGCGCGGCGGCATGGACACACAATCTTGCCGAACCGCTTCTCGTCACCGAATACATCCTTTGCGAAACCGTCAACAATCTTTCACGACGCGCCGACCGGCACAGGACGGCTACAATCGTTGAGCTTGTCCTAAAAAATCCGAGCTACACATTCATCCACGCATCGCCCGGACTCTTTGCCGCCGGCCTTCAACTTCACCGCGACCGGCCGGACAAGGAATGGTCGCTCACCGACTGCATCTCATTTCATCTGATGCGCGAACACGGCGTCAAACGCGCGCTGGCCTACGACATTCATTTTGAACAGGCCGGTTTTGAAGCCCTGCTCTGCAACGATCCGCCCGCGTAAAATAAATTTTGAATCCGGCGAATTAAACGCACCTGTTCTTTCACGGAGAAATTAGTGCCGGAACTGCAATTGCTTGCTGACTTTCGACAGCCGTTTTTCCCAATCGCCCTTGTGCGCCAGGGGGTCGGCGTCCGTGCCCCAGAGTTTTTTCACCATCTCGCGCTGCGTCGCGAACGGGCATTTCGCCTTGGGATTTTTGAACACGTCCTCCATCTCTCGCAAGGCCAGTTGTGCCCGAAAAAATTGAGATTCGCGCCGCCGCCAATTTGTGCAATTCCACGGCTTGCCGCCCCGCCCGCTTTGGGTTAGTTTCAGCGCCTATGGATAATCCAAATTTTTCCGCACCCATCGGCGGGCCGCCGCCGCCAGCAACGCCGCCGTTCATTGCCCCGCCGCCCGCGCCCAGACCGCGACGAAGCTGGGGCTGGATCATCACGTCCATCATTCTGGCATTGCTGCTGGGCTTGGCGGGAATGATCATCCTCGGCCAGTTCGCGGTGCGTTCGTTAAGTTTCAACCATGGTTTCAAGACGGTCAGCGCACGCCAGGTCGGGCCGAAGCTGGATGAATGTATTCTGGAGGACAACGATTCGCACAATAAAATCGCCGTCATCAACGTGGACGGCATCATCACCAGCCACTCGCCGGATTCGGCCGGCAACAACATGGTGGATGTCGTCAAGGCGCAGCTCGACCGCGCCGCCGATGACGATTCCGTCAAGGCCGTGATTTTGAAAGTGGATTCTCCTGGCGGCGAAGTCATGGCCTCGGATCAAATCTACAAGGCCATTGAAGCGTTCCAAAAGGACGACGCGGACGATCACGGCAAGCCCGGCAAAAAGGGCAAGCCGGTGATTTGTTCGATGGGCAGCCTGGCGGCTTCCGGCGGTTATTATATTTCCTCGCCGTGCCGCTGGATCGTGGCGGACGATCTGACGCTGACCGGCAGCATCGGCGTGATCATGGAAGGTTTTAATTATCGCGGACTGATGGACAAAGTCGGCGTCGCGCCCGTCGTCTTCAAAAGCGGAAAGTTTAAGGACATGTTAAGCCCGTTCCGCGAGACGAATGAAATTCCCGCCGAGGAAAACGAAATGGTGCAGTCGCTCATTACTGAAACCTACGACAAATTCAAAGGCGTGGTCGCCGACGGCCGGGCCAATGCGCATAACCTGAACCAGAAGGACGGTCGTTCGCTTGCCGACAACTGGACGGATTTCGCCGACGGCCGCGTGCTTTCCGGCGCGCAGGCGCTCAAACTCGGCCTCGTGGACGAACTGGGTGATTTCGACGACGCAGTGAACCGCACCGAACAAATCGTTCACATCAAAAACGCAAACCTGGTTGAATACCGCGAGCGTTACGACATTTCCGATTTCCTCTCCATGTTCGGGCAGAGCGGCCAGGCGCACGACATCAAGCTGGACCTTGGGCTGGACATTCCGAAATTGCAGGCGGGCTGCATGTATTTCCTCTGGCAGATGCCGGTGGACTGAATGAAAAACCTCACGGTCATCGCGCATCCGCTCGTCCAGCACAACCTCGCGCGGCTGCGCGACCAACGGACGCAACCGCCGGAATTTCGCCGTCTGCTCGGCGAAATTTCATCGCTGGTGATCTACGAGGCCACGCGCTCGCTCGCCGTAAAAAAAATTTCCGTGCAGACGCCGCTCGCGCCCGCCGCCGGTTTCCAGCTTGAACGCGAAGTCGCCCTCGTCCCCATTTTGCGCGCCGGGCTGGGAATGTTGGACGCCATTCTGCAACTCATCCCGCACGCGCGCGTCGGCTTCATCGGCTTGAAACGCGAGGAGACGACCCTGCGCGCGATGTTTTATCACCAGAGCCTGCCGCAAAATCTCGGACGCTTCGAGGTCATCCTGATTGACCCGATGCTCGCGACCGGCGGCAGCACCGTCGCCGCGATTGACCTGCTGCGCGCGCAGGGCGCGAAACACATCCGCGTCGTAAATCTCGTCGCCGCGCCCGAAGGCATCCGCAACGTCCGAAAATATCATCCGCGCGTGCCGATTTTTACGGCGGCGGTGGACAAGAAATTAAACGAACGCGGCTACATCCTGCCCGGCCTCGGCGACGCGGGCGACCGTTTGTTTGGGACGTGATATAAGTCAGAAAGTAGAAAATGAATGCAGTCAGCATAGTAATTTCAGTGGTAGCCTTACTATTATCAGGCATCAGTATTTACTTTCAATTTTTTTACAAGAGGGATGCTATCTCATGCACACCCGTTGGTTTTAATGTTGAAACAAGCCGTGTCACTCTCCAGCTTGTAATAGGCAACGCTGGAACTCGTCCAATTATGCTCAAAGACGCACGCCTTCTACTACAATTTAAGACGAAGACAATGGGGTCAATCTTTCATGATGATGTAAATCATCGAAACCTTCTCGAGCCGATGCTAATTCCAGAAAACGAATTAAGAAGTGTTGTGCTGACGCTGCCAATAAATGATAGCATGAAGCATTGTATCTCTAACTGGCATGATTCTGGTCTTGTTATTGATTCTGACGGGTCATGGCCAGTTCGTGCTCATCTCAATTTTGTAACCGTGTCAGGCAAGGTTATTGTTTCAGAGGAAATTGTATTTACAATAAAATGGAGACAAGATGGGTATTCAAGTTCAATGCGGGAAGATGCTTGGCAAATTGATTCTTGGAAATTTGAACGATTTTTGAAGCGTCTCATTGCCGACATAAATTCCTAAAAGTGGGCTATTTCTTTTTCCACGCGCGGTAAAAATTTCCGAATTGAAATTTAATTGAAGGCGCGAGGACTTTTTTCAGCAGCACCGCCAGCGGAATGGCGAGAACGACCGAGGCCGTCACGTCGGACAGATGATGGCATTGCAGCGCGATGCGCGACCACATCACCGCCAGCGCATAAACCGCCGCCGCCGCGCCCCAGCCGCGATGAATCAGCCACGCCGCCGCCGCCAGCCCCACCGCCGAAGCCGCGTGGCCGGACGGAAACGAACTGAATTGATACTTGCCGATGATCCAATGTCCGTCGTGCCAGACGCCGTAAAATCCCTGCGGCACCGCGGCGGTGGGCCGGGTGCGCCCAAACAGCACGCGCAAAATGGTCGCCGCCAGCCCGGTCAGCTCGGAGGTGAGCGCGATGAAAAAAATGTCCGCCGCGATGCGCTGGCGGTTCGCGAGCAGGAAAAAAACGGCGAAAAAAATTCCCGCCGCGCCGATGACCCAGCCTTCGCCGGATTCGGAGCACCACCACGCGACGTTGTGCAGTTCAGTTTTGCCGGCAACGACCAGCGCGGCGTCCACGCGATTGTCCAACAGCCACGCAATGGCAATCGCTCCGAGGCCGGCAAAAAGCCGGAGCAGCAGGTTCCAACGCGATTTTGACGGCGCGGTCATTCGCTGAATGTAGCGAAGCGGGCAAACAAATAAAACCGGAATTGTTATTCAACGACGCTGCTTTATTGGTGCATCCGGCAGGACTTGAACCTGCAACCATCTGATCCGAAGTCAGAAGCTCTATCCAATTGAGCTACGGATGCGCTCCCGCCAGTGTGCCGGTTTTCGTCCGGCAATAAAGCGGATTCGCGCGCGTTGACTTGCCCGGCGGCTTTGTTAGCGTGGCGGGAACATGGCCAGCAACCGCTTTTCCCGGCTCATAAAAATTGTCGCCGGCACCAACACCGGCGCGGAAGAAGAGCTGCTCCAGATCGAGGGCCGGCTCGAACGCGCGGCGCATTTCTGGACGCTTGTCGCGCGCCATTTCGTCCGCAACCGCTGCCTCATCCGCGCCTCGGCGCTGGCCTACACGACGATGCTCGCGCTCATCCCGCTGCTCGCCGTCATCATCAGCATCAGCACCAGCCTGCTGAAAAACGTGGACGCGGACAAATTTTACCAGGCCATCGCCAGCATCGCCCCGCCGGGTCCGCGCACTAATAATTTGCCGGTGGTAAATTCAAATTCTCCCGCCAGCACCGTCGCCGATTTGACGAACACTGTTGATTCAACTCTGAATTCCACCAACGCCGGTTCGCTGACAAACACCAATGCCGCCAGCATTGCCGCCCCGGCGGACACGACGGCCAGCTCGCAAAAAGAAATCGCAAGCTGGATCCACGATCTGGTTCAAAAAACCCAGGGAATCAAGTTCGGCGTGACCGGGATGCTCGTGTTCGTCTTCATCGCCATCATGATGTTGAGCCGCATCGAGGAAACATTCAACGACATCTGGGGCGTCGCGCGCGGGCGCAACTGGCTGACGCGCGTCGTGCTTTACTGGGCGGCCATCACGCTCGGCCCGCTGCTGCTGCTCACCGCGTTCGGCCTCGCCGGCAGCGGGTATTTTCAGACGGCCAAGGATTATTTCCATCAGATGCCCGTGTTCGGAAATTTCGTCTTCCAACTGCTCCCGCTCATCGTCCTTTGGTTCGCCTTCACGCTCATCTACCAGATCGTGCCGAATACAAGGGTGAGGTTTTCCGCCGCGTTCACCGGCGGCGTGGTCGCGGGAACCCTGTGGCACTTGAACAACGTCTTCGCTTTTCTTTACGTTTCGCGCGCCGTCTTGAACTCGCAGATGTATGGCCGGATCGGCCTCGTGCTGGTGTTCATGCTGGGACTTTATTTTTCCTGGGCGATTTTGCTGTTCGGCGCGCAGGTGTCGTATGCGTTTCAAAACCGCACCGCATATTTGCAGGACAAGCTCGCCGACAACGTCAACCAGCGCGGGCGCGAATTCGTATCGCTCCGCATCATGACGCTGCTCGGCCAGCGATTTCAAAACGGACTCCGCCCCGCGTCCGTCATCCAGCTTTCCACGGAACTCGGCGTGCCCAGCCGGCTCACGCAGCAGATTCTCCGCACGCTCGCCGCCGCGCATCTCGTCACCGAAGTCGGCGGCGCCGAGGCCGGCTACGTTCCGGCGCGACCGCTCGACAGCATCAACGCCCACCACGTCCTGCTCGCGCTGCGCGCCGGTTCGGGCCGCGAACTGCCGCTCAACAACGCGCCCGCGCTCGCCGAAATCTACGGCGAATTTGCCCGCATCGAGGAAGCCGAACGCATCGCCGCCGAAAAAATTTCCATGTTCGCGCTCGTCCATCGCACGCCGGTTTCCGCCGCCTTGACTGCGCCGGAAACCACCACGCCGGAAAAACAAATTTCTGACGCGCTCGTCGTCGAAGATATTTCCAGGCCGAAGGAAGTTAAGGCGCCCGAACCGATGGCGCAGACTGAAGTGGAAAAATCGGAATTGAAGCCGGAAACGGACATTTCGCCGGAGCCGAAAATCGCCCGCCGCGCGGTTGTCATGCCCGAAGAACGCGATTTTCCACTCTGACCATCGCCGCCCGGTCTCAATCCGGTTGCCAAACAAGGCGAATCTGCTTGAATCCACACAGACGAACGCAAAAATTTCCATGCCGCGAAAAACCAGAGTTCAAAAAAAATCGCCCGCCGCGATGATTCTCGGCGTCGGCTCGTTCGCGCACAGCATCGGCACGGCGCTGGCGGACGCGGGCGCGGATGTCTCGACGTATCTCACGCGCAATTACGGCCATTTTTCGCCAACGCTCGTCGGAGAAACTTTTTCGCGCGACGCATTTCCAAGTCCGGTTCCGCTCATTCGCGAAAGGAAAATTGATGTCGTCATCCCCCAGTCCATTGACTGGGCGATGCAGCCGTGGGCGAAAGATTTGATAAAATCCGGCGTCGGAATTTTTTCGCCGACCGGCGAGGCAATGCGGATTGAGCGCGAACGGGATTTTGCCCGCGAACTGTGCGCCAAGTTCAAGATTCCGTTCCCGAAATCATTCGTCGCATCAAATCGCATCGAGGCGGAAAAGATTCTCGAAAAAAATCCGCAGCCGTTCGTCATCAAGAATCCGCTCTGCTCGCCGACGAGTCCGATCCACACGATTTTGTGCGAGACGGTCGCCGACACGCGCGCGTGGCTGCGGCACGTCAATTATGCCGAGGGCGTTTTCTTGCAAGAATATCTTGGACGCGCCGAGGCCGGTCACATTGCACTCGTCAGCGGCGGCGAGATTCATTCGCTCGTCACCAATCAGGAATACAAATATGCCTTCAACGGCAACCTGGGCATCGTCGCCGGCGCACCGCTCGGCGGAATTGTCGAACGAGATGAGAACGATAAATACGGTTTGGCGCGGGAATTATTGCATCCACTGTTGCCGTGGTTTCGGAAGGTGAATTATCACGGCCCGATTCAAGTCACGGCGATCAAAGTAGGACAGGCTTCCAGCGTGGCCATGAAATCGAAAACAGAAGCAAACGAAGAAAACAAAGAATCTTCGTTGTCTTCGTTATCTTCTGTAAAAAAATTTGAAACAGGCAAGATGCCTGTCCCACACTGGCACGTCATCGAATACAACATCCGCATCGGCGTCACGTCCGGCCCGATGATTTTGCGGATGCTGAAAAATCCGGCGGAAATTATTCTGCGAACTGCGCGGAATGAAAAATTGAAATTGTCGTTCAACGAAAAATTAAACTTCGGCTGTTCACTCACGCTGGCGGGCTATGGTTATCCGTTCACGCAAGTGCGCGGGCCACAGTTGCCGCTGGAAGTGGACGGCAAATTCGATTGCGACGTGTGGTGGAACGAAGTCGCGCGCGGTGCGGACGGAAAATTATTTTCCACCGGCCATCGCATCGCGGACGTGATTGCGCTCGCGCCGAAACTGGACGCGGCGATTGCGAAGTCTTACGCGAACATCCGCAAAATCCGCGTCGTCGGCAGTTATTTTCGCACGGACGTTGGACAAAGCCTGTGGCCACCGGGAACGGTTTGATTTTTAACCACAGATGGGCACAGATAAACACGGATAATTCAAATCCAACTTGGGCGCGTTCTGAAAATCCGTGTGCATCTATGTTTATCCGCGGTTAAATTTATTTGTCCGGTGAATTTGAATTCCACAAATTTTCACTGCGGTTTTGCTTGAGTAGATTTACCGCGCAGCTATCTTTGCAATCATCAGGAATTTTGCATGAATGGCGTAAACCGCATGAATCAGCGAGGTGGGGGTTTTCCTTCCATAAATCGCAACCGTTACAGTTTGATGCCGGTGGCCATGCTGGTCTTTTGTGCGTCACTTCTCTTTGCCGTTTTGACCGCGCGCAGCTTGTATTCCGACGGGTCTTATTACTTTCTGCGCGTGCTGACGGCGGGAAATTTTGCGGAAATCATTCCTTACCGCAGCTACGCCGGTTACTTGTTTGAGTTTCCCGCAGTCATTGCGATTAAATTGGGCATGACCGACCTGTTGAAATTGCAAATTGCATTTGGGACCGGTTGTTTCATGGTTTGGCCCGTTGCCATGTTATTCTGCCATTGGCTCGCACCAAAACATTTCTGGATTGTGGTTCTGGCTTGCGGCGCGGGTTATCTTAATGCGGCGTTTGTGGCAATAGGTGAACACGTTGTGGCGCACGCCTTTTTTTGGCCGGTATGTTTCGTCATCTTGTTTGCGCGACCATTGACTCCGATTTCAGCGGGCATAATGCTGGTTTCCGCTTTAATTCTGCTGCGAAGTTATGAATCCTTGCTGTTTTTAGGACCGTTGCTGGCCTCGCTGGCTTTTTGGCGCTTTTTCACTGGAAAGGAAAAGAACTGGCAGCGAGCGATTTTTTTGCTTACGGCCATCTTACTCTGCCTGGCGGCTTATATTGCACTCGACGGGCTTCTTCATCCAGGCAAAGGGCCGCGCATAAGCAGCTTCAAGACGGGTGCGCTCAATGAACTGGCCTATCCAGAATGGACGATCATGTGGACCTATTTGTGGGGATTATTGATGATTGCCAGTTGGTCGCCACAAGTCCGTCGAGTCATCACTCAACGAACGGGAATTGTTGTTCTAGCCGGAGTCATCCTGCTCTGGGGTGCCTGGCCGTTGCTGGCACCGGCTCAATTGGATCCGTCCAAACAATACGAGGCGCGCTTCTTGAATTTACTGGTGCCGATGGGACTCCTGCCGGTTGCGTTTGTCCTTTCCCGTCGTCCCGAGTGGCTTGAACCTCACCGGCGGTATCTTGTTAATTTTAGCGCTGCCTTGCTGCTGGCGCAGTCTCTCTGGCACATCGCCGCCACCGAACAATGGCGCAGCTACATCCATGTTTGCAAAGATATGCTGGCTTCGCATAAGGGAGCCATCCATCTGCAAGACACGCCTTATGGCAAAAACCCGGCCGTGGGCAGACAAGCCACCAGATTTATTTGGGAAATGGATGCCCCGGCATTAAGCATTGAAATCGGCCCTTGCAAAGTCAAAGCCATCATTCAGCCTCCGGTTGAAGTCGCTTGTGAACCTTTCAATCCGTTCAAACCGCGGGAATTTCCCAACCTTGAACGTTACGGCATCAATTACGACGAGTATTTCAGAGCGGTTATTGAGAGCCAAAAGCAAGGCACTGTATCGCCAAAACCAAAGTAACCGGCAGACCTGTAGCCATTCAACCGCAGATGCAGTTGCTGTCTTGTCCTCCTGTGAACAGCGCGCACAGCCACGCCGCCAGCCGTGCGGAATTTTCGTGTCAACGGCTGCTTTCGTGGTAAAACTTTTCCAGCGATGCAATGGACTTGAATTCCGAAAATTTTCCGCAACGTCCGGCGTGGACCGAGATTGACCTCGGCAAGTTGCGCCGCAACCTGCAACTCATTCGCGGCGATTTGCCCAAGAACGTGCAATTGATGGCCGTCGTGAAGGACGAGGCTTACGGCCACGGCGCGCTCGACGTGGCGCGCGTCGCGGTCGAGGAAGGCGCGTGGGGTTTCGGCTTGAGCACGCTCGAAGAGGCGATGACGCTGCGCGACGCGGGC
>Ga0075522_10001493_pt1 | contig 17694 bp, 17 predicted proteins | sample NGEPerA_FD_74796 | JGI IMG/M metagenome (GOLD analysis project Ga0075522, IMG submission 74796) | Arctic peat soil microbial communities from the Barrow Environmental Observatory site, Barrow, Alaska, USA - NGEE PermafrostL2-A | ecosystem: Environmental > Terrestrial > Soil > Wetlands > Peat ... | reverse complement strand
TCCAGTCCTATGTCGAATCGATGCGCTGCAGCGTGGTCCGCGACTTCTGCGGTCACGGCCTGGGGCGGATCTTCCACGACGCGCCGAACATCCTGCACTATGGCCGCGCCGGCGCCGGCGAGGTGCTGAAGGAAGGGATGTTCTTCACCCTCGAGCCGATGGTCAATCTCGGCAAATATGGCGTCAAGCTGCTCGGCGACGGCTGGACCGCGGTCACTCGCGACAAATCGCTTTCGGCGCAATGCGAGCATTCCGTCGGGGTCACCGCCGATGGCTGCGAGGTGTTCACGCTCTCGCCGAAGGGCCTGTTCAAGCCCTGAATTCGCCGACCGCGGGCGGCGGCCGAATCGCCGTGAAAGAGGCTGGATTTCTCGCGAGAAAGTTCCTAGTTTGTTCCGGATACGCCGGCAACAGGGAGCGCCGAGGCGATGCTGGAGGAACGGGCGGGGCCGCCATCGTTGTTCGCGCTCCCGGCGGCCGTCGAAATCCCCGCGGAAACGCGACCCGCCTTGCCTTCGGGTCACCTGGGGCACAGGGGCCGCCTGCGGACCCGCGCCGGCGCCGCCATCGAGGCGCTGCCGGACTACGAGCTTCTCGAACTCATTCTCGCCCGCAGTCTGCCGCGCGGCGACGTCAAGCCCCTGGCCAAGGCCCTCCTGGCGCGGTTCGGCGGCCTCGCCGGCGTCCTTGGGGCCTCGCCCGAGGAACTGAAGAGCGTCAAGGGCGTCGGCGCCGGCGTCGCCCTGGATCTCAAGTTGCTGCACGAGACGACGGTGCGCATCGGCCGCTGCGAGGTGAAGAGGCGCACGGTGATCTCATCGTGGAGCGCGCTTCTGGCCTATGCGCGGGTGACCATGGCGCACGAGGCGCGCGAACAGTTCCGGGTTCTGTTTCTGGACAAGAAGAACCAGCTCATCGCCGACGAGGTGATGAATCGCGGGACCGTCGATCACGCGCCGGTCTATCCGCGCGAGGTCATGCGCCGGGCGCTGGAAGTTTCGGCCAGCGCCGTCATCCTCGTCCACAACCACCCTTCGGGCGATCCCAGCCCGTCCGCCGCCGACATCGACATGACCCGCCAGGTCGTCGAGGCCGGCCGGCCGCTGAAGATCGCCGTGCATGACCATCTCGTCGTCGGCCGCGAAGGCGTGGCGAGCTTCAAGGCGCTGGGGTTGATCTGAACCGAGATCCTCTTTTCGTAGCGCGGGCTTCCAGCCCGCTCTTTGGCGCTGATTGCAAGGGCGTCATCCGAGCGTGTTCGTCCGCGAAGGCGCGGTCGCTGCGGGAAAAGATGCGGGCTGGAAGCCCGCGCTACGAAAAATACGACAGCGACATCGCATATTGACAATGATGTCCCATTGTATTACATAATGCAATATGCACGGGATTCCTTCCGACCTTCGTTCCACCGGCCCAGCGCCGGCCGTCGGCGGTGCGAAAACATGTCGAAAAGACGCGCTGGGGCGCCGAAAACAGGGTGCTTTCGCGCGTTTTCCGGCCGGAAACTGTCGAAAACTGTCGAAAACTGTCGAAAACTTTCCGACGATCGCTGCCCGATGGACATCCGGAGGCGCTTTCATCGCCTTGATTTGGCATGGCTTTATTTGCGTTTCCCAACCCAGGGCGGGCTCCATCGATGTAGAAAACTTCGCTCCTGGCCGCCGCTCCGCGCCTCTTGGGCGCCGGCTGGACAATGGCTAAGGTGCGCTCTGGTCAATTCCGCAGGGGCGCCCGCCAAATGAAATTCCAGTATCAGCCGATCGTTCGCCGGGCCGCCCTGGCGGCGCTGCCGAGCCTCGCCGTCCTCATCCTCGCGGCCGGCCCGGCCGCCGCCGCCACGGACCAGGCGGGCATCCCCGATTCGGCGTTCTCGGCCATGAATTGGCGCTCGATCGGTCCTTTCCGCGGCGGCCGGGCGGTGGCCGTCGCCGGCGTTCCCGGCCAGCCGAACGTGTTCTACTTCGGCGCCGCGTCCGGCGGGGTGTGGAAGACGATCGACGCCGGCTCGACCTGGAAGCCGATCTTCGACGGCCAGCCGATCGCCTCGATCGGGGCGATCGCGGTGGCCGCCAGCAATCCGAACGTCATCTATGCCGGCACCGGCGAAGGCGCCCTGCGCGGCGACATCACCTACGGCGACGGGGTCTATAAGTCGGTCGATGGCGGCAAGACTTGGGTCAACGTCGGACTGAAGGACACCCGCCAGATCGGCGCGCTGATCATCGACCCGACCAACCCCGACATCGTCCTGGTGGCGGCCATCGGCCACGCCTTCGGCTCCAATGCCGAGCGGGGCGTCTTTCGCACCACCGACGGCGGTCGCACCTGGACCAAGGTGCTCTACCAGGACGACCGGACCGGCGCGATCGACGTCACCTTCGATCCGCACGACCCGCGCATCGCCTATGCCGCCCTGTGGCAGGTGCGGCGCCAGCCGTGGAACTTCTCCAGCGGCGGCCCCGGCAGCGGGCTCTATCGATCCGCCGACGGCGGCGCGACCTGGACGCGGCTGTCCGGAAACGGCCTGCCGGACGGCATCCTGGGCCGCATCGACGTCGCCGTCTCGGCCGCCGATTCGAAACGCGTCTACGCCATGATCGAGGCCAAGGACGGGGGGCTCTTTCGTTCCGACGACGCCGGCGCCACCTGGCGGCGAATCAACCAGGACGGCCGTTTGCGGCAGAGGGCCTGGTATTTTTCGAAGATCTACGCCGACCCCAAGTCGGTCGATACGGTCTATGCCCTCAACACCGGCATGTTGCGCTCCACCGACGGCGGCACGACGTTCAACCTGGTTTCAGCCACCCACGGCGACCACCACGCCCTGTGGATCGACCCCGGCAATCCCTCCAGCCTGATCAACGCCAACGACGGCGGGGCCAGTATTTCGCTCGACGCCGGCAAGACCTGGTCGACGCAGTACAATCAGCCGACGGCGGCCTTCTATCACGTCGCCACCGACAACGCCTTCCCTTACCGTGTCTATGGCGCGCAGCAGGACAACAGCAACCTGGCGGTGGCCAGCTTCGCCGACGAGGGGGTGATCGGACCGCGCGACTGGTTCCCCGCCGGCGGCGGCGAGGCCGGCTTCGTGGTCCCCGATCCGCGCAATCCCGGCATCATCTACAGCGACTCGGAAAACCAGTTCGCCCGCTTCGACAAGCGCGCCTGGCAGTCGCAGAACATCAGCCCCGACCCGATCGACAATTCCGGCCATCCGGCCAGCGAACTCGTGCATCGATTCAACTGGACCTCGCCCTTGATGCTCTCGCCGCACGATCCGGACGCCCTCTACGCGGCCTCCGAGGTAGTGTGGGAATCCACCGACCACGGCATGAGTTGGAGGATCATCAGCCCCGATCTCACCCGCAACGACAAATCCAAGCAGCAGGCCTCGGGCGGACCGCTCACCAAGGACATCACCAGCGTCGAATATTACGACACCATCTTCGCCCTGGCCGAATCGCCGCTGAAGCGCGGCGAGCTGTGGGCCGGATCGGACGACGGCCTGGTTCACCTGACCTTCGACGACGGCGCCCACTGGGCCGACGTCACGCCCAAGGCGATGGCCCCGTGGAGCGAGATCAGCATCATCGAGCCCTCGCATTTCGACCCGGCCGGCGCCTACATCGCCGTCGATCGCCACAAGCTGGACGACATCGGCCCTCACGCTTATCGAACCGCCGACGCCGGCAAGAGCTGGACCTCGATCGCGGCCGGCCTGCCGCCGGGCGCGGTCGTCCATGTGGTGCGCGAGGATCCGGTGCGGCGGGGCCTCCTCTACGCCGGCACCGAACTCGGCGTCTTCATCTCCTTCGACGACGGCGCCCACTGGCGACCGCTGCAGCTCAACCTTCCGGTCGTGCCGGTGCACGACCTGACGCTCAACGGCGCCGATCTCATCGCCGCCACCCACGGACGGTCGTTCTGGATCCTCGACGACGTCACGCCGCTGCGCCAGGCCAAGGCGGCCGGGGACGCCGCGGCGCTCTACGCGCCGGAGCCGGCCATGCGGCTCTACTACCCCGATCAGGTCGATACCCGCCGGCCGGTCGGCCAGAACCCGCCGGCCGGCGCGATCATCGACTATGTGCTGAAGGACGCGCCGACCGGTGAGGTGACGCTCGATATCCTCGACTCGGGCGGGCAAGTCCTGCGGCACATGTCCAGCACCAAGACCAACAAGGAGGTCCAGCCACCGGAATGGCCCGACCAGATCGTGTTGAGCGATCTCATCCCGGCGCGGGCGGGGATGAACCGGTTGATCTGGGACCTGCGCACCAACGACCCGGTGCAGATTCCAGGCGCCTTCTACGAGGACCAGGCCCCGCGCGGTGCGATCGTCGCGCCGGGCCAATATCAGGTCAGGCTCACGGTGGGCGGGGAGAGCCGCACCGCGCCGCTGGTCGTGCTCGCCGACCCCAGGGTTCCGGGCAGCGCCGCCGGAATCGCCGCCAAGACCGCCCTGGCGATGCGGGTGGTGGCCGACATCGACGCGCTCCACCGGGCGGTCAACGCGATCCGCGAGGCGCGCAGGCATCTGGCTTCCGGCGACCCAAACGACGCGCGCTACCGCGCCATCGAAGAGGCATTGATGCAGGTCGAAATGAAGGGCTCGGAGGCCAACCTCGCCTTCCCCGGCATGCTCAACGAGCAGCTGGCGACCTTCGTCCAGTCACTGGAAGACGCCGACACCGCCCCCACCACCCAGCAGGTGGCGCTCTTCGACGCCCTCCACGCCAAGCTCGCCGCCCAGCTGGCCTTGTGGCGAGACTTGAACGGTGACCGGACGGCGGAGCGCTGAGGTGAGCGGAGCGGAGTGAATGTCGGCCGCAGCGAATTCGGCATCGGTCGCACCACTCCCGCCATTTGGCACGATCGAACACGGAACGCCGAAAAGCCGTATCGGCGCGCTACGGTCTTGCTAGGCCGCCGCCGCCAGCGCCGCCTCTTCCCACTCGATGAAATCGGGCTGTTCGAGCAGGCGTTCGGCATAGGCCCCGGCGGGGCCAAGGTCGCCATGGTCGGAGAGGCTGACGCCGTAGCTTCGGATGCGCGTCGCCACCGGGGTGTAAAAGGCGTCGGCGATCGACCAGTCGCCCAGGAGCCAGGGTCCGCCGAAGCGCCCCAGGAGGCCGCTCCACAGGGCGACGATGCGGCGCAGATCGGCCCCGGTCGCCGGCGAGAGGTCGGCGTGGGTTTTCAGCCCCAGGTCCATCGAGCACTCGCCGCGCAGGGAGGCGAAGCCGGAGTGCATCTCCGCCGACGCCGAGCGGCCGGCGGCGCGGGCCGCTACGTCCTCGGGCCACAGTTTCGCCGCCGGAAAGCGTTCGGCCAGGTATTCGCAGATCGCCAGGCTGTCCCACACCGTCACCGTGCCGTCCCGGAGCACCGGCACGAGACCGGAGGGCGATCCGGCCTTGGCGGCGGCCTCGCCCGTCGTCTCCCGGTGCAAGGCGATCGGGATCTCGGTGAACGGCTCGCCGGTGCGCTTGAGCGCCAGCCAGGGCCGCAACGACCAGCTCGACCACACCTTGTCGCCGATCAGGATTTCCATCGCCATCGCTTTTGCCTCAATGTCCGCGCGGGCAGCCTGGGGAGCGACATGGTGACGGAAAACCCGCGTCGGCCGATTTTTTCCGACCGTTACAAGTCTCTCGTCCTGTCCCTGCTGGTGCTGGCCTACACGCTCAGTTTCATCGACCGGACGATCATCGCCACCATCGGCCAGGCGATCAAGGTCGATCTGAAGATCACCGACACCCAGCTGGGCCTGCTGGGCGGCTTCTCCTTCGCCGTCCTCTACACCTTTCTCGGCATCCCGATCGCGCGGATGGCCGAGCGATGGAACCGGGTGACGATCATCTCGCTGGCGATGATCGTCTGGTCAGGATTCACCGCGGCGTGCGGCGTGGCCGGAAGCTTCGCCCAGCTGCTGGCCCTGCGGGTCGGGGTCGGCATCGGCGAGGCCGGCCTTTCGCCGCCGGCTCATTCCCTGATCTCCGACTATTTCGATCCCAAGCGACGCGCCTCGGCCCTGTCGATCTATTCCTTCGGCATCCCGCTGGGGGGCCTGATCGGCGCCGTGGCCGGCGGGTGGCTGGCCAAGACCTACGGCTGGCGCGTCGCCTTCATGGTCGTCGGCGCGCCTGGAATCGTCATCGCCCTGATGACCAGGCTGGCCATCCGCGAACCGCCGCGTGGTCATTCCGACCCAGCCCAACGACCCACGCTCGTCGAGGATGTCACCGCCCAGGCGACCCGGGGACCCAACTGGCTCGCCAAAGAGCTTTCCGAGGTCGGGGGGGTGATCGGCGCCCTGTTCGGCAATTGGCCGGTGCTCAACATGGTGCTGGGCGTCACCATCGCCTCATTCGCCGGCTACGGCTCGGGCCAGTTCGCGGCGCCCTATTTCATTCGCGCCTTCGGGCTCGACTACGCCACCGTCGGCTTGATCTTCGGCCTGGTGGGGGGGTTTTCCGCCGGCGTCGGAACTCTGGCCGGAGGGCTGATCAGCGACTGGGCCGGCCGTCGCGGACCGGGCTGGTATTCCCTGGTCCCGGCCATCGGCCTGGCGATCGCCACGCCGATCTACATCGCCGCCTATCTCCAGAGCGATTGGCGGGTCGCCGCCCTGATCCTGCTCATCCCCGGGGCGTTCGCCTACACCTATCTGGGGCCGACCTTCGGGGTGGTGCAGAACGCGGTCGCCACCAACCGGCGGGCCACGGCGACCGCCGTGCTGTTCCTGTTCCTGAACTTGATCGCGCTGGGGGGCGGCCCGGTGTTCACCGGCTGGATCATCGACGCCTTCGCCCAATCCGCTTTCGCGCACTCGGCTTTCGCCCACGCCGCTGGAGCCGGCCCGACGGCGGCGCCGAGCTTTGCCCACCTCTGCCCGGGCGGTCAGGCGCCGCCCGTCGCCGGGCCGGTCGCCGCGGCGACCTGCAAGCACGCCCTGGTCGCCGCGACGCGCCAGGGATTGATCGTCACCCTGCTGTTCTACGCCTGGGCGGCCGTGCACTATCTGCTGGGCTCCTTCGGCCTTGCCAGGCGGCTGGAATTGGTCGCCGCCGAACGCCGTGCCAGGGAGGCTTGAAGCGCGACCCACTGCTTCCCCCGGACGGCGCGAGCGTCTAAAGAGCAGGGTGATGATCCCCCGCTATTCACGGCCCGAAGCCGCCGCGATCTGGTCGGCCCAGACCCGATTTCGCATCATGTTCGAGATCGAGGCCCACGCCGCCGACGCCATGGCCGAGTTGGGCGTCATCCCCAAGCTCGCCGCCCGGACGATCTGGGAGCGCGGCGGAACGGCGATCTTCGATCCCGACCGGGTCGATGAGATCGAACGCGAGACCCGCCACGACGTCATCGCCTTTCTGACCCACGTCACCGAGATCGTCGGCCCGGAAGCCCGGTTCCTGCATCAGGGGATGACCTCCTCCGACGTCAACGACACCACGCTGGCGGTTCAACTCGCCCGGGCCACCGAACTGCTGCTCGAGGATGTGGATCTGGTGCTGGCGGCGTTGAAGCGCCGCGCGTTCGAGCACCGCGACACGCCCTGCGTGGGTCGCAGCCACGGTATCCACGCCGAACCGACCACCTTCGGGGTCAAGCTCGCCGGGCACTACGCCGAGTTCGTCCGCGCCCGCGAGCGCCTCGTGATCGCGCGCGCCGAGATCGCCACCTGCGCCATCTCCGGCCCGGTCGGCACCTTCGCCAGCGTCGATCCGCGCATCGAGGCTCATGTGGCGGCGAAGCTCGGCCTGCGCCCGGAGCCGGTCTCCAGCCAGATCATTCCCCGCGACCGGCACGCGGCCTATTTCGCCGCCCTCGCCGTCGTCGCCTCCTCGGTCGAACGCCTGGCGGTGGAGATCCGGCATTTGCAGCGCACCGAAGTGCTGGAAGCGGAAGAACCGTTCGAGGATGGCCAGAAGGGCTCGTCGGCCATGCCGCATAAGCGCAATCCGATCCTCAGCGAGAATCTCACCGGCCTGGCGCGCCTGGTGCGGTCGGCGGTCGTTCCGGCCCTGGAGAACGTGGCCTTGTGGCATGAGCGCGACATCAGCCATTCGTCGGTGGAGCGTGGAATCGCGCCGGATGCGACGGTGCATCTCGATTTCGCGCTTCGCCGCCTGGCGGGGCTGATCGAGCGTCTCGTCGTCTATCCGGAAAACATGGCGCGAAATCTCGACCAGCTGGGGGGGCTGGTTCATTCCCAGCGGGTGCTACTGGCCCTGACTCAGAAGGGCATGGCCAGGGAAGCCGCTTACGGCGCGGTGCAGAGTAGCGCCATGAAGGCCTGGCGCGGCGAGGGCCGTTTCGTGGATCTGCTCCAGGCCGACCCGATCGTTCGAGCCCATCTGGCGGACGCCGACTTCGCCGACCTGTTCGATCCCGCCTGGCATTTCAAACACGTGGCGACGATCTTCGAGCGCGTCTTCGGCGCCCCCGCCTAGGGCGGGTCGTCTATTCGCCGGACTGGAGCTGTCCGCGAGCGACGGCGAGGAGTTCGTGCATCTTCGAGCGCACCTCGCCCTCGTGAACGGCGAGACCGGATCCGGAAAGATCCTGAGTGACCTTGCGCAGCACGTCATCCTCGCCCGGCTGCTCGAGGTCGGACCTGACCACGGCGCGGGCGTAGTCCTCGACGTTCTCAAGACCCATCAAATTGGCCGCCCATTCGCCGAGCAGACGATTGCGGCGGGCCGTGGCGCGGAACTCCTGCTCCTCCTCGCTCGCGAACTTCCGCTCGAAGCCCTTCTCCCGCTCGTCGAAGCTGCTCATTGGATTCCTGAAAGACCCTCCGGAGGCTCATATCCCGCCCGGTCAGCCCCGGCAATCGCGCGCTCGCCACCACCCAGAATCAGGCGACGTCATGGAACCGGCGAAAATCGATCGTCCGCTTGCCGCCTTCGTCGGTGGTGAAGATGTCGGCGAAGCGCCGGCCCCAGACGATCTGGTTGGGCGCGTAGGATGTCCTGGCGTGAATGGTCGAGACGAAGGTCTCGTCCAGGCCCTTCATCACCACCAGGATCTCCGCCTTCCTGGCCAGCAGGCTTTCGAGCGTCTCGCCATTCAGCGGACTTCGTTCGTCGATGGGATGCATGACCTGCCAGGTGAGGAAGAACAGCGGCGAGCGGGAGCGCAGGACGGCCATCTCGTCGAACCGCCGCAGCGTCGTCCCCTCGGCCGTGGTCACGTCATGGATAAGGGTGACGCTGACTTCCGCTTCGATGACCAGATTGCGCCTCTGGTTCGCCGCCCTGAACATCAGCGTCGGCGCGCCGTCCAGCGGGGCGACCACCGCGATCTGCGAGAACATGATCTTGGCGGTGGGACGGGAGATGCGCGCGAACATCAGGCCGGTGGCGATGGCGAGATTGAACAATCCGACGAACGTCTCTGCGGTGGCGACCCAGTTGCAGTAGAAGCTCTTGGGCGCCATCACGCCGTAGCCGAGGGTCCCCATGGTCTGGACCGAAAAGAAGAACGAATCGAAGAAGTTCCACGGCCGTGCTCCCGAAACCCCGCCGGGATCGACCAGGTAGAGCAAAGCGAAGAAGGTATTGATGGTCAGAAATCCGGCCGCCATGACGGCCAGGAATCCGGCCAGCGGCATGGTCAACAGTATGTGATAGGCGTCGCGCCAGCCGTCCCTGGGCAGGCCGCGGTAGGACACGGCCGAGCTGCCAATCTTTGGATAGTTCGCCGGCCCAGGCCCTCCCGCGCGCTCGTCAGCCATCCCATACCCCGCGATCCGACCACGACCATCGCCACGGCGTCGATCGGCGGCAAGCCCTGTTTGCGCCGGGGCCTCCGTTCCGATAGGGTTGGCCAGCCTTGGTTGAGCCAGACGCGACCCCGAGTCGGAGCCCGCGCGCAGGAACATCTTCCGTGCGCGCTTTCGTTTTTTCGACCGCCGTCCGGCCGGAGGAAGGCTGAAACATCATGACCCGCCGAAAGAAGATCTATGAGGGCAAGGCCAAAATTCTCTATGAGGGTCCCGAGCCCGGGACGCTGATTCAGTACTTCAAGGATGACGCCACCGCTTTCGACGGCCAGAAGAAGGCGATTCTCGAAGGCAAAGGGGTGATCAACAATCGGATCAGCGAATATGTGATGGTCCGACTGAATACCATCGGCGTCCAAAACCATTTCATTCGCCGCCTGAGCCTGCGTGAGCAACTCATCAAAGAGGTTGAGATAATCCCTCTTGAGGTCGTCTGCCGCAACATCGCCGCCGGATCGCTATCGAAGCGCTTTGGCCTCCCGGAAGGCCAGGCCCTTCCGCGCTCGATCATCGAGTTCTACCTGAAGGACGACAAGCTCGGCGACCCGATGGTGGCCGAAGAGCACATCACCGCCTTCAACTACGCCGCCACCCAGGAAATCGACGACATGATGGCGACGACCTTGAGGATCAACGACTTCCTCACCGGCCTGTTCGGCGCGGTCGGCATCACCCTGGTCGATTTCAAGGTCGAATATGGCCGGATATGGGAGAACGATTTCTCCCACGTGATCCTCGCCGATGAAATCAGTCCCGACAGCTGCCGCCTGTGGGATTCGGCCACCAACGAGAAGCTCGACAAGGATCGCTTCCGTCGGGACCTGGGCAATGTGATCGAGAGCTACACCGAGGTCGCGCGGCGCCTTGGCGTGATGAAGGAGATGCCGACCGTGATCCAGGGCGGCATTCACTAGAAGAAACGGGCATATGAAGGCTACTGTTCACGTGTTCCTGAAGCCCGGCGTGCTCGATGTCCAGGGAAAGGCGGTGGAGAGCGCCCTGCATGGCCTCGGCTGGACCGGCGTCGCCGACGTGCGCTTCGGCCGCGTGATCGAATTCGGCATCGACGAAACCGACCCGGCGGCGGCGAAGACCGAGGTCACGGCCATGTGCGATCGACTGCTCGCCAATCCGGTCATCGAAAGCTACCGCATCGAGGTCGCATGAAGGCCGCGGTGGTGATCTTCCCGGGATCGAACTGCGACCGCGACTGCAAGGTCGCCATCGAACGATCCACCGGCGGTTCGGTCCGCATGATCTGGCACCAGGAAACGGCGATTCCCGACGGACTGGATCTCATCGTCCTGCCGGGCGGCTTCGCCCATGGAGACTATTTGCGCTGCGGGGCCATGGCCTCGCTTTCGCCGGTCATGGCGGCGATCCGGGCGGCCGCCGGACGGGGTGTCGCCGTCGCCGGAATCTGCAACGGATTTCAGATCCTGTGCGAAGCCGGAATGCTGCCGGGCGCGCTGTTGCGCAACGTGGCGCTGAAATACGTCTGCAAACCCGTGGCGTTGGATGTCGTCAATAGCCAGACGCGGTTCACCGCCGCTTTCGGCGACCGGCGCCACGCGACCATGCCGGTGGGCAATGGCGAAGGCGCCTATTTCGCCGAAGAAGACACGCTGGACCGGCTCGAGGGCGACGGACGCGTGGCCTTCCGCTATCGTCAAAATCCCAACGGTTCGGCGCGCGACATCGCGGGGATCCTGAGCGAAGGCGGCAACGTGCTGGGGATCATGCCCCACCCCGACCGCGCCTTCGAAGCCGAGCTCGGCTCATCGGATGGCGGCCTCATCTTCCAGAGCGTGATGGCCAGCGCCTAGAGGCCGTTCACCACGCTCTGGATGAGACGAATCAGCGCGAAGCGGCGGTGACCGGGGCGCTGGCGGCCGCGGACTTGTTGCACTTTTCCAGGGCCGCGGAATTCAAGGCGCGCGAGTCGCTGGCGTATGCGGAAATCCGGCCGACCTTCCGAGCCAGGTCACGGCAGGCGCCCAGGCCGGCGGTGTCCTCCGGCTGGCCCACGGCGACGCAGGTCGCGCCTTCGCAGTTCCACAGCGCCGAGCCGACGATCAGCCGGGCCTGGCTGCTTTGCGGCGTGTCGAGCGTCGCGGTAACCCGGGCGCCGTCGGCGAAGGCCGATCCGGCCATGGCCAGGGAAACGGCCGCGAGCGCGGTTGCAATCAGGGTTTTCATTTCGAAGTGCCTTCCCAAGTTTGGTCTCACAGAGCCCCGCTCCAAACCGACCGGCGGAACTTAGCATTGATTAGATACCAATGATCACTTAGGATGCAAGCGAAATTTTAGCAGTGTTCAGATAGCTTTTCTGAGAGGCCTGTTTGGACGGCGCGGGGCCGCGCCGACGAGGCGCGCCATGGCGCGTTCTTCGGCGGGCGGTTACGAAGGCGGTCATGAGCACACCCCGGGAATCGAAGCTTCGAACCGCCTTGGAGTTTGGCCTCAACGCCGAGGAATACGGCCTCATCGTCCAGCGTTTGAACCGCGAGCCCAACCTTCTGGAACTCGGCGTCTTTTCGGTCATGTGGAGCGAGCACTGCTCCTACAAGTCATCGCGCCGGCACCTGGCCAAGCTGCCCACGCAAGGACCGCGAGTGATCCAGGGACCCGGCGAGAACGCCGGCGTGGTCGATATCGGCGACGGCCAGGCCGCGGTCTTCAAGATGGAGTCGCACAACCACCCCTCGTTCATCGAGCCCTACCAGGGGGCCGCGACCGGCGTCGGCGGAATCATGCGCGATGTGTTCACCATGGGCGCCCGCCCGATCGCCTTGCTCAACGCCCTGCGATTCGGCGATCCGGCGCACCCCGCGACGCGCCGCCTGGTGGCCGGTGTCGTCGCCGGTATCGGCGGCTATGGCAACTGCGTCGGGGTCCCCACGCTGGGCGGCGAAACCAATTTCCACCGGGGCTACGACGGCAACATCCTGGTCAACGCCATGTGCGTGGGCCTCGCCGAGACCGACGCCATCTTCTATTCGGCCGCCCCGGCGGCTGGATTGCCGGTGGTCTATTTCGGCTCCAGGACCGGGCGCGACGGCATCCACGGGGCGACCATGGCCTCGGCCGAATTCGCCGAGGATTCCGACGGGAAGCGTCCCACCGTCCAGGTCGGCGACCCGTTCGCCGAGAAGCTCCTCATCGAGGCGACCTTGGAGTTGATGGCCTCCGGCGCGGTGGCCGCGATCCAGGACATGGGCGCGGCCGGCCTCACGTCATCCTCGGTGGAGATGGCCGGAAAGGGCGGCCTGGGAATCGAACTGGACCTCGATCTCGTACCCCAGCGTGAAGCAGGCATGAGCGCCTATGAGATGATGCTGTCGGAAAGCCAGGAACGGATGCTGGCGATTCTCAAGCCCGGCCGCGAACCCGATGGCCGGCGCATATTCGAAAAATGGGGACTGGACGCCGCGACCATCGGCCGGACGACCGACAGCGGCCACATCATCCTGCGGCACAAAGGCGAGATCGTCTGCGACCTGCCGCTTGGGCCGCTCACGCAGGACGCGCCCAATTATGACCGTCCGTGGATCGAACCACCGATCCAGACTCGACTCGATCCGGCTTTGGTCCCGCCGCCGGCCGATTGGGACGAGGCGGTAATCAAAATGATCTCCTGCCCGGACCTGGCGTCCCGACGTTGGCTCTGGGAGCAGTATGATCGCCACGTCATGGCCGACACTCTGGCCGAGCCGGCGACCGGGGCGGACGCCGGGGTCGTGCGCGTTCATGGAACGAGGAAGGCCCTCGCGGTAACCTCCGACTGCACGCCCCGCTATGTCCTGGCCAACCCCTTCGAAGGCGGCAAACAGGCGGTGGCCGAAGCCTGGCGAAACCTCACCGCGGTCGGGGCCGATCCGCTCGCGGTCACCGACAACCTCAACTTCGGCAATCCCGAGAGGCCCGAGATCATGGGCCAGATCGTCCGGGCCATCGACGGCATGGGCGAGGCGTGCCGGGCGCTCGACTTCCCGGTCGTGAGCGGCAATGTCTCGCTCTACAACGAGACCAATGGTGTCGCCATTCCACCCACCCCGACCATCGGCGCCGTGGGGCTGATCATCGACTACGCCGCGCGGGCGGACTTCGCGACGATGCGCGACGGGGATACTCTGCTGGTGATCGGCGTCAGTCACGGCGAGCTCGGAGCCAGCCTCTATCTGCGTGAGCTGTTCGGTCGGGAGGACGGCGCGCCGCCAACCGTCGATCTCACCGCCGAGCGGCGCAATGGGGACTTCGTGCGCGGCCTCATCCGATCGGGCCAAATTCACACCGTGCATGATCTTTCCGACGGTGGTCTGACGATCGCGGCGGCGGAGATGGCGTTGGCTTCCGGCGTCGGCCTGACCCTCGCCGCCACCAGCGCCGCCCACGCCCACGCCTTCCTCTTCGGCGAGGACCAGGCGCGATACCTCATCGCCACGGACGATCCAGAGAGCGTGATGGCCTTGGCCCTCACCGCCGGAGTTCCGGTCGCGGCGGTCGGCGTCGCCGGTGGCGACGACTTCGCCTCCACCGGCCTGTTCAATATTCCACTCAAGCGCCTTCGCGAGGCCCATGAGGGTTGGATGCCGGCCTATATGGCGGCGCCGTGAACTCTATCGGCTGTCGGAATCCCGCAGCCAGCGGGCCAGCAGCTTCGGTGATATCGCCTCACTCGATGCGGCAGCGGCGCGCAACGCTTGGGGCGAACCGGTTGTGCAGTACAGATTACCCGGTACCACGATGAGACCGGGAAACGGGTGTAGCGTAACGCCGCCACCGGGCTTGCCGCCTTCATTGACGCTTGGAGGCGGGGGACCACATTGGATCGGCCAATAGGCAATGGCGACGATGCGCCCCTCGTCGTCGAGCTTCGTGGCGCGCGCCCCGACGTAGATGAACGGCGGCGATGGCGAGGTGACATCTCTGCTCTGGACGACGCGGGCCTGGACGATGCGCGGTTCCCCAGCGACGAACACGAACTCCTGATGCTGAAGCGCCATCGCGCCCCCCCTGCCGTCGTAGAAGGTCGCTTTCCCGGCCGTCACGATCGCGCCGGCCGAACATGCCGGCCACCCCGCATAGGGTATCTCTTCATTGAAACGGCATTTGGGATCGCTGGTCAGACGCCACAAACCAGAACGCAGCCCGGGTCCGCCGGCCTCGTCGGCGCGAGTGAAGAGGGGCGCCTGGGTCATGACCCCATTGCAACCGGCCAGGACGCAGGCGGCGGCGATGATCAGGAGTCGCCGCGACGCGCGCATGGTCCCCTCCATCCGACCCCCAGACTAGCCCATGCCGGCGGCGCGGCGCCACCCATTCGTGCTATGCATCCGGCCGCCAGAGGAGCGCTGCGTCATGCCCATGCCAGCCGCGGACCTGAAGGCCGCGCTCGACGCGGCCTTCCCGGATGCCCAGATCGTCATCGACGATCTGGCCGGCGATGGCGATCACTATCGCGCGCGCATCGTTTCGACGGCTTTCGCTGGCCTTCCACGCATCCGCCAGCATCAACTCGTCTATGCGGCGTTGAAGGGAAAAATGGGTGGTGAACTGCACGCGCTGGCGTTGGAAACCCGGGCGCCGCCTTGACCGCGGGCCTCGCCCTCCCTAGCTCTCGGCCCTAGACAGTCGCGAAGGATCCCGGAAAGTTCATGACCGAAGCCGCCGAAGCCCCCGCCATACATCAGTTCATCGGCAAGACGGTGGCCGATCACCCCGTGGTGCTATTCATGAAGGGAACCCCCGACCAGCCAGGGTGCGGCTTTTCGGCCATCGTGGTTCAGATCCTCGACCATCTCGGCGTCGAATTCACCGGCGTCAACGTGCTGCAGAGCGACGATCTGCGTCAGGGGATCAAGAGCTATTCGGACTGGCCGACGATCCCGCAACTCTACGTCAAGGGCGAGTTCGTCGGCGGCTCCGACATCATCCGCGAAATGTTTCAGACCGGCGAGTTGAAGACTTTCCTCGCCGATCAGGGCGCCCTGGCGGCCTGAGGCTCCTCAAGAAGCGTAGAATTCGATGACCAGGTTGGGTTCCATCTTCACCGGATAGGGCACTTCCGCCAATTCGGGCGTGCGCAGATACTTGGCCGTCATCGCCTTGGCATCAACCTCGACGTAGTCAGGGATGTCCCGTTCGGCCAACTGAAGGGCTTCGAGCACCAGGGCCATGTTACGCGAGCGCTCACGGACCGATATCACGTCTCCGACCTGTACTCGGTAGGAGGCGATGTTCACCCGCTTGCCATTGACCTGGACGTGGCCGTGATTGACGAACTGGCGGGCCGCGAACACCGTCGGCGTGAACTTGGCGCGGTAGACCACCGCGTCCAGGCGCGATTCCAGGATCGCGATCAGATTCTCCGAGGTGTTGCCTTTGCGCTTGGCGGCGTCGGCGTAGGTTCGGGAAAACTGCTTCTCGGTGAGGTTGCCGTAATAGCCCTTCAGCTTCTGCTTGGCGCGTAGCTGGAGGCCGAAATCGGATACCTTGTTCTTGCGGCGCTGGCCGTGCTGGCCGGGGCCATAAGAGCGCTGGTTGATCGGCGACTTGGGCCGGCCCCAGATGTTCTCGCCCATGCGTCGGTCGAGCTTGTACTTCGCCGAATGGCGCTTCGACATGCCGTCACACTTTCAACTTCGACCCGGTCCGGCCCCTCCATTGGTGGAAAGGCGATCTCAACGGCGGCCACGGATCACCCGTCATGCATCGTCCGCGCCCCCGGGTAGGCCCGGCGGCGGGAGGGGGCGCTTATCGTCGCCGCGCCGGCCGATGTCAACAATCGCCGCCTCGCCCGGGACGGCCCGGGCCGTGGCGGCGAGCTTGGCGAGCACCCGTCCCCGGCCTCTGGCGAGCGCGGTGACAACCCCCCGCAGGGTTCGCACCTCCTGGTCCGACGGGCGCGATCTGGCGAACACGGCGCGCAGGTTGCGGACCATCGAGGCGCGTTTTTCCGGTGGATGGAAGAAGCCGGCCGCGTCCAGTTCCGTCTCCAGCTGATCGTAGAAGCCGGCGAGCGTCGCCTGTTCGGCTGCCGCCGCCGCAGTGCGAAAGGCGGCCGGCGCCTCCGGCGCTTCGCCGAGACGCCACTCGTAGGCGGTGATCGCCACCGCCTGGGCGAGGTTGAGGGAAGGGAAGCGCGGGTCGATCGGGACGGTGACGATCGCCTGGCACCGGGCAATGTCGTCGGCGCCGAGGCCCGCGCGCTCGCCGCCGAACAGCAGTCCGACCGGCCGGCCGAGCGCGCACTCATCGCGAAGCTGGATCGCCGCCTTCCTGGGCGTCAACACCGGCAGGCGCGCTTGCCTGGGCCTGGCGGTGGTCGCCAGGACGAGGCGCAGGTCGCCGGTGGCCGCGGCCAGGGTTTCGAACACCCGCGCTTCGTCGAGCGGCCAGTCGGCGCCCGAGGCGCTCGCCCAGGCGCGCGCCTGCGGCCAGCCGTCGCGTGGGCGGACGAGGCGCAGATCACCCAAGCCGAAATTGGCCATCACCCGGGCCACCGCGCCGATGTTCTCGGCCAGCTGCGGCTCGTTGAGGATCACGACAGGCGGCGTCATTTTCGTCATCGGTTGCCGCCCTTAGCTTAGATTCGGCCGCCGCGCGGGTATAGTCGGCCTCAATCGCCTCGAAAGACTCGCCAAGCGTCCATGCTTTCCAAACGCCTACTTCTCGCCGGCGGCTTCGCCGCCGCCACCGCGACGGCCTGCCATCGTGACGGCGCGATGCGTCGGCCGGCCGGCCCGCTCAACGTCAACAAGCTCACCGCGAGCTTTGCCCCGCTGGCCGCGCGGGCCACCCCGGCCCGGTTCGGCCTGGGCGTTCAGGTCCTGGCGCGCGACGAGGTCTGGCTCTCCGACGCGACGGGTCTGTTTCCCATGCAGAGCGTCTTCAAG
>Ga0075522_10001492_pt1 | contig 17706 bp, 19 predicted proteins | sample NGEPerA_FD_74796 | JGI IMG/M metagenome (GOLD analysis project Ga0075522, IMG submission 74796) | Arctic peat soil microbial communities from the Barrow Environmental Observatory site, Barrow, Alaska, USA - NGEE PermafrostL2-A | ecosystem: Environmental > Terrestrial > Soil > Wetlands > Peat ... | reverse complement strand
AAGGCGCGAGACGGCGGCGTTCGAACCCGCCCGGATCAGCTTTAGGCGCTGACCCGCGCCGGCGCGGGTCAGCGCCTAAAGCTGATCCGGGCGGGTTCGAACGCCGCCGTCTCGCGCCTTCACTGCCGCAGAAGATGGCGGGCGATGATGACGCGCATGATCTCGTTGGTGCCTTCGAGTATCTGGTGGACGCGCAGGTCGCGCAGATGGCGCTCGACCGGGAAGTCCTTGAGGTAGCCGTAGCCGCCATGCAGCTGCAGCGCCTCGTTGGTGACCTGGAACCCGGCGTCGGTGGCGAGCCGCTTCGCCATCGCGCAGTGCAATGTCGCGTCGGGGTCGCCGCGGTCGAGGCTGGTCGCGGCGCGCCACAACAGCAGCCGGGCGGCGTCCAATTCGCTCGCCATGTCGGCGAGCTTGAATTGCAGCGCCTGGAAATCGGCGAGGCGCTGGCCGAACTGGCGGCGTTCCAGCATGTAGCCGCGCGCCGCCTCGAACGCCGCGCGCGCGCCGCCCAGCGAGCAGGCGCCGATATTGAGCCGCCCGCCGTCCAAGCCCATCATCGCGATCGAGAAGCCCTCGCCTTCCCGGCCGAGCCGGTTGGCGACGGGGACGCGGCAATCCTCGAAAATCACCGAAGCGGTCGGCTGCGAATGCCAGCCGAGCTTTTCCTCCTTTTTGCCGAACGACAGCCCCTGGGCGCCGTTCTCGACGACGACGCACGAGATGCCCTTCGCCCCCGGTTCGCCGGTCCGCACCATCGCGACATAGATGTCGCTCGACCCGCCGCCCGAGATGAACGCCTTTGTCCCGTTCAGCACATAGTCATCGCCGTCGCGCCGCGCCGCGGTGGCGAGCGCCGCCGCGTCCGACCCGCTGCCCGGCTCGGTCAGGCAGTAGCTGGCGAAGTGCTCCATCGACATCAGCCTCGGCAGGAAGCGGGCGCGCTGGTCCTTGCCGCCAAAGCGGTCGATCATCCACGCCGCCATGTTGTGGATCGAGAGGTACGCGGCGGTCGAGGCGCAGGCCGTCGCCAATTCCTCGAAGATGAGCGCCGCGTCGAGCCGGGTGAGGCCGCTGCCGCCGAACTCGTCGCCGACATAGATGCCGGCGAAACCAAGCGCCGCCGCCGCGCGCAGCGCCGCCACCGGAAATTCCTCGCGCTTGTCCCAGCCGGGCGCGTGCGGCAGCCATTCGGTGCGGGCGAACTCGCGCGCGGTCTCCTGAAACGCGCGCTGGTCGCGGGAGAGGTCGAAATCCATCTGGAGAGATTACCCGATCGGACGACAGTTGTGTGCCTTCGAGAGGGCCGCCGCCTCCCGAGGAGGCCGGCATCGCCGCGTCTCGGAAGACGGCAATTGCTTACTTAACACAAACACTTGTATGTGTTCCTGTTTTGAGCCTACCATCAGTGGATTTTTGAGGAACCCGCGATGGAAACCATTCTTGCCCCGCTGCTGCTGATCGTCGGCCTTGCCGCCGGCGCGGGCGCCGCGTGGTGGCTGCGCGGCCGCGAGCTGGCCGGCGAGCGCGAGCATGCCGCGGCGCTCGCGGCAACCGAGCGCGAGGCGCATGAGGAGCGGATCACCGCGCTCCTCACGCTGCGCGGCGAGTTCGAGCAGACCGTCAAGGGGCTCGCCGCCGACGCGCTCGACGGCAGCCAAAGAAGCTTTTTGCAGCTCGCCGAGCAGGTCTTCGCCCGTCACAAGGAGGGCGCCGAGAAGACGCTCGCGGACCGGCAGAAGGAGATTTCCGCGCTGCTCGCGCCGATCAACAAGAGCCTGGAGGACTACAAGGCCGGCCTCGGCGAGATCGAGAAGGCGCGCGCGGCGGCCTATGGCGGGCTGTCGGAGGAGATGCGCTCGCTCGTGCTGATGCAGGCCGACGCCAGCGCGCAGACCCGCAAGCTGGTCAATGCGCTGCAGGCGGCGCCGAAAACCCGCGGGCGCTGGGGCGAGCACCAGCTGCACAACGTCATGGAGCTGTCGGGCATGGCGCCCTACGTCGATTTTATCCCCGAGCAGACGATCGCCGGCGACGACGGCCGCCTGCGCCCGGACGTGATCATCCGGCTGCCCGGCGACCGGCGCATCGTCGTCGACGCCAAGACCTCGATGGCGGCTTATCTCGACGCGGTCGAGGCGGCGGACGACGAGACCCGGGAAGGCCATCTCGTGCACCACGCGCGCCAGCTGCGCACCCATATGCGGCTCCTCGCCGCCAAGCAGTATTGGGACGCGCTGCCCTGCACCCCGGACTTTGTCGCGATGTTCATTCCCGGCGAGAATTTCTACGCTGCGGCGATCGAACGCGATCCGCAGCTGTTCGAGGACGCGATCGAGAGCAAGGTGCTGATCGTGACCCCGACGACGCTGATCGCGCTCGCCAAGGCGATCGCGGTCGGCTGGCGGCAGGAGAAGCTGGCGGAGAACGCGCGGCACATCGGCGAACTCGGCCGCGAGCTTTATCGCCGGCTGGCGACGATGGGCGACCATGCCGGAAGGCTCGGCGCCGGGCTCGACACCGCGGTCAAGCATTACAACAATTTCGTCGGCAGTCTCGAAGGCCGGGTGATGGTGCAGGCGCGCAAGTTCAGCGAGCTGGACGTCGAAGGCACGCAGGAGCCGCTTCCCGAGCTTAAGCCGGTCGAAACGCAAACCCGTTCGCTGCGCGCCGACACCGAGAGCGGCGCGCGCGAGGCCGAGATCATCGCGCTGGTGCCCTCGGCCGCCGCCGCCGAACGCAGCCAGCCATGAGACTAGAATTTGATTTAGACTTCACCTTTTCTTTACGCGCTTCGGCCAGATTTAATCTAATTGCAGGATGCCGGCACGAGCATGAGCGAAACAACCCTTTTCCTGGTAACCGGCTGCCTGCTCTTGGCGGCGATATTGATCCCGGTCCCGCCGCGCGGCCGGACGATCCTCTGGGTCGTCATGCTGGGCCTCATCGTCGCGCTGTGGACCGGTGTCACCCTGGGCGACATCGCCCCGCTGCAATAAATCCGACCGAACTGGGTTAGCCGCGGAATGCGGCTCCGCCGGCGAAGCGCGGGCGCAGGTGACGCGCGCCATCGCCCTCAGGCGCTGCCGCCCTCGACCGGATGGCCTTCGGCGCGCCAGCGCAGCATCCCGCCGTGCAGATTGGCGATGTCGACGAACCCGGCCTGCTGGAGGATCGCCGTCGCCTGGGCCGAGCGGCTGCCGGCGCGGCAGACCGCGACGACCGGACGGTCGCGCCGGAGCTCGTCGACGCGCGCCACGAGCTGGCCCAGCGGGATCAGCACCGCGTCCTCGATATGACCGAGCGGTCCGGTGAATTCGTCGTCCTCGCGCACGTCGAGGATCTGCACCGGGGCTTGCAGCTCCTCGAGCCCGTGCGGGTCGATCTCCCAGACCCCGGCAAAGCTGTAGCGCAGCGGCGCCCAGCCCGGTTCAGCCGCCGGGCTCTCGCCGTCCGGCTGGCCGCAGCGCAGATTGGCCGGCACCGCGACATCGAGCAGCTTTGGATGCGCCAGCCGAAGATTCTTCATGTAGCCGGTAAAGTCGCCAACCGCGATGTCGCCGCCGAGCCGCGGGTTGAAACGGCGCTCCTCGGCGACGCTGGTCACGGTGAGGCCGCGATAATCGTGCGCGGGGTAGAGCAGGCATTCGCCCGGCAGCGCGAAGATCTGCTCGCGCACCGAGCGGAACAGCGCCGCCGGGTCGCCGTCCTGAAAATCGGTGCGGCCGCTGCCGCGGATCAAGAGGCAATCGCCGGTGAACGCCATGCTGCTGTCGTCGAGCACATAGGTGAGGCAGCCGCCGGTATGGCCCGGCGTCGCGCGAACCAGCAGCCGGCGGCCGCCAAAGGCGATCACGTCGTCCTGCACCAGATAGCGGTCGGCGCCCTCGGCGCCGCTCGCCTGCGCCACCATGATCTTGGCTGCGGCGCGCTGCCTGAGCAGCGAGGCGCCGGTGACATGGTCGGCGTGGACATGGGTTTCGAGCGTGGCGATCAGCCTGAGGCCCAATTCGTCGATCAGCGCGGTGTCGCGGCGGACCTGCTCGAAGACCGGGTCGATCAGCACCGCGGCGCGGCTCGCGCCGTCGCCGAGCAGGTAGGTGTAGGTCGAGGATTGCGGGTCGAACAATTGGCGAAAGATCAGCATCGGGTCCTCCGCACTGGTAGGTTCAAACGGCCCGAACCGGCTCTCGCCGCACCGGGCTCACCTATGCTGCCATCGCCGCGGAAGGTACGCCATGACCGAAACCCTGATAACGCCCTTTCGCGCCGGTGATCGGGAACGCTGGGCCGAGCTGTGGCGCGGCTATCTCGATTTTTACGAGACCGCGCTGCCCGAGGCGATCTATGCCGACGCCTGGCGCCGCTTGATGGCGCCCGACGGCGCGATCCACGGCTTCGGCGCGCGGCTGGGCAGCGAGACCGCGCCGCTGGTCGGCATCACCCATTACTTCTTCCATGCCAGCTGCTGGACGCCCAAGGAGGTCTGCTACCTGCAAGATCTGTTTGTCGACGCCGCCATCCGCGGCACCGGGTGCGGCCGCGCCCTGATCGAACGGGTGGCCGCGGCGGCGCGTGAACGCGACTGCGTTCGCCTTTACTGGACGACGCAAGAAAAGAACGCGACGGCGCGACTGCTCTATGACCGGCTCGCCAAGTTCACCGGCTTTATCCGCTACGATTACGCCCTCGGGTGACGCTAGCGCCCGACCGGAGCCCCGGCGCCGGGCGCCGGGCGAGCTGCCGGCGCGGGGCTTGGCGGCGGAGACGGCGTCACGCATTTGTTCTGGCGCGTGTCGAAATTCTGCCCGGCCGGACATTTCGGCGGAGCCGCCCGCGCCGGCGCCGGCGCGGGGTGCGCCGGCCCCGACGACGCGCCGCCGACGCAGCGACTTTCGCGCGGGTCGAATTCCTGGCCCGGCGGGCACCGGTCTTCTCGCGGCGCTGCGCCGACGCAGCGGCTTTCGCGCGGGTCGAATTCCTGACCCGGTGGGCACCGGTCTTCGCGCGGCGTTCCAAGGCAGCGCTTTTCGGCCGGATCGAAGCGCATGCCTTGCGGGCATCTGTCGCCCTCGCCCATCGCGATGCAGCGGTTCAGCGTCGGCAGAAACCTCTCGCCGGGCGGACAGCCGAACTGCGCCGCCGCCGAGCCGGAAAATCCAGCGCCGGCGCCGAGAAAGAGGCACAGCGCCATCAGCTTTGTCCGCATTTATGCTCTCCTGAACCTGTGCTGCGGCGGCCCCGTTTGGCGTCAGCCGCGCAGCGAGACCACCGCCTCGTCGTAACGGCCGGCGCCCATCTCGCCCTCCGCGAAGATGCCGTGGATGGAGATCCAGGCGAACGAAGCGTCGTACATCTCGCGGCTATACGGCTCGAAGACGATGCGCTCGCCGGGACCCCAGCGGCGGGTATCCATCGCCTGGCGGAAGCGCGGCGGAAATTCCTCGGCGTAATGGTGGGTGTAGAGTTCGGGCCGCAGGTCGATGTCGCGCTGGGCCGAGCGCAGCGCGGCGAAATACTTGGCGATGTCGTCTTCGTCGGGGTCGCCGGTGATCATCGACGCCATCATGAAGGTGGTGTCGATGATCTTGCGGAAGCCGAGCTGCTCGAGGAAGTAGTACGGCCCGCTGAACAGCGCCGCCGCCGGCACCTGCCGGTCGATCAGCTTCTCCATGCGGCGAAACAACAGCCCGTCGGCAAAGGACAAGTCGATCCGGTCCGCCGCCATATATTGCTCGAGCGCCTGGATCGTCGAATAATGGCTGCCCGACTGGTGGCCGACCGAGACCGGCACGCCGGCAAGGTCTGCCGGATCGCGGATGTCCGATTCGGGCGGCACGAAGATCGCCGACGGCGCCACCGAGTAGGCATCGGCATAGAGCTTCCCGTGACCGGCCGAGGCGGCAACGTTGACCGTCCAGTGACAGGCGCAGGAGACGTCGGCGTCGCGGCCGCGCTCGAAGGTCTGGTAGGCGCCGATCTTGTCGCCGAGGTCGTGCAGCCGGCCGGTCGGCGAAGCGAGCTGGTTGCGGAACTCGTAGTCGAGCCCCTCGCGGTCGAAATAGCCCTTGTCGCGGGCGACCCATTCGTGCAGCCGCATATGCGGCGCGATGACGAATTTTGCCACCTCTGCCTCCCGTCCCAGCCGATCGCCGCGGCGCGTTGTCTCGCGGTGCCCGCGGCCTTATCTTGCTTCTAGCACGCCCGTGTCGAGAGGGAATAACCGCATCGTGAGCCAATCCTTTCTGCCGCCGCTGCCGCCCTATCCGACTTCGCGCCTCAGGCGCAACCGCCGCGAGGCGTGGTCGCGTAAGCTCGTTGCCGAGAACGCGCTGTCGGCCGGCGATTTGATCTGGCCGGTTTTTGTCCATGACAAGGGTAAGCGCGCGCCGGTCGATACGATGCCGGGCGCCTATCGCCATTCGATCGCGTCGCTGGTCGACGCCGCCGGCGAGGCCGCCGCGCTCGGCATCCCGACGATCGCGGTGTTCCCGGCGGTCGACCCGGCGCTCAAGGATGCGGACGGCGGCGAGGCGGTCAACCCCGACAACCTCATCTGCCGCGCGGTGTCGGCGCTGAAGCAGGCGGTGCCCGAGATGGGCGTCTTGTGCGACGTGGCGCTCGACCCGTTCACCTCGCACGGGCATGACGGCGTCATCCGCGACGGCTACGTCGCTAATGACGAAACCGTGGCGATCCTGCAGCGCCAAGCGATCGTCCAGGCCGAGGCGGGCTGCGACATCATCGCGCCCTCGGACATGATGGACGGGCGCGTCGGCGCGGTGCGCCGGGCGCTCGACGAGGCCGGGTTCGACCGCGTCAGGATCATGTCCTACGCGGCGAAATACGCCTCATGCTTCTTCGCCCCGTTCCGCGACGCGATCGGCTCGGCCTCCTCGCTCGGCAGCGCCGACAAGCGCACCTACCAGATGGACCCGGCCAACGGCGACGAGGCGATCCGCGAGGTCGCGCTCGACATCGCCGAGGGCGCCGACATGGTGATGGTCAAGCCCGGCCTGCCCTATCTCGACGTGGTGCGCCGGGTGAAGGAGGCGTTCCGCATGCCGACCTTCGCCTACCAGGTGAGCGGCGAATATTCGATGATCCAGGCCGCCGCCGAGCGCGGCTGGCTCGACGGCGAGCGGGCGATGATGGAGAGCCTTCTGTGCTTCAAGCGCGCCGGCGCGGACGGGGTGCTGACCTATTTCGCGGTCGAGGCCGCCAAGCGGCTGAAGGCGGGTTGAACAACGTACAAACGGAAACGAGCCGTCTCAGATGCCCGCCCTTGACGTTTGGATAAAGGCGAAGCGCGTCGCGTTCCGGCGGGGATATCTGCCGCAGAGCGATTACCACGAACTTATGGAGCGCATTGAAAGGCGCAAGGATGAAATCTTCACAAAATCTCTTCAAATGGACAGCACGGAATTAAGGAGCCAATCGTATGAAAGATTTTTGAGGATCTTTTCGGAAGAAGGGGAAAAACAATGGGACAAGATTATAGATAGGCGAGTCGCCGCTTGGTTTTATTCGTGTATTCTGAACTTTAGTCTGGGTATAATCGCTGGCATACTCCTTTCGCGCCTTCTGTAAGCGCTGGTAGCTCACCGCTAAACTCCGGCGGAGTCTCGAAAATAAATTAGCTACCAGCTCCAGGTGAGCGCCGCGGTGCAGACATCGTCGGAACCGTGCTGGCCGATGAATTCCTCGCTGCGGGTAGTGACGCTGAGATCGACGCGCAGAGATTGCGACCACAGCACGGAAACCCCGGCCTCGGCGTCGCCGACCAAGGTCTTTTTCGGCACCCTGCGGCTGGTGCGGAAGCTGTTGCCGTCGAGGAAGATGTTGCGCCCCATCGCGCGCCCTTGGGTGCCGACGAAAAAATACCAGCCGCGGCCGTTGTCGAGCCCGGTTTCGTCAAAATAGTCGGTGCCGGAGAGCGCCGGGCGGACTCGGACCGGACCGTAATCGGCCTGCAGCCCCTTGCCGACGCGCAGCGTGGCGCCGATGTCGCCATAGGTGAAGACATTGCCCGCGGTCGCCCCCGCCTCGGGCACGATGTCGACGCCGAAGCTGTTGTCGCCGAGCAGCGGCAGGCGCCACATCCGCTCATAGCTGACCATGCCGCCGAATTCGTGCTGGATCTGGTCGCTCCAGCCCTTGGCCTCCTGCGCGCCGATAAACTGGTGGAAGGTGTTCTGCGCCAATTTGCCGAGCGCACCGGGGCCGACCATGCCGAAATCGATCTCGAAATTCTCCAGCATGTGTGCGTTGTCCACCGACAGGCCGGTGTCCTGCAGCATGCTGACGCCGCCGTAGAGCCATCCGGCATAGGGCCGGTCGCGCGGGTCGGGCGGTTTCAGCGACAGGTTCTTCGGGGTGAAGATGCTTTGCCCGGCGAGAACCGAGGTTTTGCGCGTGCCGCCGGCCTGAAAGAACGGACCGAAATTCAACAGGTTGAAGCCGTCGTCCCACAGGCTTCCCGGCGCCGGTGTGCCGCCGATCAGGTCGGAGAGGCGCAGGCCCTGGGTGTAATGCTTGTCGCTGTTGAAATAGAGCGAGTCGTTTTCCTCGAGCACGGTGAGGCGGCTCGGCTGGACGTCCGGCGCGGTTGCCTTCTGCTGCGCCGCGGCGCGAGGACCGTAGACCCCAACAGCGCAGCCCGCGAGAAGCAGGGCAACCCAGACCCTGGCGGCGATCGCCGATCGTGCTCTGCGTACCATAAAAATTCCCATGCGTCCCCGGGCCGGTGAACGGACCAGCCGCGATAACGTTCCGCGAATGTGGCTAATTTGGTATTAAGGGCGCCGGCCTGCTCGAGGCATGGCGCCTTTGGCGGTCAAGTCAGCTGGCGAGCCACCCGGCCCTGCCACAGCGCCAAGGCCGGGGTCACCGCCAGCTCCATGACGAGAGCCGCCAGCATCGGCTTTTCCGGCACGCCGCGCAGCAGCAGGGACAGCAGGCGGCCGAGGCCCCCAGCGACAACGATCGCGGTCAGCAGCCGGAACCGGGCGGTACGCTGCTCGATAGCGGGGATCGTTCTTACGAAGCCGATTCCGATCCCGAGCAGCAGGCCCGACAGATAGCTGTAATGGCTGTCCGCCGTTATCGGCGCCGCGCCCGCGTCGACCATCGCCGGGCCGATCGCCATCCCGGCGACGCCCGCGCAAATCGGGACGAGCGAGCCAATCGCGACGACGATCTGCAGCAATCGCTTTTCGCTCATGCGGAACCTCGGCTGAGCAGCATGTGACCGTAAGGCGCATAGGCCGCCGGCCGGCTTGCCGCGTGATGGGTGATGATCGTCATGACGTCGCGGCGGATTTCCTGGAGCGGGTCGCTGTCGTAAACCCAGCGTGCGCCGGAAAGTTCGCACAGCCGTTCCAGCGCCCAGCCGATTTGGTGCTGCGCGTAGACCATGTCGCGACGCGCGCGCAGCGCCTCGTCCATGCCGATCCGCCGGCCCGAATCGACCGCGTCGCTGCTGGCGTCGCGGCCGTGATGCAGCGACAAGGTCGCCGCGTCGATCGCCGCGGCGGCCTCGCCGATCGCCATTTGCACGACCTCGGAATCCGCCATCTTGCTGACCCCGCGCGAGACGCGGGTGGCGAGGTCGCGGCACACGAGGTCGAGCGCGCGGCGGCCGAGCGCGATGGCGACCGGCGGCAGCGAATAGGAGACCAGAAACCCGCGCGGCGCGCGCACGACGGGATAGTCGGGGTGAACACCGGCGCCCGGCGGGGTGCCGGCGAACAGGTCGCCGACCATCACGCAGCGATGCCCGGGCACGAACACATCCTTCAGCACCAGCGACTTGCTGCCGGTGCCGGCGAGCCCCAGCACCTGCCAGTCATCGATAATCTCGGTTTCGGCGAGCGGCACCAGCAGATAAGCGACGTGGCGCGCATCGCCCGAGGCCCCGAGAAACGCGCCGACGATCCCCCATTGCGCATGGTCGCAGCCGCTCGAAAACGGGAACTTGCCGCTGAGCCGCCAGCCGCCGGCGGTTTTTGCGGCGGCGGCGCGCGGCGCCAGCGACGACGACGCCACCGCCAGCGGGTCGCCGCCCCATACATCGAGCTGCGCCTGTTCGGGATACTGGGCGATGATCCATTGATGCTCGGCCAGCACCGCATAGACCCAAGCCGAGGAGGCGCAGCCGAAAGTCAGTTCCTCGACGATGCGCGAGAACAGGCTGAACCGGCCCTGCAACCCGCCGAAGCGGCGCGGCTGCAGGATGCGCAAGATGCCGGCCGCGTGATAGTCCGCGATGGTCTCGCGCGGCACGGTGCGCGCCGCGGTCGCCGCCGGCACGCGCGCCGCGAGGCGCGGAAGCAGTGTCCGGGCACGCTCCAAGAGGGCGCGCTCGCGCTCCGGCAGGGCGCCGTCGTCGCCGGAAAGGGCGGCCGAACCCATGTCAGCCATGCCTTAAGACGCCGACCGCGTAGTTTTGGATCGTCTTCCCTGCGCAAGCGGGGGTGACGATTAGAATTGCAGGAGCCACGCTTACAGCGCGCTGCGCCGGCTGGAGCCGCCGCCGTCGATGGTAATGATGTTGCCGGTGGTGTAGCCCGACCGGTCCGACGCGACGAAGGCGACCATCCAGGCGATTTCCTCGGGCTTGGCGGCGCGGCCGAAGGCATGGCCTTTCATCAGTTCTTCCCAGCGGTTCTCGTCGCCGAGGCGATCCTTGGCGCGGGTCTTGGTCAGGGTGATCAGCCGCTCGGTCAGCACCGGGCCGGGGTTGATGCCGACGACGCGGAGATTGTCGCGTGGGCTCGCGCCACCCATCGCGCGGGTGAACGCCATCAGCGAGGCATTGCCGGACGAGCCGGCGATGTAGTCGAAATCGGGGTTCTCCCCCGCCGCGCCGAGCACGTTGACGATGACGCCGCGCCGCCGCTCGCGCATCTGCGCATAGAAGCGGCGGGTCATGTTGATGTAGCCGAAAACCTTGAGGTCCCAGGCCTCGCGCCAGCGCTTCTCGTCGATCGCGTCGATGTTGCCGCCCGGGATCGCGCCGGCATTGTTGACGAGAATGTCGATGTCGGAGCACTCGCCCGCAACCTTGTCGACATTGCGGCTGTCGGAAAGATCGAGCGCGAACACCCGCACCCCGACATTGTGTTTCGAGGCGATCGCGGTCCGCGCCGCGTCAAGATCGGCGGCGGTGCGCGACACCAGCGCGACGTCGCAACCCTCCTCGGCCAACGCCTCGGCGCAGGCCCGCCCGATGCCCTTCGACGCGCCGGTGATCAGCGCCTTCTTGCCGCGCAGACCCAGATCCATTTCAACCTCCGAGCGGACCCGCGGGCACCGGCTTGGCCGGCTCGCGCCATGACGACAAGAAATGCTGATTTAGCGACGTGACGGTCCAATCTAGAATCGGGTCTGGCAAGGAGCAAGGACATGTCGAAGACGACGCCCGCCTATCTTTCCGGGTTCGGCAACGAGCACGCGACCGAAGCGGCGCCGGGCGCGTTGCCGCAGGGACGCAACTCGCCGCAGCGCCCGCCCTTGGGACTCTATGCCGAGCAGCTTTCGGGCACGCCGTTCACCGCGCCGCGCCGCGCGAACCGGCGTTCCTGGCTCTACCGCATCCTGCCCTCGGCGATGCATCCGCCGTACCGGCGCATCGACAACGGCCTCTGGCGCGGCGCGCCCTTCGCCGCGGGCGAGGCGACGCCGAACCGGCTGCGCTGGAACCCGCTGCCGATGCCGGCGGCGCCGGCGGATTTCATCGACGGCATGGCGACGATGGGCGGCAACGGCGACGCTACCGCGCATGCCGGCATCGCCATCCACATTTACCGCGCCGCCAAATCGATGACCGACCGCGTGTTCAGCGACAGCGACGGCGAGCTCCTGATCGTGCCGCAGCAGGGCCGCCTGCTGCTGCGCAGCGAATTCGGCATCGTCGAGGCGGCGCCGGGCGAGATCGCGGTGATGCCGTGCGGCGTGCGCTTCCGCGTCGAGCTGCCGGATGCCGATGCGGCGGACGGCCCGGCGCGCGGCTATGTCTGCGAGAATTACGGCGCGCATTTCACCTTGCCCGAGCTCGGGCCGATCGGCGCCAACGGCCTCGCCAACCCGCGCGATTTCCTCACCCCGGTCGCGTGGTACGAGGAGCGCGCGGCCGCGACCGAAAGCGTCGTCAAGTTCGCCGGCAATTTGTGGGCGACGACGCTCGACCACTCGCCGCTCGACGTCGTCGCCTGGCACGGCAATTACGCGCCCTATAAATACGACCTCGCGCGCTTCATGACGCTCGGCACGGTGAGCTTCGACCACCCCGACCCGTCGATCTTCACCGTGCTGACCGCGCCCTCCGACACGCCGGGCGCCGCCAATTGCGACTTCGTGATCTTCCCGCCGCGCTGGCTCGTCGCCGAGGACACGTTCCGCCCGCCGTGGTTCCACCGCAACGTGATGAACGAGTTCATGGGCCTGGTGCACGGCGCCTATGACGCCAAGGCCGAGGGGTTCCTGCCCGGCGGCGCCTCGCTGCACAATTGCCTCTCGGCGCACGGCCCGGATCTGGCCACCTTCGAGCGCGCCTCCGCGGCCCCGTTGACGCCGCAGAAGATCGCCGACACGCTCGCCTTCATGTTCGAGACGCGGATGGTGATCCGGCCCACCGAATTCGCGCTCGACTGCCCGGAACTGCAGCGCGACTACGATGCCTGCTGGGCCGGGTTCGTGCGGCGGTTTCATACCACCTGATTGCGCAGCTCCGCCTGTCCGGCCCAGAGGCGGTCGAGGTTCTCGCGCAGGATCGCGATCACATTGTCTTCGTAACGCCGGGTTTCGCCGGCGGTGTGCGGGGTGATGAGAACCTGGTCCATACCCCACAGCGGCGAACCCGCGGCCAGCGGCTCCTCGGCGGTGACATCGAGCGCCGCGCCGGCGATACGCCGGCCGCCGAGCACCTCTATCAGCGCCACCTCGTCGACGACCCTGCCGCGCGCGGCGTTGACGAGATAGGCCGACGGTTTCATCAGGCGGAGCGCGGCGCCGTCGATCAGGTGTTCGGTCTCGGGCGTCAGCGGGCAGGTCAGCGCGACGAAATCGGCCTCGGGCAGCACCGCCCGCAGATCGCCCATCGCGCGCACCTCGTCGGCCGAGCCTCCCGCGGCCGGGTTGCGGCGCAGGCCGATGACCCGCATCTCGAACGCCTTGGCGAGTTCGCCGAGGCGGCCGCCGATCTGCCCGAGCCCGACGATCAGCAGCGTCTTGCCGCCAAGCTCGTCCTCGCGCCCGGCGAGGTCGCCGATCATGCCGCGCCAAACCTGCTTCGCCTGGTTGTCGCGCGCCTCGGGCAGGCGGCGGGCCAGCGCCAGGATCAGCGCCATCGCGTGCTCCGAGACCGCGCGGTAATTGACGCCGCGCGCGCTGGCGAGACGGATGCCGCGCCGCGCCAGTTCGTCGCGGGCGAACTGGTCGGTGCCGGCGCCGATCGACTGGATGTAGCGGAGCCGTCCCGCGCGCTCCAACAGGCTATTCTGCCAAAGCCCCGAAACCACCAGCACGTCGGCCTCGCCGCTGCGGCGGGCCAGGGTCTCGGGGTCGCGCACCTCGAAACTGGCGATGCCGGCGCCCTGCGCGCGGAACCGCTCGTCGAGCCGATAGGCGACATGCGCGAAACAGATCGTCAGCTGGTCTTTGGGCGGGATCATCGAAGCCTCTCTCGGCCGGAACAGGTGAGCCTCATAACATATGAAGGCGGTTGAAACCCGCGCCGGGAGATGTCGCCGCCGGCGCGGCCCACCGAGCGACATTCGCCGCGCATCCGCAAGGATCGTCGCGGCGCCGGACCGCGATCGGAATTCTCGCGCTTCTCGCGTGTTGATTGATACCGAGAAAGGGGACGCCACTCCGATGCCGACCAGCGGCCCGCTTGCAAGACCCGCGGCATGATCCTGCGCCGACTGCGCGTCAGCGCCGAGCTCGCGTGGCGCATCCTCATTCATGAGAAGGGCCGCACCGCGCTGGCGCTGGCCGGCGTCTTTATCGCGATCCTCCTGGTGTTCATTGAGCTCGGTTTTTTCGTCGCGGTGCCGCAGGGCGGGATGCTGGTCTACGACCACATGCGCTTCGATCTGCTGCTCACCTCGACGGACTACCAGTTCCAGGCGCAACCCTGGCAGTTCGCGCGCGACCGGCTGACCCGTGCGGCATCGGTGGCGGGAGTAGCGAAGGCGACGCCGCTTTATTTCGCCGGCGGTTCCTGGCAGGACCCGGGCGGCGGGGTGAAGCTCGACGTGTTCCTCCTCGGCTTCGATCCCGCGGCCCGGCCCTTCGCGGTCGCCGAGCTGGAAAACCAGCGGAACATGCTGGAGCAACCGGGGACAATCCTCGTCGACGACACCACGAGAACGATCTTCGGACCGCTGCAAGCCGGGCGCGAGATCCAGATCGACGGCCGGCGCATGACGATCGGCGGCGCCTATCATCTTGGCACCGGCTTCCTCGGCATCGGCGTCGCCGCGATGGACGAGGCGAATTTCTTTCGCGTCACCGGGCGGCGCGCCGATGCGGTCAATCTCGGGCTGATCGAACTCGCGCCCGGCGCCGATTCGGGCATTGTCGCCGCCGCGCTGCGCCAGGCGCTGCCGGGCGACGTTGAAATCTTCACCCGCCAGACGCTGGCCGCGCAGGAAGATTCCTATTGGACGACGCGAACCTCGGTCGGACTGATCTTCGGCTCGGGCCTCATCGTCGCGCTGATCGTCGGGCTGATGGTGCTCTACCAGACCTTGGCGACGCAAATCGCCCGGCATCTGCCGCAATTCGCCACGCTAAAGGCGATCGGCTACACCGACGGGCATCTCACCGCGGTCGTGCTCGTCGAGGCGGTGATCGTCGTCGGTGTCGCCTTCCTCCCGGCGGCCGCGGCGGCGATGGGGGTGTACGCACTGATCCGCAGCGAGACCTTGCTGCCGGTGGTGCTTACCCCATCGCATGTGGCGGCGGTACTGGCGGCCACCCTCCTTATGTCGGTCGGCTCCGCGTTCCTCTCGCTGGGCAGCGTGCGGCGCGCCGATCCGGCGGACGTGTTCTGATATGGCCGCGCTCGACCTGTCGCTACGCCTCGTGCCCGGCGCCACGGTCCCGCTCGCGTGGCGCAACTTGGTCGCCGACAAGTGGCGGCTGCTGCGCTCGAGCGCGGGTATCGCCTTCGCGGTGCTGTTGATGCTGGTGCAGCTCGGCTTCGAGCGGGCGTTCTTCGACGCCTCGCTGGCGGCGGTGCGCCAGCTCGACGGCGACCTCTTCGTAATGAATGCCTCCAAATACCGCTTTGGCGCGCGCGACCCGTTCGCGCATCGCGAGCTCGGCGCGATCCGGGCAGTTTCGGGCGTCGCCAGCGCCGCGCCGCTCTACGCCGACTGGCAGGATTTCTTCTGGACCAGCCCAATCGACGGCAAACCGCACCTCGTCCGCATCTTCGCCGTCGATCCCGATCAGCCACCTGTGTTTCTGCTCTCCGGCATCGCCGACCAGCAATCGCTCTTGAAGGCGGAAGGCGCGGTGCTGGTGGATCGCCGCTCGCGACGGTTTCTCGGCATGGACGGCGCGACCGCGGCCAAGCTCAACGGCCAGAACGTGCGCGTCGCCGGCAACTTCGCGCTCGGCCCCGACTTCATGAGCGACGGCACGGTGATCACCAGCGACCGCGAATTCGCCCGGCTGACGCCCGGCAACCGCGGCAGCGCGGCCGCGCTGCCGATCGAGGCGGCGGTGGCCAAGGTGCGGCCGGGCGAGACTATCGCCGCCGTTCAGCAGCGGCTGAGCGCCGCGCTGCCGTCGAGCTTGATGGTGATGACCAAGCCCGAGATCGTCGAGTTCGAGCGCAAGTTCCAGGCGCAATTGTCGTCGGCCGCGCCGATCTTCTTTCTCGGCACGCTGGTCGGCTTCGCGGTCGGCATCCTGATCTCCTACCAGATCATCTACACCGATCTCAGCGACCGGCTGCCGCAATACGCGACGCTGAAGGGCATCGGCTACCGGAACTCGTACCTCGTCCGCAGCGTCCTCGCGCAAGCCGCGCTCACCGGCGTCGCCGGCTATGTCCCGGCGTGGCTCCTCTCCCTCGCGGTCTACCGCATTATCCGCAGCGTCGCATTGTTGCCGCTTCACATGACGCCGCAATTGACCGCGATCAGTTTCGCCCTGACGCTCGGGATGTGCCTCCTCGCCGGGGCGCTTGCCATTCGGCGGGTGATCGCGGCCGATCCCGCGGAGATCTTCTGATGAACATGACCGCTGCTCCACCCGGCCCCGCGATCCGCGTCGAGGGGCTCAATTTCGCCTACGGCCAGGGCGATGCGCACCACCCGGCATTGTTCGACGTCGCGCTGGAGCTGCCGCCCGGCAAGCTCGCGGTGCTGACCGGCCCCTCGGGTTCCGGCAAGACGACGCTGCTCACCCTGATCGGCGGGCTGCGCACCCTGCAGGAAGGGCGGATCGAGGTCTTGGGGCGCGATCTGGCGGGGCTGACGACACGAGAGCTGGTGCTGACCCGGCGCGATATCGGCTTCATCTTCCAGATGCACAACCTTTTCGACTCGTTGAGTGCGACGGAGAACGTGCGCATGGCGCTCGAGTTGGGCGACCGGTCCGCGGCGGAGGTGCGCAGCGTCGCACGCGACATGCTGGAGCGGCTTGGCCTCGGAGATCGGACCGGTTACAAGCCGCGTTCGCTGTCGGGCGGCCAGCGGCAGCGGGTCGCGATTGCCCGCGCGCTCGCCAATCGCCCGAAACTGGTGCTGGCGGACGAGCCGACCGCGGCGCTCGACAAGGACGCGACCCTCAACGTCCTCGCCCTGCTCAAGCAGATGACGATCGAGAACGGCACGACGGTCTTGATGGTGACCCACGACCATCGGATCATCGATCTGGCCGACCGTCTCATTCACATGGTGGATGGACATATCGCCTCCGACGTGGTGCTCGACAGCGCGCAGCGCGTCCGCGAATTCCTCAAGAGCGTCGAACCGTTCAGCGCGCTGAACCCGGCCGACCTGACCGGGATTGTCGAAGCGGTGACCGAGCGTCACTTCGATGCGGGCGAAGTCATCATCCGCGAGGGCGACGAAGGCGAGGAACTGTTCCTCATCGCCGAAGGCGAGGTCGAGGTCCTGCGCCAAGACCACGAAGTCGCGCGCCTCGGTCCCGCCGAATTCTTTGGCGAAGCGGCGCTGATCAGCGGCGCGCCGCGCAACGCTACCGTGGTCGCGACCGAAGCGCTCGACGCCTATGTCGTGCGCAAGGGCGAGTTGGCAACCGCGATGAAGAAAAACTCGCGGTTCCGCGAGCAACTCGGCCGGTTTCTCGTCAGGCGGCGTTAGCGCGGGACGGTAATCCCCGGCCAACCCGGCGCGGCATGCGCGAGCCGGTTGAGCATTAATTAAGATTGTCTGGCGTAACCTCCGACCCATGTCGAGGGATCGCGATTCCGTCAGGATCACGACGGGGTCATTGCGCCGTCATCTGGCCAATCGCCGCGTCTACGTCATTGGCGGCTTCTGCGTCGCCATCACCATCGTCGCCGCCTGCCTCTCGGTCGGGTTGCTCCGCCGCGACCGCATCCAGAACGAGATGAGCAACGCCAACGATTTGGCGATCGTCCTGGCGGCGCAGGCCGCGCGCTCGTTCCAGGCGGTCGACCTGGTGGTCCAGGAAACCCGCGGGATGGTCTTAGTCTAGCCG
>Ga0075522_10001491_pt1 | contig 17708 bp, 12 predicted proteins | sample NGEPerA_FD_74796 | JGI IMG/M metagenome (GOLD analysis project Ga0075522, IMG submission 74796) | Arctic peat soil microbial communities from the Barrow Environmental Observatory site, Barrow, Alaska, USA - NGEE PermafrostL2-A | ecosystem: Environmental > Terrestrial > Soil > Wetlands > Peat ... | reverse complement strand
GGAGTCTGCCGGTCAATGTTAACAAAGCGCGTTGACATGAAGACTTAGACCACCTGGTTCAAGTTATATTCGATACGCTTACTTTAATTATTAGTTTTAAGTCCGACAGGCTGCTAGACAGGCGCCGAACCCCTTTTAAACATCTTCCTTCATGCTTCTTCCTTCTTCCTTTTTTTCAAGAGGAGGAAGGTGAAGAATGAGAGGGCCAGGCCGATCAACGCCCAGCGCAATCCAGTGTGCCGCAATGGCTGTGGTGAGATCGGTGAAGATGAAGGCCATTCTGATCGTTGCGCCAGCGAAGAATGGGTCGAGGGCTTTTCGACTGGAGCGGTAAGCGGCGCAGAGGCGGCCGATTCCGGCGCAGGGATGCGCGGGTCGTGCTCGGCCCGGAGCTTTTTCAGTTTGGCTCGCATGGGCTCTAATTGAACCGGGCGCGGCTTCCAGTGCATCCCGTATTGGTCGTAGCCTTGAGACATGGCCAGGTAACAGTTGAAGGCATGATGGTAGCTGAGATAAGGATCCTGGATGCCACAATACTTGACAATGGCATTTTGCCAGCTTTCGATGTCCTGCGCGCTCGTGCCATCCGGCAATGGGGCGGCGGTGTAATATTGTTTGAGCAGGGCAGCCGCGCCGCGGATGTTTAATTCAGGATCGGCTTTTAACGCTTCAGGCGTCGAGCCAATGAGTGCGGCGGCTTCGATTAGACTATGGCCCAACACGTCGTTGTCCCAGAGCGACATGATACCGTAGGGATGGGGCATGCCGGTTTGCGGGGAAACGGTTTCGCCGGCTGGCCAGGTCAACTGCTCCCAGCGCGTTTCAGTAAACGCGACTGCGGCGAGCACGTCCGGCGGGACGCCCATTTCGGCACCGATGCTTTCGAATTTCTGCGGCCAGTTTGCCGCCTCTTGTTTGGCGGTAAATTGTTCGATCAGGGCCTGCCGGTTTAAATCGTAAGCCGAGAGCGGCTGCGCCGGACTGTCCGATCCGCCGCGTGCCAGTGATATAAACATCACGGGCAACAGAACGGCCGCTAGTTGGGGCAACCGCGAGGACGCTGCTGGGCGCATAGTGTTATTCTACTGGGAATAGAGGGCGCGATAAAATTCCCACGGATTGACCGCGTTGGTGTCGCTAAAAGTAAATGGAGAAATGTTCGTTTCCAGGGGAATCCAATTCAGCAAATCGGTGGAGGATTGGATGACGTAACTGTATCCTGGCACGCCGGAAATCCCAAAACTGAAACCGCCACTGGCGGGCCCGGATGGAGGACCAAGGGTCGCCGCCGCCGTGGCATAAACGGTGAGCTGCGCCGGATTGCTGGTATTGGTTCCCGCAATATTTGTGACCACAACGGAGTAAGAGCCGGACTGATTGAGGGCGACATTCGTCAAGGTCAGCGAGAAGTTTGTAGCGCCGAAGATGGCGCTGCCGTCAAACTGCCATTGATAGCTCAGCGGGCCGGTGCCATTTGCTGAAATTGCGAAGGTGACGACCCCTCCAGCCACCGCCGCTTGGGATTGCGGTTCGCTATTAAACAAGGGCGGCGAAAAGGCGGGGACAATTTCCCCAGAGGACAACATTTTGGCGGCAAAATTGCCGGAGATTCCTAAAGGGTTAACGAACTGAATCTGGCTGACCTGTGTCCCGCTCAGTCCCAAACTATTGACGCCGACAAACAACTGCCCAGGCCCTCCGCCATTAACCGAGCCGTTCCACGACGCAATGCTCAACATGGCCGCCCCTGTCCACCCCACCCCGCTGCTGGTGGCGATTTTCACCGTGCCGGCTCCGCCGAGATTAATCGTGGAATTGGCCGTTATTTTCAGCGTGCCCAATTGTTCATTATAGCCGCCGGTCAACCACGTTCCACCGGCCAGCGTCATTGGAGCGCCGTCGTTGATTTGGTCGCTCGCCCCCGATTGAAGCGTGGCGTTGCCATTGATGGTCACGCCCGCCGGCGGGATGGATTGGTTTATAGTTGACTTACTCAAAAGGAGCGTGCCCGCATTGACGATAGTAGTCCCATAGACATTGGCCGTTGCGCCACTGAGGACCAAGGTGCCCGTCCCGGCTTTTGTCAGGCTGGCCGTATTCGTCAGCGGGCCGGTAAAAATAGAATAATTATTGACAGTTACGGTGCGGGCGGCGGCACCAAGGTTAATGGGGCCGCCAAAGGTCAGATTTCCGCCGGTGTCAAAAATACAATTCGTCGCATTTACGATCACGTAATTGGAAATTATATAGGCGCTGCTATTGGCCGATTTGACCGTCACTATGTTGGCCCCGGTTGGGTCGCCCAGGAGAAACTTATTAGCGCCCAGCGCCGAATTGTTGCCCACCGCAATCGTCCCTTGATTCAAGCTGAAGTAGGCGCTGCCCGAAACGCCGGAGGCTGTGTTATACACTGCGGCACCAGGCCCCCATTTGTCCGGCGCGCCCGTGCCAGTAAAGGTGGTGTTGAACGTCGCGGTCAGCCCCGCGCCCACGTAGTTGGAATAATATGCGTTGGTCCCTTCGAAGGCCAGGCCGCCGCCAGTAAAGGTGGGATTACCGTTGCTGACCAGCACTCCAGCCACGATCTGCGTTTCGCTGATGGACACCGTAAAAGCCGAGGCGACATTGATTCCCTGAAAGACCGCCATATTCGGTCCGACCCATGTGCCGCGCGGCGCCGAGCCATTGGCCAGCGGATTCCAATTCGTCGTGAAATTATCCCACGTCCCGTTGCTCACCACGCCCAATGAATTAGTCGCATCCCAAAAAGTGCCCGACATGCCATTGGAACCTGAGATCAAGTCCATGAGATAGGTCCAATTCCAATAAGGGCCGGGATCGGTGTGGTTGTTACACGTCGTGCTGATTTGCGGGTAATTGACCGCCATCCAATTGGTCCAAACCGGGTTTTGCCATTCGTTATGGCCGATAATGTGATTGCGATCAATCGGTATGTTGTACTTGACGCACAAGTGACGCTGGAGGCTGGCGGATGCCTGATATTGTTGCGGCGTGTACCAGGCGGGATTGCTGACGAACCCTTCGTGTTCCGTGCCGAACATCCAGGTGTTCCAACACAAGACGTGCCACGCGTAATATTGTTCGCGCACCGATTGTGTGATATCACCGGGCGCGGCCGGGTCGTTACTGTCTTTCAAGCCTTCAACCAAATAAAACACACTGGCCTCGTCCTCATTAGTGCCGCAGGTGTCAAGGAGTGCAATCGACGCCTCGTAGTAACCTTCCATGTCGTGGATGACGCAGAATAAATGGCCGTTGCCCGAGGTGTACCATTTGGTGCAAGCCGGCGGGTCCCAATGGGCGTTGGCGTAATCTGGCTGCGCGCGCAACGTCGTCAGGACAGCCATAAAAGCCAGCGCCACTAAAAAACGGCGTAGAAAATATCGGGTCGAATCCATGGCTAAATAAGAGTAATCATTCGGGGCTGGTTTGTCGAAGAATTTAGATGTTTTGAGCGTAGGATAAGAGCAACCGGTACTCAGTCATGATGGTGCGCAAGGCCGCCTTGAGCGCCCGCACTTGCAATTCAATCGGGGCCAGATGTGGCGTTTCAAAGATAATTTCAAACGGCGTCGGCTCAATCTCTTTGGGCGCGGCCAGGACGCCTTCGTAGTGTTTGTAAATAATGCCATCACGCGCCGCGAAACCGTCAATGGCCACGTTGATGTTGCGCGGCAAATATTTTTCCGCCTCAATCAGCGCGGGCCGCAAGAGGTTTTCAGTCAAGGTATGGCCTCGCACAAAGCCGTAGAGCCCCTCGCTGGTGTCGTCGGCATGAAGCTGGATCAAGCCCTGAAAATGGCGGGTGGCCAGCTCCTCCTCCAGAATTTGCACTTCGGGCTCGGACGAGCCTTTCCAAAACTCGCGATTTAAATCGCGCCCGCTCCGCGAGAAGCGGGTGTTGTCCTCGAATCCGGTGGGATTGCAGACGGGGTAGGCGTGAATTTCATAACCCGCCGCCCAGTCAGGCCGGGCGGCCAATTCGAGCAGGAACTCGACCAACCCCCGCGCTCCGGCCGGCTCGTCGCCGTGAATCGCGCCGAAAATCCCCAGCCGAATGAGGTCGGCGCCGCCGCCGCGAAAAACAAAATGCGGCAATGGCCCGCGGAATTCCGTCTCAATTTCCCGCAGTCCGCGCAATGGTTTGAGTAAAGTATCAACGCGCATAACTGCGGATTGCTTTCTGCCACCACGGGGCCAGGGTCTCCCCCGTGCGCAACCAGGCTTGGTGATGGAGCCACGACATGGATTCGGCGTCGGACAGAATAAGCAGGCTCTCCCGCGCCGGCAAGCCTTCCGGCCCGGCAGTCAATAACTTTTCACACAAAGCCCGCACGGCAGGCTGACCCGCGCCCAGTTCGGCGAGGGCCTTGGCGTAAGCGGGGTTTTGCCGTTTCTCGCGCAAGAGCGAGACGTGTATCGCGTTGACGTAGGGGTCCAGGACAACTTGGGCAATTCCCGAATCGGCCAGAGGCGGGAGTTCTTCGGTGGCCAGCGCGGCCATGGCGTCCCGCAGGGCGGCCAATTCCGCAGGCGGCGCGGTTTCTTCGAGTGTCAAGAATAAACCCATCCGGCGGGCGGCCAGCCCCCAACTGCCGCGGCTGGTCAAAACGCTGAGCGGAATGCTTAACACCATGCCCGCCACCACCGGCACAAACCACCAAAAGGCCGTCTCGTCCAACTGCCAGAGCGCCGCGCCCCACGCCAGCCCGATCAGCGTATGAGCGGCGTGTTCGCGAATGGCTTCGGGCCAAGCGAGCCCGTCGGCAGCGCGATTTTGCGGACCCCAATGCACGCCGAAACCGAACAGCGCCGCCGCGACAAATTTAGAATGCCACAACATTTGCAACGGCGCGTGCAGAGCCGAAAAAATCGTTTCGGCCATCGCGCCCAAGGTGGCGTTGAAAATGCCCCCAAAGGTCCGCCGCCGAGGACCGTCCAACGCCAGATCCAGCAGCGCCAAAACTTTCGGCAGGAAAAGCACGCTCATGCAAATGGCGAAAATCAGGAACGCGTGTTGTGTGCCGTTCAGTTTGATAAACGGCGTAAAAGCGCGCACCGTGATACGCGACAAGCCGGTGTGGCCCTGGTACCAAAGCATCCAGTTGAAGGTGAGCAGAAAGGCGAGCCACAAAGGGCTGGCCAAATAGCCAAAAATTCCCGCCGCCAGATGCACGCGGCTGACGCCCCGCAAACCTCGCGCCAGCACGACCATGCTGTGTTGCAAATTTCCCTGGCACCAGCGCCGCTCACGCCGGGCGTTGTCCAGCATGGTTTGCGGCGCTTCCTCGTAACTGCCCTCCAGGTCGTAGGCCAGCCAGACCAGCCAATTGCCTTTGAGCAACAAGGCCGCCTCGACAAAATCATGGCTGAGGATCTGTCCACCGAACGGTTTGCGACCGGGCAATTGCGGCAGATCGCAATGTTGCATGAAAGGCTCGGTGCGAATAATGGCGTTATGCCCCCAGTAGTTGCCAAATCCTTGCGCCCAAAAATTCAAGCCGCGAATAAAAATCGGCGTGTAAAGACGATTGGCGAATTGCTGGATGCGTCCGAATAACGATTGCGCGTTGACCAGCGCCGGCACGGTCTGGATAAGACCGACATTGGGATGCGTCTCCATCAATTTGACCAGGTCCACCACGGTTTCGCCGCGCATCACGCTGTCCGCATCGCAGACGATGAAGTAGCGGTAGCGCCGGCCCCAGGTGCTGAGGAAATCGCGGACATTCCCGCTTTTTTTTCCCTCGTTGAGCACACGGCGGCGATAATAAATGCGGCTCAGGGCGTTGATCTCATGCACCAGCGCGAACCAGCGGCGCTCTTCCTCGACCCATTTATCCGGGTCGTTCGAGTCGCTCAAAATGTAGAAGTCAAACCGCGCCAGTTGGCCGGTTTTTTCAAGCGATTCGTAAGTCGCGCGCAAGCCGGCATAAACCCGCGCGATTTCTTCGTTGTAAACAGGAAAAATAATGGCGGTGCTCGCGTCGGCGATGCTCTGCGCATGGTAATCATCCAGGCGCGTCAGGCGGCGATCCTCCGTCCAGCGAAGAATGAACCCAAAAACGCCGTGCATGCAGCCGATGGCGGTGAGCAGAAAGAGCACGATGAACAAGCAGAGCAGCACGACGCCCGAAACCGACCAGCCCGTCCGCCACAGGAGATCGGCAAAGAGCATCGAAACCATTCCTGTCAATAATACCGCGCACGAATAAAAAATAAAGACGCGCCAGCCCCGGCGCAGGCGCGGCATGGGCGTGATTTCCGTGTCCGAGAAATGTTCGGGAGGAAGCGGCGGCATGGCTTAATGGGTCAGCGCAAACCAGAGAACCAGAACCAATCCGAAGATCACCCAGGTGGTGATCATCCGGGCCGAGGGCAAATGGCGCAATTGCGTCAAGTGGATGATCGGCCCCAAATCCAGCGGACGCGGCGCCATGTTGGAAAATTGGAAGTCCGGCCCGGCCCGCAAATACGTTTCGCGCATGGCCAGGGCAAATTCCCGCGGCCACGGGCCGGGCCGCAAAAATTGGTCCTGCCACCGGCCCGGCATGTCGGCCAGCAACAGGGCCAGGCGGCCGCGGGTCGAGAGCATCTCCGTGCCGGGGGCGGCTTGCAGCACCTGGGCAAACCATTCGTTGACCAGGCGGTCCATTTCCTCGACGGCCAACTCGGTGGTGGAGCGCTGCCTTTCGCTCAACGAGCGTTGCAACGCCCGCTCCAACACCAAGGCGACTAATTGGCCGAGCAGAACCTTATTGCGGACGCGCAAAGCGTGAAAGTAACTTTCGACTTTCGAGTAAGCCGCGTTCCACTCTTCCAGCGGCCTGCCGCCCATTTGTCCGGGCGAATCCGTCCGGGGAGGGCCATTCATGGCTGGGTCCAGCGATAGGACCACTTTTCGCTGAGCGGTTCCTTGCCCTTGTCCAGGATGCAGGTCAGATCGACCGGGTCGTGGTTGCCGGCCTTGGGTTCCATTTCCAGAATCACGCGCCAGGTTTTGGCCGCGCGATTGCGAAATATCTGGTTCTCCACAATGGCTCCGTTGGTCGTGCAGGTGGTGTCGGCTTTGGGCGGACCATCCTCTGAAGTCAAGCCGGGCACATCGAAGTCAATAACAAATTGCCGCTGCTGGGTGTTGCGCGGATTAAGGCCGATGCGCGTCGAAACCACTTCGTTCGAGGACAAAGTCATGTCGGCCTCGCGCGTCCAATACAGTGTATAACCAAAGTGATAGGGCTGGAAGGGCTGCGGTTTGACCGCCGGATCCCAAAAGGCGACGATATTGTCCAGGCCCTCGTATTGCGTGCTCAATTCCACCAGGTGGAGGCTGCCCTCCCCCCAATTGCCGTGCGGCGCCACCCAGACGCTCGGCACCGTCTGGTATGGGTTAAACATGTCCTGATAGTCGCTGAAATTTCGCTCGCGCTGCAATAGGCCGAAGCCGCGAATGTTGTTCGCCGGAAAAATCTCGTGACGCATCGCCACGCCGTTGTCCAAGGGCCGCCACTCCGTCGAGCCATCTTCGAGACGCATCAGCAACCCGTCGCTGTCGTGGACTTCAGGACGGTAATCGTCGAATTTTCGCTCCGAATTTTTGCCGAACCAAAACATGCTGGTCAAGGGCGCCTGGCCGATGGTGGCCAGCGGTTTGCGTTGCGCGTCGGCCGCGTGGATATTGGTGGCGTCGCGAAAATAAAGAACGGCCTCGACCTCGGCCACCGTGGTCTGGCCGGGACGAATCAGAAATTCGTAGGCGCCAACGCAACTGACGCTGTCAAGTATGGCGTAAAGCCGCAGCAGGTCATCATCGCGCTGGGGTTTGCCCAGCCACCAATCGGTGAAGAGCGGAAACTCCTCGGGTCGGTTCGTTTCGCCGCAGTCAAGGGCCAAACCGCGGGCGGACTGGCCGTAGGTTTGGCCTTGGCCGAGCAGCCGAAAATAGCTGGCGCCGAGAAACGCGCCCACTTCGTCAAGCTTGTTGGTCTGGTTGAGCGGATACAACAGCCGAAAGCCGGCGTAGCCGGTATTGGCCGGGACTTCCGACGACATTTTCAACGCGCGATAATCAAAAAAATCAGTGACGAACCGAATGGGCTGCGCGTGTGTCAACGTGAATTCATTGAAATGGACCGGCTCCTGATAGAGGTAGCCCGGGTGAAAAAATTCGACGCGAAAGGGCAGTTTTTCCTCGGCCCACAAAGCTTTATCGTGGCGGAACTCGATTTCGCGGTACTGGTCATAAGTCAATTTGCGCAGGACCTCGGGCAGATCAGCCCGCGGCGAATGAAAAGGCTTATGGGCGCGCGCCTCGGCGTGCTTGGCAATGTAGTCCAGGTTGACATGGACAGACTCCAGCCTCGGAAGAGCGAAGGCCGGACGCACCACGAGAAGAACCAGAATTAAGAGAATGATCCGCTTCATCCTATGCGGTAAAAATAAGGCTAAAGGCTAAAAGCTAAAGGCTAAAGTTAAGAAAGATTCTCATCCGTTGCTATCCCCTTTTAGCCTTCAACCTTTAGCCTTTAGCCTTTATCTGTCCGATTGCCCATTGGGCGTGTTCGGCGATGAGGGGCTCGGGGTCGGACGCGGCACGGATGAGGGCGGGCAGTGCGGTCTCGTCGCCGATGTTGCCGAGGGCGACGCAGACGTTGCGGAGAAAGCCGCGGCGTTTGGTTCGGAGGATAGGGGTGCCGGCGAAGCGTTGCCTGAAGCTCGTTTCGTCCAGCGAAAGCAGTTCGATCAGGTCAGGAGTGGCCAGGTCCGGACGGTGGTGCGGACGCATGAGTGAACTGTCCCGGGCAAAACGGTTCCAGGGACAAACCGCCAGACAATCGTCGCATCCGTAGATGCGATGGCCGATGGCCCTCCGGAATTCTTCCGGGATGGAGCCTTTTAATTCGATGGTCAGGTACGAGATGCAGCGGCGGGCGTCGAGTTGGAAGGGCGCGGTGATGGCGGCGGTCGGGCAGGCCGTGATACAGCGCGCGCAGGAGCCGCAACGGTTTTTTTCGGGGACGTCGGGTTCGATCTCCAGAGTGGTGATGATCTCGGAAAGGAAAATCCAATTGCCCAGCGTGCGGCTGATCAGGTTGGTGTGTTTGCCGACGAAACCCCACCCGGCGCGTTGGGCGAGATCGCGTTCGAGGAATGGTCCAGTATCAACATACCACAGTGAACGGCTGCCGGGCGGACCGAGTTGATCGACGAATCGGGCCAGCGTTTCAAGGAGCGGGCCGAGGACTTTGTGATAATCGGTGAAACGGGCGTAACGGGCGATGGCAGGCAGAGGGCGGCGCGTCGTGCCCACCTCGGGGACGGGCGGCTCGATATTATAATTGACGGCGAGCGAGACGATGGTTTTGGCGTCGGCCAGGACTTGGGCGGGATCGATGCGTTTGTGGGCGTTGCGTTGGAGGTAACCCATTTCGCCGTGGCGTCCGGCCTCGAGCCAGCGCTGGAATGCGGCGGCATGGTCCGGCGTTTGGGCGGTGGTGAAACGGCAACCGTCGAACCCCAGTTCCCGGGCGCGCTGTTGGATGGCCGTTTTCAAAGATCAGCGGGAAGATTTCCGGGCAAGGTGAAACTGATAGACGACTTGCTGGACAACTTCCTTGGGCGGCCGAAGGCCGGTATGAATCAGGACGTCGGACTGGCGATAAGCGGAATCGCGCTCGGCCAGCAGTTCGCGGATTTTGGCCAGGGGATCGGCGGTTTGCAATAAAGGCCGATGGGTCTGGCTGCGCAGGCGTTCCCAGATGGTTTCCGGCGAGGCCCAAAGACAAACAACCAAGGCGTGCTCTTTCAAACTGGCCAGGTTGGCCGGGTTGGCCACCATCCCTCCGCCGGTGGCGATGACGGTATTGGCGCGCTGGCCAAGCTGAATGACGGCTTGCTCTTCCACCGCGCGAAAGGCGGCTTCGCCTTGATGGGCAAAGATTTCCGCGATGGACTTGCCGGTTTGCCCCTCGATCCAGTCATCCGTGTCGATAAAGTCGAATTGCAAAACCTCCGCCGCCAACCGGCCAACCGAAGATTTGCCGGTGCCCATAAAACCGACCAGGGCGAGGTTTCGGATAAGACGCATGGGAAGGAAGGCTAAAGGCTGAAGGCTGAAGGCTAAAGGTTAAAACCTGAAATTATTTAACCGCAAAGATCGCAAAGATCGCAAAAAAAGATTGGCCGGAAGGAGGTTGTGGAAAGCCTAAAGGCTAAAACCTGAAATTATTTTACCGCAAAGATCGCAAAGACCGCAAAAAAACCGATTGCTCGAAAGAAGTCTGTAGGTTTCCTCTTCTTCCTTCTTCCTTCTTCCTTTTCCCCTTTTCCTTCTTCCTTTTTCCCCCTCCCGTGGTATAAATAGGGTGTCGATGTCGAAGGGCATGAAAAACCATTCACGGGCCAGGTTCGCGTTTACGCTGATTGAGTTATTGGTGGTGATTGCCATCATTGCGATTTTGGCGGCGCTGCTGCTGCCGGCTCTGGCTCGCGCGAAGGAGCATGGCCGTCGCATTGCCTGCTTGAATAACGAAAAGCAAATGGGCACGGGCAGCCAGCTTTATGCCGATGATGACCCCCAGGGCGCTCTGACTGGAACGGATAATTACGCCGATGACGATCTGAACTGGCTTTATCCCGCCTACGTTTCCGGCGTTAAGAGCTTTATTTGCCCGAGCACGCAGGACATTATTTCAAATGTCCCAATCCCCTTGGGCAACCACCTGCCCTATTATTCACGCAACGACAGTGGCGTGACTTACGCGGACCGGTTGCATGGCAACCCCAATATCATTCTGGATTTGCAAAGAATCGCCGAGGACGCCGCCAATTTCAAGCCAGGAAGCAAGAGCGGGAATGGGACAAGCTACGAAGTTTCCGGCTACCTCAACGGCAACGATGATGTGCAGCAGGGTGTCTTAAATATTCGCAAGACCCAAAAAACGTCCGCCGGCTATCGTTACCAGCACATCGCCCATTACGTGATTAATGGCCAATATGTGACGTTTAATATGATGGGGCAGAACGCTTCACCGGTAAACATGCTCCTGATGTACGACGGAGATGATCAAGTGACCTATCAAGGAAAGACTTCGAACGATAATTATCCAGATTCAATCGACAATCATGGGAAGGATGGAGGCAACGTTATTTTTTGCGATGGCCATGCGGCCTGGGTGCAACAAGCGGCCTATCCTAAGATGTGGGCTTTCGGGACAGATGAGGAAGCGTATAACGTTGTGCCGTTTTGAGTCGCGCGAGGGGTTGAGACTGATATAGCTTAAGGCGGCAGGCGCAATCGCAAAGTCGAAGCGATGTTGCGACGGAATTATGACTGCTGTCGCTACTCGGAAATTGTTCCCGGGGGGGCATTACTCTCGCATGCGCTATGATCGCGAATCCAAGCCCAATCGGGATCACCCGCAGTAGTGGCGGTGTCGGCGCCGTTATCCGTAACACCCCAAGCATAGGGCAATTTTGGAAGAACTGTGCCGCGCCATTTATGAATTTCGGCGTGACCATCGGCAAAGGAAAAAGAGCCTGCGCCACCGTGATATGCTGCGGGACAATCGGCATACGCGGCGGTCCCCAGTACCACTTGCAGATACGCGTCATTCAGCGTGTACATCGTTTCGTCACAAAAAATCCAAGTGCCAGAGGGGACGGGGCATGTTAAGTCGCCAATCTTTGAATATACCCTCCAACCCGGATTATAGTTTTCCAATATGGTCGTGACGTTCCCGTTGAGCATATAGCTGACAGGTTCGCCCATTTGACTATTCATTGAACAGCTTCGGATGCGGTTTTCCGTGTGCGCACCCGACGCGTCAGCCGATAGGATAACGTCTGCAGGACACTTGTAAGCAGCGAGTTGGCCGATCAAGTAAGGCGCCAAAAGCGCTTGTTGATAGGCGGTAACATTTGTGTTCCAGAGCGTATGCCCCCAGCTCTCCCCCTCTCCGGGAACCCACGTCACCGTGTAAAGTGACACGTTAAGCGGCGCATTCGGAGCCATCCAATCCTTGAAATCATCTGCGTACATGTGCCATGCCAACTGCATCTGTTTCATGTTGTTCAGACATTTGATATTTTGAGCTTGGACCTTCGCTTTAGCCAGGGCGGGCAATAACATCGCCGCAAGAATCGCAATAATGGCTATGACCACCAGGAGCTCGATCAGCGTAAAGGCCGTCCATACTCCAAGTTGCCGTGCTTTTGAAACTGAAATTCTTGACATTTTCATAAAAGTACTGCAATCTAATTTTTTTGCAAATACGGCCTTTCGAATCCTGGCCTTAAGGGCCTTCCTTTCGCCACGGACTGACTTCGCCAGCATCCAATCTCTTGAGCGAGAAATTACCCTTTTACCCTCTATTCTTCTCGCAAACCAAAAGGGGAAGCCTTCGTCTCAGCGAAGGCTCCCTTCAGATTATAAAGATCAGCAACGGCCAGCTTACTGGGCTAAGTTGCTTTGGATTATCCGGTAATACTGTTGCACAGTGCTTGCGCTGTAGGGCACAGCCGCCGTAAACACAACGCCGGATTGAGTAATCGTCGCGGCTGTGTTGGCAAAAACGGTCGGAGTGCCCAACGCGCTCGCGCTTTGCACGTTAAAGGACGCAGGGGTCGCGTCCGTGTCAGGAATGGTGAACGTAATCAATATCTGACTGCCGCTTTGTCTGACGCTAGTGACTGTCGGCCCGCTCAGGGAGACAACCCGGAGGTTGGAATAATAAACGGCCGCGCCGGGCGCCACGGACGACGCCACTGTGCCGACGGAGGCATAGGGATCATCATAACCTAACATGACGTCGCCGTGATTGGCGTAAGCTGTGTTGGTGTAGCTGATAAGAGTGGTCTTATTGATCGACAGGGTGACTACCCCATTAAACTGTTTTATCTCAACATCTGACCAAGTGTTGGCCGGTTGTCCGAAGCCATCCGCCGGAGATCCCGCATCCACGTTATTATAGGGGGGAGCTTTGAAGACGTTGGTGAAAGGAAGCGCGGAAACCTCTGTCAGAACGGTGTAGCCAGTGTTAGGAAGGGGCGCACCCGCAACCTGGACGAAACCGAGAGGGGTTCCGTTGCCGTCCGTATCAGAATCGACCCAATACCAAATTCCATCAGAGTTAGTGGTGGCATTGCCGAGGCTGGCGTTGACGTCGGATGCAAACCAGTCGCAGTTCGTTCCATAAGTATTAATGCCAAACGAATTGTATTCGGTGGTTGAGGTCGTTCCTTCGCTTAAATTCATGCTGAAGCGCACGGCGTAGTTGTTGCTGAAGCTTCTTCCTTGCGGATAGACGTTCACGCCCGCCGCAGCGCCATGGGCTCCGCCAACAAAACCGGCGATTTTATTCGCCGTCATTTTGAGAGCGTTCGTCCAGCCATTCGCGATCATGACTGGCGACTGGCCGACACCGTCATTGGCGATCGGGTAGCCAAATTCGACGTCGAAATCATCCAAGGGATTGGGGTCCGGGTTGGAGGCCGAGTAGTTTGGATAATTCTTGATGACGATAGGAGGAACGGTTGTAGAAGCCAAGTTGCTGTTAGCGAAGGTTAGTGTCCAATTCACGCTGTCGGCTGCATTGGTCAAGGTATCGGACCAGAGAACCGTCTCAGGCGGGTTAGCGTTATCTATCAGAGTCAGGGTCGCAGTTTGCAAGCCGGGTACGACGGGCTGTCCCGCGCTGCCGTTAAGGCTAACCAGAATAGACTCGTTTCCCTTATAAACACCTGTCGAAACGGGATTTAAAACTTTCCCGATCTCAATCTGGTCACCCTGATTGACCGTGATGCTGCCACCCGGTGCATAATCGCTGTTAACAGATGCAGCGCCCGCATAGGTGAACCCAGCGGCCGGGATTGTGTAGGAAGCCACATTTGTATCTCCGTATCGGGTAATAACGAATGAAGCAAAGTCGTTTGAAATTCCACGATACATGCTGGCGTATTGCAGGCCGGAAATCGCCAACTCCTGGGGGCCGGTGTTGGCGATGGCGACGGTCGAAGCAATGGGGGGCACAGGAGAAACGGTCGCGCTTCCACTCAACGTTAAAGTGACCGTTAAGGTGGGCGCCGAGCCCCCGCTGGTGGGAGTGATGGTAAGGGTTGCCACTGTCTGACCCGCAGGAATGACCACGCTTCCCGACGTTGCATTCGTAGTTGTTGCGCCGGTAATCGTGTAGCTCAATCCGTTGGTTGCTGTGCCACTCAGGTTAAAAAACACGGTGGTCGGAGCGCTTTGCGCGGCAGACAGCGTGATCGTATAGGTGGTATTAAGAGGATTCCCATAGGTGTTGGCTTGGGATATCAAGGGAGAGCCGGCAACCACGCTGGCAGTTGCGCCGGCGAAGTTCAGCGCGAATTTGCCGTTAGTTCCGGTTGCGTCGCCTGAAGTGACCGCCAATGTGGTCAACCCGAGGGTAAACGCCCGCATGGTATCGCTGACCGAACCGCTACAGGCATAGAAGTTGTCGGCGGCGTCAAAAGCAACTCCGCGGAGTATTTCGTTGGCCGCAGGGTTGAATTTAACTGTTGAGAGCGTGGCCAGATTGGGAAGTCCACCTGTTCCGTTGGGATTAACATAGTTCAGGGCGCAGTATTCAATCGCGCCCGCGTTGGCCGCGCTGCCACCAGTAGCTGCAGCAGAGGAAGCGCCCATGGCGACATATTTGTTGTCCGGTGAAACCGCGACGGAAAAAATAGTGGAGATGGGGTCAACGCCACCGCCTTGATCAGCGGAGTCCCAGAGTAAACAGTTGCCATTGGTTATGGAATCATACACCCACATAGCCGTATTGCCACCCGTAGCGCTGGAGCGGTCTTCTACGCAGAAAAATTTACCGTCTGGCGCCATCGTAAAATCACCCACCACAGGTTCTACGCTGCCAATACCCGCGCTTACGTCCGTATTGGGGTTGAAGCCGGGAGGATATCCATAGACGCCTGGGCAACTGCCCGAACTGCTCAACTCGTTGGGGGCCGTTGACAAATTCCATGGCAGCGGTAGCGGGGTGCCGGGCGTCGAATAAAACGGGTACTGCCAAATGTCCTGGTAGGGTGACCGGCCCCATTCGTAAGTGTAAAGATTGAGGGTGCCCGCATTATACGAACCTTGCGCATAGATGGCAGGCGAATTCACATTAGCACCAGGACCAGCGGCCGCGCCATTGAATGGAAACAAATTCGTCGCACTGGAGAGGTTCGGCGGCGTCATCCACGCGCCGGCTCCAACCGTGCCGCTTGAATCGCCATCGGCAATATACACCACGTCGTCCGTTCCAACAAACACCCGATAGGGGGCATACGTTGTACTGGCGCCATATTGGATCTGTCCTGCTCCCGTTCCGACTGGTGGCATCGCATTGGTATTGTAGCCAAAAGCGTCGGAAAAATCTGCGTTCAGGGCATAAATTCCTCGTTGGGTAGTGCGCACGCCGTCTGTTCCCCCCGCCGCGTTGGCCACATAAATAGTGCCAAAGTACGGCGAACTCGGATTGTTGTTGATCCCGATTCCTCGGGGGCCATTAAAATCCACCAAGGGAGTCTGGCCGGCGCCGTTGCCCGAAGCGGGGCTAATTTGGTGAGGGCTGCCCGTGCCGACGTTAAAGACGTTAATGCTGAAATTGGTGTGAGCCCCCAAGCTGAACGATTGCGGGCCTGCAAGCACGTTTGTGCCGATGTAGTTGCTTACAGTGCCCTTGTTAAAAAGCACATACACAATACCGTTGGTGACCGACTCGTTTAAATGCCAATTGATGGTGCCGCCGGAATTGGTCACGCCGGAGGCGTAGGGAGTGGCGCTGGCGGTCCAAGCTGAGGCGAGAAGGCCTGTAATACAAAGGAGTGAACGAAGTGTTTTCATACGGGTTTAATCAGCAATTAAAACTACTATTTAAGGCTTGAGAATACTTGCAAGTGATACGTTGTAATGCGTTGGGGGGATATTGTCAACAGCGAAAAAAAAGTAATCGCACGGCGCGAGCCATGAACGGAAACCTTTTCGAGTGGAGGGCCCGGCTAAAAATGGAAAGGCCGATTTTGATTGGTTTGTGCATTTTTTGGCCGCCTCTACCCGCGACTTTGGGGAAATAGCAATGAGTGTGCCAGTGGAGGCCGCAGCGGGGGAAAAATGTGGGCTGCGCGGGGAGATTTTTTCGAGGGCGCGGGAGCGCGGGCTAGGGCAGCCGAAGAAATGTAGCAGCGTGAGCAATTTTAGACATCTGGCGGCCCGATGGGAGCGAGGGGACTGAATGGGACGTGTGGGAATTATTCGGCGGCCAGGCCGTTGCGGACGGTTTGGACGAGCTTTTGGGGCGGGTAGGGCTTTTGCAGGAAATTGATGCCGTCGCGCAGGGCGATGTCGCCGCCGATCAGCTCGGAGCTGTAGCCGGTGGTGAAGACCACTTTGAGGCGCGGATTTTCGGCTTTGAGTTTTTCGGCCAGTTGACGCCCGGAGATGCCGTCGGGCATGACCATGTCGGTGAGAAGGAGGTCCACATGGGGCTTGGTGCCGTTCCAGAGCTGGAGGGCGGCCAGGCCGGAGGGAGCCTCGATGACAGCATACCCGCCCCGTTCGAGCACCCGGCGCACCAAGGCGCGCAGGGTGGGTTCGTCTTCGACAACGAAGATGGTCGGTTTGTTGGGTGGCGGCGAATCCACGGCATCATTTCCCATTGTTGACGCCGGTTTGGCAAGACAATTCAGTTCCTAAAACTGGCGGAGGAAGCGAAGGTCATTTTCGTAGAAGAGACGAATATCGTTTATGTGGTAGCGGATCATGGCGATGCGCTCGATGCCAAAACCGAAGGCCCAGCCGCTCCAGACTTCGGGATCGTAGCCGACTTTCTCGAACACGCCCGGATGCACCATGCCGCAACCGGCGATCTCCAGCCACTCCTTGCCCATTTTGCGGGTGAGCGCGCTGGAAAAGTCGATCTCGAAGCTCGGCTCGGTGTAGGAAAAATAATGGGGGCGGAAACGGATTTTAGTTTCGCCGCCCAGCAGTTCCTTGAAGACGAATTCCACGGTGCCTTTCAAGTCGCCGACAGTGACGTTGCGATCCACGTAGAGACCTTCGATCTGGTGGAAGGTGGGGTTGTGGGTCGCATCGGGATTGTCGCGCCGATAAACACGCCCCGGCACAATGATGCGAATGGGCGGACGCTGCTTTTCCATGACGCGAATCTGCACGGAAGAGGTGTGGGTGCGCAGGAGAAGTTTGTCGCCGGAGTTGAGGTAGAAGGTGTCCTGGACATCGCGCGCCGGATGGTCGGCGGGGGTGTTGAGGGCGTCGAAGCAGTGGTATTCGTCCTCGATCTCGGGGCCGTCGGCGACGGCGAAGCCGAGCTTGCGAAAGCTGCGGACGATGTCTTCGGTGACTTGAGTGAGAGGGTGAAGTTTCCCCAAGGAACGGCGGCGGCCGGGCAAGGTGAAGTCGGTGGCCTCGCGGGGCATGGCGGATTTGAGTTCGAGTTCGGCGCGGCGTTCGGCCATGGCGGCTTCCAACTCGGCTTTGGCTTGGTTGATCGACTTGCCGGCGGCGGGGCGTTCTTCCTTGGGCAGCGCACCGAGCTGCTTCATCAAGGCGGTGAATTTCCCATTGGGGCCGAGCCACGAACCTTTGGCCTGTTCGAGCGCGGCGAGATCGGGGGCGGATTTTAACTCGGCGAGTGCCGCCT
>Ga0075522_10001490_pt1 | contig 17720 bp, 18 predicted proteins | sample NGEPerA_FD_74796 | JGI IMG/M metagenome (GOLD analysis project Ga0075522, IMG submission 74796) | Arctic peat soil microbial communities from the Barrow Environmental Observatory site, Barrow, Alaska, USA - NGEE PermafrostL2-A | ecosystem: Environmental > Terrestrial > Soil > Wetlands > Peat ... | reverse complement strand
GAGGTCCCTGATCGTTGTTCTCACGTCCCATCATCGCTCGTCTCCGACACCAAATGTCGTCAGAAGACCGAATCACTGTTCGCAAAAATCTTCAAATCACTTCTGCAACAAAATCTGCCAGAAGCAGACAAAACTGCATCCGCGGTCTTTTGTTATTTAGCCATCCGCCACACGAACAACACCACCGCTGCGCCGACCGCTGCCGCAACGAGCGACGTCACCAAGCCCACTCTGAGCGCGAGGAGCCCAGCGATGTGATAACCGACGAACGCGCCGGCAACGCCCACCAGTGCGCTTGTGATGATGCCACGAGTCGATCCGGAGAATTGGCGGGCGAGCCATGACGGTCCTGCCACTCTATCGAAAAGAACACCGGCAGCGATACCGACAACGAGAACGAGAAGAAACGTGACGGCGGGGTCAGAGGCGCGCATTTCTTCCTTTCACACACCGGTCTAAAAAAACCCCGGCTGGTGTTGTGCCAGCCGGGGCCTTAGACCGGACGGGTTGGGGGGCGGGATGCCCGGTCTACGCGGAGCAAAACATGACAGTAAAGCGAGCACCGTGGCCGTTTTCGACAGGCACGATTTGAAGCGCGCCGCCGATCTGCTTGACCAGCGTCTGAATGATCTTCATTCCAAGTCCGGTGCTGCTCGCGGGATCAAAATCCGCCGGCAATCCTGGTCCGTCATCCAATACCGAAAGCGAATAGTTGGTAGCCGATATCGTTTCAATCCGAACGGTGATGTGGCTTTTGGCGTATTTAGCCGAATTGGTAATCAGCTCATTCACGATGAAGCCGAGCGGGATCGCCGAGGCGGTCGGTATCTCGATTTCAGGGCCATCGACTTCGATCGCGCAACCGGTCTGTACCTCGAACAGCAGACCCGAAAGGTCCTCGCATAAGTGCTGAAGATACTGCTTGAACTCGACCTTGTTCTGATGATCGAGGAGATGCAGGCGGTAATGCACGCGCCCGAGCGCCGAACGCGGCGGCTGGCAATCGTCAATTGAGCGGCTGCTTCAGGCGTCGTCGCCGTTCGGCTTTGCAAGGACAGCAAACTAACGACGATTTGTAGACCGTTGACGAGCCGATGCTCAAATTCCTGGGACAGCATGAGTTGGCGCTGAGCAAGCCCTTGCTGGTGGTTCACGAGTTTTTGTTCGCGCACCAGCGCGGCCTGCAATTCGGCAGCCATGGCATCAAATCGCTTCCGCCCCCGTTGCCCGATCGCGCGCCGCGTGGGGAACTGAACCGCCGTTTCGGTAGCAATACTCATGCCTCAAACGGTGGCATGAGGTGGAAACCCGCACTGTGCAAAATTGCTCATAGTGACGATAATTTAATGAAGGCAATTTGGCCGCTGGCTTTCGCGAAAGCCCAATGCTGGCAGCTGCTTTTGCGCTCGCGGCAATTAAATCGAGTGCTCCGTAAAATGTAACCGGAGCGTCCACATCAATGTTACGCCGCCGGCCCTACCGAGCGCGCTTGGTCGGTCAGAACCACGCTCAACAACGAACTGTGAACATCGATGTGGCCGTTGTAATCGATAAAGCCGAGCTTACGAAACTTGTTCATGAAATGGCTAACGCGCGAGCGCGTCGTGCCAATCATCTCAGCCAGGGTCTCCTGACTGATCTTGGCGATAATCGGCTCGGGCCGGCCGGTTTTGCCGAAATTTGCCAACAGCAGCAGCACGCGAGCCAGCCGCTTCTCGGTTGAATTAAAAAGCTGATCGACCAGATCTTCTTCAACGCGCGCGTTGCGCGCCAGAATATGCGTGACAAACATTTGGGAAAACGTGGGTTCGTCCTTAAGAACTCTTTGGACCTCGATCTTACTCACACTCATGACCGTGCAATCGGTCATTGCAGACGCTGTTGCCAGACGCTTCGGCTGCCCGATCAGACATCCCTCACCCAGAAATTCATCCTCTCCAAGGATTGCGACAACCGCCTCATTGCCCTCCTTAGATATGACGGTCACTTTGATCTTGCCCGACTTGATATAGATGATCGAATCCGCCGCATCGCCTTGCTCGAAAATAATGCCCTTCTTTTTATGCGTGGAAATAATGCGGCCCGTGGCGGTCGTCTGCAAAAACGCTGCGGGATCAAACGGCGTCCCCCGCGATGTTTTGCGCTTCGTGCTTCGCTTGCTGGGTCTCAATTTGGGAACATAAGACATCACAGCTTTCCCTCCATTGCGGTGGGAGCACGATTGTCTCTCAGTCACCAATGCTGGGCGTTAAGCACTATCACAGGTGATTGCCTAGTGTACGTTACCCGACATAGGAAGTCCACGAACCATTCCATGGTCCGGATGCCGCAAAACAAGGTAGCTCAGCCTCTCAACAAAAGAACTATAGCCGCTTAAACGCAACTGGGCCGCCAATGTGCAGCGGCTCGTTTTCCGTAATCCAGGTTTTCGCGGCGGCCAACTCGGAGACCTGGAATATGCGCACCTCCCCGCGAAAGAATGGCGAGAACATGCTCACCGTGGCGCGTAGCCACGCCTGATCGGCAACTACCGCAATGTGGCTGAAATCGTGCCAGTGCTTGAGCCCGAACTTGCCGTCGTCCCACAAGGCTTCAAGCTCAAAGCCGACAAATTCATTGCCGATGACATATAGCATTCTGAGCGTCCCCTTGGACATCATCGCCTCTGCCTTGGGGATGAGAATGCTACGATAATCCTCGTGCGTCACCTTGCCCGAGGCTTCAATCGCCAAAACATTCTGTGGCAGACCTTCGATCAATTTGAACATCGGTCCTCCTGCTAGACCTTTGCCTTGGTATGCGCGCTCAACCGCTCACTTCGCCAACCGATTGCGGATCGCCAGCAATTCCTTGCGGCGTTTTGCTCCCACTTTTGGATAAGCCATTTTGAGTCCATCGAATGTGTCGAGAACAATTTGGGAAACGATTAGCCGGGCGTTCTCCTTGTCATCGGCGGGAACGACATACCACGGGGAGTCGCTTGTGCTCGTCGCACCGAGGCACTCCCCATAGGCTTTCATGTAGTGCTTCCAGAATTTTCGCTCCTCGATGTCGGCCGTGCTGAATTTCCAGTTCTTGTCCGGTTCATCGATGCGCGCCAGAAAGCGCTTGCGCTGCTCCTCCTTTGAGAGATGAAGGAAGAACTTGATAATGCGGGTTCCGTTGACATGGAGATGCCTCTCCAAATCTGCGATCGAACGATAACGGCCGTACCATAATTTCTTGTCGTGATGCGGCGGATCCGGGATATCTTCATTGCGCAGAATTGTGGGATGCACACGGGCAATCAGCACTTCCTCGTAATAGGATCGATTGAAGATGCCGATCCGCCCGCGTTCCGGCAGGTCGCGCGTGGTGCGCCATAGAAAATCGTGTTTCAATTCGGTGGCGCTGGGATGTTTGAAGCTAAATACTTGACAGCCCTGGGGGTTGACCCCGGACATGACGTGCCTGATGGCACCGTCTTTTCCTGCCGCATCCATCGCCTGAAAGATCAGCAGGATGGCGTGGCGATTAGTTGCGTATAGAAGTTGCTGTTGTGCACTGAGTAGCGCAACGTGCTCTTCGAGCAGTTTTTGATAATGCTCCTTCGATTTGTAGACAGAGCCGACCTTCGTCGGCCACTTCTTGAGATTGACCCCGTCTCCTTCGTGAACACGAAAATCCTTTGTATTTATTTTCATTGCCGTCCTTTTTAGACGTTCTCACTGCTCGAAATAATTCTTTGGTTCACTTGGCGATCTGCGGCATCAAATCGGATGGTTTCTTGGTTTTAGCTTCGGTTTTGCGCCGGCTCCGATCGGTATCGCTTTCGGGGCCGCCGTTGGGCTGTTGCATAATCAAGTTAACCCGGAATTCGTTTGCCGTTGGAGCGGGATGCCCCATGGCGGATGGCGGCAGAAGGACTTTACGGCCGGAGAGTCATTTGCCGCTGTCGACGACCAACCAACGAATCAGCCAGCTGGCATCGTCAAAGAGAAAGTCGCTGACGGAGCCGATCCGACTATCACTCGCCGCAATGGCGCAGCCTTTGATCACTGACGCATTCCGTAACATCGAGAGCTCCTCTTACATTTAACGGCTTTTGCATCGCGCGCTTTAAGGCGGGCAGCTATAACTTCGATTTTTGGATTTAAATTCGAAGTAAAACAAAGCATCGTATAGGTGCAACTACCCACTGTGCTAATCGCTCAATGCTGTACAAAAGATAATATAGCTAAAGAACCGCTTGGCCGGATGTCGCGCTATCGTAGCCCAAAGTCTTTCACTGTTCTACGGCGATAAGCGCGAAGACCGAGAACATTAAACATTATCAATCGGTGAGACATGTCGCGGTAATGCGCGTGCACTTACCTGTTGTCCATAACTTGATCATTACCTTGATCATTCACCGATCTAATTCTCGATGGAGATAGCGACATGAAGAGAAAAAACCTTCCCAAAACCACAAATCAAAAAGGCCTTTCCGCTCGCCTAACGCTCCTTGCATCGGCTGCTGGCCTCGGTCTCGCCGTGGTCGTCGCCGGGCCGTCGAGCTATCGCACGTTCAGCCTTCCATCTTGGACAACGCAAGCCCAAGCCGCCGACGCTCAAGACGCGCCAGCGGGATTCGCCGATCTCGTAGCGAAGGTTAAGCCAGCCGTCATCTCCGTTCGTGTCACGATCGAGCAGTCGGCCAATACGACGGGTATGGACCCAACTGAGGGCAACAGAACCACTCAAATCCCGCCCGGAATGGAGAAGTTTTTTCAGCAATTCGGCATGCCCGGCATGCCGAACGGAATGCGCCAGGGCAAGCAGAGCATCACCGGCGAGGGGTCCGGCTTCTTCATTTTACCCGAGGGTTATGCGGTGACCAATAACCACGTTGTCGATCACGCCAAAACCGTACAGATCAAAACCGACGATGGCACGACGTATAAAGCCAAGGTTATCGGCACCGACCCGAAGACCGACCTTGCTTTGATCAAGGTCGAATCTGACAAGACTTTCCCTTATGTGAAATTCGCCGAAAAGGAGTCCCGAATCGGTGATTGGGTGGTTGCAGTCGGTAATCCCTTCGGACTCGGCGGCACTGTCACCGCTGGCATCGTGTCGGCACGCGGTCGTGACATCGGCTCTGGCCCCTATGACAACTACATTCAGATTGATGCGCCTATGAACAAAGGAAATTCGGGCGGCCCGACGTTCAACTCCAACGGCGATGTGATCGGCATCAATACCGCCATTTTCTCGCCATCAGGCGGTTCGGTCGGCATCGGATTTGACATCCCGGCGCAAACCGCAAAGCTCATCGTGGCTCAGCTCAAGGAGCACGGTTACGTCAACCGCGCCTGGCTCGGTGTGCAGATCCAACCGGTCACCGCCGACATCGCCGATAGCCTCGGCATGAAAACCACCGAAGGTGCGTTGGTTGATCAACCGCAGTCGGACAGCCCCGCCGCCAAAGCCGGAATCACGGCGGGCGACGTAATCGCCGCGGTCAACAGCAAGGCGATCAAGGGCTCTCGCGAACTGGCCCAAACGATCGGCATGATGGCGCCCGGTACCACGGTCAAGCTTACGTTGCTTCACAAGGGCGAAACGAAGACCATGGACCTCACTCTTGGCAAAATGCCAAACGAGCAGACAGCCAAGGCCGATACCGACAGCAAGTCCGCAGAGAACGGCTTACTGCATCTCGGCCTTTCGCTGGCTCCCGCTAACGATGTTGCTGGCGCTGGCGGCCAAGGCGTCGCAGTTGTTGGCGTCGATCCCGATGGGCCCGCCGCCGAACACGGCTTCCAGACCGGCGACGTAATCCTCGACGTTGGCGGCAAGGTGGTTACAAACGTCACCGATGTGCGCAAAGCAATGACTGAAGCGCAGGCCGGCGGCAAGCACGACATCCTGATGCGGGTGAAGACCGCCCATGGCACGAGGTTTGTTGCGCTTCCGATCGGCAACGCTTGAGCACAAGGAGGGCCGTTTGCGCCCGGTAAAATCGCTCGGCGAAACGAGCTCCGGGGACGGGACAAAACCCGTCCCCTAGTTGGGTTTTGCCCTCAGATCAGCCCTATTTCGATTTCGGCGGCGTGATCGGCGCAGTTTCGCTCTTGATGACCTTGAGAATTTCTTGCGCTTGAGCAATGGCGCTCTCTTGATCGGCCTCACTCAAATTGTGGAATGATGCATCCCGATCACGCGTCGCAAAAGCGCTGCCTTCCAGCGCGGCGACTTCGGACCAGGCATAGCCCTCTTTCTGGTCAGCGGTCATTCCAACGCCATCGTGATACATCTGGCCAAGCAACATCGCGGCGCGCTGGCCGCCATGGTAGGCGGTTTTTTCAAGGTAAGTTTTGGCCTGTGCGAAGTCCGGCAGCACCAGATCGCCGTGCAGATAGATTTCGCCAAGTCGAAGTTCTGCGGGGCGATATTTTGTGCCGCAGCCTTTTTGTACAACTCAGTTGCCTTGGCCGGATCACGCGGCACTCCGAGACCGAGTTGGCGTATTGAGCACAACGAAGTGAGACCGCATAGCGCAATCGGTGACAGGACCCCAATGTCCTTGATCCATCAGCCTCAGGAAAATCCTGAGGCGCAAAAATAGCCGGAGATTCTCAACTGATCCGGTCCAAGTTTCGGGATGCGACCATTCCGAGCTATTCTCTCACAACGCTTGGTTCAAAAAAGCCAGGTCAGGTCACTTTCGGGCCCGGCTGAAAAAGAGGCCAAATTCAGAGATGAAAGAGATTTGAGACAGATTTCAGTATTTCATTGAGATTTGACACAGAAATAAAGTGGATATTGCGCAGTCTATCACTCCAGATTGGGTGATAATACGCAACCAATTTAGCCGCTCCGCGTTGTAGTTTCGGGCGAGCTTAATCATCGCGGTCCACCAAATTTTCGACAATACCGGTTCACGCGATAACCCCTCGGAGGGGATAATGCGCATTTCGAAAACATCGCCTGATTACGGACAAAAAAGCCTTCACCAAGCGGGCGCGTGATGGCGCCGTCCCAAACCGCACAACTAAAGGACAAATCCGCAGCGCCGGACGATGTCGCGCGGCATGAAACCATCGATAGCCAGTGCATCAATACCATTCGCACATTGTCGATGGACGCTGTGCAGAAAGCCGGATCCGGGCATCCCGGTACGCCGATGGCTTTGGCTCCGGTGATCTACACGTTGTGGCAGAAATTCCTGCGTTACGATCCCAGCGATGCAGCATGGCTAAATCGCGACCGCTTCGTGCTGTCAAATGGTCATGCCTCGATGTTGCTCTACGCAACGCTTCATCTCGCGGATGTAAGAGCAACCGACGGTGGGCCCGCCGTCAGCCTCGGCGATATCGAACAATTCCGGCAGCTCGACAGTAAATGTCCCGGCCATCCCGAACATGGCGTGACGACGGGCGTCGAAACGACGACCGGCCCGCTTGGCCAGGGCTGCGGCAACAGCGTCGGCATGGCGTTGGCTGGACGCTGGCTGGCAAAACATTTCAACCGGCCGGGATTTAAGGTTTTTGACTACGACGTGTACGCAATTTGCAGCGACGGCGACATGATGGAGGGCGTGTCGAACGAAGCGGCCTCGTTCGCCGGGCACCAGATGCTCGGGAACCTGTGCTGGATCTACGACAGCAACCGCATCACCATCGAAGGCCACACTGACTTGGCTTTCAGCGACGACGTCGCCGCGCGCTTTCTGGCTTATGGCTGGAACGTCCTGAAGGTCGGCGATGCCAACGATCGCGAGCGGTTTGCGCAGGCGATAGAGACGTTTCGCGGCAATGACGAGGTTCCAACCCTCGTCATCGTCGACAGTCATATCGGCTATGGCGCGCCGCATAAACAAGACACTAGCGCGGCCCACGGCGAACCACTCGGAGAGGAAGAGATCCGCCTGGCCAAGCGAAATTACGGCTGGCCGGAAGACTCCAAATTTCTAATTCCCGAAGGCGTACGCGAGCACTTCCGTGACGGCATTGGCCGGCGCGGCAAAGGGTTGCGCGACGATTGGCATGCGCTATTCGAATCTTATCGGAAGAAATACCCCGACCTGGCGGATCGAGTTGACCGCATGGGCAAGTGCGAGCTTCCCGCAGGCTGGGATTCCGATTTGCCAAAATTCGACGCGGATTCGAAGGGCCTTGCCACCCGGGACTCATCTGGAAAAGCATTGAATGCCATCGCAGCTCACTACCCATGGTTGATGGGCGGCTCGGCCGATCTTTCGCCCTCCACCAAGACGGATCTCAAATTCGAAGGCGCCGGCGATTTGGAAGCCGCCTCCCCAGGCGGCCGCAACATGCATTTCGGAATCCGCGAACACGCCATGGGTGCGATTCTCAACGGGATGGCGCTCTCCAACGTGCGTCCCTACGGATCGAGCTTCCTCATTTTTTCGGACTACATGAAGCCGCCCATCCGACTGGCAGCGCTGATGGGGTTGCCGGTCATCTATGTCTTTACGCATGATTCAATCGGTGTCGGCGAGGACGGGCCGACCCATCAGCCGGTGGAACAGCTTGTCGCACTCCGAAGCATCCCCGGCCTCATCACGCTGCGTCCTGCCGATGCCAACGAGGTCGTCGAGGCGTGGCGCGTTGTGATCGGGCTGAAAAATCAGCCGGCCTGTCTGGTGCTTACCCGGCAGGCTCTACCAACCCTCGACCGCAAGCGCTACGCTGCGGCCGCGGGGTTGGCCTGCGGCGCTTATGTGCTCGCCGATGCTCCTGACAACAACCCGGCGGTGATCCTTATCGGGACCGGCAGTGAAGTGTCCCTCTGCATCGACGCCTATGAAAAGCTGAAGACCGAAGGAATCGCGGCTCGTGTTGTCAGCATGCCCTCCTGGGAGTTATTCGAGCGGCAGGACCAGGCCTACCGCGACGAAATTCTCCCATCACACGTCACGGCGCGAGTGTCGGTCGAGATGGGCTCGGTCATCGGCTGGGACCGCTATGCGGGCGCGGCAGGCGCGAAAATCGGCATGCGGACATTTGGCGCCTCGGCACCGCTCAAGGATCTTCTGACCAAATTCGACTTCACATTAGCCCATGTGCTGGGGGCCGCCAAAGAACAAATCGCCAAGTCAAAAGGCAAAATGCTATGAATCTCCAGGTCCAGACGAAAACGTCCATGAACCCGCTCAAGCACCTGAATGACTTTGGGCAAGTCGTCTGGCTCGATTTTCTCTCCCGGCGTTTTATCGCCGAAGGCGGCCTCAAGAAGCTCGTTGAAGAGGATGGCCTGACCGGCGTCACGTCCAATCCGTCGATCTTCGAAAAGGCTATTGCCGGCAGTCAAGATTACGATTCGTCTTTGAAAGAGCTTGAGAGCAAAGACGACTACGACGTCATGACGCTCTACGAGAAGCTGGCGATCCAGGACATCCAGGCCGCGGCGGATATATTGCGTCCCGTCTACGACAAGACGGGCGGCCGGGATGGGTATGTCAGTCTGGAGGTATCGCCCTATCTCGCGATGGACACCGATGCGACGGCCAAGGAGGCACGGCGTCTGCGGCACGCGGTCAGCCGGGACAACTTGATGATCAAGGTGCCGGCGACAAGGGCCGGACTGCCGGCAATTAAGCAGCTCACCGGCGAAGGCCTCAGCGTCAATATCACGCTGATGTTCTCACAAAAAGTTTATGAAGAGGTCGTCGAAGCCTACCTATCTGGCCTAGAACACCTCGCCGCCCAGGGTGGCGATCTCAGCAAGATTGCAAGCGTTGCCAGTTTCTTCGTCAGCCGCATAGATGTGTCAGTCGACAAGCTCATCGGGGAAAAGCTGATTGAGACGAATGACGCGCGCCGGCGCAAAGAACTCAAAGAGCTCGCCGGCAAAGTCGCCATCGCCAACGCCAAATTGGCCTATCAACGTTACAAGCATCGTTTTTCCGGGCCGCGCTGGGAGCGGCTGAAGGCAAAAGGCGCCCGCGTTCAGCGCATGCTGTGGGCCAGCACCGGCACAAAGAACAAAGCCTATAGCGACGTGCTCTATATCGAGGAGTTGATCGCGCCAGACACCATCAACACGATTCCGCCCGTCACCATGGATGCCTTTCGTGATCATGGAAAAGCGCGCGCCAGCCTCGAGGAAAACATCGAACAGGCCGAACAGACGATGGCAACTCTTGAAAAGGTCGGCATCTCGATCGACGAGGTCACCGACGAACTGACCAAGGACGGCGTGAAATCCTTCGCCGATGCCTTCGACGAGCTTTTGGGCGCCGTCGCGCTCAAGCGCGCGGAGTTTCTTGACGACAAACTTGACAGCCAAACCTACAAGCTGGAGCCGGACCTTCAAAAGGCTGTTACCGCCTCCCTCGAAACATGGCGGAGCACCCGCAACGTGCACCGGCTTTGGGCGGGCGACGCCGGTCTGTGGACCGGTACGGACGAAGAAAAATGGCTAGGTTGGCTTAAGATCGTCGAGCAGCAACAGCTGCGCGCGGATGCGTTCCGCAGTCTGAAAGATGACATCGCAAAGCAGAATTTCTCCCACGCCGTGCTTCTTGGCATGGGCGGATCAAGCCTCGGCGCCGAAGTATTTGCCAAGACCTTCGGGCAGCAAAACGGTTACCCCAAACTGCTGGTACTGGATTCGACAGACCCGGCCCAGATTCGGACTATCGAAAGCAAAATTGATCCGTCCCGCACTCTCTTCATCGTATCGAGCAAGTCCGGCAGCACGCTTGAGCCGAATATTTTGAAACAGTATTTCTTCGCGAGCGTGACGAAAGCCATAGGCGCCGACAAGGCCGGATCGCGCTTTATCGCCATCACCGACCCCGGATCGAAACTTCAGGCAGTCGCTCAGCGCGACCGCTTCCGCGACGTTGCGTTCGGGATTCCGAGCATCGGCGGGCGTTATTCGGTGTTGTCGGATTTCGGCATGGTTCCTGCCGTGGCGATGGGGCTCGACATCGAGCGGCTGCTGACCGCGGCACAAATTATGATCCGCTCCTGTGGCGCGAACGTGCCGCCGGCCGATAATCCCGGCGCTGTGCTCGGCACGGTTCTGGGCGTGCTGGGAAAATCCGGTCGCGACAAGATCACGATCGTCGCCTCGCCCGGCATTGCCGATTTCGGGGCATGGCTCGAACAATTGCTGGCGGAATCGACCGGCAAACAGGGTAAGGGACTTATCCCGGTCGACGCCGAGCCACTCGGCGCGCCGGCGGCGTACGGGCAAGACCGGCTCTTCGTCTATATGCGGCTCACCGGAAATACGGACGTGAAGCAAGAGGACGCTGTCGCCGCGATCGAAAAGGCCGGCCATCCAGTCGTTCGCATCCCCGTCACCGACCGCTATCACATTGGCCAGGAATTCTTCCGTTGGGAATTCGCCACCGCCGTCGCTGGATCGATCCTCGGTATCAATCCTTTCAATCAGCCCGACGTCGAGGCCAGTAAGGACAAGACTCGCGAACTAACCGCTACTTACGAAAAAACCGGCAAGCTGGCGCCGGAAACTGCGCTGCTACAGGATGGCGAACTCTCGCTTTTTGCCGATCCAAAAAATAGTAAGGCTTTTGGAACAGCCAAAACTTTGGCTGACGTTCTTGCCGCGCATTTCGCTCGCATCAAGCCAGACGACTATTGCGCCCTGCTCGCCTATGTCGAACGCAACGATCGCCATACCGTCGCGCTGCAGGACATCCGCGTCCTGATCAGAGACCGCAAACGGGTGGCCACTTGTCTAGGTTTCGGGCCGCGATTCCTTCACTCGACCGGACAGGCCTACAAGGGCGGACCCAACAAAGGTGTATTCTTACAAATCACATGCGACGACTCGGCCGATCTCGACGTACCGGGACAGAAATACAGTTTCGGCGTCGTCAAGGCTGCGGAGGCACGCGGGGACTTTCAGGTTCTGGTCGAACGCGGTCGGCGCGTCCTGCGCATACATCTTGGCGCACATGTCGCCGCCGGCTTGACAACGCTCAGGGATGCCGTTCGGAAAGCGCTTGCTTAGAGCAATGCACGGGGACTCCACATGCAACTAGGTATGATCGGGTTGGGTCGGATGGGCGGCAACATCGTCCGCCGTTTGACACGCGACGGCCACCAATGCGTCATTTTCGACCAGAGTGCTGCGGCGGTCAAAGCGCTGACCGGCGAGGGCGTTGCCGGTAGCGGCGATCTCAAGCAACTCGTCAGCCAACTCATCAAACCGCGCGCGGTTTGGGTTATGCTGCCGGCCGGGGAGATCACCGAAACGGTAGTTAAACAACTGGGCGCACTGCTTGAGCCGGGCGACGTCATCATCGATGGCGGCAACGCCTTCTACAAAGACGACGTCAGGCGCGCGCAGGACATGAAGGCCAAAGGTATTCATTACGTCGATTGCGGCACCAGCGGTGGCGTCTGGGGCCTGGAGCGCGGCTATTGCCTGATGATCGGCGGCGACAAAGAAACCGTCGATCGCCTCGATCCAATCTTTGCGACCTTGGCGCCTGGCGCTGGCAATATCCCGATAACGCCGGACCGAAAAAACCGCGATCCGCGCGTGGAGCGCGGCTATATGCATTGCGGTCCTTGCGGATCGGGCCGCTTCGTCAAGATGATTCACAACGGCATCGAGTACGGCTTGATGCAGGCCTATGCCGAAGGCTTCAATATTCTGCGCGGCGCGGCCTCAAAAGAACTCTCCGAGGATCAACGTTTCGAGCTCGACCTGCCCGACATCGCGGAAGTCTGGCGCCGCGGCAGCGTGATCGGCTCGTGGCTGCTCGATCTTACCGCCATGGCGTTATCTGAGGATCCAAAGCTGGCGCGCTATTCGGGCTTTGTCGAAGATTCCGGTGAAGGTCGCTGGACGGTCAACGCCGCGATCGAAGAGGCCGTTCCGGCAGACGTTCTCTCGGCGGCGCTCTACGCACGCTTTCGCTCGCGTGAGAAAGAAAGCTTTTCCGACAAGCTATTGTCGGCCATGAGAAACAAATTCGGCGGCCACGTCGAACCCAAGACGGCCGGTTGAGATGGATTCAAAGACATCACCGGCAGACCCTTGCATCCTCGTCATTTTCGGCGCCACTGGAGACCTCACCAAGCGCCTGTTGATGCCGGCTCTTTATAATCTCCGTCGTGCCGGACTGCTGTCAGAAGAATTTGCCATCGTCGGCGTCGCCCGAGGTCCAAGCGACAACGAGAGTTTCCGTCGCGACGTCTGCCCCAAATCAGCGACCGACGCCGACTGGAAATGGCTCGGCGAGCGGATGTTCTATTTCCAAGGCGAGTTCGACGATACGGCAACTTATGCCAAGTTGAAGAAATTCTTATCCGACGCCGACGCCAAGCATCACACAAGCGGAAACCACCTATTTTATCTTGCAACGCCTCCGAACATATTCGCGATGATCGCGAAACAACTCGGAGGCGCGGGCCTCGTCCGCGAGGAGAAAAACAAGTGGCGGCGCGTGATCGTCGAGAAGCCGTTCGGCACAGATCTGTCCTCCGCGCAAGCGCTCAACCGACAGCTTCTCGACGTGCTGGCTGAGAATCAGATTTATCGCATCGATCACTATCTGGGAAAGGAAACGGTTCAGAACATTATGGTGTTCCGTTTCGCCAACGGCATTTTCGAGCCGTTGTGGAATCGCGATCACATCGACCATATACAAATCACCGTTGCGGAAACGGTCGATGTCGAGCGGCGCGGAAAATTTTACGATGCCACCGGCGCCCTGCGCGACATGGTGCCGAACCATTTGTTTCAACTTCTGACGCTCACCGCGATGGAGCCGCCATCGTGTTTTGGCGCCGAAGCCGTGCGGTCCGAAAAGTCTAAGGTCTTGGACGCTATTCATTCCGTAGACTCCGAAAAAGCACGCCGAAATGCCGTCCGGGCCCAATACGGCGCGGGCACTGTGGAAGACAAAAAGGTCGATGCATATCGCCACGCATCCAATGTCGCGCCGGATTCGACGACCGAAACTTTCGTCGCGCTCAAGCTCGAAATCGACAACTGGCGCTGGGCGGGAGTGCCGTTCTACCTGCGAACCGGCAAGGCGTTGGCCGTCCGCCGCAGCGAGATCGCCATTCAGTTCAAGCAGGCGCCGTTTGCACTCTTTCAAGATACACCGGTCGACCGGCTCACACCCAACGACCTGATCCTTCAAATCCAGCCCGAGGAAGGCATGGTCCTGCATTTCAGCGCTAAGGTTCCGGGACCGAACGTGCGCATGGGCGGCGTCGAGATGAAATTCAACTACAACGACTATTTCAAAGAAACACCGAATACCGGCTACGAAACATTGATCTACGACTGCATGAAAGGCGATCCGACGCTGTTCCAGCGCGCCGACAACATCGAAGGCGGCTGGCGCGTCGTGCAACCGATACTCGACGTGTGGGCGAAGGACAGCGTCGCCGCCCTGCCGACCTATGCCGCCGGCAGTTCAGGACCGAGCGAGGCCGACGAACTGCTGGCGCGGGACGGCCGGCGCTGGCGCCCGATCCGTGGCAATGGCCATTAACAGCCATCATGAACGCCGCAGAATCACGACTGTTTAAATGTTCTGCCGTGATTTCAGATGTCGATGGCACTCTGGTGACGAGCCGTGACAAACGGCTGACCGAACGTGCTGCTGCCACGGTGACGGCGCTGCGGAAGCGTGGAATCCTTTTCACGATCATCAGCAGCCGGCCGCCCGGCGGCTTGCGCAAGCTGCTCGAACCACTCGCAATTAACACGCCGATGGGTTGCTTTAATGGCGGGACGCTGGTGGGTCCCGACCTGAAAATCATTACCGAACATCTCTTGTCGGCTGAAGTGGCCCGACGCGCAGTCGACATGCTCGACAAGTTCGGTGTTCAGGCTTGGGTTTTCAGCGGGCGTGATTGGCTGGTACATAAACTCGACGCGCCTTACGTTGCACATGAGGAGCTCACGCTCGGATTTCCGCCAAAAAAAGTCGAGGATTTTGGGCACGCGCTTGATACCGCCGTCAAGATCGTGGGCGTCAGCCAGGACTTTGCGCTTCTGGCGCGGTGCGAGGCAGAAGGGCGCACCCTCCTCGCCGGCCAGGCTTCGGTTGCCCGCTCGCAGCAATATTATCTCGACATGACCGATCCAATTGCGAACAAAGGCGCCGCACTCACGGAGATCGCTGCACTCCTCGCGGTTCCTCTTGAGGAGGTGGCGGTGATAGGTGACGGCGGCAACGATGTCCCAATGTTCAAGCTCGGCGGCCTCAGCATCGCGATGGGAAACGCCATCCCGGATGTGCAGGCACAGGCCGATCTGGTCACCGAAACCAACGACAATGAAGGCTTCGCCAAAGCGATCGAACGATTTATCTTAGGCGGCGCCGGTGCGGACATTGCGGGTGCAACATGAAGCCGATTGTTGTGGCCCCATCGATTCTTGCCGCTGATTTGCGGCGGCTCGGTGAGGAAGTTGCCGCGGTCGACCAGGCCGGCGCCGATTGGATTCATATCGACGTTATGGACGGTAGGTTCGTGCCGAATATCTCATTCGGGCCCGCAATCGTGAATGCAGTTCGTCGGTCGACGGCGAAGCCGCTTAACGTTCATCTGATGATCGTGGAGCCTGAACGCTATCTGAAGGACTTTGCTGACGCCGGCGCCGATCATCTCCTTATTCATACCGAGCCATCGTCAACTGCCAATTTGCTTGGTGCACTACTGCAAATTCGGAATCTTGGAAGAAAGGCGGGCGTCGTACTTGACCCGAGCATTTCCGCTGCTTTCATTGAGCCGGTACTGCACCTGTGCGACATCATTCTGGTGATGGGAGTCAATCCTGGTTTCGGCGGACAAGCGTTTCAGCCAGAGATATTACCAAAAATCAAGGAACTGCGCGGACTATGCGAGTCGAAACAGATTTACCCGTGGATCGAGGTTGACGGCGGCCAAAATAGCGAAAATGCTGCGCACGTTGTTGCGGCTGGCGCGAACGCAATCGTCGCCGGGTCTGCAATATTCCATTCGGACAACTACGCAGCGGCAATTTCGCAAATCAGAAACGCTTCCGTTTGGCAGAAAGTGGGAGCCTCGTGACACTGGTTGATACAGCTCAAAACCGAATATTCGAAACTAGCGAACTGTTGTCGCGCTATGTGGCGGAATGGCTATGTACTCTTGCGATCGCGAGCGGCGGTGTTTTCTCTGTTTGCTTGTCGGGCGGATCGACGCCACGGCGTTTGTATGGACAGCTCGCCGATCCAATCTTTGCGTCGCGCCTCCCTTGGAATCGTGTGCATTGGTTCTGGGGTGACGAGCGTTTTGTGCCGCATGATCATCCGGACAGCAATTATCGGATGGCGCTCGAAACGTTCCTATCGCACGTCCCCGTTCCGCCTGCGAATATCCACGCTATTCCGACCGAGGGTATGACGCCTGAGCAGTCCGCCGCAGCGTACGAAACAACGCTGAAGCAGTTCTACGGCTCCGGCACGATGACAGCAGAACGGCCGCTGTTCGACGTGACGTTGTTGGGGATCGGAGACGACGGTCATACCGCGTCATTATTCCCCGGCCAGCTGGCTTTGCAAGAAACTCACAAATGGGCGATGGCGGTGATCGGCGTGAAGGCCGAACCGCGTATCACGTTGACCTATCCTGCTCTCGACAGCAGTCGGGATGTCGCATTTTTGGCAACCGGAGGTGGGAAACGCGACATGGTTGCCCGCGCACGAAGTGGAGACCGCACGCTGCCTGCCGCCAAAGTTCGTCCCATTGGGCGTCTGCACTGGTTTACCGATCGCGCTGCCGCGCCAACAGGAGCGATGTGATGCCGCAGAAAAGCCCGCCTTCTCCCGCCGCCGCAATCTTGATCGTCATGGGCGTATCGGGATGTGGCAAGACGACCATCGGAAACTTGCTCGCACAGCGGCTCGGATGGCAATTCCAGGATGCGGATTGGTTTCATCCGCCCTCCAACGTCGACAAAATGCATAAGGGCATTCCGCTGACCGATGATGACCGCTGGCCGTGGCTGAACGCGATCGCCGCCTGGATCGACAAGGCGCGTACGTCCGGCGACCACGGCGTTATTGCGTGTTCCGCGCTCAAGCGCCGCTATCGCGATATTTTAATCGGCGACCGTCCGGACGTCAGGCTGATTTACCTCAAAGGCGACGAGTCACTGATCGCGCGCCGCGTCTCGACGCGTCATGAACATTTCATGCCACCAGCTTTGCTGCACAGCCAATTCGAGGCACTTGAGGAGCCGGGGCCGAAAGAAAATCCGGTGATCGTCTCGATTGAACCAAAACCAAACGAGATCGTACAACAAATTTTATCTCACTTGAATATTAGTCGCACGCAAACGTCTCCTTCGGATCATTCGCGGACCTGACGCAGTCAAGCGAAGGTACCCCGCGACTACCCACCGACGAATGCATCGGTCGGCCCCTTGGGCCTCGATCGCTTCCTCAGCCACTGCACGCGCTTGTTGGCCTTGGCCGTCCAGGTTGAACAAGGGTCCACCGGCGAGATCACTTTCGGTAGCTTGCGGTTGGCGTCGGGATCTTCGTCATCGAGCCCTGCAAGGAACTCGGCCGCTGCCCGCCTCTGACGCTCCGGTGCCGACCAGTCGATCTCATCGGGCGCCTTGCCGTGATACCGGCTGGCGTGCGCCTCAATGACGCTCGCATCAACGGCGAACCCTTCGCCCTTGACCAGGCCGGCGTCCATGCAGGCTCGCACCACCGCCTCGAACACGTGGCGCAAGATGTCGCTATCGCGGAAGCGCCC
>Ga0075522_10001489_pt1 | contig 17729 bp, 16 predicted proteins | sample NGEPerA_FD_74796 | JGI IMG/M metagenome (GOLD analysis project Ga0075522, IMG submission 74796) | Arctic peat soil microbial communities from the Barrow Environmental Observatory site, Barrow, Alaska, USA - NGEE PermafrostL2-A | ecosystem: Environmental > Terrestrial > Soil > Wetlands > Peat ... | reverse complement strand
GCTCACCCTCTGGCGCGGATGGAATGACCTTCACCTGATGGTCATGGGCGCGCGGGCGGCTGGACTGGAAAAAATGTGACGAAAGATGAGGCGAGACGCCCGTGATACGATAACGGCTTTCTTCCCGCGGGAAAAATCACTGCGCGGGTTGGAGGAAGAAGTACGCGGCCCACCAGCTCACGGGCTATATTCCTACCTGAAGCTCTCATCATCCTCCGCCTGCTTTCGATGCCGCGCTCGCGTTCCCAGGAGAAACAAAACAAACGCGAGCATGGCGGCAAAAAAATAAAGGATGATCCGCGTTTCCGACAGAGAATGAGATTCCGAGCCGCGCCATGCGGTATAGGCCAGCACCCCGGCGATGATCAGAAACGAAAAGCTCAGCCGGCCCAGCCAGCGTCGGCGGCTCCAGAAGTTAAAGCCGGGTTCGTGGTTTTCCATTGACGCTCCGGGGCAACGGTCGTAGCCTTTATGGTATGACACGTCACTTACACTTAGCCAGATGGGTTGGATCGGCCTGCTGTCTGCTGTTGGTTTGGAGCGCCGGCGTGCGCGCCGAGCCGGCCCAGGCGGAATCAGAGGCGTCGCAATCCGGTGCATCGCAATCCAGCGTACCGACATCAACCCGGCCGGGATCGAGCCTGCAGGGCCGGATCGTGCTTGGGTCGATCCTGCGGGCGTGGGAAAATATCGTGGAGCCGGCCAGCGACACGGGCCCGCGCACCTTCGTGGCGCAGTTCAAGGTGAGCCGGGCGGATGGGCTTCCCAAGGCAGCCGCGGGAGCGACTGGGGAGATCGCGTTCCAAGCGCCCGATCATCTGCGCCTGTCGGCGGTGGTGGATGGTAATGAATACTCCATTGGCCGCGACGGCAACGAACTGTGGATGGATGAGCCGGGCAAGCATTTTGCCGTCCTTGGCCAGAACGGCATCGCCCCCTTCCGGGCCGAGCCGGCAAATCTGGACGCCACCGTCCTGGCTCCCTTCACGCTCCCGGTCAGCCGTACCCGGATCGCGCTGGCCAGCCTGATGCTGAACACGGAATTGCTCCCGTCGCAAAAAATCGCCGGCGACAAGTGCCAGGTGCTTCGCCTCGATCCCAAGGCCGTCGTGGCCGACCTGCTGCATTTTAAGGCGGGAACCGCCGACCTGTGGGTGCACGCCTCGGATCATCTGCCGGCCCGGATCACCTACGGCGACGGCAACAAAATCAACGTGCAAGTCGATTTCACGCAGGCCAAATACGTGCAGCCGTGGAACGCCGACCAATGGAAATTACACGCCAAGCCCGATGAGAAAGTGCAGACCGTTGCCCTTTCGCATCTCGTGAAGTTTCTGGAGCTGGCTCCCAGGATGATGACGGAAAAATGCCCGACCCTGCCGCCGGCAACCGGCGAAAGGCATGTGGTGGCCGTCGAGGGACAAGGCCGGCTCGAAATGATCGATGGCACGCGCGTGCTGTTCCTCAAGGGATCGCCCGAGCAGATGGGCCGCCAACACGGGACATTATTGAAGAAGGAGATTCATGCCGTTGCCAGCCGCATTTTATATGGCGTGGGCGTGGGGAGCAGTTTTGAGCGCGGGTCATGGTTCATCGGCGACATCGAAGCCGCCGAGGCCCGGCTTGAGCCGTTCATGGATAAACGCTATCTGCGAGAGGAAAACGCGATCGCCAAAGCCGCCGGCATGGACGTGCAGGAGGCGCGTCTCGCCAACTTCTTCCCCGAACTGTTCCACTGCACCGGCTTTGCCCTGATGGGCAAGGCCACAAAGGACGGCCACATCTACCATGGCCGGGTGCTGGACTACTTGAAGGGCGTGGGACTGGAGCAGAACGCCGTCGTCATCATTCATCAGCCCGATTACGGAAACGCCTGGGCAAATATCAGCTACGCCGGTTTCGTCGGCTCGGTGACGGCGATGAACGATAAAGGCATTTCCATCGGCGAGATGGGCGGGCGCGGGTCGGGCGACTGGGACGGCAAACCCATGGCCCACCTCATGCGCGAAGTCATGGAAAAGGCCAGCACGCTCGATGAGGCCGTCAAGATCATGCGCGACAGCCCGCGCACCTGCCAGTATTATTACGTGATCGCGGACGGCAAAGCGCACGATGCCATCGGCATTGCGGCCAACCCGCGCGAGTTCATCACGATCAAGCCAGGCGAATTCAATCCCCTGCTGCCGCATCCGCAACCCGACACCGTGCTGCTATCCGCCGGCAATCGTTACGAGGAACTGGCCAGCCGGGTGAAGGCCGGCACCGGAACCTTCGACGCCGATTCGGCGCGCCATCTGATGGACCCGCCGGTGTGCATGGAGAGCAACATTCAGTCGGTTCTCTTCGAGCCCGATACGCTGGATTTCTGGGTGGCGAATGCCGATTCGCAACATGTGGCCAGCCTGACGCGATATACGCATTACAACCTGAGGGATTTGCTCCGCGAGTCGAATCATGGCAAGACCGCATTGGCGCGGTGAGCCGGCTCGTTAGCCGTGCGCAATCGTGGGCTGTTGACGCACACCGCCAACAGCCGCGGAAGACGTTGTAATTCCGTGACTCGGTGTCATTCGTGGCTTTAGATTCTTTAACGTGACACCTCCTGTGACGCCATGAACACATCCCGCCGATCCTCAACCTCCTGAAGCGCATCGAGAATCTTATCGCGGCCATCGGCGGTGAGGGCGACGGTGACGGAGAACGTCCCGTCATGCCCGATGGCGGGGAATGCCACGCCAGCCGGATCGAGCAGCATCCGCGCCAGTGCCTGGGCCTCGCGGGGATGCGACCCGGGATCATCCAGATAGTCGGCCAGCGAATCGGGAAGTTTGTCCAACGAGCCGGCAATCAGGAAAACGGTGACGTACGTCTGCATGACCGCCCGCCCGTGAATCCCCTTGTCCATCGGGCGCAGGCGCCAGAGCGGATTGTCCTCCAGCAGTTGCAAGCCATCCTGTGAAGCAAACAGCAGGTATGATCCGTCGGCGGAGCAGAGGATGATCGCATCGCCCATCGAAAGATAGCAGATTTGGTCTTCATCCAGTTCTCGCGACGTGGCGACGGACGGGTGGGCGTGAAAATCGAAACGGATGCGAACGTCCCGGCCCTCCATTCCAAAGGGAAAACCAATTGGCCTGGCCGCCGGCCTTGCGGCAACCGCTGGCCGCGCGTGGGCACATCCGGCGGCGGATATTGCCGCCAGCAGAATTGCCAACGCGATGATGTGCCCGCGATTCGGCATGTTCGCTGCGTTTACTCCACTACGATTTCCAGGGCCGCGACTTCTCGTTGACCCACGCACCCGCGAACATCGTAAAGAAACTACGGGTCTACAGGCGCCCCGATGAAACAAGCCGCACGAATACCCGTTATAATACTGCCGCGCGTCTGCGCCCAAAAGGAGACTATCCCAATGCCATCCCCATTCCCCGGCATGGATCCCTACCTCGAGCGCGAGGAAGTGTGGCACGACTTTCACGAGCGGTTCATCCCGTACGCGGCCGCGATGCTGACCCCGCAGGTTCGTCCCCAATACATCGTGAAGCTGGACGAGCACGTCTATATTCACGAGCTGCCCGCGGACGATCGTCGGCTGATTGGCCGGTCCGATGTCTCCCTGAGCCGCGATCCGCGACGCGTCCCCACGGCGGGCGCGGCCATCGTTACCGCCGCGCCCGCCCATGCCCGAGTTCCAACTCTGGCGATCGACGAAGAGCGATTGTCTTATATTGAAATCCGCGACCGCGATGATCTACAGGTTGTCACCGTGATCGAATTGCTGAGCCCATCCAACAAGCACTCAGGCCGAAGGGAATACCTGATGAAGCGTCGCGCATATCTGGAGAGCGGCATCCGGCTGGTTGGAAATCGATCTGCTTCGCGGCGGCCCCCGCATGCCAATCGAGGAAATGCCCGCTTGCGACTATTATGCCATGGTGGCCCGGCCCGAGGAGTTGCCGGAAGTCGGCATCTGGCCCATGCACCTGCGCGCTGCCTTGCCTGAAATCGCCATACCGCTGCGCGAACCGGGCCACAACGTGAAATTGAACTTGCGGGAATTGTTCGGACAGATTTACGACGCGGCGGGATATTTGGACTACATCTATCGCGCGTTGCCCGATCCTCCGCTGAGCGACCCGGACATGGACTGGGCGCGGCAACTTTTGCCGGCATAAGAAAGACAGGCGAGAAAAATGCCATCTCCATTTCCCGGAATGAACCCATACCTGGAAGCTCCGGGCGTGTGGCATAAGTTTCATAATCATTTCTGCACGCGCTGCCTGGAAGCGCTCGATCCGCAGGTGGCGCCAAAGTACATCGTTGACGTCGACGAGAATGTGTATCTTCATGAGTTGCCGGCAGACCAACGGCGGCTTGCGGGACGACCCGATGTCTTTGTGTCGCGGCGCGGCATTGCCGCTCCCGCGGCCCCATCTGCCGCGTCTTTGACCGCTCCGATGTATGCGCAAATCCCCAGCCTCGCGGTTGATGAAGAGCGACTGCCCTATCTTAGGATCCTGGATCGCCAAAGCCGGGAAGTCATCAGCGTGATCGAGTTGTTGAGCCCATCAAATAAAAGCACGGACAGGCGGCAATACGTTGCCAAGCGCCAGCAATACATGGATGCGGGCGTGGCTCTGGTGGAAATCGATCTGCTCCGCGCCGGCGCGCGGATGCCGGTGGATGAACCGCCGGTATGTGATTATTGCGTGATGGTGTTCCGCCCGCAGGAATCGCCGCGCATTGGAATCTGGCCAATCAACCTGCGCAGCCCGCTTCCAGAGATCCCCGTTCCGCTGCGCGCCGGCGAGCCGGACGCGAAGCTCGCGTTGCAACCGCTGCTTCACCTTGTCTACGGCACCGGCGGGTATGAGCGATACATCTACGAGAATGAGCTTGAGCCGCCGCTTGCGCCGCAAGACCTGCTATGGGCCAGCGAAATTCTGGCGGCAAATACGCCACGATAATCGCAGGTCATTTCTTCGCCACCGCGTACAAATGCCCCATCGTCGCGACGTAGAGCGTCCCATTGGCGGCGGTCGCGGTGCCGGCAATGCCCTCGCCCAGGTCGATGGTGCTCAGGACCTTTTTCTCCCGGCTCGCGGCCAGCACCACGAATTCCCCGCGCCGCGTGCCCACGTACACTTTTCCGTCGGCGACCAGTGTTGAAGCCCAGATTTCGCCGCCGCTGATTTTTTGCGTCCAGATCGGCTTGCCGGTCTGGGCGTCCACGCAATGGACCATGCCGCCGCAGTCGGTTGCGAAGACCATCCCATCGTAAACAGCCGGCGTGGCGCATGTGTCTTTCGACAGCGGATACAACCAGAGCAGGGCGCTTTGAGTGACGTCGCCGGTTTTGCCGGGGTCGATGCACTTGATCCATCCCTGCCGCTTGCCCCACCACAGATCCCCGCCGCAGGTGACGTAGATGCGTCCGTGATCGAACACCGGCATACCCATGATGACGCTGGGGCTTTGCTTGCGGTTGCCGACGTATTTGTGGATGTCCTGCTTGGGGGCGGTCGGGTCACAATCGAATTTCCAGACATTATGCAGCTTGGCGACTTCGCCCGCCGGCGGAAGCGCCTTGAGCGCATCGAAGGCATAGCAGATGCCATCATCTCCGCCAAAGAAGATCAGCCGCCGGCCATTGACTTCACCCAGCGCCGGCGAAGACCAGGTGCAGTGAAAGATGTTGGGGCCGATGCGCTGATCGTCGCGCGCGACGATGCGGCCAGTCTTCTTGTCCAACACCACCAGACTCGGCGCATCGGGGCTGCGGATGACGCGATGCGTATTGTCAACGCCGTTGCAAGAGTTGACGTAGAGCAGATCGCCGTCGATCAGGATGGAGCCGTGCACCTGGTCGTGTGTATGAATGCCGGCTTGCGAAACCAGGTCGGTAAGCCAGATGATGTCGGCGTCTTTTGGGCCCGGCTCGATGGGCGGCATGCCGCGCGGGGCGAGGTGTTTAGCTTCGTCCTTGTAAGGCCCATCGTTGCCGTTGGCCATACCCAGCAAGTCCAGGCAAACGACTTCGCCGCGGTTGGTGAGGGTGTAGACGCGATTGCCCTCGACGGTTGGCGCCGAGGCCATGCCCGCCTGCGGCCAATCGAGGTACGGGTCGTGCTCATCGGCCGACAGCTTCGGCACCACCAGTTGCCAGACCAGATGCCCGTCTTTCTCGTCGAGGCACATCAACACGCCGCGATCACCCTGCTGCCGGGGATCGCGCGGTTTTTCGTTGTTGGTCCCGATGAAAACGCGCCCCGATGCAACGATCGGCGTCGCATAGCTCTGTGTGCCAAGCTCGGCGACCCATTTAATGTTTTTGCCGGTCGCGGGATCGAACGAGTCGGGCAATCCCTTCTCATCGGACACCATGTTCCGCGTGTCCTTCCGGCCCCATTGCGGCTGGTCCGCCGCCGGCGCTGGCGGCGCGGCTAATCCCGCCGCAAGCAAACCCGCGACAGCCCAAAATCTCCGGCAATTGATACGGTTCATGCCGGCATTCTATAGGACCGCGCGCGATTATGCGCCGCCGATGGTATAATCAACCCATGACCGCCGCCCAATCCCACCCAGCGCCGCATCCGCCCCGGCGTCCCGCGATTCCCCCGCTTGAAAACGGAGATCGTCTCAAGCGCGCCGAGTTTGAGCGCCGGTACACGGCGATGCCGCACGTCAAAGGAGCGGAGCTCATCGGAGGGATCGTTTATATGCCATCTCCCGTTCGTTTCGCACGGCATGGCCAGCCGCACGCGCTGCTGGTGACCTGGGTAGGTTATTACGTTGGCCGAACCTCGGGGCTGGGCGGTTTTGCCGACAATGCCACGTTGCGTCCGTAAGTCGGTTAATTGGTCTGTTCTCAAATCACGGGATTCCGTCACGCGCCGGTGGAGATTTTTGGCGGCCTGCCCGAAGGGCCGCGTGCAAACTGCGTATTGGAGCACATTGGCGTACACTAACGAAAGTCGGTGTCCGGGCGTATCGACCTTTGGGCATTCACAAGGGGCTTCATGTTCCAAGTCGGCTGTGCGTGCGGAAAGGCAATCGAGGTTCACGAGACGTCCGTGGGCGAGCCCATCCGCTGCGCGCACTGCGGCCGGGAAATCGTGAGTGTCTCCGCCGAGGCGCTGGCGGAAGGCGCGGGAATTGGAGATTTCGACGGCGCCCTCATCGTCACCAGCGGCCCCACCCGGCTCGGCCAGATCATCGCCCTGGGCGGCTGCGCGGACATCGGTATCGGAAAGCAAACCGGCAACCCGATCCTCCTGCCGGGAATGCAAGTTTCGCGTTCACACTGCAAACTGATTCGGCTCGATTTCGGCCCCTCGCGTTGGACGCTGCAAGACAACGCCAGCACCAATGGCGTCTACGTCAACGCGCAGCGCGTCACGAGCCACGAATTGCGGGATGGCGATGAGATACTGATTGGCGATTACGAATTCAAATATCGACTGGCAGTCGAAGCGCCGGCGGCCAATGCCGGCGTCGAAGCCCAAGTCGATACCCATGTGGATGGCAAGGTGGGTGCCGACGCGGATGCCGATTTGATTCCGCTTGCCGCCCCCGTTGCCGCGAAGGCGCAGCTTCTGCCCAAGCCGGCGCCGGCCGGCCCGGCGCTTCCGAAACGTCCCTGCCCCAGTTGCGGGCGCATGCTTGCCGGGCGCGCCAAGATCTGCGTGGATTGCGGCATCCATATCGACACCGGCAAGCCGTTGCTCATGTCCGAAGGGCTTGACGAAAATGTCGTGCACGGCAATGCGCAAACCGTCATCTGGTGGGTGAGTTGGTTACTGTGGGTGACCCCCCTGCCGATTCCCCTCGCGTCGTCGGCATATGGAAAGTTCAAGCCCTACGCCATCTGGACCATCGCCGCCATCACCATCGTGGCGAGCCTCGCATTTCTGATCGCCTCCTGGAGTGACAAGGACACATCGGCCAAGGCACTGATGCTCTGGCCGCCCAACGTCAATTACTCAATCGCCGCCGACACGCTCATCAAGCGACTGGAGCACACGCCCGGCGAACTGTCCGATCGCATTCGCCAGGAAACCGCGCCGGATTCAACGGATTCGCCCGACGGACAAAAGTCCCGCGATGAACTCCGTGAAGCCGTCGCGATAAGCCTGCGCGAGAACGGGCACTCCTTTCACCCCTGGCAACTTCTCACGCACGCATTCCTTCACGATACCGGCTCGGTTCTGGGGTTCGTCCTTCACCTTGGCGGCAATCTGCTGTTTCTGCTTGTGTTCGGCTCGCGCGTAAATGCGATCATCGGGAACCTCGCCACCGCCATCATCTACCCATTGCTGGCGATCGCAGCGGCGTCGTTATATTTGTTGTCCCTGCCCGCCGGTCATTTCGGGCCCATGCTCGGCGCCTCGGGGGCGATCAATGGCCTGGCTGGCATGTACCTGGTGCTCGTTCCCGCCCACCGCGTCTACTGCGCGATGTGGATGCGCCTCTGGACTTTCTGGTTGTTGTTCCGCAGCTACTTCGCGCTCAAGATATTCGCATTGCGGGGATTCTGGCTGCTGTTGATTTACCTCGCGTGGGACACGCTGATGGTCCTGTTCAACAGCGAAGATGGCACCGCGCACTGGGCGCACATCGGCGGATTCCTCACCGGTGTTGCCATCGGACTGATCCTCCTGATCTCCCGCCAATTCGATTGCCGCAACGGCGACGTTCTCTCGCTTATGCTCGGCAAGCGCGCCTGGCCGCTGATCGGCAAGCCGAGCCGCTGGGCGGCGGAGGCTAACCGATGACTGACCCAGTCAACTTTCCGGAATCGGGCCAACCTCCCAGATGCCTCGATTGCGGATACATCCTGCTCGGATTATCCGCCGGTAACTGTCCCGAATGCGGCAAATTTTTCGATCCCGCGCATCCTGCCACTTGGACCACCAAGCCCCTCTTCGTGCGGTGGAAATTTTGGCTGCCGGGCTTCTTGCTCGCCTGTGGCGGCGGGACTCTGCTGTACGTATTCCTGATTTGGGTCGCCGGATGGGGGCTGGCCGTCACACTTGTCGCGCCTTTCGCCATTGGAACGGTGGTGGGATACGGCACGACGGTGCGGCCCTTTGTGCTGGTGCTGCTGGCGATCGGCGCGACCATTATCATCATCTTCACGTTAGTGGGCATGGGCTTGGCGGGGACATTCTGCGGCCTCGTTCTCGCCTCCATCACGCTGGGGCCGATGCTCGTCGGCGCCGCATCAGGCGCGCTTCTGCGCGTGGCGCTCAAGCAAACCCGTTTCCAGCAGCGCGGGTATCTGCCCATCCTGATTCTCGCGATTTGCGTCGGCTTGCTGGGACTCCTGGAGCGCGCGATTCATACGCCATACGCAATCGAGCGTGTCGTCACTTCCGTGGAAATTCCGGCGCCGATTGGCCGCACATGGAACGCGGTGATGTTGTACGAGCAGGTGCATCATCGTCCGCCCTGGCTGTTGCGATTTGGCCTGCCGCGCCCGCTCTACACGCGCGGCAGCATGGAACATGTCGGCGACGTCAAGGTGTGCGTTTACACCAAGGGGCGGCTGGTCAAGCGCATAACCGGGCGCGTGCCCGAGCGCAGATTGGCCTTTGACGTGATCGGCCAGATCAACATCGAGAATCACGATGTCCGCCTCGTCGATGGCAGCTTCGACTTTGCTCCCGATGGACCGACCCAAACCCGCATCACGCTGACCACGCGGTACGAACCCAAACTGGGCCCGCGCTGGGTCTGGCGTCCCGCCGAGCGACTCGCGGTCCACGCACTGCACAAGCACGTCCTGGAAGGCATGCGGCAAAAGGCGACCGAGCCATGAGCGTGCGCGTGAATCGGCGCGGCGTCGTCGATTGCCGGGCGACGCTGGATATTCCGCTGAGCGCCACCAGCATCTGGGGCCAGTTGCGCGATTTCCGCCGATACGCACGCCACGATTTTTTTCACGCCGAGATGACCCTCGACGGCGGCATCCCCCGCGCCGGCGCGGCCCTCACACTATGCCATCGCTACGCGGGGTTTCGGGTCGATCGCGTCGGCCGCATCCTCATCTGGCGAGAAGGCGTCGGCTACAGCTTCAGCGATCTGTCCACCCGCGGCCCGCGCGCCGGCTTTCCCCATGTCCTGAGCTATCGGTTACAGCCCGCCGGCCAATCCTCCTGCCGACTGCACATCCGCGTCCGCGGCTTATGGACCGCCCGCCATGTTCCGCGCTGGGCGGCATGGCTTTGGCTGACGTGGGTCTTTGGCCATATCGTGCGAAACGTGCGGAATGAATTGATGATCTTCCAGATTTGGCGCCGGCAACGCGGGCTGCCTCGTGCATGCAGTGGCGTGTCGGACACGCAAACAGATTCCGGATCCTCGCCGGCCCAGTGATCGACGATCTTGGTTTGCAAACGCTCAAAATGGTGGGGCAGACATTCTGCCTGCCACGAGTCCGTAAGGGGGGCATTCTTGCCCCCTGAGCGATTCGAATCGTCTGCCGCAAGCCCCCTTACTCTTTCCAAGCCGCGGCTCCCCCGGCATACTCCATCGCCTCATGCCCAGGCCCGTTGCGTCGAGTCCATCGGTTGTGTTGTCGCTGCCGCACAGCGGGCTGGGTGTGCGGGAATTCTATTCGATGCACTTTCTGGGGGCGCTGTTTCCGTTGACGGCGGGCCTGCTGCTGTACGGTTGGCGGGCCGCGGGGGTGGTGCTGATGGTTTGCATGTCCACGATACTGGGCATCGCGATTTGGCGGCGCATCGGCCCGCGCGGACGCCAACTTTCCTATCCGCATGGCGTGTGGCTTGGGCTGCTCCTGGCCCTGATGCTTCCCGCGCACCTCTTCAGCGACGGCGACATCGCCGGCAGCGCGGCGCCCTGGATGGTGCTGCCGGCCGCCGGACTTTTGTTGGCGATTTTTTTGTGGCTGCTGGGCGGACTGGGATCAGGGCGGGTGCATCCGGTGCTTGTCACATATTTGCTGCTGGCGGCGGTGTTCGTGGAATTGATCGTGCCGCACTGGGTATTGCAGCGCAATCACATGCTGGTCGGCGATGTGCTCAAGGGCAGGCCCGCCGACGCCCGGCTGGTGCGCAGCGAGCCCTGGTCGAGCCGGCCCACCATCGCCGGGCAGGACGCCGAATCCAGCGAGCCGGCCAGCGAGGCGCTGTCGCGTTACACCAGCGGCCGCGAGAAGCCGCCGCGCGGCTGGCTGCCGCTACAGAGCCTTCTGCGCGACAACCTTCCGCCGCTGGAAGATCTCATCGTCGCCGGACATCCGGGCCCCATCGGCGCCAGCAGCGCGGTCGCGGTCATCATCGGCGGCCTGTTCCTGCTCTATCGCGGCGTGATCGACGTGCGCATCCCGGTCATCATCATCCTCGTGCAGTTTCTCGCCCTCGTCGTTCTCCCCGTGCCCGCGGGCATCACCCCCCATACCCAATGGCATTGGATCGTGGCGCGCCGATCACAGGTTGGCTGGGCCACCGGCATCACCTTCGCCAACTACGAGTTGATGGCCTCCCCCGCGTTATTCATGGCATTTTTTCTGGCGACCTCTCCCTCCATCCGCCCGATGGCCCGCCGCGCCCGGGTGATTTACGCGGCTCTGGCCGGGGCGCTATGCGCGGCCCTGCAACTGTATCTGGGCGTGTCCTTCGCTCCGTATCTGGCCCTTCTGCTGGCCAGCGTCCTGACGCCGCTGTTGGACAAATGGTTCAGGCCCAGGGCGCTCGTGTGAGCGGCGGCGCTGGTCGGGTTTTCAGATGCCGCCTGAACGCAGCGGGCTTCGGCGCATGGGTGCGTGACACTCGGCGCTCGGGTGTAACTCGTGTTTGTGGCGACTTGGTGGGGCAGACATTCCTGTCTGCCCGTTCGCCGCAGGGACATTCTTGTCCCTTCCTCATTTCTTCGGGTCGGTTCGGCGGGGTGAGTACACCCCGCACTCGCCGACCCGAGGCAGACAAAAATGTCCGCCCCACCAGGGAGGGACCGCCACAATCGGGCGCTACACCCCGGCGCTCAGCGGATGTCTCGGAGGTATTGCGACCGGTCCGCTCCCCGGCTATCGTGTGCGACTCGTTTTCCCGCAGTGTCGGCAGACAAACCATCTGCCGACGTGGGACGTAATATTACATTGACGGCAATTGGCTGACGTTCCGCGAAGGTCGCGGCACGCACGCCAGGCCAGGGAGCATGACCGTGAGATCGAAAATCCATCCGCGTTACCAGATTTGTGCCGTTCACTGTGCCTGCGGCAACACCTTCACCACCCGCAGCACCCGCGCGAAGATCAACGTCGATATTTGCAGCGCCTGCCATCCATTTTTCACCGGAAAGCAGAAGTTTGTCGATACCGCCGGCCGGGTGGAGCGGTTCAGCAAGAAATTCGGGGGAACGTATAGTTTCCAGAAGAGCGCCGGCGGCGTCGCGGCGCCGGCGCCCGTTGCCGCGGGGGCGGCAAAATAATTCCAGCAAGGGTCCGGCGAGCCCCCGTCAAATGCCGGATGGCGGCGTCGGTTTTGCGCCGCGGCATTTGGAGGCAGCGTGAGGCAAGTCCGCGTTTCGGCGCCAAAATGGCGTGGGGTGATGCTCGTCGGTTGCGCGATCGCGATGGCGGGTTGCCAATCACATCCCACCACGTTTGGCAAACCTCCCGCCTCCACCGGGCCCATCGCCACCGGGCTGATGGCGCCTCGGCCGTTGCAGTCGGTGGATGCCTGGTGCGATCCGCCGGTCGGCTGGAAGCCCGACCCGCTTCGGATTGACGCGCAGCATGCGCACGAAGTATGGGCCAGCCCCAGCCGTCAGACGGCGTACGGCGTGGTGCTCATCCACCTGCCATTGCCGTTCATTGGGCCAAACCTGATTATCCCTGGATTTCTCAATCACCTGCGAGCCAAGGACCATAAGGCGGAATTGATCAGCAAAGAGGATGCGCCGGATCTTCCGGGCGCGCGGTTCGTGGCCGAAAGCGGGAAATTTCATATCAACGTGAATCTCATCGTTCACGGCTGGAGCGCCTGGGCCGTCTACACCGGCACCCTGCTCACCAAGCCCGTGAACGCCGCCGAATTGAAACTCGCGCGCGAAGCCGTTGATAACACCCGTGTCTCACTGCCGGATGAAGTGGCCAGGACAGCGCGAAAGTCGGCGGCGAGCGAAAACTAAGCATTTTGAAAAGCACATCCGTAGGGTTCGCTTCAGCGAACGCCGCCGGTATCACACGTCGGAACAGCGTCCGCTGAAGCGGACCCTACGCGAGCCCAACCCGCACTTGATATTTGGAAGCAAGTCGATCAATTCTGCAACGCCTTGTGATACTGATCCATCAGCGCCCGGCGGCTGATCAGCCCAATGACGTGGGTCGGACGCGCGCTCAAGCAGACCGGCAGCCGCGCAACTTCGTAGCGCGAGAAGATTTCCAGGACGCCCGCCAGATCATCCGTGTTTTTGACCATCGGCAAATCCGATCGCACCAGATCTCCGGCCAGCAGCAGAGGAATCGCCTCGCGCTCGAGCAGCGCGGTTTTGATGTCGTCGGCGACCACCATGCCGGCGTAAGTGCCATCGTCGTTGTTCACCACGAAATCGGTTGCGCCGGTGGCGGCGGTGAGATCGACCAGCCTTTGAAGCGGGGTTGTCGCCCGCAGCGAAGTGGCCGGCTCCAGGGTCACCTGCTCGACGGGGATTCGGCGGAGCACGGTGAGGTCGGCGCCGGTTCCGATGCGTACGCCGCGCCGGCGAAGCGTGAGCGTGTAGATCGAATCCGGGAAGATCATGCGGGCCACGCCCGTGGCGACCACGCAGGCCAGCATGGCCGGCAGAATGATGTTGCGCTGCTCGGTGACCTCGGAAAGAATGAGAATGGAAGACAACGGCCCATGCACCACCGCCGCCAGCACCGCCCCCATGCCGACGATGGCGTAAAAGCTGGGCGGATAGCCATGGCTGATTCCCAACTTCTGAATGGCCACGCCCAGAAACGCGCCGGTCGTCGCGCCGAGAAACAACGAAGGCGCGATGATTCCCCCCGCCCCGCCGCTGCCCAGGGTTAGGCATGTGCCGACGATTTTTGCCAGGCATAGAAACAGCAACAGCGCGAGCAGCGCCATGCGGCCATGGCTGAAGGTGGTATAGAACACGCCGTCCAGCAGGAGCTGCACGGCTCCGTATCCATCGCCAAAGAAGGCGGGCATTGGGTAGTTCCCAAACTCGACGGGCTTGGACTGGTGGAGCATGAGCCAGCCGAACACCATGACATAAATGACCCCGATCACCCCGAGAAGCGCGCCTCCGGCGGCGGGCCGTAGTTCGCGGCGCAGGGGCAGATGGTGGAATGCTTCTTCGGTCCAGTACATCAGGCGGGTCATCCCCGCGCCCGCCGCCCCGCACAGGAGGCCCAGGATCAGCAGGCTCGGCACGGTTCCCCAATCCACCTCCGCGATGGTCGCCAGCGCATTCCGCGGAAGCACGAAGATGGCATGCGCCTGCTCGTGCAGGACATGCTTGATCAGCGCACGAAGCGTCACATTGGCGATCACGCTGGCGAGCACGACCGGCGCGAACGCGCGAATGGAGAAATCGAGGAGGATCACCTCCAGCGTGAACAGCACGCCGCCGATGGGCGCATCGAAAATCGCGCTGATTCCCGCCGCCGATCCGCAGGCCACCAGTATCGGCATATGGGCGCGGGCCACCTGGAACAGCATCCCCACGCCCGAAGCGATGGCCGCCCCGATCTGCACGATCGGCCCCTCCGCCCCCGCCGAGCCTCCGCTGCCGATGGTCACCGCCGAGGTGATGATTTTCTCGATGGCGCTCATCGGCGCGATAACGCCGCGATTGCGGATCACCGATTCCATCACATCCGCGATCCCATGCCCCTCGCGCGCCCGCACGACGTAGACCACGAAACACCCCACAGCCAATCCCCCCAGGGCCGGCAGCGCGATGAGCAGCCAGATGCCGTGCCCATAGAGAAATTGCTCGCTTTGCGAGGTATAAAGGAGATCGCGCAGGGCATTGATGGCGCGGTGGAAGACCAGCGCAGCCGCCGCCGTGATCACGCCCACCAGGATCGCCATGGGCAGCAGGATGTAATGCTCGGCCAACCCAAAGCGCGTCATCAGGCGCGTCATCAGCAGGCGCGATTGAAGTCCGAGATTTGCCACTGTTGGAGCCATCGCCCGACAACCATACCCATCTTTCGCATCCGCACCATACGGTGTGTCCAACGGGTGAATTAACGTGACGCATCTTTCCCACAGCCCCGCGCAAACGCAGTCGATTGCCGCTGAATTTGCCCAGACGCTTCGCGGCGGCGAATGCCTTGCGCTCGAGGGAGACCTGGGCGCGGGAAAGACCCAATTCGTGCGCGGCCTGGTCGCCGGTCTTGGCGGGGATGTACGGGCGGTGAGCAGCCCGACGTACGTTTTGCTCAATGTCTACAACACCGGCCGCCTGACCGTCTATCATCTCGACGCCTACCGCGTCAGCGGGGCCGAGGATTTCGAGGCGATTGGCTTTTCAGAGTTGCTGGAGCAAGGAGGAGTGGTCGTGGTGGAGTGGGCGAGCCGCGCGAAAGAGCTTCTGCCGGCGGATCATGCGGCGGTGCGCATTGATGTGATCGGGAGGCGGGAACGGCGGATTCAAATTGGAGAGGCTTTCTGAATTGTAAGGAAGGATTGGCGTCGCCGTATCAACGGCGTCTCGCCCGTGCTGATGGGCTGGCAGTAGAGCAATTGGGATCATTCCTAATCTTAAAGCACCCAGCACGGGCGGGACGCCCGTGATACGACGAGTTTGTTCGCAGATCCAATTCGGCCGTGCTGATTTCAGTCGGTTGAAGCGCTACCGTTATAAACTTTGGCAAGTTTTCGTCTGGCGGCAAACGCAGGATATGGTTAGGTTTTCGCGCACAGGGCGCAACAGCGCATCGGGTGCAATCTGGAGGAACGCAATGTCACGCATGTTACGCACGATGATGCAACTCCGCAGGCTGGCGAGTCTCGCACTGCTTGGGGTGGTTTTGCTGGCCGCGCCGGCGGGGGCGACGGCGCCGCCGGAGGTGCGCGACAATGCCCGCCTGTTCGATCCGCCGACGATCGAGAAGGTCAACGCAATCGTCCAGGAAATCCAGCAGCGGTTTCACAAGGATCTCACCATCGAAACATTTGCCGAGCTGACCGAAGGGCAAAAGCAGGCGATCGCGGCCGGCGGGAAGGCCGGGAAGGAAGAGTTCTACGAGCATTGGCTGCGCCAGGAAGCGCAGGCCGCCGGCACGGATGGCGTGTTTATTTTGATTGTCCAGAATCCGGGCCGGCTGCAGGTGGGCGTGGGCGATGTCACGCGAACGCGCGCATTCACCATCGCCGACCGCGATGAATTGCGGGATGGGATGCTCAAGGATTTTCGGGCCAGGGAATTTGACAAGGGACTGATCACCGGCGCGACGTTTGTGCTGCGCAAGATGGAGCAGAATCTGGGCGGCCACCCGCCGATTACCAGACCCGGCTTGCCGGGTAATCCAGGCGGTCCGACGACGCGGCCTGTAGAATCAGGTGTTCCATCCACTCGCCCAACAACGCGCCTGGCCCCTGCCTCAACTACTGAACCCAAATCCAGCACGCTCCCGTCGCCTGGCAATGACGCATCGCACCGCGACGGGACGGCTGATAGCCCCAAATCGAATGATTCGCCTAAGACGCAGGCTGGCGACAAATCGGATGGGGCGGATAAGTCGGCTTCACATCCAAAGCCGGATGCCGGATCGGGCACTGAGTTGAACAAATAGGGAATTGTCCGGCGGACCATCCGCCAGACCTGGAGGTTTCATGCCGCGTGTGTTGAGATTTATCGTGCCCGTGTTGACGTTGCTGACGCTGGGCGTTTGTGCCTTACCGGCCGCCGAAATCCCGCGGGGCGTGCGGGACGAGGCGCATTTTTTTTCCGCCGATGCCATCACTGCGGCCGATGCGATCATCAATCAAATTTGGACGACACATAAGAAGGATGTGCTGGTCGTGACATACGCCGCCATTCCAGCGGATCAGCAGGATGAATTCAAAGCGCTGGGAAAGGAGGCGTTCTATGAGGATTGGGCGCGGAAAATTTGGAAGGAAAACCACGCCAACGGCGTCGTGGTTCTGGCAACAGGAAACCCCGCGTATCTACAGGTGAACGTGGGTGATGAAACGCGCAAACGAGCGTTTACGCTCGGCGATCGTGATCGATTGAGAGCCGACCTTCTGTCGGCTTTCAAGCAGAAGAATTTCGATGCCGGCTTGTTGGACGGCCTGCGCTCGATCCAGTCCCGGATGAACCAGAACCTTCGCGGCAACGGCGCATCTGCCGGCGCGGCTGCACCCGGCGCCGGCGCGCGTTCGACAGGAACGGGAACCGGCAGCAGCACGGGCACTGGCCCCGGCAGCCCCAACCGCACCATCAACTCTCCCACGGGCGGCGGCTTCCCGATCTGGGGTTGGATGTGCGCGGGCATCGGCATCCTGGTGATCGTGTTTCTCGCCATCAGCGCGATGAATCGCCGGCGCATGTACGGTGGCCCCGGCAGCGGCGGAGGACCCGGTTACCCACCTCAGGCCGGCGGGTATCCTCAAGGCGGATATCCCCAGGGCGGCTACCCCGGCGGCGCGGGCGGGGCGGGCGGCGGATTTGGCCGGGGAATCCTGGGCGGAATGCTCGGCGGCGCGCTGGGCGCCTGGGGCTACGATAAACTCTCCAAT
>Ga0075522_10001488_pt1 | contig 17743 bp, 17 predicted proteins | sample NGEPerA_FD_74796 | JGI IMG/M metagenome (GOLD analysis project Ga0075522, IMG submission 74796) | Arctic peat soil microbial communities from the Barrow Environmental Observatory site, Barrow, Alaska, USA - NGEE PermafrostL2-A | ecosystem: Environmental > Terrestrial > Soil > Wetlands > Peat ... | reverse complement strand
GATCACGGACATCACACCGGAAGAGGCAGATGCGTATCGCGCGGCAATGGCGGCGAACGGATTAGATACCGTTTTTCTGGCCGCGCCCACCTCTACAGACGAACGCCTCGCGCTGATCTCAAAATCGTCGAGCGGCTTTTTGTATTTAATTTCGCGCACCGGCGTTACGGGCACGAAAGACCAGCTGGCGGATGAATTGCCTGCGCTGGCGCGGCGCGTGCGCAGATTCACAGAACTGCCGATCGCCATTGGCTTTGGCATCTCGTTGCCCGGGCATGTTTCTTTGCTAGGTGGTTTGGCGGATGCTGCGGTGGTGGGTTCGGCTTTGGTGGAAGAGATTGAGCGCGCCGAATCGGTCGACGCTGCGGCCGCAGCGCTAGCCGCACGAGTCAAATTGTTGAAAGGCGCAGCGGCGGCCGGAATGAGCCGGCGGGAGCCATAAGCATGAGCGTAGAAGACTGGCGGCGCAAAATTGATGAGATTGACAGGCGTCTCGTGGAATTGCTCAACGAGCGTTCGCGTTGCGTCGTGGAAATTGGAAAAATCAAACAAACGACGGGCGACGCGCTGTATCAGCCGGACAGAGAGAAGCAAGTGCTCGACGGTGTGGTGAGCGCGAATCCGGGGCCGCTGCCGGACGCGGCGATTCGCCGGTTGTTTGAGCGCATTTTGGATGAAGCGCGGTCGGTGGAGCGCGTGGTAATGCACAGTGCGGATGGAAAGAAGGAGAATTAGGTTTTTGTGGCATAGGCTTTAGCCTGTGGAACTTTGGCCTTGCAAGGACTAAACCCCACAGGCTGAAGCCTATGCCACAAAAAGCGATTTTGGTTTCACAATTTTGAAATGATCCGTGAGCACACGAGAATTCGCTAAACAGGAACAGGAGTTGAGATGGTTGTCGTGATGCAAGAGGGCGCGAAGGAAGAACAGATTCAGCACGTGATCGACCGGCTCGTGTCGATGGGATTCGATATTCACCGCTCGACGGGCGCGTCGCAAACGGTGCTGGGCGCCGTGGGAGTTCCGCCGGATTTCGATCCGCGCGACGTGGAAGTTCTGGACGGTGTGCGCGAAGTGGTGCGCATCACTCATCCCTACAAACTGGCGAGCCGCGCATTTCGCCGCGAAGGAACCGTGATTACCTTGCCGTACGGGGTACAAGTTGGCGGCCCCGAAATTGCCATCGGTGCAGGGCCTTGCTCGGTGGAAACTCCGGAACAGATCGGATTGATTGCGCAGCGTGTGGCGCAGGCGGGCGCGAAGATTCTGCGCGGGGGCGCGTTCAAGCCGCGCAGCTCTCCCTATAGCTTTCAGGGGCATGGTGAGAAAGGTCTCATCATGATGCGCGAAGCAGCGGAAAAAAACAGGTTGGTGGTTTGCAGTGAAGTGATGGACGCGTCGCAAATTTCGCTGATGCTGCCGTACGTGGACATTTTTCAGGTCGGCGCGCGCAACATGCAGAATTATTTTCTCCTCCGAGCTCTCGGAACAGTCAGCAAACCGGTCCTCCTGAAGCGAGGTTTGTCCGCCACGATCGAAGAACTGCTGCTGAGCGCCGAATACATCATGGCCGGCGGCAATCACAATGTGATTTTGTGCGAGCGCGGCATCCGCACGTTTGAAACGGCCACGCGCAACACCTTTGACATCTCGGCTATCCCCGTCATTCAAAAACTTTCGCACCTTCCCATCGTGGCCGATCCATCGCATGGCATAGGCATACGCAACCAGGTACCTCCCATGGCGCGCGCCGCCGTTGCTGCGGGCGCGGACGGATTGCTGCTCGAAGTCCACAATGATCCTGATCACGCCTACTCGGACGGCGCTCAATCTCTCTACTTCGAGCAGTTTGAAAAGCTCATGGCCGAATTGCGCATCATCGCTCCCGCCGTTGGCCGGACCCTCGCGTAAATCATGGCCTCCGCCTTCCACCGCGCCGCAATCATTGGCACAGGATTAATCGGCGGCTCATTTGCCCTCGCGCTGCGCAAACATTTTCCGGAAACCGCGGTGGTCGGCTGGGACAAGCCACAGGTGCTTGAGCAAGCGTTGGAGCGAAATGCAATCAGCGAGGGGATTACGGATCTGCCCGTCGCCCTCGCGGGAACGGATTTGGTGTACGTCGCGCTTCCCGTGGGACACACGATCGAACTGCTTTCGGAAATTGTGCGGCTTGCGCCGCGCCATGCGCTGGTCACGGATGCGTGCAGCACCAAGCGCTCCGTATGTGCCGCGGCTGCGGAATCGTTTAAGGAAGACGGCGCACGCTTCCTGGGCGGACATCCCATGGCCGGAAAAGAAATTTCGGGAATCGCTTCCGCCGACGCAAATTTATTCCGCGGATCGAAATATGCGCTGATCGCTGCGGCTCCGAAAGTGCCGGATGCATCTAAAATGGATCCGCGCGTGACCAATTTTGTCTCGCTGATCGAAAAAATTGGCGCGGAGCCGGTGTGGCTGGCCGCGGATGTCCATGACCGCGCGGCGGCAGTTGTTTCTCATTTGCCGCAACTTCTATCTGTAGCGTTGGCCGGAGTCGTTCGCAGGCAGACGGACGAAACCGGACTCCCAATCACGCTGGCGGGCAGGGGCCTGCGTGATGCGCTGCGATTGGCGGGAAGCCCCTATTCCGTTTGGCGTGATATTATTCTTACCAACAGCGACAATCTTGAGCAGATGCTGGATCAGATGATCCAGGCTCTGGAACAGGTTCGCAGCGAATTGCGGACGCGCGCGCTCGAAGAAGAATTTTCGGAAGCCGGAGAACTTTACAAGATTCTGCGAGACATGCAGTAAACTGGTTACACCAAATTCTGGTCACATTTTAAATTTGCGGGGAGCCTGATCCGATGGATAAACGCGTAGCCAACGCCGATGTAGCGATCGAAAAACTTTTCGACGGCGCCGTGATCCTCTCGGGCGGATTCGGAACGTGCGGCGTTCCCGAAAATCTGATTGCCGCTGTGCGCCGCAAGGGAACAAAGAATCTGACTGTGGCCTCGAACAACGCGGGCACGATGGACTCCGGTCTGGGCATGCTGCTGCAAACGCACCAGATCAAGAAGATGATCGCCAGCTACGTCGGCGAAAATAAATTGTTCGAGCAGCAGGTGCTGAGCGGTGAAGTGGAAGTCGAACTCAATCCGCAGGGCACGCTTGCCGAACGAATGCGTGCGGCGGGAGCGGGAATTCCGGCATTTTATACGCCCACGGGAGTGGGCACGAAAATCGCGGAAGGGAAGGAAATTCGCGAATTTAACGGACGCAAATACGTGATGGAGCGCGGCCTGCGCGGCGATTTCGCGTTCATCAAAGCGTGGAAGGGCGATCGCTGGGGCAACCTGATTTACCGCATGACGGCGCGAAATTTTAATCCCGTGATGGCCACAGCTGCGGATTACGTGATTGCCGAAGTCGAGGAACTGGTCGAGCTTGGTTCGCTTGCGCCCGCGTCCATACACACGCCGGGAATTTTTGTGAACGCAATTTTCCAGGGCGTGAATTACGAAAAGAAAATTGAAAAGCGGACGGTACGAAAGCGCGCGTGATGCGAAATTGCACACTATCCGCATAATTTTAAAACGATGCGATTTGCCTGAAACGGGAGAGAGAAGAACATGGCTCAGTCTGAAGACAGCAAGCGCGAACTGATTGCCCGCAGGTGCGCGCAGGAGTTGCGCGATGGTTTTTATGTGAATCTCGGCATCGGCACCCCCACCCTGATTGCGAATTACATTCCGAAGGGAATGGAAGTCGTGCTGCACTCCGAAAATGGAATGCTGGGCGTCGGACCGTTCCCGTTTGAAGGCGAGGAGGACGCGGACCTGATCAATGCCGGCAAGGAAACGGTCACGGAGATTCCCGGCACGTGTTATTTTTCGAGTTCCGATTCGTTTGGGATGATTCGCGGCGGGCACGTGAACATGACGGTGCTTGGCGCGCTGCAGGTGGATGAAAAAGGCAATCTCGCGAACTGGGCGATCCCCGGGAAAATGCTGAAGGGTATGGGCGGCGCGATGGACCTGGTTGCGAACTCTCCCTACGTGATTATCGCCATGGAGCACGCGACGAAAGACGGCCAGCCCAAGATTCTCAAGCAGTGCACGCTGCCCTTAACGGGCGCGGAAGTAGTCGACCTGATCGTCACCGAGTTGGCGGTTATCGCGGTCACGCCGGAGGGCTTGGTATTGCGCGAAGTTGCGCCGGGCGTTACTCCCGCCGACATACAGAAATTGACCGAACCGAAACTGATTATGGCTGAAAACGTAAAAACAATTTCCCTGTAACGGAAGAGAAGACCAAGCTCCGCCTGCGGGGCCAATCGAGCGCATTCTTGGAACCCAACTCCATCGTCATCGTCAGCTTGCACACACCCAAAGAAAAACTATGGGGCTCCGTGGTTTCCATGAATGCTTCCGGTGTCACTCTGCGTTGCATCGATTTGAATTCGTTCGATGATTTTATCCGGCAGGTGATGGACCCGGAGGGCGAGCGCATTGGGCTGCCCACTTTGTTTTTCCCGATGCAGCGCGTGGAGCGCATCGCGCTCGACGAGCCGCACGGATCGATCCCTTCGCTATCGGAGCGTTTTGAGCAGCGTGTGGGGCGCTCCTTGCGCGAATATCTCGGACTTTTCGTTTGAACGGAATCGAAATCTAACAATGGCCACACGCGTTTTTACCGTTCCAAATCAACTTACCTTTCTGCGGCTGGGATTCCTGCCGTTCTTTATCATATTTATTCATTACCATCGATACGACGTAGCGTTGGGCGTCCTGATCCTGGCGGGCTTGACGGATGCGCTGGACGGACTTCTGGCGCGCTCGCTGAATCAGAAAACCGCGCTGGGCGCCTATCTCGATCCCATCGCAGACAAGCTGCTGCTTTCTTCGTCATTCGTGGTGTTGGCCTTGAATCAGAGGATCGGCTGGTGGCTCGCCGCGTTGGTGCTGGGCCGGGACGTTATTTTGCTGACGGCAGCCAGCGTAATTCTTGTAGCGGGCGGCTACAGGCCGTTTCCACCGAGCATTTACGGGAAGGCCACCACGGCGCTGCAAATTTTGCTGGTGTTTTCCGTTGTGCTGCTCGCGGTGAAGGATTGGGTGTGGCTGCAGGAAGCCACGAAAATTATTGTGTACCTGGTTGCCGGATTCACAGTTTTCTCCGGGTTTCACTACTGCTTCACCGTAGCGCGCCGGATTGGGGAGCAGGAGCCCAAGTAGGACAGGCTTCAGCCTGTCTGCTTTTGAATTTTGTAGCTGCGACAGAAAGTCAAAAGAAGACAGGCTGAAGCCTGTCCTACTGAACCCTACGCAGCACTCTGCAAATAATTCATCACCATAAAGCCGAAGCTGACCACGACAACAATTCCAGCTGCCCATCCTAGAAAATTCGCCAGCCGTCGCTCGCTCAAATCCGCGGGAGGGCGATCCGGCATGAGGCGTCCGAGCAAATAGCCGGAAGCCACGCCGCCCAGATGCGCGTAATTGTCCGTACCGCTAAACAAGAAACCGAGAACGGCGATATAGATGAGCCAGCGAATCAGAGCGCTTCGGAGCGCCTGCGCCTGAAGGTTTTTTCTGCCGGTGGTCGCTGCGAGCAGCACACCGATCAGTCCCAGCAGTGAGCCTGAAGCGCCTACGCTCAAATGTCCTGCAAACGAACTGAGAACGTATCCGGCGATTCCCGTAATCACAAACAAAAAGAAGTAACGCGCGGTGCCATATAATTCCTCAACCATCGGACCGATGTCCATCAGCACCCACATATTGAAACCAATGTGGATGAGGCTGGCGTGGAGAAAAATCGCCGTGACAAGCCGCCATGGCTGGCTGAGGTTATAGGTTAATGGCAGGGACGCGCCCAGCCGGTAGCTGACTTGAGACGAAATTCCGCCCAGATTCATCAGCCCTCCCCCGACGCCTCCCCCTGAAAATTTCATGGTGATGATGAAGGACAGCGCGTACATCACGCAGCAAATCGCCAGGATGGCATAGGCGGCCGGCGAAGTTTGCGGGAGCCAGCGGCTGAGCGAGCGGCTCGCGGCAGCAAAAGAATACGTCATGCTCGCGCCGCACTGGTGGCATCGGGTCGCGGTCGAGCCGACGAGAGTACCGCAGGCCGGGCAAAGCCGCGGCCGCATGACCTTCGGCTCTGAGTGAAACATTTGCCCAAATTGACTGAGCCAGCGATCTACTTTGTAGCGCCAGCGAACGGGAAGTGGCACGTCGTCTCCTTGCTGATTGCTCGAAAAAATCGGCACGACTATAATAGCTGGAATGGCGCGCGTACGCGAAACGCGGTTGCATGTTTATATTCGTGAAGCGTTAAGATAAACAGGGATCTGATTGCAAGCGTTCAAACAAGGCGAAACTTCGGCGGCTTCTCAAGTGGTTGAACGCAGTTCCGCGCGAGTAACCCCGTTTTTCGGTTGGCTCGTCCCTGGCTGTATCGCAGCGCTGTTGCTTACTGGCTGTGCGGGCCGCCGCCCGGTTTCCACGATTCCCGCGCCTGCGCCTTCTTCGGGGCCTGAGTCCGCCCCAACGCTCACTCCGAAGCCAAGCGCGCCGCCATCGACAGCTTCCGGGCCAAGCGTCTCGCAGCCGCCCACTCGATCCACGCCATTTGTGCCCGGCATGTTCGTCGAAGAGGGAACTGCGTCGTGGTATGGCATTCCATTCAACGGGCGCCGCGCGGCAAACGGCGAAATTTTCGATATGAACACGCTCGTGGCGGCGCATCGCACGCTGCCATTCGGAAGCATTCTCCGAGTCACCAATTTAAATAACGGTCGCGACGTGGAAGTCCGCGTCATCGATCGCGGTCCGTTTGTGGGGAATCGCGTGCTGGATCTGGCGCGTGCGGCGGCCGTGGCTCTCGATATGCTCGGTACCGGCACGGCTCCTGTGCGCATCGAATTGATTTCCGGCCCAAATCCTGCGAACGGCGATTTCACGGTGCAGGTTGGCGCTTTTGCGGATCGCGCGAATGCGGAGCGGCTGCGCGACCGTTTGCTCCCGCAATATCAGCCGATATTCATTCAGGAGTATGATACGCCAACCGGGCATTTCTACCGTGTGCGCGTTGGCAGGCTTCCGAATCCGGATGCGGCGCAACAGCTTGCCTCCAGGCTCAAGACCGGCGACGGCTTTCAAACGTTTGTGATGCGGCTGGACGCGCCGAACGATCTTGGCGTGAAATAACCGGCGCGAAAAATGTTTCACTCTTCTTCATCGGTCGTAAACTCTGAATGACTCTCTCTGTGCTCTCAGGTTTGCTCTGTGCTCTCTGTGTTACAGTTTTTTCGGTGAAGCGGCAAACCTTTAACACAGAGGACACAGAGTAAAGCTGAGAAAACCTGGATACGGGGTGTTGGTTATGGACGATTGCCTGTTCTGCAAGATCGGGGACAAGAAAATCCCAGCAAAATTGGTTTATGAGGACGAGGATATTTTTGCGTTTGAAGATATTCAGCCGCAGGCGCCAAGCCATATCTTGCTGTGCCCGCGCAAGCATTTGGTTTCGCTCTCGGATGCGACGGCCGACGATGCAGCCATGCTGGGAAAGCTGCAGCTTGTCGCGGCAAAGCTCGCAGGGGAGCGCAACCTTACGGCAGGTTACCGCACGGTGTTCAACAACGGCCGCGGCGCAGGGCAATCGGTGTTTCATCTGCACCTGCACCTGCTAGGCGGCCGCGACTTCCGCTGGCCGCCGGGATAGGTTTAGTAGGACAGGCTTCAGCCTGTCTGCTTTTGAAGTTTTTACGGACTTGACGAAGTCAAAAGAAGACAGGCTGAAGCCTGTCCTACTTGTGCGTCATCACATACACGCCGTCCCAATTTTCCTCGGGGCCGACTACCCGGTATTCGTTGCAACGGTTCAAATACATCCGCGCGGGGCCGTCTTCAGGCCAGCGCTCCAGTAATTTCTCAAAAATAATTTGCGCGTCCTGCCAGCGCCGCTCGCGGTAACACGAGCGCCCCTGCGCAAAAAAATCGAGATGTTCTTCGAGGTCGGGAGCATCACCCTCGGGAGTGCCGCGCGCGGCAACTAACTCATACAGTGTGATCGGTTTTAATTTTCCTTTCACACGAATCAAATCGAGTTCGCGAAAAACCAGCAGCGGATCTTCGACCGCCGCGTACGTCGCATCGCTCACCAGAATGTGCGTGGCGTACTCCCGGTTCAATCCCTCAATACGTGCGGATAAATTCACCGTATCGCCCAGCGCCGTATAGCCGTAACGCAGGGCCGAGCCCATGTTGCCGACGGATGCACTGCCCGTTGAGAGCCCAACGCCGATGTCGATCACCGGCTTGCCTTCCGCTTTCCATTTGTTTTGCATTTCTTTCAGCCGGGAAATCATTTCCAGCGCGGCATTGCAACTTTTTGTCGCGTGACTGCGATCCTCAAATGGCGCGCCCCAGAAAGCCATCACCGCATCGCCGATGTACTTATCGAGCGTGCCATTGAAGCGAAAAACAATCTGTGTCATGTCCGTCAGGTACTCATTCAGCAGTTCCGCGAGTTCCTGCGCGTCCAGCTTTTCCGAAATTGTAGTGAATCCTCGCACATCGCTGAACATCACGGTAATTTCCGTCTTGCGCGGTTTTACAAGGTCGGGATTCTGGAGCAGGCGGCGGATCACTTCGGGACTCAAATATTGTTGGAACGCACTTCGGACGCGCCGCTTTTCTTTTTCCTCCATCAGAGCGCGATACATGGCCACGAAGCCCACGTTCGCCACCAGCGTCCCCGAAGGAATAATGAAATTCAGCCACCACCCGTGAAGGAACGCATACCACACGCCAAAGCTGAAGGGGACCAGCAGCAATAATCCAAACAGCATCGAACGCGGCTGCGCCAGCGCCAGCCACAATCCCAGCGGCAATCCAAAAAGAAAAATCACCAGCAGGTCGACGGCAACCTGATTCGCTCCGCGCAGCAGTAAACGATGATTCAAAATGTTGTCGATCACATTGGCGTGAATTTCCACACCCGGATAGTTGATTCCTCCAAAGGGCGTCGAGCGCAAATCGCCAATTCCGGTGGCAGACGCGCCGATGAGCACAATTTTTCCCGTAAACGTGCCCGGAGCAAATTTGTGGCGCACCACGTCCGCGATTGAAACATAGGGGTAGGTGGCCACGCCGCCCTGGTAATTGATCATCATTCGCCCGATAGCGTCTGGATGCACGATCCGCGATGGACCGAGTTCGACAGCCGTCACTCCAGTCTCACTGAAATCGAGCGTCATATCCTGGTCGGATAAACCCAGAAAAAGTTTCAACGTCTGCACATCGAGCGAGCCATAAAGATCCCAATCGTCCAAATTCTGCGAGCGTCCGTAGGGAAGTACCATCAGGGAATGGCGAACCACGCCGTCCGCATCCGGCTCGACATTAAAAAATCCGGTGGCGCCGTGGCTCTTACGCAGCGCATCGCTGAGGATTTCAATATTCGCCTGAGTGCCTCGAGGAATTAAGCCATAGGGATCGCCGAAACCTTGATAGAGATGCCGAAGGTCGCGCTCTCCGGTTTGCGGATTCGCGGCGCGTACTTGGGGAAACGGAAAATCCGCAAGAATATTTGCGTACCGATCCAGCGCTTTTGGATCGACGCCATTGAGATCGTATTCGGAATAAAGGAAAAAATTTCCGAGCACCACGTTTCCGAATTGTTCGATGGAGCGTGCGAATTGCGCGTCGCCGTCATATTCTTTGTACAGTCGATCCAGATCCGCGACCACGCGCGGGTCTGTTTTCCCACCCTGTTTCTGTCTCTGAATTACAGTTTCGCGCAGCTCGCGTATGGGCGCAGCTGTTTCATCCGGCTTGCTGAATGTGATATCGAATGCGGCTACCTTCGCTCCATCCTCGCGGAGCGCGTCGAGCATGTTTGCAAAGTGCGTGCGCGAAAACGGCCAGCGGCCCAGAATTTCCTGCGACCGCTGATCGATGTCCACGATGATGATGCGAGGATCGGGATGTTTATAACTGTCAGGCCTCAATCGGAATCGGAGATCGAGGGCGTTTAATTCAAGTCGGTTTACAAAGGAAAACAGAGCGGTGGGGCGGTCGCCAATGAAAGTATACGCGTAAACGGTCAGTGCGAAGGCAGTCAGCCCAACGCTGATGGCAAACGGCACGCGGCGTTGCCACCACGCGCGGAGCCATTCGCGCGGGAGTTGCAGGGCGCGACGCGATTCACTGCCCGTGGGAGTTCCTGGCATGGGACGGAAATTGTAGCCGAGGGCGGGGCGGAAAGTTATTCGCGGTACAAGAAACTCAGCCGCACGCGGCCAACGTCGATCACATCTCCATCGTTAAGTTTTGTAAGCCCAGTAATGCTGACCCCGTTAATTTTTGGCAGCCGGTCGTCGCGTCCGAGATAGTAGCCGTCCTCGTGCTTGTTAATTTGGGCCGCCACTTCCGGAGTGAACCAGCCACCAAGCCGAACGGTCGCCATTTTTGATTTGCCGATCACGGTTAGCTTGCTCGCGATCCGATATTCCTTTTGATCGGTATTTCCGCGCGCCACAAGCAGCGTCGGTATGCGGTGTCGTTCCGGGGAAAGTTGCGAACGCTCACCAGCAGCCACAGCCGCGTTGAGCAGCTTTCGGCGCTCGTGAGTATCCAGAATCATCGTTTCATTCACGCGAGGCACCGGCGCCTTGCGCAATGCATCCAGTGTGTGCGCCGCGTCGTTCGCCTGATCCACCAGGATTTCGTGTTTGCCGATCAGAATGGCATCGCCATCCTTGAGCATCGCGCGTTCCACGCGGATATCGTTCAGAAACGATCCATTCAGGCTGTTCAAATCTTCCACGACGAGCGATCCGGCTTCGACATACACCCTGGCGTGATAGTTTGAAACCGCCAGGTTGTCGATCTGAATGTCGTTGTCCGGAGCTCGTCCAATGGTCACCGGGCGAGTTCCCAAGGGAACTTCTTTCAGCATCGCGGTTTCGAATTTTAGAACCAGTCGTGACATAGGTATTCTCCTCCGGCGAAAGCCGGCGAAGCCTTATCCGGAGTAGCGCTTCCAAATCTTGAACCGATCGAACATTGAAGATGATTTTTCGATTACCCGCAAAACGATGACGGTGACATTGTCCGCGCCGCCATTTTCATTGGCCAAATCAATCAGGCGGTCCGCGGATTCTTGCGCCGTCGCGCTCGTCAACAAAGTGCTGGCGATTTCAGGGTCGGTAACCATACGCGTCAGTCCATCCGAGCAGAGCAGGAGAAAATCTCCCATCAGCAATGCCTGCTCGTCAGTGTCGACTTCGACCGCTCCGTTCGTTCCCACGGCACGTGTGAGCACGCTTTGCAGTTCGCTCGCATCGGCTTCCTGCGGCGTCAGAATTCCCACGCGCACTTTTTCTGCGACCAGCGAATGATCGGCAGTCAGTTGATCCATCGAGCCGGCGCGAAGCAAATACGCGCGGCTGTCTCCCACGTGCGCAAGAGAAAGCCTCTGCGCGTCGATCCACGCAGCCACGATCGTTGCGCCCATCCCTTTTTGTTCCGGGTTGGAAGCGGCGGTATCAAATACTTTGCGATTTGCCAGATGAATCGCGCTCGCCAGGCGATTGGTCCGCTCTGAAACGTCCGGCCGGGACTCTCCAAATATCGGCGTCGTCCGGCTGTTTTCACCCTGCCTGCAATGCGTCAACACGGTCTGCACGGCCATATTGCTGGCCACTTCGCCGTGGGCCTGTCCGCCCATTCCGTCAGAAAGCACAAACAGCTGCAGCGAGGAATCAATCAAATAGCAATCTTCGTTGTTTTTTCGGACGCGTCCAAGGTCCGTTCGCGCACCGATCTCAATATGCAAAAGTGACCTCATTCGGATCGCGGTGATCCCGTACGCACCTTCAGGGACAGAACCACGGCACCGCTATCTCGTATGACTTTCCGACTTGTGGTGCTTTAAGTGAGATTGCTCACTGAATTTCAGACTAGCAAACCGAATTTGCGAGGGCAATAGCCTGTGACGTAAGTAGTTACAACCTTTCACGACACCTGTCCTCTTGACTCGCCCCAATGTACTACCCAATTTCGATATACTTTTCTCCGCGGAGAGCGTGCGGAAAACATTCTGCCCGATTCTCCCGCCCCTTTCATGCAGCAGCGCGCCGAAATTTGGTACTTTGAGAACTCCCTGGCCGCCTCTCTGGCCAGTCCGCTGAGCCGTTCCTTTCCGGTCAAAGCGCTTTCGAACCCTTCGAGCAGGCGTCCTTTTCTGGTTACCGGATCCAATGATATTCCGGTGGTGTGTTTCGCCGACCTGGGTGCGGGCACGCTTGCAACGGTCACGCGAATGGCTCGGCGGTCTCCCAGGGTCCGCGTGATTGGCGTCTCGCGCGACGGCGCCGTGCAAAACACTTCTGGGTGCTTTGCAACGCTTCCGCGCAAAGCCAAGCCGTCGCTCGTTCGCAAAACGGTGGACGCCGCGATTGCCAACATAGAACTCGTGCAGCGCGAACGCGCCGCTCAGGCCGACCTGGCGCGCGCGGAGCGCGAAATGGAAATGCTGAATCGCATCGGCATCGCCCTTTCGCAAACGCACGAAGTCGGCGCGCTCCTCAACATGATTCTGATGAAGGCGCGGGAAATCACCGGCGCGGATGCCGGTTCGCTTTATCTGGTTGAGGAAGTTCACACGGACGCGCTTTCCGCGGACCCGGGAGAGCGGCGGCTGCGTTTCAAGCTGACTCAAAACGATAGCGTCCAATTTCCGTTCGCAGAACTTGAGCTGCCTTTGCAGGAAAATTCTTTAGCTGGATACACGGCCTTGCACGGCAACGTAATCAACCTTGCCGACGCGCGGCGCATCCCCCGCAATCGCCCGTATCGCTTCAATCCGCGCTTTGACGAAGAGACCGGATACCGCACGCGATCCATGTTGACGCTGCCAATTAAAAATGGGCGCGGCGAAGTGATCGGAGTTCTGCAGCTCATCAATTGCAAGCTGCATCCCGAAGCGCGCCTGACGAGCGAGGAAGTAGTCGAGAAAGAAGTGCGGCCCTTTTCGGACCGCGCGGTACGGCTGGCGCTTTCTCTGGCATCGCAGGCCGGCGTGGCGTATGAAAATAGCCACCTCTACCAGGACATCGAAAAACTTTTCGAAGGTTTTGTGCAAGCCTCGGTGAAAGCGATCGAACAGCGCGATCCAACCACGTCGGGTCATTCTTTGCGCGTTTCGCATATGACTGTGGGCCTCGCGGAAATCGTGGATCGTGCGGACACCGGTTCCTACGCGGGTGTTCGCTTTTCACCCGAGCAGATGAAGGAGATCCGGTACGCTGCTCTGCTGCATGATTTCGGAAAAGTCGGTGTGCGCGAAGAAGTGTTGGTGAAAGCCAAAAAGCTGTATCCCATGCAGATCGACGTGATCTCGCATCGCTTCGATTACGTGTACATGGAGTTGCAGGCGCAACTGGAACGCGAAAAAGTACGTTTGCTGATGGAGATGGATCGGCCGGAGGCTGTGTCCCGCATCGCCTTGCTCGAAGGGGAATACAAGCAGAGAACACTGCAGATGGAAAGCGGGTTCCAGGCCATCCTGCAGGCGAATGAGCCGACGGTGCTTCCCGAGGGCAAATTCGATCGGCTCGTTGACATTGCGCGCCAGACCTATCGCGACCCGCGCGGCATGGAGAGACATATTCTGACGCCGGAGGAAGTACGCTACCTCTCCATTCCGAAAGGAAGCCTCAGCGCTGATGAGCGCGCGCAAATTGAGTCGCACGTGATCCACAGCTTTAATTTCCTGCTGCAAATTCCATGGACAAAGCAGATTCGCGAAATACCCAGAATCGTTCGCGCGCACCACGAAAAATTGAATGGGACAGGCTATCCCTACAAACTGCGCAGCGATGAAATTCCGGTGCAGGCGAAAATCATGACGATTTGCGATATTTTCGATGCCCTGTCCGCGTCAGACCGTCCGTACAAAAAAGCGGTGGCCCCGGAACGCGCGCTCAGCATTCTCGAAATGTCGGTGAAAGATCAGGAGCTTGATCCTGAATTGTATAAGCTCTTCCTCGAAGCCGGAATTTTCCGCCTCGCAGATCGCGTTTGAAAATAAAGCGGAACGATCTCGTTCAAGAATTTCTGCCGCATCGTTTACAATAAAAATCAATTCTGCAATGGATAACTCGCGGATATCCGATTCCGCAACACGGCCAGGACGGGTATGGAGGAGGCAGCGTGGCAAAAAGCACCGTTGATGCGCCTGACTGGTCAAAAATTCCTGCGCCGGTGGACGACGGCGCAGCTGCTCATCTCGTTGGCATGAAGGTGGCCTCGGTCCCGCTTCCCTCGACTGACGCGCGAGCGATCGACCTTTACGCACTGCGCGGAAGAACCGTGATGTATGCATATCCGCGAACGGGAAAACCCGGAATCGAAAATCCGGACGGCTGGGATCAGATTCCCGGCGCGCGCGGCTGCACGCCGCAATCCTGCTCGTTCCGCGACCATTTTGCGGAATTGAAATCACTGGGCGTCGCTTTTATTTTTGGCCTCTCGACGCAGTCCACGGCGTACCAGCGGGAAGCTGCGGAGCGATTGCACTTGCCGTTCGCGATTCTTTCTGACGAAAACTTTGCGTTTGCCTCAGCCATGCGTCTGCCCACTTTTGAAGCCAGCGGCATGACTTTGTTGAAGCGTCTAACGCTCGTGATCAAGGACGGCATTATCGAGCAGGTTTTCTATCCTGTCTTTCCGCCGGATCAGGATGCGGCGAACGTAATTTCGTGGCTAAAAACCAAACAGTAGTTTCTTCCGATAAATAAGAAAAATATGTTTTCCAATTTCGTTCTTTCCGTCCCACCGCGATAGAATCCCAGACATGCTGCATGCGTTCATTTCCGGTAAAAAGTCAGCCCGATTCGTTGTGTTTCTTTTGCTGCTACAACCGTGGACCGTAGCCGCATCCGCGCAGCAGCCTGCGAAAGTGCGCCGGCTTGCAGTTCCGCGTCAGATTCTTCTGGCTCCGAAGCTGATTGCCGGAGCCCCGGCCATGCTCGCCGTGCTCGATTCGCGCGGCCGGTTGATGCCCAAAGTGGAAATCGAACTTTCCGGCGGGCAAAAAACGATGACGGACGTAACCGGTCGCGCGCTGTTTATTGCCGCCAACCAGCCCGGACCTATGACCGCGAAGATCGAGGGCTCCGGAATCACCGCCGCGACCAGTGTGGTGTCGGCAGAAAATTTAAATTTGCAGGCGTCGCCCGCGCCTCTCACCGTGCAGTCCTACCCTCATGTGATGACGCAGCATGACAGATTTGTGCTGGAGGGCACCGGCTTCCGAAACGCAGCAGATTCCAATCGCATCTCGCTGAATGGCGAACCATGCCTCGTGGTTGCATCCTCGCCGGTCGCGCTGGTGGTGCTGCCCGGGCCCCACTTGACGGTTGGAGAAGCACAATTAAAAATTGTTGCCAAGGGCGCCAATGCTGGACCCTTTCCTGTTTCCGTCGTGGCGCTTGAGTTCAGCGGTCCGGCGAGCGCTGTCGATGCCGGTTCCACCGGAAAGCTGATCCTGCACGCGCGGGGGACCGAACTACCGTTGATCGTGGAAATTCGAAACGTGTCGCCGAAAGTGATTCGACTCACGCAGGGAAATGTGCAGCGCGTCAAAACGTCCGGCGGCCCTGACAATATTGTGCCAGTCGAAGTAAATTTCGTGACCGATGGAAATTATTTTGTGTTAGCGAGATTAATTTCCGTGGATACTCACCGGAATTAGAGACGCGCTCATTTCTGCGAATTGAGTAGCACGGGCTTCAGCCTGTGGATTTTCGTCTTTCCTAGAGCGAAACCCCACAGGTCGAAGCCTGTGCTACTTGTGGCGTGCTAGAATTCCTTTCTCAGCTGTAAAGTTTCGCCAAATCCTTCGTGTAAGGGCCTTCATGACAGGAACCGTATTACTGACTGCCGTCGCATGTCTCGCCGCAGGTTTTGCTGCGGGCTGGGCGTGGGCGAGTTCGTCGGGCGGCACGCAGCGGCTGGAACTGGAAAAGCGCGCGGCTGGCCTTGATGGCACAGCGGTCGAGCTAAAAAAACAGAACGATGCATTGCAACAGGACCTGCGAATGTTGCAGAAAAGAATCGAAGACGAGCAGAGGCTGCGCGCCACCGCCGAAAAAGATGCGGAGTCGCAGCGCGCGAATCTTGCCGAGCAAAGGCGATTGCTCGACGACGCTCAGGTAAAACTTCGCGAAGCATTTCAATCGCTCGCGGGAGAAGCTCTGCAATCCAGTAGCAATCAGTTCATCGAACTCGCCAAATCCAAGTTCGATTCCTTGCAGAAAGAAGCGGAAGGCGATCTCGACCAGCGCAAAATTGCCATCAAGGCGATGGTCGATCCGCTGGAGACGGCTTTAAAAGATCTGCGCTCTGAAGTTTCCCGTGTCGAGTCCGCGAGACAGGAGGCCTACGGAAGCCTGCGCAGCGAAGTGCAACTGCTCGCCACGACAAATCGAGAATTGCGTGAGGAAACCGGCAGCCTGGTCAATTCTCTCAAGCAGCCTCAAGTAAAAGGCAAATGGGGCGAGCTGACTCTCAGACGCGTCGTGGAACTGGCCGGCATGTCTCCGCACTGCGATTTTCAGGAACAGCAATCCGTGGATACGGAAGAAGGGCGGCTGCGTCCTGATCTCATCATTTCTCTTCCTGGCGGCACGCAAATCGTGGTCGACGTCAAAGTTCCGCTGCACGCATTTTTTAAAGCCGTCAGCGCGCAGTCGGACGCGGAATATCGCGAGGCCATGGCCCAACACGCGGGCCTCGTTCGCGAACACATCAAAGGATTATCGAGCAAGGAGTACTGGAAACAGTTTGAGCCGACGCCTGAATTCGTGGTGTTATTCGTGCCCGGCGAATCTTTTTTCAGCGCCGCGTTGGAGCAGGATCGCACGCTGATCGAAGATGCCATCGATAAGCGCGTCGTTCTCGCCAGCCCGACCACGCTCATCGCGCTGCTGAGAGCGATCGCTTATGGCTGGAAACAACAGCTCGTGGCGGAAAACGCGGAACGCATCAAGGATTTGGGCAAGGAATTGTACGATCGCGTCGTGAAATTTGCGGAGCACCTTTCCGATATCGCCAAAGGTTTGGAGCGCGCGAGCAAAGCCTACAACAACGCAGTCGCCTCGTTTGACAGCCGCCTGATTCCATCCGCGCGCAAGTTCAGGGAAATGGGTGTAGGCAGCGCGGACGTCCCACAGATTGAACCGGTAGAGACCTTCCCGCGCCCCCTGCTCTCCACGCCGGAACCAGAAGAATGATGAGGTTTGCGTGGCATAGGCTTCAGCCTGTGGGGTTTCCTCGCTATCACGATAATGACTGTAGAATTCGACCTCATTAACGTCCGAATTCACCGAGATTATGCCGTGAAAGGACGAACCCCCACAGGCTAAAGCCTATGCCACGCAAACCGATGAATTTGATTCAATGACGGGAACTTACTTCAGAAGTTGCGTGATCAGGCGCCGCAACAATTCGCGGTCGCGCGGCTTAATGTGCACAAACTCCACACCCGCGCCCATGGCCGTAACGTTGCGCACCACGGCAGCAGCCTGAATCTTGCGCAGCCCGTTCCGAATTTCCAGCTGCAGCGAATCTCCCACCGCTAAAGGTTGATCGCTTTCGATGTAGGCTCCGCCGAGCGCGATCACGCGAATTCGCCCCGCTCCGTTGCGTGCTCCCGAAATGACTGCCTGCATGGGCGG
>Ga0075522_10001485_pt1 | contig 17771 bp, 29 predicted proteins | sample NGEPerA_FD_74796 | JGI IMG/M metagenome (GOLD analysis project Ga0075522, IMG submission 74796) | Arctic peat soil microbial communities from the Barrow Environmental Observatory site, Barrow, Alaska, USA - NGEE PermafrostL2-A | ecosystem: Environmental > Terrestrial > Soil > Wetlands > Peat ... | reverse complement strand
CCAATGGGACCCTGACCTTCAACAGCATCAACTCCAGGGGCTACGTGACAAATGGCGGAATGATCGGTGTCCCAACCGGGGCGCTCATCGACCTGCTCAAAGCGCTGAAAAAAGAGGTTGCCAAGGGGCTCCGGCCCCAATCGCCTGGTTGTAATTCGGAAACACCTCCCTAAAATTAATGGTTGGTTTCCCCCAGCCCGAAGAAGATAAAGATATTCTCCCGCTTTGATGGGCGAGCCGGCGTCGCAAGGGCGCAAACAGAGGAAGAATGATCGTCAAGTTGAGCAGAAGGAATGAAACTTAAAGAGGCACACCCCAGCCAACTTGCCACCCTTTATGAACGGGCTTGTGCCGCGCTGGCCAGAATCGCCAGGGCTGACACGATATACGGAGGAGCCCGCCCCTTGGTACTCGCCCGACGAATGGAGCGACGCAAAGGCAGCCAGGTTCCGGCCAACGAAATTGTCAGCGCTGTTTACTCTGCCAGCAACTACAGTTGTGGAGAATGGGGTGCTTACAAGTGTCCCGAGTGCGGCACGGCCCACCTGGGAACAGAAGCTGCCTACCGCTGCTGCTCTCAAGTCGAAAAACTCCGACTGGCCTGCGCCTGAAATGTTGCAATGGTCAACCGGCTCCGCCAAAATCATCCAAAAGAATATGCGTCTGCATGTCCTCAGTGATTTGCACCAGGAGTTTGCGCCCTATCGGTCCTCGGCTGATGGGGCTGATGTCATTATCTTGGCCGGCGACACGCATACGGGGCTGAACGGGATACGCTGGGCTCAAAAGGAGTTTGATGGCAGGCAAGTTGTGTACATCGCCGGCAACCACGAGTACTACGGCAAGAACCTGCACGGGCACCTGCAGCACATGCGGGAGACAGCGGCAGGCACCAACGTGCATTTCCTCGAGCAGAACACCTTGGAAATCGGAGAGGTCACCTTCTTGGGAGCGACGCTCTGGACCGACCTCAACTTCTTCGGAAATGTGCCGCTGGCAGAAATTGACGCGGCTCGCGACATGAACGATTACAAAAAGATACACATCGAGCCCAAGTATCGCCGACTCCGGCCGAGAGACCTCGTCCCGGTCCACAAAGAAACTCTATCATGGCTGGGGCAACAGTTGGAAGCGCTGAAAGGCAAGAAGGTCGTGGTCATTACCCACCACGGCATCAGCAGGCAATCTGTGCCAGACCACTTCATGGGTGGGCCCAGCCAGCCGGCTTACACCTCGGAGCTGACAGAGTTTGTCCTGGGACACCCGTGCAGATTATGGATCCACGGGCACACCCACTGGGCGTTCGACTACCGACTCGGTGAAACCCGTGTCCTCGCGAATCCCCGGGGATATCCGCACGAGACGACTCACGGCTTCAATCCCAAGCTGATCGTGGAAGTCTAATATGCCAGCCGCCAAAGCTCATCTCTGCCGCTATGACCGTCCGCTCTTCCATGTCGGCTGCATGGACGGAAAGCCGTGGCCGACGTCGAGCATGGAGGGGCCCCTCCTGAGCTGCTCTTCCTATCCGGAAGATTGGCGAGCCATCGCGCGGCTTGGGCCGGCTCCGGTCTGGACCGTGCGGCGGATGGACGGAGCTCCACTTGCGCTTGTAAACTTCCGGCGTTTGGGCCGTCCCGACAAAACGCGTTGGCTGACCAAGGCCGTGTCGCTGGACCTCATCCGCCCTGCCACACTGTATAAGGCGCAGGTGGGAGAGGATCAGCACACATTTTGTCTAACCATGGGAGAGGCACGCCGGGAATCCGAAGGCTGGGTCAGGCCCGTGAAGGGCTGGTTGCCCAGGCGCGGACTCAACTTGTTCTGGCACGGATCCGAAGAGAAGAAGGTAAGCCCTTTCTTCGTCGTGGATGCCGCCTTCACATTTCTGGCCAAGCGAATCCCGGGGGTCGACGGCATCTGGTGGGACGACTCGTATGATCCAGGCAACCTCTCGGCGCCACGGGTCGGAATTTTCCCGGAGCAGGTGAAGCGCCTTCTCAGGAAGAGGAGGGTAATAATCCTCGCATGAACGTATTGCTCGACCGAGATCGCTTTCGAGAGACGGCCCTGAAGCGGGATGGATACCGCTGTGTCATATGCGGCCGTCAGGAAGGCCTGAGCGTGCATCACATCATCGAGAGAAAGCTTTTTGTTGACGGGGGCTACTATACACAGCGTCATAATTACTTGCGCATGGGTTCAAAGTGAAGTAGTGTTATAGTTGTTCAGAATGGTTCGAACTGTCAAATTATCCTATACGACCGTGCCTCAGGCTGTTGAGATCATAGCTCAGTGGCGCAAAGCCCAGTCTGTCGTCATCCGTACTGCCTATAACCGGGTGCGAGAAGGCAAGAAAGACAAGGAGATTCTTGATCTGCTCCGAGTCATGCCCCAAGGAAAGCTGGATTCCTGGTTGACCTTGTCGGCCCTGAAACGCGCCCGCGCTCTCCACCGTGCCAGTCCAGGGCGAACCGTTGTTTTCGGAGGCAAGCGTAATCTGCAATTGCGGGCTCAGGGTCAGATCACGGCGGAGGAGTGGAGAGCCAAACGGCTGTTGCCTCTGTACTTCGAGGGCCACGCCAAGAGCTATGGTGAACAGGGGGGCAACCATCGCTTCGTGCTGGACATCGAGAACAGTACCATTTGGTTTTACCCGAGAGCCAAAGTGGCTCTGCCACTCCAGATAAAACTGGGGAAGAAGTCCAATTACCGAGAACTGCTGGAAGCACTGCAATTTCGTTGCACCTGGCACCGGGACGTTCCGTTCACGGTTTGCTTGACCGCCACCCACATCTCGATTTCTTGGGATGAAAAAGTGGAGCCATTGCAGCGGAAAACCCATCCCGACCGGGTACTGGCTCTGGATTTGAACCCAACCGGATTGGCGCTGCGGTACTCGAGCGGAAGGGTGAAGCCTGCAAACCCCTCAACTGGTCGATTTATGATTATCCAGAGCTAAATCGCAAGATGAAGAGGGCATCCGATCATCCGGACTCCATCCATCAGCGTGACAAGCGGGTGTACGAATTGTCCTGCATCGCCAGGGAAGTCACCGATTTAGCAGTTCACTTTCAGTGCAGTGCCGTCATCACAGAGCATCTGAACATCCAGTCCCAAGACCACGGCAAGGGGCGCTCCTTTAACCGAGCTGTGAATAACCAGTGGACTCGGAAGGGGTTTATTCTGCCGCTGGTCCGCCGACTGGAGGCCGTCGGCATTCGGCACATGGAAGTGAACCCGGCCTACAGCTCCAAAATGGGCAACCTGCTTTGGGGCTGGCCCCTATTGATCCCCGACCCGGCCTGCGCGGCTGTGGAGTTGGGCAGACGATTTCTTCAAGGAGACCCGAAAAGCTCCGAGCGCACGAATGGCGGAAACCGACGGAAGGAAGAACGCCAAGCGCAGGCATCGCAAGATGCCGAGGCTCGCACGGAGTGGAAACGGGTCTGGAATCAACTTCACCCAAAATCTGGTGATACACCCAGATGCACGCTGCTTGCCTTGAGGCATAGATTCCCGGAAGCGTGTCCAAGTCCGAGCCCGTTCAAGGCGCCACAATCGCTTGTGTCACGCCTGGAACCCGCTCGGATAGCGTCCGATTTGCGCATTTACGTGCGCAAAGACTTATGACGCTGTGCATACCAATGTGACCCGTGAGATGCGCTCCCGCTGGATCAGACTGGCCCGGGACTACCATTACCGCATCCGCGTCGTTTACATCGAGCCCGACCTTGCAACCATTATCGAGCAGAACAGCCAGCGCCCCGATCCAGTACCAGAGTCGGTCGTCTTAAAGCTCCTCGAAAAGCTGAACACTCCTTGTACCAGTGAAGCCCATGACTTGCAGCTGCTTCCTCTGTAATATCATCGTGCAGAATTTACATTGGCATATATTACAATGAAATGTTGCAAGACACATTTTATAACATAGTGTACGGGAGAACATGAGAATTACGGACGCACGGCTCCCGCAGAGCCGGCGGCAGAACCACCCGGAACGCCAGAGCAGGAACTCGCGCAGACAGCGAAGGAGTAACGCATGAAACGCTTTTACTTTGGATACACTGGAAGCTCCCAAACGTATTGGGAAGATGCCGGGAATTTTAAGGAACTCCTTAAGAAGCTGGATGACCGCGGCATGGAAGAGCCCGACTGGGTGGATCCGGTCATGGGTAGCATTAACGCGCTCCCGCGTTCAAACTGATCCTGACCAAACACAAAGGCATGGAAAAGAAAATTCTATTAGATCAGGTAACCCTGGGCTTCCGTGGTGCCGACCTCCCGCAGAAGACGGTCAATCGCCTCCACAAAAAGCTCCAGTCTCTGGACTGGTCGAAGCTTCTCAAGGACGAGCTCAAGGACTTCCCCGAAGTCGAGGTCGTCGACGAGAGCGGCGGTTAAAAGCCGGAATGTCCTAAACCATGAAATCCAAACCTTTCCAGCCTACGACCGACTCCATTATCGGGCGATTCGAAAAGCAGCGTTGGGTGAGGCCCAGGGCGAATCGCGCCGAAGAAATCGAGACCGTAGAGTTTGACGCCACCGATTATATCGTCAAAATGCCGGCTGCTGCGATCCGGAAGGTGGAGGACTGCAATTACTCAACTGATGACATTGGTTCAGCTCATGTGGACCATGACGGTCCGTTTTCGGTCTGCATCGAGCAGGCCATCTGCACATTCTTCGGGGTTGAAGCCGTCTCTAAAATTACCGCGAACCATCTGCGTCAAGCCAAGGTTTGGCTTAAATCGCTCCCCGAAAGGCATTACCTCGCTCGGGTCAGCATCAATACCGTCCGGGACATGCCTGTCATCGCCCGGCATCCCTCCCAGGTAAGAACGCTGGCCCTCAAGCAGGCGAGGAAGCTGGCGGGCAAGACTGCCAACCACATTGGTTTTTTGAGCACCCACTGCTGCAACTAAATGGAATTTATGGCCGATCGCTTTGCCACACAATTTGAAATCGGAGGCTTTCTCAAACGCGAAAAGCTGGAGGAGTTCATCTCCACCCTCCAAAGCGACGGTTTTGGGCTAAACTACGAGGACGCAACCGTCGAAGCCATGATCGTCGAGGCGGAACGCTGCAGCGAGGAGGGGAAACCCTTTGTTGTCTCCGCGCTGGAGATCGCCTGGGGTGACGTCGACTCCACCCAGGAATTCTGCCAGAAGCACAAACTCTGCTTTATCAAGCGAGTAGACGGAAAGTTTGAGTACAACGGCGATATCACATGGTGGCACCCGGGCATGCGCCGTCCGGCGACCTGGGAAGACACCGACAAGGAAGCCAGCAAGGTCATGATCTCTTTGGAGGCCCTCAAGAGGAAGCATCGCAGCCACAAGACCCTCGCTCAGGTGATCAAAGAACTGGAGAGGGTCGCACCCCCCACCGGCAAATTCCAAATCAAACCGAATTAAAAATGGAGCAAACGTCTCAGCCAGAACCGTGGAGAGTGCTGGGAGGATTCCCAGAGCACGCACCTAGATGAACGCTGACACCCTAAACGTTAAACCGACGGCAATCCTGGCCGGTACCTTTACTCAAACCCAACTCCCCCTGCGCTTCAGGCTGAGGAGTTGGCTGCAGTTCAGTCGATGGACCGAGCACTTGCGCACGAGCCTGCTTCGCTCATTTGATGCCACCCCTCTGGCCTCCATTCCCGCACATGGCAAGTTCTCATACATGGGAAAGCAGCTTCAGTTCGATGCACGGAACGGTCAGTTCAGCTCCATTTGCGCAAAATATCACCAGGTGGGATACGAGTTTGAGACGTCGCTGCTGCTGCTGCATCTTTGCCGCGGCTCGCGTTCATTCTTCGATGTCGGTGCCAACTGGGGCTACTTTGACATGCTGTTAGCCGCAACGCCGTGGTTTGAGGGGCAATGCACAGCCTTCGAACCAAACCCGCCCGTTTATCTCGACCTCGTGAATCTGATTCGCCAAGCAGGCATCGGGAAGAAGGTGAGGGCCGTGAATATCGGCATCGGAGCCAAGCAAGAGGAACTGTTCCTGCAGCAGTCAAACCGCTTTCTCACAGGGCTGGCATCGCTCAACCGCCAGGAAGGCGTGCGCATCCAAGTTTGCCCAATTGACAGCATCGCTGCGAATCCTCCTGACATCATAAAGGTGGATGCCGAGGGGATGGAGATGGAAGTGTTCACTGGGGCAGAGAAAACCCTGCGCGAGCAAAAGCCGCACCTGATCTTCGAAAGCGTCATCAACTATCAGAAGCCAGAGGAGACGCTGAGACCACTGCTCCATCTTCAGGAAAGGGGCTACCAGATGTTTAACCCCACCAGCATGTTTTGCATCAACGGATGCGAGCTGACGGCCAACTACGATGACCCCTTCGATCTCCTGGTTCAATCGGACCCTGATCCAAAACCGGCTCTCGTGCCCTTCCACTCAAAGAGGCGATTCGTGCTGCGAAAGCAGATCAACGTTTTTGCCTGCCATAAGGATCGGGTTGAAGAGCTGCGCCTTCAGAATATCCGCGTTGAAAACCCGGTGTAATCCCTGCCATCCCAATTGAGGCCAAGCAAAATCCATACTTTCTTATGAAATGCCACAAATGCGGAGAAAAAGTCGCTGCTGGAATCGATGAGCGAAGTGAGACGAGGCCGTGCACCTCCCTTTACCTGAAAGCGGCGCGCGTTGATGACCCCGGCATCCTCATGGCCGCGTATGTTGGCACCCTCGAAAGCGGATACTGAGCTCCGCCACAGGATGTCCGTCAGGGCCTGCGGCAGGCAAGAAGCGCTAATGCTGCGGGCGATGTCGGGCCCTCTCCTTCAGAGGTACGACAGGCAGCCGTTGATCGTATATGGAAGGTCCGCAAACACGGTTTCCGCATAGCTTCGATACGCCTGGCCATGCGACAGAGCCGCGTTCAACTCGTCCGCGAGAGCAAGCTGAAGGCACAAAAGACCCCTGTAAGAAGACGCTCTTCCCCTTAGCCCCGGGCATGCCGGGCGGCAAGTTGTAAGAACAAGCCTGCTTTTCCAATAATAAGTACAGTTTTCCATTGTAATGACAGCGGGGTACTATAGAATCCTGCGCGAGATGACATACAGCAAGTAAACCTCCCGCCTAAATACCCGACACACCGGGTACAGGGGGCGCCTCCCTCCGGCGCCCCCTGCTTCTTTTTATTCGTTCGCTCTTCGCAAAACCGCCCTACAATGAGAGTGCTATAGACTTATCCAATTTCAAAAAAATGCGCACTGGTAATCGTTCGGTTGAATTGTGTCTTCTTATCGCCGGCATTGTCTTTATGGCGGTACTAGCCGCCCTGGATGCGGTTAGAACCTTAGCTATCTTGAATTAACCAATGAATAAGAAAGACATCATCAGAGAACTGACAGGAATAGCACTAGAAGCAGCCCCGTCTTCTGCTGCGGTGGAGGCCACGCGCCTTCACTTCCTGGAAGCCGCCCACCATGGCGCCTACCAGCCTGTAATGGAGCACATGTTTGGGGTAGATCCCACCGTGGCGGTCACCTGCAACAGCTACTTTTCGGACTTCCTCGACCTCATTCCTCACCCCACTGGCGGATGGGTGGCATCGCTTTGCCTGAACGTACTGATTCAGAACCCGGACCAGCAGGCTTTCGCTCGCCCGCGGCTCTTGCCAGGCCACGTAGCCGCGATTGAGTCCCTCTTTGCCGTGAAGTGCTTTGTGGATCCCCAGTTGATCCATCCGTCCGAGATCGATGCCATGCCTTGGGAAAGATGGATAGATTATGTCCAGTGCCTCTTCACGGACAACGCTCACGAAATGCCGCTGCAGGATTCGGGCGAGGAACCCGCTGGAGAGGGTATCTTCGCACCCTGCAGCCTCGTCCTTCACCTTCGGATATTTGACCGCAAGTGGGAGAAGGTTCTCCCTGCAGCGGGCGCCGCCATCGAATCCATCCTGCCAATCCTTCAGCAGGCATCCGACAACCGCCGAACAATCCCGCTGACCGATATCGTCCCCGCACATCTGGGCTACACCGCTTTGGAGGGAGCCCAAACGCAGGCAGAACTGCAGCGCTGGACAAATCTGGTGAAGGAGGGGAGCTGGGTGGTCCGGGAAGAGATCATGGAGCAGAGGACCCGCCTTACTTTGTCAAAGGCAGAAAACTCAAAGCCGGAGGCCGTATTCGCGATGGCGGATTCGTTCCCCTGGATCAACTTTATTCGCTGGGCCATCCTGCAGAGCTGGTTCGAGGAGCATCCAAACGTCCGACTGGAGCAGAACAAGGAGACCCTGCAAAACCTGGATAAGGAACTGGCAGGAGTACCACGCGTAAGCTACGTCCCAAATCCGGCGGACATCATCTCCAGCGTGATTGGCTATACCGTGCTGACCGAAAATGGCCCCCTGTTGGATTCCGAGAACAACGTTCCGCTCACTCTGACCTCTGACCAGGCCGCCATTGTTTCGCTCGCCATCAAGACCAAAACAAACGAGGCCTACGCCGTAACGCCCTTTCCCTTCATCGCCCTCTATATGCTCGCCGCCCAGGGAATCTCCCTGATCGCGCTACGGGAGGCTTACGTTCGCCTGCAGGATTTGTGCAAGCATCATGCGTGTGGGAAATACAAGGCAGTCCTTCCGAATGTTCCGGGCACGGCGCGCTGGGTGCAAATTGATCCCGAGTGGATCATACCCTCCGCCCGGCGCCAGGAGTTCAACGAAACGGTGGGCCAGCAGATTCGCGAAAAAGTCCAGAAGTGGATGCCAAACCAGGGCAAGTGATTGGAACCATTTTGCTGTTGTACTCCTGAAGAGCATGTGTATTAACGTTCTGGTTGGCTGACGTTCTCGGAGGAAATTGTGCCTGGCCCGCCGCGATTCTACCGTGTAGTGTTTTTGCCGTAGCAACGCCAATCCTGCCGGCCACCGGCAAGAATCCGCGCCTTCCACAAATCAAAGTCAGGGCTGTGTTGAGTTTTTCTTTGCGTTGATCTCAAATCAGCAAAGGGAACAACCGCCTTGCAGCAGCCTGGCGCAGCCTGGGCGCCGAACCGATCAGCGCCGGAAGCCGCTCCCTCCAAAACTCAACGCCAGCAAACAACCTACTCCCATCTCCCCAAATTCCGTGTTTCCTCGACTTCGAGACGATCACCAAACCTCATACCCTCGCAATTCCCGCGCGCTTTCCTCCCCTTCAAAAACAATTTCAGGACTCAATGGCGTTGATGCCACTTCTTCATCGTACGAAGCAGGCACCGCCCACACCGGCCAGCCGTTAAAGGATTCAGCCCGATCAAGCACTGTCCGAGTCATCGGAAGCTGCGCCCGGCGTGACTCCATTTCCCTCGCTACACTGCGGGCCTAACACTACATCCAGATGCCGTAAAATTCTTGCCAAACTCATTTCCCGATCATGCAAGACGACCTCCTCGGATTGTTGCGTCGAGAGATCGAGAAGGCAAAGCCGCGCCGTTTCGATCCAGATCTCCATCCTAAACAGCCGCTCGAACACGGCTGGCTTCTTCCCTACCTGCTGCTGGCTGACGATTTCACCTGGAAGCGATGGAGCTACTGGCACGATGTAATGCAATCACGGCGGGTCATTGGGGACACGATCCCCAGAATCGAGTGGCAGTCAAATCCCCACGCCCGAAAGATGCTGGAGAACTCGCTGAACTCTATTACTCGATACGGAGGCTGGCAGGGCTGGGGCACTTGGAACTTTTTCAGCTACTTCATGGACTGGTTGCTCTTCGGCTTCGGCCATGGAGGACACAAGGTTCTCCCCAAAGAGCCGAGTGGCGCTGAAGGAGCCAGCGACCGGTTGTACCAGGTGTTCAACATCGAGACACTTTTGGCCTACCCTCACGACTACTTGGGAGATATCCTGTGCGAAAACCAGCTTGGGCAGCGGTCGGGGTTCTTTCCGACCCCCATGAGTGTGGTAGAGATGCTGGTGTTGATGACCGTGGATGGTGATGCCCGCCTTAAGACGGTCTGTGACCCCTGCGTCGGGACGGGAAGGATGCTCATGGTTGCCAGCAACTACTCCCTAAGATTGTATGGTGTGGACATAGACCCTACGGTGATCAAAGCCACGCTGGTCAACGGTTACCTCTTTGCCCCCTGGTTGGTCAAGCCCTTCCCATTTCTAGACGGGGCCAACCTGGACCCGACACAAACCATCGCCATCAGCAACGCGCTGGCCGGCCACAAGCCCGATTATCACCAGGATACGGTTCCCTCCCCGAACGGACAAGAATATGCGCCAATTAAGAGGCGCATTCGCGAATCAAAGGCGAAAAAGTTGAAGAACAAGATAGGTTGATGATTCACGCCCCTTGCTTTAACGTCAACCCGATGAACAGGGCCGCAATCAAAACAATTGGCGATCGGCACCCACCGAGGATTCGCATCACTCTCTTTCCGCCATGGGCCGTCAGAAAACGCATGAATAGGCGAATACGCCGGACCTTCTTGGGGAAGCCGGCGCTGATCGCTACGCTAGAGCGCGGGGCTACTTGAGATGGCCCGATACGAGCTTGGTCATCTCGAACATGCTCACCTGCTTCTTGCCGCCGAACACGGTCTTAAGATTCTCGTCGGCATTGATCAGAGTCCTCTTTTTCGCATCCTGCAACCCGTTCTTGCGGATGTATGCCCATAACTTTTTGGTCAGCTCGGTCCGCGGAAGCGGAGCTCCGCCAACAACTTTGGCCAATGAATCATCCGGTTGCACCGGTTTCATAAAGCCCGCATTCGGTTTACTTTTAGGTTTGGAGTTTTTAGCCATGCCGTGTTGTAAATTCACATGGAGAGAATTGCAATAATAATTTTACAGATTTTAGCGGGTTAACGCGATGCCCACCCAGGCTGCAAAACCAGCCAAATTTGCATGGTCGCAGCTTGCTCTATCAATGAAGGTCAAACACAATATCGCATGAACGAAGAATTGCTAAAAATATGCCGGGCGCGCGGTCTCACCGAAGAGGACCTGGATGAGTTTGTACATGACGCTGCCGCCAGCGAGATGCTTCCCCAGGTCAACGAGGAGGCCAGCCGGGCCAAGCAGGAGAATCTGCTCAGCGACGCTTCCCAGAAAGCCAGCCGCATCAATAACGAAGGAGTGGAATCCCAGGTCAAGTATCTAGTGGAGCAGCACGGCTTCGACGGCGCAAAGAAGTTGCTCGAACAAGACGAACACAAGGTTTGATCCCCTTGTGCTTTTGCCCGGCAATTTTTCCTTTTCATCAAATTTGCCCGCGTGGCGAAATTGGCAGACACGCTACTTTGAGGCGGTAGTGACGCAAATTGTGGAGGTTCTGGCCCCTCTCGCGTGCACCTTTTACTAACAGCAACCTCGTCCTCAGCGGAGATCCTCGGTGACCAGCAGCTCGTCGGCCTGCCTCCAAATTAGCAACATCGGCAAACACAAATGTGATGAACGCGGCAACAGACATTCCCAGAAGTTGCGAAACCTGCCTGTATCTGGCCACTCACGACAAGTGCGACGGCTGCCTCGGAACCGGAGAATCCTACGATTACAAAAACTGGACGCTGGCCACTTTTGGGCAAGCCATGGCCCTCGAACATGATCGACAAGTCTCCGGCGAGCGCAACATCGTTGTCGGCGGCCAGGGAGAAGCCGAGGTCAACGCCAGATGGACCGTAAAGGAAGCATACGAGCATTTGGTCCGCGTCAGCTCGGAATGCGGTTACCTTACTTCCGCCCCCAAGTTTGATGCTGATAAGGCCTGCATCCGGATCATCTGCCACGGCGAATGGTTCCTGTTCTGGAAGGCTGGCGCGTTCGATCGCATCGAGGAACGTTCAGGGCGCTGCCACTGGAGCCGCCATCCGGATTTCCTGAAGGTGAAATATCGCAAGGAATCTCTTGAAGGTTACGGCTTCCCCCGCGGCACCCAGCATGCAGGCTCTTGCGCCTGCATTCCCAAGCCAGCATAGCCTAGAGCAATCCGGTCTAATCAGGACGCGCATCATCCAAGCCCCGCTTAATGCACCACCACTTCTCCTAGGCAACCACGCATTTTGCACTATGCACTGGCCATTGCAATGGGACGATTCCCTCACTGAACGGGATGCACCAGGGCTGTCACTGGGGCAAATTAATGCCGCAAGGCCGTAAAGCGCGCCCCCAAAGAAAAGCGCTGGCAAATTCCCTTTCGCCAATCAGGAGCAAGTAAGCAAGGCAACGCGAGTCTGGAATTTGAGTTGGCTTCCGGCCATACAAGACAGCATCATGAAAACACAGCGCTTTGACTGCAAACTGGGCGACCAGGTACTTCGCCGGGTTGGAAACAAGACTTTCAAGGGGATCATCACCGGGATCGCAAAAGAGAATGAGCACAAACTGCTTCTCGATATCGAAGTGCGTTGGTCCGATGGCAAGACGGCGCAGATCAGCCCCTTCGACCGCGACCTGATCATTTTGGCAACGTCCGCGGAAACCCCGGAGCGGCTGTTTGGATATCTTAAGAAACATGGACTTTTGTGGGCTCGAGTCACAGCACAAGATCACTGGACTTACCGCATGGTGAGCGAGAACAATCATGCGGAGCTTCGGGCTGTCATCGTCGAGTCCCAGTCCTGCGATGTCATTTTCACCGTCAAGAGCGGCAAGGTCACTGCTTCGGAGAGAAAGCCGTCACTGGACGAATCTCAGACGCACCTTTGTGTCGGGAAAAGGCGGCTCCCCCTCGATGAAGTTGAGCAAATAGCGGAGTGGCAGCAGTTCTCCTAATTGCTCCGGCAGCGCAGCAAAAACATTCCTTCAAGCCGAGCTCCGTGATCAGTTTCAGTCGTGTTCTGTGAGATCGCGAATCATCGAAACGTGAGGGCCAAGAGACGGCGACTGGGGACGGTTTGGTTGTTTGACAAGGGTGTAGTTCAGTTGAGCCCACAGCGAGTCAGCATCACGTACCGGACCTGACACAGTCCTTAAGATTTTCGTCCTCGATTGGGACGCCGGAGAAGAGGGCTTCACCATCCACGCTGATCGTAACGAACTCCTGATCAACATTAATATAAGCCTCTCTTCCATCCAAGTGGACATAAAAATAATCGAGGCCGCAACGCGTACTGGGCCCGCTGGCTTCCTTCCAGGATTTTGCCTGGGTTTGGGTCAAATGCGCCAGCATCGTTTGGAAGTCGAACGACACGACTTTGAATGTTTCGCTCATGCTCTTGGACCTTGGTCCTGGTTTGGGCCGTTTGCAAGGCAGGAATGAGGCTCAACTCCGGCCAGTTCCAAAACAAGAATGCTCACCAAACATAAAGTCGCAGTCATCGGCCAAGGTCCGGGAGTTTCCGAAGGGGACCGAACAAGGCTGCTTCAGCCCTTCGCCCAACTATCGGCCAAACCGACCAATGGGGAAAAGTCAATTGGCCAGGTCTTTGCGATCATGAAGCACATGATTGATGCACACGGCGGCAAGGGAGATGATCTGGACTACTCCCCCTCGGTGACTACGGTCCCAATGGCCGACAAACGCAGCCTGCAAGAAGGGCCACCAGTTTGCGCCCCAACAAAAAACCGCTGACGACTTTAATAACCCGTCGCCGGGTTTCTTAGCCGGTTGCTGAGTTTATTGTCGAAGCACACTAATATCAACACGATATGCGAAACGTTTTAGAGAACCTGCTAACGGCTGCCAAAAGTGTTAAGAAACCCGGTCCAAGACTTAAAAGGGCAATCACGGCGGCCGAAAAGCGGCTGCACGAGATGGACAGCCGCGAGGAGCTGAAAAAGCTCGCCCTGGCATTGAAGGATGAAGACCCGAAAGCGCTCGTCACCTTCTCGGAGGATCCTGACCCTGATAACCGATATGCGCTGACCGTTCACACTAAGGACGGCCTCCTGCGCAAGCTGGCCCAACTATTTGGCTGCCCTGAAAAGGAACTCCCCGGGGAGGACGATAACGAGTTTGAGGCTGGCGACCACTGGCACGGCCGGGGCCAGATCAATTTGCGGACCCTCGCAGACGAAATGATCCAGATAAATGCGCCGTTTTTCACCGAAGCCTACACTGTTGAAGAATTGCGTAAGTTTGCCAGCTGACCATGAAGACACACGATTTTACCTGTCCTGCCACAACACGCGAAGGTCGACCGGAACGCGCTGTCACTATCTTTCATGAACCCACGGGCCTGGTTAGCCCATAAGTTACAATTCTTTCATCTGAGGGGAAAGGAAACGGTCCCTGATCCGAGATAACAAGACCACCGGTAAGTTTCACCTCACGAACCTTCCTCCGGTGGTAGCATGACTGTTTCTATAAGAACCCAAAGTTCCGAAATTTCTGGGGCGGATGCCAAAGCGTTAAAATCAGACCGCTTTCGCAAGCAAAAATGTTTGTCCGCTGTGGGCGAGCCCCTGTGCGAACGTGCCAGACGAAGATGCAATGGCTTCACGCTGGAAAACCGCACTTGCAATGCGCGCCCAACCGGCCATAGCCTTTGAAATCGAGCAAACAAAAGTTATGAGCACAGCGTTTGAAATCACATCCGAAGACGTTCGCAACGTCATGAAGCTCAACGGCTATTCCGTGGACGAGGCCGCTGCAGAAAAGATATTCCAGGACGTGATCGCCCCCGAGGATGGGCGCATCGAGAAGGCTGCTCTCTACGGCAACGAGATGGAGGAGCAGACAAAGTACGCCTACCAGGAAATTGCCAAAATCCTCCGAGAGGCGGGAGTCCTAACTTCGGCCGAAGCCTAGTCATTTGATGCGGAGGCTTCGCTCCGACCAATTTATCCAATGGAGGAACAGAGCTCAAGTGACGAAACCGCGCAACTTCGAGAGAAGGCGTTTCAGCAGCTTAAGGCCAACGGCCCCATGAAGGCCAAGGCGCTGGCGGGCGCCCTGGGCCTCACGGGCGCCCACAACCTGCTGGCAGCGTTACAGTCGGACAGCAAGCGGTTCCTTGACTCCGGTGGATGGTCGCAGCTCAAAACCAAGTAAGATTCTCAAAATGCAGACGCCCATCACTGGCAAGCACGATGACCCCTGGCTCAATCTATGGCTGAAAGCTCTCCAGCCCAGGACGGAGTACTTCACGCATAAGAGCAACATACATGGGACAGCACACGTAGCCCGGGTCTTAATTCACGCGTGGATCATCGGCAAGAGGCATCGGCCAGAAATCACCCAGGAACTGCTCGCAGCGGCCTTCATACACGATTTGTCCAGGCGGCATGACGGTACATGCCATATCCACGGCGAGATGGCCGTCGAGGAACAGTTGCCCAAGTGGAGGAACCTGCTTGAGGAGATGGGGGCCAAGGACTTTGCGCTTGTTTCTGATATGGTGGCCAGGCATTGTCGTATGCCGGCAGATGACGACAGCCTGGCTGTAAGACTCTTTCGCAACGCCGATGGCCTGGACAGGGTCCGCCTGGGCGATCTTGACCCAAACAGGCTATGCGATAAATCCCCGGAGTTGCTGGATCTGTCCTGGACATTGTATGAGGCAGAGACGGACAACCTGCTGAGGCTCTTCAAGTTTGTGCCTGATTCGATTTAGGCAAAAATTATGCCATGCCTTCACGGTCTGCTGCTCCAAGGATGGTCCGGCCAACCACATTGGGAACACCTGTGGATACAATTTCGCAAGACGTCGCAAGAGATTTGCAGAAATAGGGGAAGATGCGATACGCAGCGTCATAAGTTTTTGCGCATTCACCAGCCTTTGCGCCGATTCCAACAGGGCGCCATGCGCAATTATTTAGGACGCTCAGAATAGAATGGAGTGCGGAGCCTTGGAGGTTCTCAAGCCGGCACTGCGCAAGCCCGCCAAACAAAAGGCATGAGCAACCGCCGAATCACTGTCGAAACGTTCCCGACCACTGAACCCAACAGGGTCCTCCGCGCCGATGTCTACTACGACCAGGGAGCAATAAGCTACTTTTCAGGACGCTCGCGCAAGCGGGGCTATTACCTGTCGATAACTCCAGTCAAAGTGGAGAGAGCATTTACGTCGGTAACGGCTTTCTCCGGCACCTGCGATCTGCTGGAGGAAGTAAGCCGTTACGCTGAACGCCGGCTGCAGGAACACGCCCAACGGGTTCGCAACCTGCCCATCTACCAGACGCTCATCGAGCTTGTGCAGGCAAAAAATGGCATAAAGCTGGCCGCCGAGGCAGGACCTGTCGCCGAAGATGCCGCAGCACTTCCAGTGGCGGCTCTCGCCGAAGTGCAGTAAACTGAGGCATGCGTGAGATTTTCTTTGAAACGCGGGCCAAGTTTCTCCAGGCCTCAAGGAAGCGCTTTGCTGATTGGGGAGAGGCCAACAACCATCGCCAGGTGGGAGCAGCGATCGAAGAATTCCACGACCTGTTTGTGATCGCATCCTCTTACTGCGACCGGCTCCGCTGGATGCACAAGCCGAAGCCCATTTGGTACAGGCAGCAGCAGTTGAACAGGGACAGCTGTGACCGATGGATTGGGCACACGCCTTACGGGAAGATGTTCAGCAGAATTCCAAGATGACTTGTGACGCGCGGCACGCCAGCAAACGCAGCAAAGCTTTTTGTCCAGTATTTTACTGGCCCACACGGCAAAATTGGAGTGGAGCAGCCAGCGCGAGATCGTTAGAGCAGGGATAACACTGCAGAAGATTCAGCCTGGGGTGTACCGGCTCCAGTGGCTGAGGCAGCATCTGACGATCGAATCACGCGCCATCTACAGCTTCACGGCCTATACTGTGGAGACAAGGGTTTTCGCTCAGGCTGGGAGCTTCCCGTCGATGTTAAAGGACCTGAAGAGCATGGCCCAGAAAGCCGAGAAACAGAAAAGCGCCAGGCAATGAGTATAAGGAGAAGCAGGCCGGATTTGGCGTGCCCGTTATGTGAGGCAGGTCTCCCTCTCGTTGGCGGAGACCACATTTCGAAGCCACAATCGGAAACTCCAGCCATGCGGTGTCGAAAGAAAATCCAGAGGGGCGATATCAAACGGTACCGTGAATTTTTGAATACGAAATGCCCAGGCCCGAGGCACAAGAACAATCGCCACCGCCAGATCAGCCGTCCATACGGTGATTACCCTTACGCGCAGGACCGAGACAAGTTCCTGCGCGACATATGCAAGTGGCTGCCAACCTTGCCAGTGCAGGAGGGACTTAAAGCAATATGCATGCAACAGAAACAGTGATTGAGGAGACGGAGGAAGGGCTGTTGGAGCGCAAGCCCCACCGCAAACGGCACGTCCAGAAGCACTGGAAAATCGAGTGCCGCTGGAAAACTCCGCGGCCTGGGATGCTCTACAAGTTTTGGAAGATATGGACGAGGCACGGCACTTACGAGACCGAGCCGCAGGCACGCCAAGCCGTCCAAGATATTGCAGACCGACCATTCTGGAGGAACATGCAGTTCCGCTTGGTCAACACCAGGACGGAGGCGATATTCCAGGTTGCTTGAAGATTTTCCGACATTTTCAGGACCTGGTTACTATAATAACGATGTCTTCCAGAAGGCGAGGATCGTGAAGGCGTCGCAGCTCAGTTGCTAGGGCGCCTGAATGGCATTCAGGAGGCCAGGAGTTCGAAACTCGTCGGCGCCACCTTCCTGGCAAGAAGTTGATAAACGCACCTTATGAAGCAGCGGCTAGTACGAATTATTGCCAAGATCGCGGCCATCCTCATGGTTCCGTTTTGCGTGGTGCTTTGGTCTCTCTTTTTAACTGCCGCTCTTGGCCTAATGGTGTTCCTCTTGGCTCCAAACCTTATTTCACGTTTTGGCGTACCAGTCCAAGCCGCTCCGCCTCAGCAGAGCGCCACGACGCTAATCCTTTTC
>Ga0075522_10001484_pt1 | contig 17776 bp, 14 predicted proteins | sample NGEPerA_FD_74796 | JGI IMG/M metagenome (GOLD analysis project Ga0075522, IMG submission 74796) | Arctic peat soil microbial communities from the Barrow Environmental Observatory site, Barrow, Alaska, USA - NGEE PermafrostL2-A | ecosystem: Environmental > Terrestrial > Soil > Wetlands > Peat ... | reverse complement strand
CGCTGGCCGCTGCGGGTGGGCGGGCCGACCGCATCCGTCTGAAAATGGCTCTCCTGCCAGATCACGCGCGCGAAGAATTCCAGCGGCAGATCGCTGGACCGCGCCGCCGATTCGATCATCAGGCACATCGCTTCTCGGGTGTCGCTCTCGCGCCGGGTCTCAACCGCATTTGGTATCGCCAATTCCTCGACGCTCGGGTGTACGACCCGGATCTCGGCCGGCGTCGTATCTTGCGCGATCGACGCCGGCGGCAACAACAGGGAGACCGCAACGCAAAGCACGGCAGGCAGGGCAAGGCTTGTTTGCATCGTCGTTCTATTGGCCGCAAGGCGCGCCTGACGGGGAAATCCGACCGTCCCGGCTATTCCAGACAATGATGGCGCGCATATGGGAGCGCAAGACGATGCCGGCCGCTTACGAACAGCCCCTCGATTTCGCGCAGATGGCGCGAAATCGCGATCGATTCCTGCGGAAATCCCCGTCTTTGCAGCCATCATCGGTTTACGTTAACGCGGCATTTCGGTTCCCCCGATCTTCCCCGGGCCGTCAAGCCGGGTATGGTATTTCGTCTTCTTGAGGAGCGAGGCGATGCAGGATCGGCGCCAGACCACGCGCGACAAGGTGATCTATGGCGGCGTCGCCGAAATCGACGAGCATGGCGCCACGCGCGGCTGCGTCGTGCGCAACATCTCGGAGAACGGCGCGCATATCGAGTTCAGCAATGTCGTCAAGCTGCCGAAGGAGAAGATGTCGCTGACGATCGCGCGCAAGGGCCGCTCCTTCCTCGCCAGGGTGATTTGGTGGCGCGACAATTTCGTCGGCGTCGCCTTCAGCTCCGAGCAACCCTATCAATTGCCGGTCTCCGATATCGAGGAGCGCCTGCGCCGGAGCGAGAAGAAGAAGCGCCAGTTGCAGCGCCGGATCAACGAACTGCTCGGCGAAGGCTGAAGCGCGATCGAAACCTGCTTCTCCGAGTACACCGGCCCGGTCGGCCTGACCGGAACCAGACCAGCTTTGCGCGGTTGTTGGTAGCGGCCCGCCTGCGATTGCGGTAGCCAGTCCTTGCCGGAACCCGGAGCCGCGTCCTCATGCCACCCCCCGCCATCGAACATGCCGATGGCCTGCCCAAACCGCAGCGCAACTGGGCGATCCTCACCATCGCGCTCGGCATCGTCATGGCGGTGGTGGACGGCGCCATCGCCAATGTCGCGCTGCCCACGATCGCCAGGGATCTCAATGCGAGCCCGGCGTTCTCGATCTGGATCGTCAACGGCTACCAGCTGGCGATCACGATCTCGCTGTTGCCGCTGGCTTCGCTCGGCGAGATCATCGGCTACCGCCGCGTCTATCTGGCGGGCCTCGCTCTCTTCACCCTCGCCTCGTTGTTCTGCACGCTGTCGCACAGCTTAATGCTGCTGACGATCGCCCGGATCGTGCAGGGATTCGGTGCGGCCGGGATCATGAGCGTCAACGCCGCGCTGGTCCGCTACACCTATCCGCGCGCGCTACTCGGCCGCGGCATCGGCATCAATGCGCTGGTGGTCGCCGTCTCCGCAGCAGTTGGACCGACAGTCGCTGCGGGAATCCTGGCCGTCGGCACCTGGCCCTATCTGTTCGCCATCAACATCCCGATCGGCATCGCGGCGCTGGCCCTCGGCGCTCGTGCCCTGCCGCACACAACTCCGGCCAGTCACGACTTCGATTGGCTAAGCGCGGTGCTGAGCGCGCTGACCTTTGGCGTCGGCATCGCCGCCATCGACAGCGCCGGTCACGGCGAGGCGCTCGTCACCTGGCTGGCGGAATTCTTCATCGCGGCCGTCGCCGGCGGCCTGTTGATCAGGCGGCAGACGCATATGAAGTCGCCGCTGCTGCCAATGGACCTGCTGCGCATCCCCATTTTCGCGCTATCGATCGGCACATCGATCGCCTCATTCTGCGGCCAGATGCTGGCCTTCGTCGCGCTGCCCTTTTATCTCGAAACCCGGTTTGGCTATTCGGCCGTCCAGATCGGCCTGTTGATCACGCCCTGGCCAATTGCGGTCGCGTTCGCAGCACCGCTGGCGGGACGATTGGTTGAGCGCTATCCCGCCGGTCTGTTGGGCGGCATCGGGCTGACGCTGTTCGCGGTCGGGCTCGGCACGCTGGCACTGTTGCCTGCCAATCCCTCCCTTGTCGATGTGATCTGGCGGATGGCGCTGAGCGGCGCGGGCTTTGGGCTGTTCCAGACCCCCAACAACCGCACCATGATCGCGGCCGCCCCGCGTGAGCGCAGCGGCGGCGCCAGCGGCATGCTTGGAACGGCGCGGCTGTTGGGACAAACCACGGGCGCAGCCCTGGTGGCGCTGTTTCTGGCGCGCTATCCCATCGACGGCACCCGGATTTCATTGTGGACCGGCGCCGGCTTTGCGCTGGTCGGCGCGGTTCTCAGCATGCTCCGCCTGTCGCCCGCGGGCACCAGGGGCGCCGAGCGGGTGCGGGTCCATGAGCACCAGCGGCTGAAGGGCGAATGACGGCGAGCCGAACCGCACCGCGCCCTCAATGGGCGGCGGCCTCGCTTGCGACGCCGCCGTTATTTTTCGATTGATAAATAGTGGACAAAACTGAACACTGCCCCGCGAAAAACAACCAGGGCGGGGAAATGGCTGGGCCGGTCGAGCAGGACGGCATGCTCGTCGAATGGGACGCCGGCATCGTCACGGACGACGGGCTGGTGTTGCGGGCAGACGTGTTCCGGCCGAAGGCCGAAGGCAAATGGCCGGTTCTCCTGACCTACGGTCCCTACGCCAAGGGGCTCGCCTTCCAGCAGGGATATCCGAGCGCCTGGCAGAACATGATCGCGGGCCACCCCGACGTGGCCCATGGCTCGACCAACAAATATCAGAACTGGGAAGTGGTCGATCCGGAGAAATGGGTGCCTCACGGATATGCCTGCGTGCGCGTCGACTCGCGCGGCACCGGACGATCGCCGGGACATGTCGATCATTTTTCGCCGCGCGAGACGCGCGACTTCTACCAATGCATCGAATGGGCCGGCATGCAGCCCTGGTCAAACGGGCATGTCGGCCTCACCGGCATCTCGTATTACGGCATCAACCAATGGCAGGTGGCTTCCCTGCAGCCGCCGCATCTGAAGGCGATGTGCATCTGGGAAGGTGCGGCCGACTGGTACCGCGACATGACGCACCATGGCGGCATCGTCTCGACGTTCTGGGCCAACTGGTATGATATGCAGGTCAAGACCGTGCAGTATGGCCTCGGCGAGAGAGGGCCGCGAAGCGCGGTCACGGGCGCGCCGGTCTGTGGCGACGAAACCCTGTCCGACGAGGAATTGGCGCGCAACCGGTCGAGTTTCGGCGACGACATTCTCGCCCATCCGCTCGACGACGACTATCATAAAGCGCGTTCGCCGGACTGGGACAGAGTGAAGGTGCCATTCCTGTCGGCGGCGAATTGGGGCGGCCAGGGGCTGCACCCGCGGGGAAATTTCGAAGGTTTTGTGCGCGCAGCTTCCAGCGAGAAATGGCTGGAGTGCCATGGGCTCGAGCACTGGACGCATTTTTACACCGATTACGGACGCGAGTTGCAGAAGCGGTTCTTCGATTTCTACCTCAAGGGCGAAGCCAACGGCTGGGCGCGGCAACCCAGGGTTCAATTGCAGGTCCGCCATGTTGATCGCTTCGTCGAGCGCCATGACACCGATTGGCCGCTGCCATCCACCGTCTGGACCAAGTTCTACCTTGATCCCGCCGATCAGACGCTGTCGCTGCAGCCACCTCGCGCCGACGCGGAAATCAGCTTTGCGGCGATGGGCGACGGCCTCACCTTCGTCTCAAAACCTCTGGTCGCGGATACCGAGATCACCGGGCCGCTGGCGGCTTACCTTCGGATTTCCTCCAGCACCGAAGATGCCGACATCTTTGCCGTGTTACGGGTATTTTCGCCGGACATGTGCGAGGTGACTTTTTTAGGCGCGATCGACCCGCACACGCCGGTGGCACAGGGTTGGCTGCGCGCCTCGCATCGCAAGCTCGACAAGACCCTGTCGAGGCCGTACCGGCCCTATCATCTCCATGACGAGGTGCAGCCGCTCGAGCCGGGCCAGCCGGTCGATCTCGCCGTCGAGATCTGGCCGACATCGATCCTGGTCCCCAAGGGGTATCGCATCGGGCTGAGCCTCCGCGGCCGGGATTACGAGTGGCAGGCGGCGACAGGCGCAAGACTCTCCAATTTCAAGAACGAGCTGTTGGGCTGCGGACCATTCCTGCACAACGACCCCCGGGACCGGCCAAAACGCCTGTTCGCGGGAACGACCACGCTGCATATCGACAGAAAGGCTGAGAGTTACGTGCTGGTTCCCGTCATCGCGAGCCGTTAGGATCAATCAAAAGACAGGTCATTCGGACCGAACAAACATCGAGGGGAGAATCATTATGAGAATTTCACGTCGTGAATTTGTAGCGGGCGCAGCCGGACTTGGACTGTCGCCCATCGCCGCTCCCCGGATCGCGCGTGCCGATCAGGGCCCGATCCGCATTGGGCTGTTGACGGTGAAAACCGGACCGCTCGCCTCCGGCGGCATCGACATGGAGCGCGCGCTCGTGATGTTCCTGAAGGACCGCGACAATATGATGTCGGGCCGCAAGGTCGAACTGCATGTCGCGGATACCGCCGGCGTCCCGGCCACGGCGCGCACCAAGGCCCAGGAACTGGTGGAAAAGAACAACGTTCATTGCCTGATCGGGCCGCTGGCCGCGTTCGAGGCGTTGGCAATCGACGATTATCTTCGTCAGGCGCAAATGCCGACGCTTTCGGTCGCCGCCGCCGAAGACATGACGCAACGGCATCCCAATCCGTGGTTCGTACGCGCGACGTCGACCTCCTCCCAATGCGCGCACCCACTCGGCGAATACGCCGCCAAGGAGCTCAAATACAAGAAGATCATTACCATCGCCGACGACATCGCTTACGGCCAGGAAATGTGCGCCGGCTTCCAGCGTGTATTCGAGGATAATGGCGGCGAGATCGTGCAAAAGCTGTTTCCGCCACTCACGGTTCCCGACTACGGCAGCTTTGTCGGGCAATTGAAGAACGCGGACGCCATCTTCCTGGGCCTTGCCGGGTCGAACGGCTTCCGCTTCCTGCGGCAGTTCGTGGATTACGGCATGAAGGACAAGATGCAGGTCATCGGCGGAATGACGGCGCTGGACGAGTCGGTGCTGCGTAACATGGGCGACGAGGCGCTCGGCATCATCACCACCTGCTGGTATTCGGCCGAACTGGACGCCAAGCCGAACCAGACCTTCGCTCCGGCCTTCCGCAAGGAGTTTTCCTACGATCCCGGATTCTACGCGGCGAGCACCTATGTGAACGGCGCCGTGCTGGAAGCCGCGGTCAAGGCCGTCAATGGCAATGTCGAAGACAAGCCGGCTTTGATGGCGGCCCTTAAGGCGGTGAAGGTCGACACCGTCCGGGGGCCTGTCAAATTCGACGATCTCGGTAATGTCGTCGGCAACGTCTATTTGCGGAAGGTCACCAGGAAGGACGGCCGCCTCGTCAATTCCGTGTTCAAGACCTATCCGGATGTCAGTCAATTCTGGACCTATGGCAGGGAGGCCTTCCTCGCCAACCCGGTCTATTCACGCGATTATCCGCCGGCGAAGCACCTCGCGCCATGAAATCAAGGGCGCGGCGGCCCGCTCATGCCGCCGCCCTCGCGATCGAACGGCGGCGGTCCTGAGGGAGTGCTCTCAGAGAGTGGTCGCCCAGATCGCCAGCGTGTTGCGACGCGCTGGCGTGATCATTCGCGGTGAATGGATATTGTCCGGCTCGCCGAACTCGTTGACATACCAGCGGCTTCGCAGCAACAGACTTTCCACGAGATAGGGGTAATTCGGCGAGCCGAGACCCGATGGTGTCGCGATCACCCGCGCCGCAATTCCCGGGAATCGCAGCCGATAGACCTTTCCGACGATCAGCGCAGGTTGCTCGCTCGCCAATGGTGCCCCCAAGCCGCGAATGCCAGACATAGCCGATTCGAGCATCGGCCGTACGACAAGTGTTTTGTCGGAGGACAATGCAGGTCAGCGCAACCGGTTCCGTACCGGGCTGCCCGCACGGAAAAAACCGGCGATCTTGCGACGCGCCGGCTTTCCGCAAATTGGCAATAACAGCTGTTCAGACCTTGACCAGCGGGCCTCGCGAGACCGGTCCCTTGGAACCTCCGGGACCGCTCGGTTTCGGCTTGCGCGGCACCGTGCGCTTGCGCGTACCGGGCAGCTTTTCCGGCTTCGGCGTCACCGGCCCCTCCACGTATTCGAAGCCGATCTTCTCCTGCGTCGGATCCGCGGCCGCCTCGTCCTTGACCAGCACCACGCGAACGTGGCCGCCGCCCTTGAGCTTGCCGAACAATACCTCGTCGGCGAGCGGCTTCTTGATGTGCTCCTGGATCACCCGCGCCATCGGGCGGGCGCCCATCTGCTCGTCATAACCGTGCTGGATCAGCCACGCTTTCGCCGGCTCCGACAACTCGATGGTGACGTCGCGATCGGCGAGCTGCGCCTCGAGTTGCAGCACGAATTTCTCCACCACCATCCCGATCACCTCGGGATTGAGATGCGCGAACGAAATGATGGCATCGAGCCGGTTGCGGAATTCCGGCGCAAACTGGCGATTGATCGCCTCATGATCGTCGCCCTCCCGCTTGCTGCGGGTGAAGCCGAACGCCTGACGTGCGAGATCGGCGGCGCCAGCATTGGTGGTCATGATCAGGATCACGTTGCGGAAATTGACCTGCTTGCCGTTGTGGTCGGTCAGCCGGCCGTGGTCCATGATCTGCAGCAGCACGTTGTAGAGATCGGGATGCGCCTTCTCGATTTCGTCCAGCAACACCACGCAATGCGGATGCTGGTCGACGCCGTCGGTCAAAAGACCGCCCTGGTCGAAGCCGACATAGCCCGGAGGCGCGCCGATCAGGCGTGATACTGTGTGCCGCTCCATATATTCGGACATGTCGAAGCGGATCAGTTCGACGCCGAGCGAAGCGGCGAGCTGTTTTGCCACCTCGGTCTTGCCGACGCCGGTCGGACCCGAGAACAGATACGAGCCGATCGGCTTTTCCGGCTCCCGGAGGCCCGCGCGTGCCAGCTTGATCGAGGCCGACAACGCCTCGATCGCCTTGTCCTGGCCGAACACCACGCGCTTGAGCGTCTGCTCGAGATGCTTCAGCACCTCGGCGTCGTCCTTCGACACGCTCTTCGGCGGAATCCGCGCCATGGTCGCGATCGTGGTCTCGATTTCCTTGATGCCGATGGTCTTCTTGCGCTTGTTCTCGGCGACCAGCATCTGCGCCGCGCCTGATTCGTCGATCACATCGATCGCCTTGTCCGGCAGCTTGCGGTCATGGATATAACGCGATGACAGCTGCACCGCGGCCTCGATCGCCTCGTTGGTGTATTTGAGCCGGTGATAGTCCTCGAAATAGGGTTTCAGTCCCTTGAGGATCGCGATCGCGTCCTCGACCGTCGGCTCGTTGATGTCGATCTTCTGGAACCGGCGCACCAGCGCGCGGTCCTTTTCGAAATGCTGGCGGTATTCCTTGTAGGTGGTCGAGCCCATGCAGCGGATGGTGCCCGAGGCGAGCGCCGGCTTCAGCAGATTGGAGGCGTCCATCGCGCCGCCGGAGGTCGCGCCGGCGCCGATCACGGTATGGATCTCGTCGATAAACAGGATGGCGTTCGGGTGCGCCTCGAGCTCCTTCAGCACCTGCTTCAGCCGTTCCTCGAAATCGCCTCGGTAGCGGGTGCCCGCGAGCAAGGTCCCCATGTCAAGTGAGAACACGGTGGCCGCCGCCAATACCTCCGGCACTTCGCTGTCGACGATGCGTTTTGCCAGGCCTTCGGCGATCGCGGTCTTGCCGACGCCGGCTTCGCCGACGAACAGCGGATTGTTTTTCTGCCGGCGGCACAGCACCTGGATGGCGCGGTTGATCTCGGAATTGCGGCCGATCACCGGGTCAATCTTGCCGTCACGGGCCTTCTTGTTGAGGTTGACGCAATAGGTCTCGAGGGCCTCGCCCTTTTTCTTGGAGTCTTCGTTGCCCTTGGTCTCGGTCTCCTCGTCGACGCCGCGAACGGGGCGCGCTTCGGAGACGCCCGGCCGCTTGGCGATACCGTGGCTGATGTAGTTGACCGCGTCGTAACGGGTCATGTCCTGCTCCTGCAGGAAATAGGCGGCATGGCTCTCACGCTCGGCGAAGATCGCGATCAGCACATTGGCGCCGGTGACTTCCTCGCGCCCCGATGACTGGACGTGAATGACCGCGCGCTGGATCACGCGCTGGAATCCGGCCGTCGGCTTGGCGTCGTCGGCCCCGTCGGTGACCAGATTTTCGAATTCGGTCTCGAGATAATTGACCAGGCTGGTTTTCAGCTTGTCGAGATCGACGCTGCAGGCGCGCATGACGGCTGCCGCATCCGAGTCATCGATCAGCGACAGCAAGAGGTGTTCAAGCGTCGCGTATTGATGGTGACGCTCGTTTGCAATCGCCAGCGCACGATGCAGGGATTGTTCCAGGCTTTGAGAAAAAGTCGGCATTCGCGTCCTCTATGGGCCCCGCCATCATGATCGCCGTTGCCCGGTCAGGCAACAACAACCTTTGTCATATAGTTACACAACATCACGGCAAAAGAGCGGTTCCGGCGACTCGTTAACGCCGGACCATTGCGCGCTTGCATCCAAAACCGGGGAGCAGCCCCGGCCAAGGCGTGCGCTCGACTAGTCCACCGCTTTCTTATCGTTTTTTTGATGCAAAACCCGTTCCGATTTTCGGCGCATTTCGCGCCGTGTTACTTCTTTTCCATCACGCATTGCAGGGGATGCTGGTGTTTGCGCGCGAAATCCATCACCTGCGTGACCTTGGTCTCGGCGATTTCATAGGTGAACACCCCGCATTCGCCTCTTCCATGATGATGGACGTGGAGCATGATCTTGGTCGCGGCCTCGACGTCCTTCTGGAAGAATTTCTCCAGCACATGAACGACGAATTCCATCGGCGTATAATCGTCGTTGAGGATCAGCACGCGATAGAGATTGGGACGCTTGGTTTTGGGCTTGACCTTGGCGATGACCGAGGTGGCCGGACCGCCGGTGCCCCCACTGCGGTTCTCGTCATTGCCCATTCGGAGAGCAGATGCGGTGACGGCGACCGACGCCAATGAAGAGGGTCTGAAAGTTAATGGCAACATGGCACAGGCGTTCGAAATCCCCACAAGAACCGGACTGTGACCGGGCGATGCTCTCCTGTCGGAGGTCATTCTGATAAGTTCCCAGACACACCTTCCAGATCGCCCCTCCAGGCCGGCCCGATCCATCCGCTGAATCGATCACAGCAATATGGGTCTGGCTCCGGCGCGCTGCAAGCATGCAAACCAACGGCTGCGGCGCGCCCGATTCCCGGATCGGCGAACCCCGCAAGCTTAATCAATCCGGCTGGATTTGACAAAACAAGACCACGCTCTCCCTGGACACCGCAAAAGCATTCCCGCTTGTCGCCCCGACAAAGAAAAATGCCCAGCCAAATGGCCGGGCATTGCACAACTTCGCGAAACCGGGATTGACGTTACTGAGCGGCGGCCGGGGTAAGCTTGGCGACGATGCCTTGCAGCGGCTTGAAGCTCTGCTTGGCGAGATCGGTATAGAGGCCGGCAATCTTCTGCGATTCCGCCACGAAGGTCTCGTAGGCGGATCTTGCGAATTCCGTCTGCACTTCGAGAACCTTGTCCAGCGACTTCACGCTCGACAGCTTCTCGACATACGATTTGGTGTCCTCATACGACTTCTTGGTGTAATCCCCGTAGGCGGTGGCAATCGCCTGGAGGCCGTTTTGAACGGTGGCGGCAGACGCGGCGACGGTGTCGAACTGCTCTTTTCCGAAATTCTGAATGTCTTCAACTTTGATCATGGTGGAATCCTTCCCGGGTTGATGAGGCAAATGATATCGGGAGGTCCCGGCTCCCTGACGCCCCATTTATACCGCGTCGCACAATAAAGTCAAGAATCTTTGTGCGACGCACAAATCCCACCGATTTTGCCGCTAACACCGGGGGATTACGCAAGGGTTCGTTAAGGATTTCGAAACTCAGGCCACCTAACCTCATTCCCGAGCCTGACCGGCACCGGACAGGCTTCCAAAAAGCGTTCGCGTACAGTCTCTTAGCTAGAATGGCGGCCTGAACCGCGGACGCGTGGGACGGGCCCACGGGGATCGAGCGGTTCAAGCAGGGAAATGACGCCGGCCGATGGGCATAATTTGGCCTCACGAAGCGGTGATCAAGATAGAAATCGGACGGGGAAGTTCATGCTTCGCACAACCTTGGCTGCCTCGCACGTTGCGAGGGTTTGCGTTTTCGGCCTGGTCACGGTCACCTCTGCAGTCACATTCACCACCGAAAGCGCCCAGGCACGCCATTACCGCTATCGTCATTACGTCCATCACGCGCGTCAGCACCATGAAGCGAGCGATAACTATAGCCCCGCCTTCTCCTCCATCGTCGTAGACGCCAATTCCGGCGCCACGCTGGGCGCCACGAGCCCCGACGCCAGCCGTCATCCGGCTTCGCTCACGAAGATCATGACGCTCTATCTGCTGTTCGAGCGTCTGGAATCCGGCAAGATGAAGCTCGACACCGAGATGCCGGTCTCCGAGCACGCCTCCGAGCAGGAGCCGACCAAGCTCGGCCTGCGTCCCGGCCAAACCATCCGCGTCGAAGATGCCATCAAGGGGCTGGTGACGCGTTCGGCCAACGACGCCGCCGTCGTGATCGCCGAAGCCATCGGCGGCGATGAAGACGATTTTGCCAAGATGATGACCCGCAAGGCGCGCGCGCTCGGCATGACCCGGACGACCTATCGCAACGCCTCGGGCCTGCCCAACGACGAACAGGTGACGACAGCGCGCGATCAATCCGCCCTCGGCCGCGCCATTCAGGATCGTTTCCCCCGCTATTACCATTACTTTTCGACCACGGCGTTCAACTATCACGGCCAAATCATCCGCAACCACAACCACCTTCTGGGGAGCGTCGAGGGCGTCGATGGAATCAAGACCGGTTACATCCGCGCTTCCGGTTTCAACCTCGTGACCTCGATGCACCGCGGCAACCGTTTCCTCGTCGGCGTCGTGATGGGAGGCCGCAGCGGCGGCTCGCGTGACGCCATCATGCGTAACCTGCTCGCCGAAAATCTCGACAAGTGCGCCACCAGGCGAACCGTGGCGATGATCACCGAGCGCAATGCATCGGAGCCGAGCGTCGATGTCGCGCAGGCCAATGTCGCGCCTGCGACCGCACCGGAGCCTGTCCAGCTCGCCTCGGCTTCGCCCGAGCCAGTGGCGCCGTCACCGGCACGCTCGAACGCCCCGCTGACGCGATCGATCTTTGCGGCCGCTGCTGCCGCCGTTCCGAAGGCCGAGCCGGCACCGCTGACCAATGGCGTGATCCAGTCTCAGGCGCTCGCCGCAATCCCCGGCTCGTCGGAACCGATGAAGCCGGTGAAGGTCAAGACCGTCCACGTCAAGGCCGGACAAATCAAGCTGGCCTCGGCCGGCCCGGCTCAGCCGATCACGTCCATCACCAACGTTATCCCGGCGGTGCGACAGGATCAGCTGGAAACATCGAGCGCGATGGTAGCGAAAGCGGAAAACAACAGAGCTGAAGCCGCCAGAGCCGCCAGTTCCCAGATAACGAGCACCGAGATGCCGGCACAGCCGGCCGGCCACGGCACCGGCAACGGTGTGCTCGGCGTCCTTCCGGCTTCGAGCCTGTCCGCGGCCTCCGCCTCGCAGGCGATGGCCTACGCCGATCCGGCTCCACGTCCCCAGCCGCAGGCCGTCCCGCAAAACAGCGTGATCAAGCCGCTCGTCGTCCACACCGGATGGATCGTACAGGTCGGCGCACTGGAGAGCGAGAACGAAGCGCTGCAGCGCATCGATGCGGCGCGCAACCAGGCACATGGCCTGCTGGCGAAAGCCGATCCCTTCACCGAGCCGGTCATCGCCAAGGGGGACCGCAAGCTGTTTCGCGCCCGCTTCGCCGGGCTCGACCGCGATCAGGCCGAGGCGGTCTGCCGGACACTGAAGCGCTCCGACATTTCCTGCATCACCGTCCGCAACTGACCTTCAATTCTTCAAGAAACGGGGCTGCCGGGCTCAATCGCCGGCAGCGACGCGCCTTCGCGCCGGGCCGGATCATGCGGCTACCTCGCCGCTGCAAACTTCTCGTCAAGATTTAACGGTTAATAATGTCGAGGTGAAAGATCGACCATGCCGGACAACGGCAGGCGGCAACGGGGCGTCAACCGGAGCAAGAGCGGAAACCGCTCTCGGTTCGTGGCGTGGCGTTGTTCCGGAGTTAGCTGTGATGCGTACGAAGCAGAATATCCTTGGCCTCGTTTACACGAGCGGCGAGGTACGTCGACCCCCCCTGGTCGGGATGCAGTTTCTTCATGAGCCCGCGATGCGCTCGCCCGATTTCGTCCCGGCTCGCCCCCGGCTGCAAGCCAAGGATCTGGTAAGCCTCCTCGTTCGTCATTTTGCCGCTCGACGCCGCGCCGCGCTGCCCCCCTGCCGCGTTTCCCTGCGCGTCCTGACGCCAGGCGGGAAACCTGCGGTCCAGATAGCTTTCAAGTAAAGCCACGCTTTCGGCGTCGAAGCCTGGAATCATCGACGTCAGTTGCGCGAGGTCGAACTCGTCAAGCGCATGGCCCGCATGTGGCCCGGCGACGATCTGCCCCCGCAGTCCGCCGCTGTCGTGATCGAGCGTCATGTCCAGATATTGCGACCGGACACGCGAGGCCTGTCCCGCCGAGCGTTGCGAACCGAATCGCGAAAACATCCCGCCAAGGTTGGTGAAACCTGTCGTCCCGAACGGCGACCATCCGAGCAGACCGGCGCCGAAGACGCCGAGCGGGATGGCGACAGCGAGTTCACCCTTGACCCCGGTGAAGGCCGCGACCGCGAGCGCCACGACACCGCCGACGATCTTGATCGCGCGCGCCAGCACGACCGGATTGGCCGCACGGAACATCTGCAGCAGCGAGTAGAGGATGACAACGGCGACGACGCCGGCGATCAGGGTTGGCATGCGTTCTATATAGTGGCAATGGCGTCAAAAAGCATACTGGTTCTGGCCACTCAAAGCTCCGGCAGCCGCGACAAAGCGCGTGGTATTGGCGGCCTGGAATTCTTATTGTTCGAACGGGCGGATAGGTTTGGGAGCGCGCGATGGCGGTGCAGGGATTGACGACGATCCGAAGCAATTTCGGGCCGCGGGACACCATGAACCGGCTGGAGGCTGCGGTGAAGGCCAGAGGCATGACGGTGTTTGCCCGGATCGATCACGCCGCGGGCGCATCCGCGGTCGCATTGCCGTTGCAGCCGACCGAAGTCATGCTGTTCGGCAATGCCCGGGGCGGTACTCCGCTGATGCAGTCCGTGCAGACGCTTGGAATAGACCTGCCGCTAAGGGCGCTGGTCTGGCAGGACGCCGCGGGCACGACCTGGCTTTCCTACAATGATCCAGCCTGGCTCGCGCAGCGGCACGGGCTCTACGGCGCCGAAGCCCCGGTCGCCGCGATGATCGCGGCCCTCGATGCGGTCACGAAAACAGCCACGACAGGCTGAATCTCGCCACCGCAACAGGTCGGCTTCACTTCATCTGGCCGAGTAATTTGGCGGCGCCGCCGCCGCTCTTGGACAATCGCAGCAGCGCCTCGCGACCGCCGGCGGCATAGGCAGCCGCCGCGCGCAACAAATCGCGCAACTGCGCCGCCGCACCCGGATCGAACCGGCACCAGGCGCCGCCGGTCAGCCGTGCGATCTCGCGGAACGCCTGTTCGGCTGCGGCGTCATGACCTTCCTGGAACATGAAGACCGGCACCTTGAGCAGCCCGAGTTCGCCGGCCTTGACGCAGAGTTCATCGACGCTTTCCTCCATGGCGTCGCCGACGAACACCACCGCACGCACGCCGGCAGCGACCGCCTCGCGGCGCGCCTCCGACAACACCTTGCCGATCTGGGTATTGCCGCCGCGGCAGTCGATCTTTCCCATCAGCTTTGCCAGCTGCGTACTGTCGGAAATCCAACCCGTGGCGCGGCACTCATTGAGGCCGCGATAATAGACGAGCCGGACGTCGAGACTGCCGAGCGCGGCCGCCTCACGGAACATGTCCGCTTGCAGCGCGCAGGCCATGTCCCAGGTCGGCTGCCGGCTCATCGTGGCGTCGAGCGCAAACACCAGCCTGCCCCTGGCGCCCGCCGCATGCGGCGACATCGCTCTCGCCCTTGCGACAAAGGCCGCGATGTCTTCTGAAGCCGACGACGTTGCCTCCGGCAACGAACCGGCCTTGCCGGACGTGGCCTTTGGCGTCGAGGACGCTCCGGTTGTCGATTTCGGTGTGGTCGGCTCGCCGGACATTCAGCGCTCGCAGGTTACGGCGAGCATTATGTGGGCCGCGATCGGGAGGCGGTCAATGCGCAACGTCCCACCGGTCCATTGCGGACATGTGGTTCACGCGAAATATGGAGGCAGAATCAGTTCTGCAGCGGTCCGGTGGGTGCGGCGGCAGACGGCTTGACCGGCACGAACGGTGCAACGGGTCCCGCAACCGTCATCAGCGCCTGCGGCGTCTTGGTCTCGACCGGCCTCAGCGGGCTGTCGTCGGTGATGAACTTGTCCAGCGTTTCCTGGATCGATTCCTTGGCCTTTTCAGGACCGGTATCGCGCATGTCATTGTGCTGGAAGCCGGTGCGCACGACCGTGATGCCCGCCTTCTCGCAGATGTCTTCAGACGGGATGACGCCCGGATCGGTCTTGAACACGGGATCCTTGGAACGGAAGGAAAGGATCTTGAACCTGCCGTCGGTAATGAACGGCACGCGCAGATTGTCCAGCGTCACGACCTTCTTGGTCAATTCGGGATGCAGTTTGGCGAAGTACATCGAGATGTCCGCCCCGGCGGAATGTCCGACCACCGTCAGATGCTCGTAATCCGCATTCGGCTGCGCCTTCTGCATTTCCTGCATGGCAAACAATATGTTGGCGACACCGCGCAAATATTGCGGCTGGCGTCCGACATAAAGCTCGCCGGCCTTTGTCACCATCGGCGGATCGGTCGGCAGGTCGTGCTGGATGCTGATCGCGATGTAACCGCGCGCGGCGAACGTGTTGGCCAGGAAAGAGTACTCGGTGTATTTGACGGTGTTGCCGTGGTTGAGGACCGCCACAGGCAGCGTGATCATGCCGGCGTTGGCCTGCATTTCCTTGTCGCGCCGTATTGCGATGTCGACTGCGACGGGACGATTGTTGCGGCTCGCATCGTAGAAGGTCAGGGTCTCGTGGCGAATCGCCCATTTGCTGATGGTGAAGTAGCCGACCGTCACCAGCACGAGGAGAGAGAAGAAAATGACGATTCCACGCTTCATGTTTTTCCTCGGCATACCTGGCTTCGGCGACGTTAACGGGAGCGGCTTCCACATTGCAGACTCTGCGGCCGCTTGTCCCTTTATATATGTCACGGCCAAATGACAGTAAGCCTAAATTTTGTGTATTGACCGCCCGATCATTGTGCGTCGCACGCGCCTATTGTGCAGATGCACAATCCGACAAGTGGCACCGCTTTTCCTCACGATCGGACGCGTCAAATCGACGTCAGGTTCAGATCTTCGGTAAAAGGGCGGCAAAAATACCCGGCCGAACCGTTTCCCGGCGCGGCCGCCCGGTTGTGGATTTTGCTCAGCAGTAGCCAACTACCGCCAGCGGTCAGGCACCGAGGATGTCGTGGACTTCGAGCGGCTTGTCGACCTGGGTGAACCATTCGGCACGATTGGCCGCGCGGCGGCGACCGCGCTCATCGAGCGGCAGCTTGAGCTGGCGCAGCAGGGTCGTCACCTCCTCGCGCGCGGTGACATGGCCGAGGCTTGGGCGCATTCCGAGCGTGGTTTCGTCGAGGTCGTCGAGCGCGGTGAGGCCACGGGGAAAAAACTCACGGTACACCACACGTTCGGCGAAACCGTCGATCGAACGAAAGCCGAGACGGAACGCCAGATCGTTGAGGCTGTCGGCGACGAGCTGCTTGTTGCGCGATCCCAACATCGACAGCCGGTTGCGGACCACGATCCAGTCGGTGGTGACGCCGTCGAGCTGCCGGCGCTTGCGCCGGGTGTCGCGCACCATCTCCGCATAGTGACTCTCGCCGGTCACCGCGTAGGTCTGGGGGTCGACAGTTCCCAGCACGTCGAAATCGAGGAAGCTGTCGTTGATCGGCGTCACCAGGGTGTCGGCCATCGAATGCGCGAGTCGCATCAGATAGCTGTCCGATCCCGGGGTATCGATGACGATGAAATCGAAGGTGCGTTCGACCGCGCTTATCGCGTCCATGAATTGCTGGAACTCGGAGGTTTCGTTGTCGGCGATCTGCATGGTCTCGCCGAGCTTGATGCAGCTATGCAGGGGGATTTCGAGATCGAGCCCGGTGCGGCGGGCCCAAGCGCCGCGGTTATGGATGTAGCGGGTGAAACTTTGCTGGCGGCAATCGAGATCGATAGTGGCGACCCGCTGGCCGGCCTTCATCAACGCCACGGCAATATGCAAGGCGGTGGTGGATTTACCCGAACCGCCCTTCTCGTTACCGAGCACGACGACGTGCGCCGAGCCGGATTGACCCTGACTGGTCTGCACCAACATGTTTTCGACCCCTCAAGATATCTTCAAATTACGCGCGACCGCGGTCAAGTGAAATGCGAGAGCGACGTCGCTTAATTGCTGACCGCCTGCCTTAACCATGAATCGCGCGCGCGGGCGCACGTTAGTGCCGCCTGATCTTTGCAATTGGCTCGCATGGTCGGGAGCCGACCGGACCTTCCGGCATGGCGACCGCGTATTGCCCTTGGTAAGCTCGGCACTCTCGCCTTACTGTTGCTGTTACTTCGAGAGAACGAGTCCAAATGCCGCGAAGTCCCATGATCGTCCGCACGGTCCCGGCGTTGCGCCGCGCCCTCAACGGCCTTCGCGCCAAAAAAGCCACGATCGCGCTGGTGCCGACCATGGGAGCGCTCCATGACGGCCATATGTCCCTGGTCCGCCTGGCGAAGCGCCGCGCCGCCAGGGTCATCGTCTCGATCTTCGTTAACCCGACGCAATTCGCGCCATCGGAGGATTTCAGTTCCTACCCGCGCACCTGGAAGGCCGACGTCGCCGGGCTTAAAGCCGAGAATATCGATCTGATCTGGAATCCCGACGTGAAGACGATGTACCCTGCGGGTTTCGCCACCAGCATCCAGCCCGAAGGTCCGGCGATTGCGGGCCTGGAGGATCGCTTCCGGCCGCATTTCTTCGGCGGCGTCGCCACGGTGGTCGGCAAGCTGCTTACGCAGGTGCGGCCGGATTTCGCGATTTTCGGCGAGAAGGATTTTCAGCAGTTGCGGGTGGTAGCGCGGATGGCCGAAGACCTCGACCTCGGCGTCCGGGTGATCGGCTCGCGCACCATGCGCGAGCGTGACGGGTTGGCGATGTCCTCGCGCAACGTCTATCTGACGGCGGAGGAGCGGCGCGCCGCGCCCGTGTTGTACCGGGCGATGAAGGAGAGCGCCTCCAGACTGCGGGCCGGCAGCGACGTCGGGGCCGCAACCGCGATGGGCGAGGAACTGATCAGGAAAGCCGGTTTTGTCCTCGATTATTTCGAAGTCCGGCACGCGGAGACGCTGGCGCCCATCACTTCAGTCAAA
>Ga0075522_10001481_pt1 | contig 17790 bp, 13 predicted proteins | sample NGEPerA_FD_74796 | JGI IMG/M metagenome (GOLD analysis project Ga0075522, IMG submission 74796) | Arctic peat soil microbial communities from the Barrow Environmental Observatory site, Barrow, Alaska, USA - NGEE PermafrostL2-A | ecosystem: Environmental > Terrestrial > Soil > Wetlands > Peat ... | reverse complement strand
TCCAGTCCTAAACGATCTCATCGCCGGCGACTTTTTCCGGGCGGCTGGCCAGCCGCCCGGAAAAACCGGCAAGCTGATTCTCGCCAACTCACCGGTCAAGTCCAAGATACAAGTCCTAAAGTGAACATAAAGGGTTCCCAAGTATTGAACAATTCTTCCGCGCCGTGGCGCAGTAAAACAAATTGGCGGGAATCAACCATCGTAGCGGCGTCCCGGCGGAGCGCCGCATTTTTCATCCCGCTGAAAGTCATCCGGCTTTCTGCCGAAAGCCGCCACGTTCCTCCATTGCAGAAGATTTCTTATGCCATCACCAAAATTTTCAACTGGATTTCGTCTCCGCCCAGCGCGCGAACAGCCAGAGCAAGTCGGACAGCCGGTTCAGGTAAATCGGAATTTCCGCGTTTCGCACCTCGCCGGTAAATTTTAGTTCGCACACGCGCCGCTCGGCACGGCGGCAAATCGTGCGTGCCACGTCCAGCGCGGCGGCGTTCCCGGTGCCGCCCGGCAGCGCCCAGCCTTTGAAACTGATTTTTTGCGCTTCGATTTCAGCAGCTATCACGTCCAGTTTCGCCGTCATGGCCGCCGTGACCAGAAGATAGCCGTCGTTGACATAACGGTTCAAATCTTCCGGTTGAACGCAAAGTTCGCCCATCAACACAATCAAATCCTGCTGGATGGCGAGCAGATTATTCCGCACGAAATCATGTTCCGCCGTCGCGCGCGCCAGGCCGAGCGCGGCGGTCAATTCATCCACCGTGCCGTAAGCCTCCACGCGCGGATGATTTTTCGGCACACGCCGGTTATACATTAAACCCGTGGTGCCGTTGTCGCCCGTTTTGGTGATGATGCTCATTTGGAAATTTTTGCCGGCGGAATTTTCGCTGCGGAATTATTCATCGCTGGATTTCGGACCGGCGGATTCGCGACCGGAATTGGCGCGGTGAGTTTTTGATAATTCAAAATTCCTTTAACAATCGCCGCCGCCATCTGCTTGCGATATGCGGCGGTAAAAATCTTTTTGCCCTCGACCGGATGGGTCATGTAGCCGCCTTCAATGAGAATCGCCGGCATCGCTGCGTCGCGCAGCACTGCGAACCGCGCGCGGCGCACGCTGCGATCCACCACGCCAAGATTTCGCACGAGCGACTTCTGCACTTGACACGCCAGCAGCAGGCCATTTTGCCCGAACCGGTTTGCCGTCGTCGCGCCGTAATCCCGGCCTTCGCCCTGCGCGTTCGACGACGCCGCGCCGACGGGCGTGATGCAATACGTCTCCGGCCCCTGCACCTCCGCCCTGCCGTTTTCCGTCGCGTTGAAATGCAGACTGACGAACAAATCCGCGCCCGCCTTGTTGGCAATCGCCGGACGCGCGGGCAGGTCCACATAAACATCTTTGCTGCGCGTGAGAATGACATTGAAGCCGGCTTTTCTCAACTGGTCGCGCAGCTCCAAAGCCAGCGCCAGCGTGTAAGTTTTTTCATCGTGCGAGAAAAATCCGCCGATGCGGTTGCCGGTGTCCTTGCCGCCGTGGCCGGGATCAAGGCAGATCGTCGTGATTCGCCGGGCGGAAATTTTTTGCGGAAAAATCAGCGGACGGATGGCCGTGTCAATGTCCAGTTGCGAAATGAGCGGAACATTTTTCTGGCTCGCCACCGGAAATGAAAGCCGCACGTTCACGCCGTTGATTTCCACGTCGTGCGAATCCACGCCGAACACCAGCCGCGTATTGCGGTTCGTCAAAATGATTTCGTTGCCGTGATTGAGCGTGTAGCCGTGCAGCCCGTTGACGCGCGTCCAGTCCGCCAGTGGCGCATAATTCTGGCCGTTGATTGAAACCGCCTGGGCCGGCGTCGCGCAACCGACGAAAAACAGCAACGCCAGCCAGATAGGGGAAAATTTCATCGACACGCAAATTGCCCGCACGCGCGTCCAGATTCAAGGGATAATAATCTGACGGGTTCCGGCGCAAAATCTTGCATGATTTTTAATGGACGGGGGCTGCATTGAGCTTCTGCGGAGGAGCAAGCAAATGCCGTGGATTCACCTCCCGATAACTCGTGACAAACTGATTCAGACATTGCTTGAGCGCCTGTTCGATGACATCCGTGCGGTCCGGCTTGGTGAGACCCTGGATGGTTTTCGTCCACGTCTGCGCGGACAACGGCGGCGCTTGCGCCTGCCGGGCCAACTGCACGTCTTGAGTGACCGCCACCTCCACCGTGAACAGATACAGGCCAAGCTGCGTGTCCTTGACCGTGCTGATGGTGACGGACAGATTGGCGTCGCCGTTTAATTTATCCGGCTCGGCATCCACCGGAATTCCGGCGTCATGCAGCGCGGCTTTCGCCATTGTCTCAATGCCGTTGGTCGTCAAACCCTCCGGCTGCACGTCAATGAACTGGCTGACGACATACAGTCCCTTCAATCCGCGCAACGATTCCTTGGTGTCACTCTTTTGCAATTCAGCCCGGCAAATTGCCGGCAGCGCCAGCGCCAAAAAAATCCAAAACAGAAACCGCGTGCTGCCGGACAAAATCAATGACGTTGGTTTTTTCATTTTATGATTCATCAGGTCAAGTTTCATCCCGCAACCGGCGGCGCAGGCGGCGCGGGAAAGACATTATATTGCCCGCCAAATTGCGCCAAGAAATAAAGCGGATACGCCCGCTTCACCCATTCGTAGGCCGGCTCGATGGCTTCCGTCACGCTGATCTCGCGCGGATGACTGGAGACAGGCTGGATGCTCATAACTTTTATTTTATCCGGCAACCGGCCAGCAGCCAAATACAAAGAATGCGAAGACTGCCTGCCGATTGAAGGTTGCCACGCGCCGCCGCGATGCGCTAAATTCGCATCGCCGATGTCCATGAACACGTTTCAAATCATATTCACGCCGATGAGCGCCGCCGAGCTGGCGCGGATGCCCAAGGAATTGCAGTTGCAAATCCTCGGCGATTTTCGCGGCCTGCCGCAGCACGTCCTCGGCACGGAACTCGAAGATTTCGGCAAGCTGGAGAGCGACGGCCACATTCTGCACCGCTTTCGCATCGGCGACTACCGCGTTTATTTCGAGCGCCACAAGCTCGGCGTGCTGGTGCATCGCATTTTGAGCCGGCACACGCTCAAGGATTTCTTTTTCCGCTCCGGCATCAAGACCGGCGAGGACGAGGCGTTGCAGAACAATCCGAAATTCTGGGAACTCATCGAGGCGGCCAAAAGCGCGGATGGAAAATAATATTTTAAGTAAAAAATAATTTGAACAAATTGCCGGCCAGCCGGTCTGATGAAGTGTTGAGTAATTGGGTTAGGGGTTAAGAGCCTGACTATTTATAGGTTTTTTAGTCAGGCTCTTTTTTTATTCCGCAATCCGCAGAAATCTTCATCCTGCTGCAAACCCGTCAATTTTTGTGGTGGACGATCACATATTGAACGATGAATAAAATTCCGTCGCAAATCGCCGGAATTTTTCGCCCCGGCCCGGCAGCTTGAAATGTTGGCGGCGGACATATTTTGAACAGGATGAAAAAAGTTTCAAGCCGGAATTTGCCACAAACGCACAAGCGCAGCGAAAAATCCCAAATGGATTTAATCATTCAACAAGGCATTGCCGATGAAAACCGGGCTACGCTCTCGATTTGTATGCGTGGCGGCAGTGCGGGCGGAACAAGGATTGATTTTATGCTTCAGGTAATGGAAGTTAGCCCGAATTGATATGCGAATGAAAAAAAGACTGGCTTCAATCTTCACGGCAGCGCTGACGGCGGTCAACTATGTCATCGGATCGCTGGTGATTTTGTCCACGTCGTGCGCCTTTTGGTCGGGTTCAAAACCGGCGGCTGTTGCGGCGAGAGTGCAAAAAAATGTCGTGTATGGCCGGGCGGACGGCGTGAAACTGAAGATGGATTTTTATTTTCCAGCCGGCGACACAAACCCGGCGCGCCCGGTGGTGATGTATGTCCATGGCGGCGGCTGGCAGATGGGCAGCAAGTCCATGGTCTCCAACATACCGGGGCCTTCCGAACTGTTACGGCGCGGTTACATGGTGGTGTCCATCAATTACCGGCTCGCCCCGCAATATACGTTTCCCGCGATGATTGAGGACGCAAAATGCGCCGTGCGCTTTCTGCGCGCCCACGCGAAAGATTTTAATCTCGATCCCGATCGCATTGGCGTCGTGGGCGATAGTTCGGGCGGACAACTGGTGTCATTGCTGGGCTTGACGGACTCGCGCGCCGGATTTGACGGGCCATGTGATTGGAGCAACGCAACCAGCCGCGTGCAGGCCGTGGTGGATTTATACGGTCCCAGCGATTTTACCGGCGGAAAGGCGAACGTCAACCAGACCGCCATCTCGCTCATGAAAACGGCCTTCGGCGCAACAGGGCCAAACGATCCCATCCTCAAGCGCGCCAGTCCCGTGACGTATGTTTCTTCCGACGCGCCGCCGTTTTTGATTTTGCACGGCGATCACGACGATCTGGTGCCGTTGGCGCAATCAGAGGAGCTTTATCAAAAGCTGAAGGCCGCCGGAGCTTCTGCCAATTTGGTCGTGATCACGAATTTCAGCCACGGCTATACGCCGTTCGGATTGACATCACATCCAACTTTCGACCAGCTTTCAAAAATCATCGCGGACTTCTTCGACAAAAACCTGCGAGGGTCGCGGCCGGATGATTCATTTCTCCGGGTCAATTGATGGAAACGGATTCTTCGGCTGTTTGATTTCAATCTTCGTCCCACACATCATTTTGATAAATAATTTTTGACAACTTCCAACGCGCGATTACTTTCATTCTTATGCGAAGTGAACTGGCGCAAAGAGTTGTGATTGCATTTCTGATGGTGGCGAACCTGATTTTTGCCCCTTGGTCTCATGCGGTGGCCATCCTGTCGGGGCCTGACTTTACCCCGGCAGACAACGCTCCGCTGGCCGGCACTTTGCATTTGACCACTGATGTGAATTCGAGGGTCAGCGTTCTCGTCAGCGACGGAACCGATGTTTGGGAAAAGGATTTCTATGATTTTTCCACGACACATTCGGTGCCGTTGCTTGGATTCAAGCCCAATCAGACCAACGAGATTCTGGTTACGGTCTATGACAGTTACCAGAATGCCTGCATTGCCCCGCAATTGTTGACCTTTGTTACTGCTCCCCTGCCGGCGAATTTTCCCACCAGCGTTGTTTTGAAAAGTGATCCGAGCCAGATGGAACCCGGATACACGCTGTTCATCATTCAAAACCGGACTTTCGGCTTGGGTTATACCATCATCATGGACAATTCAGGGGAAGTGGTCTGGTATTGCCAGGATCCGGAGTATGGTGCTTTTGATGTGCGGCAGCTTGACAACGGCGATTTGTTCTTCGTAGAGCCACCGCCAGCGAACTGCTTTCTGGAAATGAATATGCTCGGAGAAACCGTCAAGACCTGGCAGCCGCCCGCAGCATACCCGGTAAATGTTCATGAGGGTGTCGTAACCGATCATGGCACCATCTTGTATTTAAGCGATGTCAGCGAAACGGTGTCCAACTTCCCGAGTGTCTTTCCGAGAAACAGCACCAACGAAAATCCGCCTTTGAAAACGGTGCAAATAGATGACAACCCGGTGGTCGAAATATCAATCACCAACGGAGCGCTGCTCAACGAGTGGTCGCCGCTGGCGATGATGGATCCAACGCGCGTTACCTGGGTGAGCAATGACGTGCTTGCGTCTGATGGATTAGACAATGTGCATGCCAATGCGATCATTGAAGACACCAATGACAATTCCATCATTGTCTCTCTGCGCGACCAGAATGCGGTCATGAAATTCTCCCGCTCAACGGGACAGTTGAAATGGATCCTTGGACCGCCCGCAGGCTGGGGAACGAACTGGCAGCAATACCTGCTCACCCCGGTGGGGACGCCGTTCGACTGGAATTATGCCCAGCATGCGCCGATGCTCACGACCGAGGGCACGCTCATGCTTTACAATGACGGCAATTACCGAGCCAGTCCGTGGGATCCTGAAGTGCCAGATCAGGACAATTACAGCAGCGCCGAGGAATTCAATATCAATGAAACCAACATGGAGGTGTCCGAGGTTTGGAATTCCGCTTGGCAAACGAATCAAGACCGGCTCTATACATATGCCCTGGGAAAGGCGCAGTGGCTTCCCCAAACACGGGATGTGCTGGTCACCTACGGCTACGTCTCCTATGTGAATGGAGCCTATCCCAGCATCAATCCCGCCACATGGTATGCGCCCATGGTTCGAATCGAAGAGTATACGCATGATCCAGTGCCGCAGGTGGTGTTTGACCTTGCCTTTTGGGACTATGGCGACACAAGCGGATATTATGCCGGGTATTCAGGTTATCGCAGCGAGCGGATCCCCGATCTTTATTCCCATCCTGCTGAACCAGTCACCGATCTCGTCCTGACCGGTTGGCAGGATCAGACCATCACCCTGGAATTTTCGGCGGATCCGGTTCACAGCTATCTCATTCAAGCCTCATCCGACCTGAAGAACTGGGAGACCATTGGCACGCCGGTGCAAACGGATGAAGTCGGCGAATATTATTTTGACGATCTGAACGCCAATCAGTTCGTGACCCGCTTTTACCGCGTAGTTACGCAGTAACAAAGCAATTTGGTTTCCCCGCCTTTTCGTGGTTCGATTTTCCGGAATGCCTTGGTGATAGACCTGTGAATATGATCATCTCGCCCGACGGCTGGGTTTGGGCGGAACGGTAAAGCTTCTTCGTTTGGACAACCCGGCGCGGGCAATTCCTTTCTTGCACGGCGTCTTTTTGGTCGTAAAATTCCGCCGCTCAAATATGAATTACAAAATCTCGAAAGCTGCCGCGTCGCTCGCTCCGTCACTCACGCTGGCCATTGATTCCAAAGCCAAGGCGATGAAGGCCGCTGGCGAAGATGTCGTCGGTTTCGGCGCGGGTGAACCGGATTTCGACACGCCGCAGCATATCAAGGACGCCTGCGCCAAGGCGCTCGCCGCCGGTTTCACCAAATACACGCCGAGCAGCGGCATCCCCGAATTGCGCGAAGCCATCGCTGCAAAATTTCAGCGCGAAAACGGCCTGACTTACAAGCCGTCGCAAATCATCGTAAGCTGTGGCGGCAAACATTCCTGCTACAACGTCATCCTCGCGACGTGCGAGGCGGGCGACGAAGTCATCATTCCCGCGCCGTATTGGTTGAGCTATCCCGAAATGGTGAAACTTGCAGGCGCGAAGCCGGTCATCCTGCAAACGACGGACAAAACAGAATTCAAAGTCACGCCCGCGCAACTCCGCGCCGCCATCACACCGAACACGCGCTTGTTTATTTTAAATTCGCCGAGCAATCCGACCGGCAGCGTTTATACGCCCGAAGAAGTGAAAGCACTCGGCGACATCTGCATTGAAAAAAACGTCCTCATCATGAGCGACGAAATTTACGAGCATCTGCTTTATGATGGCGCAAAAGTAAAAAGCGTTGCGAGTTTTTCACCGGCGCATCAGGAACACACCATCATCGTTCACGGCTTTGCGAAAGCGTGGAGCATGACCGGCTGGCGGCTTGGTTTTCTCGCCGCGCCGGAACCGATTGCCAAGGCCATTGACGCCGTGCAAAGCCACAGCACGAGCAATCCCTGTTCGTTCGCGCAAAAGGGCGGCGTCGCCGCGCTCACCGGGCCGCAGGATCATCTGCCGAAATGGCTGGTGGAATTCGATAAGCGCCGCCGCTACGCGCATGAAAAACTGAATTCCACTCCCGGAATTTCCTGCGTGAACGCCAAGGGCGCATTTTATCTATTCCCGAATATTTCGCAGACTGGATTGAAATCGGCGGATTTCTGCGCGAAACTTTTGGAGCAGGAAAAAGTCGCCGCCGTTCCCGGCATCGCGTTTGGCGCGGACGATTACATCCGCTTGAGCTACGCGACCGGCATGGCGAACATCGAAAAAGGACTTGACCGCATCGAAAAATTCGCGCGCAGCCTGGTGAAATAATTACGCCGCACGCCAGTCCAAAACTTTCAACTGCACGTTGCGGCTGCCGTTGTATTCATTGATCTGTGGCGCGAACGCCAGATCAAATTTTCCGACCGGCAGCGAGCCGGCGCCGGCGTTCCACCAGACGGCCTCGCATTTCGCCGCGCCGTCAGTCACCCACATTTTGACGTGCTGCTTGTTCGCGCCCATGCGCAGCAGCGGACGCGCGTGAGAAAGATTGCGAGTGCAAAATTGAACGACGGGATTCCCCTGCCCCGTCGGCTTCAACTTTTCCATTTCACCAAGCGATTCAAAATTGATTTCGCCCAGCGCGACCTCCGCGTCCAGCCGCAACGGCGGCTGCAAATCTTCCGGCTTCAACGCGCGCCGCGCCAGTTCGTTCAGCCGGTCGCGCAACAGGTCAATTTTCTCCGGCAAAATGCTCAAGCCCGCCGCCATCGAATGTCCGCCGTGGCGCACGAGCAGGTCGTCGCACCCGCGCAACGCGGCGGCGAGATCGAAGCCCGCAATGCTGCGGCCCGAACCGCGCATCTCACCGTTTTCGCCGCCGATGATGACGGTCGGACGGTAAAATTCCGACAGCACGCGCGACGCGACAATGCCGACGACGCCGATGTGCCAGAGCAATTGTCCCTCGACGATGACCAAATCTTTTTGCGCATCGAACTTGGAGCGGATCACGCCGACGACTTCCTCGACAATCGTTTTTTCAATTTTCTGCCGCTCGCGATTCCGCAAATCCAGGTTCTGCGCCAGCGGCAGCGCGTCGTCCAGATTTTTGGCGAGCAGCAAATGCAGCGATTCCTCCGCCGTTTCCAGACGTCCGGCGGCGTTCAGTCGCGGCGCGAGTTGAAAGCCGACGTCGTGCGTGCCGAGTTTTTCCGGCGACTGCGCAACTTGTTTTAACGCCACAATTCCAGCACGCGTGGTCGTGTTTAATTTTTCCAGACCGGCGGTGACGAGAATCCGGTTTTCGCCGGTGAGCGGAACCAGATCGGCAATTGTGCCGAGCGCGACCAGATCAAGCAGCGGACGCAAATCAAATTCCGCCGCGCCGGGCAGATTGGTTTCGCGTCCGCGTTTCACCAGTGCGTGCGCGAGCTTGAAGGCAAGACCGGCGGAGCAAAGTTCGGTAAAAGCAATTGAAGGTTGAAAGTTACAAGTTGCAAGTTGCGGATTTACCAGCGCCACGGCTTCGGGCGCGGGATTGGAAACTTGATGGTGATCCAAAACGATGACTTCCACGCCGCGTTCGCGGAGCCAGGAAATGGTTTCCACGGCGGTCGAACCGCAGTCCACGGCGAGCAACAGCTTGACGGGAAATTTTTTCAGGCAGTTCTCCACGCCGTCGCGGCTCAAGCCATAGCCTTCATCCATGCGGTTCGGCAGATAGGCTTCCACCTGCCAGCCAAGCGGACGCAACACTTCGAGCAACAGCGCGGTGCTCGTCACGCCGTCCACGTCGTAATCGCCAAAAATCACGAGCGCCTCGTTGCGCTCACGCGCGAGCAGCAATCGCTCAACGGCGGCAGCCATGTTTGGCAACAGAAACGGGTCGGCGAGATTTTTGAGTCGCGGCGCAAGAAAATTTTCAATTGCAGCCGGCTCGCTGAAGCTGCGATTGAGGAGACATTGCGCGAGCAGCGGGGAAGTTTTCAGTTGCGACGCGAGCTGTTGCGCGAGCAGCGGCTGCGGTGGCGCGAGCGTCCAGCGGAATTTCATGGCGCGGACTTTTTTTCGCGGCGCGCGGCGGTTACGGAAAGCGCGATGGAAATTGCCAGAATGGCGGCGGCGACGAGGAGCGAGATGTGCGTGGGAATTTCAACCTGGAACCATTGCGGCGGCGATTCGTGCGGGTCGAGCAGCATTTTCACGCCGACAAAAGCGAGGACGACCGACAGGCCGATTTTCAAGTAGCGGAAAAATCCGAGCGCGCCGGCGAGCAGAAAATACAGCGAGCGCAGGCCGAGGATGGCAAAGACGTTCGAGGTGAAAACGATGAACGCCGAGCGCGTGACGGAGAAAACGGCGGGCACGGAATCCACGGCGAAAATCAGGTCGCTCGTCTCGATGAGCAGCAGCACGAGCGCGAGCGGCGTGAGGGCGAGGCGGCCATTGAGCCGGGTGAAAAATCTGGGGCCGTCGAAATTCGGCACGACGGGGAAAATCTTCCGCGCGAGCCGCAGCACGGGATTTTTTTCCGGGCGAACCTCGTCCTGGCGTTCAAACATCATTTTGACGCCGGCAAAAACGAGGAACGCGCCGAACAGATAAAGCACCCATTCAAAGTTTTGGACGAGTTCCGCGCCGACGCCGATCATCGCGCCGCGCATCACCAGCGCGCCGAGGATTCCGCAGACGAGGACGCGATGCTGGAACTGCGGCGGGGTTTTGAACGAGGCAAAGATGAGCGCGATGACGAGCAGGTTGTCGAGCGAGAGCGACAGTTCGATGAAATAGCCGGCGGCGAACTGCGCGGCGTCGCCGTGTCCGCGCCAGCGCCACAGGACGGCGGCAAAAATCATGGCGAGCGCGAACCACAGCGCGCTCCACGCGGCGGCCTCTAAGAGTTTTACCGGATGCGGCCGGCGGCGCAGGACGCCGAGGTCCAGCGCGATGCAGACGAGGACGAAAGCGATGAAGCCGAGCCAGTGCCAGGGCGTGATTTCAATCCGATTCATTTTAGATTTACGATTTACGATTTACGCGCCAGGTGCAAATGGATTCGTAAATCGTCAATCGCAAATCGTAAATGTTCAGACCTTCACCGACGCGGCGTTTTGCAGTTTCACCTGCGACGCGCCGATGTTCGGGCGTTCGCCCTTGTGCCACCAGAGCACGATCACGCTGGCGATAAAAACGGACGAATAGGTGCCGGTGAGAATGCCGATGAGGAAGGTGAACGCGAAGTCGTTGATCGCGCCGCCGCCCCAGATGAACAGCACCGTCGTGGCGATGAACACCGTGCCGCTGGTGATGATCGTGCGGCTCAAGGTCTGGTTGAGCGCGGCGTTGATGATTTCCTTGAACGTGCCGCGCATCCCCAGCTTCAGGTCTTCGCGGATACGGTCGAAGATGACGATTTTGTCGTTGATGGAAAAACCGATGATGGTCAGCACCGCCGCGACGACCGTGGCGCTGAACTGGCGGCCGGAAACCGCGTTGGCGATGCAGAAAACGCCGAGCGTCAGCAGCACGTCATGCAGCACGGCGATGACGGCGGCGATGGCGAAGGAAAATTCATAGCGGAACGCGACGTAGACCAAAATGCCGAACATGGCGAGCAGCGAGGCGACGATGGCGGAATTGCGGACATCTTCGCCGACGCTCGCGCCGACGCTGACCGTGTTGGCGACGTGAAATTGCGCCTGCGGAAATTTTTCCGCGAGCACGGCCTTCACCCGGTCTGACGAGCCGGACGAAGTGGTGACGTTCAGCGTCCCGGAACCGGTGGCCACGTCCGTCTGGTATTGGACCTGCGCATCCTTTTCGTTGATGGTGGCGAGGGCGGAACTGATCTTTTCCTGGTCCACTTTTTGCGCGTAGCTGAAAGTGGTGCTGTCGCCGCCGAGGAAATCCACGCCGAACAATTTTTCGCCCCGGAAAATTCCGCCGTAGCAGAGGGCCGCGATGGCAAAAATCCAGGTGATGCAGAACAGCGGCGCCGCCGACTTCATGAAATTGATCTTCGCGCTGCGGATGATGTGAAGCATCGGCAGCGATGTGATGATGTTGCGGTTGGTCAGGAAATTAAAGATGAGCCGCGTCACGACGAGCGCCGTGAACAAACTGGCCGCCACGCCGATGGTGAGCGTGACGCCGAAGCCCTTGATTTCGCCCGTGCCTTTCATGATTAAAATGACGGACGAAATGAGCGTGGTGACGTGCGAATCGAAAATGGTCCCGAACGCGCGGGCGTAGCCGGCGTCAATCGCGCCGCGCAACGACTTGCCCTTGCCCAGCTCCTCGCGGATGCGCTCGTAGATCAGCACGTTCGCGTCCACCGCCATGCCGACGGTCAGCACGCCGCCCGCGATGCCCGGCAGCGTGAAGGTCACGCCGGCGGCGCACATGACGCCGAGCAGGATGATGAGGTTCGTGATGAGCGCGATGTTCGCGGCCAGACCCGCCAGGAAATAATAACCGAGCATGAACAGCGAAACAAAAATCACGGCATACATCGAGGCGTTGATGCCGCTCTTGATGTTGTCCTTGCCGAGCGTCGGCTCGACATCCTTCGATGAAATGATGGACAAGGGCGCGCGCAACGGATTTTGCAGGACATTCACCAGTCCACGCGCCTGATCCAGGGTGTAACTGCCATGAATCATGCCGCTGCCATTTTCAATCGGCTCGTCAATGGTTGGAGCGGTCTGAAGTTCGCCGTCCAGGATGATGGCCATGCGATGCCCTTTATAGGTGCGCGTGATGTCGCCGAATTTCAATCCGGCATCGGGGGTCAGATTGAAGTCAATCTCAAGCTGGCCGAGATTGCCATAACTAAGCTGGGCGCTTTTGATGATGTCGCCGGCAAGATAATCCGGGGCGTCGCCGCTGGTCGGACGTTTTTTCAACACGACCACCTCCAACTGCGACTTGCCGCCCGGCATTTGATCAAGATGTCTCAACACTTCATAACCCGGCGGCACCGGCGCGAGCAGTTGTCCGGTCTGCTCGTTCACGATTTCCGCGCTGCGGTCACTGACCATGCGGAATTCCAGATACGCCGATTTGGTGATTTGATCGCGCGCCTGCGCCTTGTCGGCGGGCGACAATCCCGGCAGTTGCACCAGAATCTCGTTTGGCCCGGCAGCCTGAATCACCGGCTCGGCCACGCCAAACTTGTCAATGCGCTTGCGCAGGACATCAATCGCCTGCTGCACCGCGCCGCTCGTGATTTCTTCGCGCTGCTGGACGCCGTTGGTGTTTGCCGCGAAAAGGATGTTTGTGTCCATCTCGACGAGAAACGCCGAGCCGCCCTGCAAGTCCAGGCCGAGCTTGATCTTGCCCGAAGCGTCGTGTTGCAGCCGGTTCAGGATGAAAAGATTGGGCTGGAGCTGTTCAGACGCCTCGAACTTCTGAAAGTATTTGTCCAGGTCGTTGGTGCCGGTGGCCGTCAGCAAAGCGCCGAACTCGCTGTTCGTCCCGGTCTTCATCAGGCTGGCGGTCTCTTCGAGGATGTTGGTGAACGCGTCGTCCTTGTTTTGCGCGCGGCTGGAAAATTCCTGCACGAGGTCGCGCGAGGTGGGCGGATGAATTTCGTAGAACGCCCAGAGGACGATGCAGACGACGAGGATGAACCAGCCGAAATTGTTTTGCTTCATGGCCGTTTAGGATTCGCCGGCGGTGCCGGATTCGAGGATTTCCGTGATGGATGCCTTGGTGACTTCAAATTTGGCGTCGGCGGAACGCAGGGAAACCGTCTTGTCCTTCACCGTGATGATGACGCCCACAATGCCGCTGCCCGTGACCACCTTGTCGCCGGCCTTGACGGATTCGATCAATCTGGCCTGCTGCTTCGCGCGCTGCTGCTGCGGGCGAAAGAGCAGGAAATACATCATCACAATCATCAGCCCGATGAAAATCATCGGATTGCCCATTAAATTTTGCAAGGGCGACAACGGTGCGCCCGGCGCGGCTGCCGGCGCGGCGGCGTCTGCCAAAATCCAACTGAAACAGTTCATGTGCATAATTTGAAAAACGGTCGGACAGTTTAGGCAGGCCGCAGTCAAAGGCAAGATTTATCGGCTGCTTCATCGGCTCGCTCGCTGGCGGCGCAATGTCCGGCCAATCCCGTTGCAGAAATTTCACAACCGCTTCCGTGCGCGGCTGGACATGGAGCTTTTCATAGACCGTGTGCAGGTGGATGCGCACGGTGCTCAACGAGATGCCAATCCACAATCTTCCGTCGCGGCTGCGCAGGACATCCGAGAAATCTCTATTTCAAAACGTCCGACTTCATCAATTCTTGTGGATCTCGAACATTGAAATTGCGCTCGACCATTTCGCTAATTACGACAGAGGGTTTTTCCAATTCAATCCATCTTGCGTCCAATCCATATCGCCAGACATAGGTAACTTTGTAGAAGTGGTAGCCAAGGAATGGTTCCATGAAAAAGGCAAAGGAATCACGGAAGACAACAGCGTTGCCTTGAGCCACGGAATTGGTCGTGAAAAACATCCCTTGTCTGTCTTCCAATTGTTCGCTCATTCCCAAAACCGGCAAATTTGATTTCGGCTGGAGTGATACAGCTTTGTCATCGGTCAAATCATTTAGCCCAAGAAACATCGCCAAATCGCCGCCGCTGCGGGTCGTGCGTGCAAGCTCAAAAGAATCCAGAGACAATGGTTTCAGGCTGGGCAGTTGTTGCGAAAGAGCTTTGGTGATTTCTTCACAGGCCAGAAAGCCGCCCAAATAATTCCAGTGAGCGTCGTTCTTGAAATAAATGGGCGCAATGTGTTTGGAGTCGCGCAGAACCGGGCGCAAATCCAATACCTCGACCGTTGAATTGGAACGCATATAAGTAAAAAATTGATCAAGTTTGGTGTCGGGTCGAACTTTGGTCATCCAGTCCGGCAGATACTCGGGGTAAATGGAACCCTTGTCGGGTGCGACTGTGAATATGTATTTGATGCCTCGTTGGGCAAGCCAGTCGCGGCGATGCTCCAGCAAAGTTTTCCAGTTTTCCAAATCCTGTGTCGTGAACTGATCCACGCCCCGATAATGCTCGACCATCTGGTCATCCGCCCAGAACAGCCAGCCTTCTTTGCCAATGAGAACTTTGGGCACGCCGCTATTCCTAAAAAAATCGTGAGTCCATTTGGTATGCCAAAAAATGAGTTGATTGCGACAGCCGAAATGGTCATTGAAATAGGCCTCCAACCCGGCGATGTATTCCTTGAGTCCGCCAAGACCAGATTTGAATTGAGGGAATTGCGCGAGCACGCGCTTTTCGTTGAAGGCGGGGGTGTGGTCGAAATGAAACAAGGAATCGAGCGACGGCAGCCAAAGCAGCAGCGCGAACAAACCAATCACGATGATATTTGCCCATCGTTTTACAGTCTGAATGCTTGGCGCTGTGTTTGTCATCGCTTAAAATCGGAAATAAATAAACGGATTGTAAGTGCCGCTGGCCAGCCATGCTGACGAAGCCACAAACAATGCAACGATCAATACGATTTCCACCGTCGAACCAAAAATTTGCATTAAGGGACGGCAATTCACCGGTGATGCCTGAAATAGTTTGGCGCACACAGTATTGATCCAGTTCCACGTTGGGCCGCTGAATAGAATGCCAAAGGCAATGGCGCAGACAACTTGGTTGGTGGCGTATCGGGCAAGCGGTTGTGCCACCGACGCATGATTTAACCCAAACAGCGATTGAAAATAATTTCCCGCCGCCGGGAAAGTGGCCGCACGAAATAACACCCATCCCATCATCACTACAAAAATGACGTAAAAATGCCGTAATAGTTGAGGGAATTTCATTTGGATTTCACCGAAGCGCGTTCGTTCCAGGACGAGAAACAAACCGTGATAAAGTCCCCACACCACAAACGTCCAGCTTGCGCCATGCCATAGACCGCAAAGGAAAAAGACCGTCACCAAATTGAAATGATTGCGCCCTTCAGAAACGCGATTGCCGCCAAGCGGAATATAAACGTAATCGCGAAACCAAGTCGAAAGCGAGATGTGCCAGCGTCGCCAGAATTCCTTGATGGATTGTGAAATGTAGGGAAACTGGAAATTTTCAAGGAACGTAAAGCCAAACATTTTGCCCATGCCAACGGCCATGTCCGAATAGCCGGAGAAATCGAAATAAATTTGCAGCGTGTAGCAGAGCAGGCCAAACCATGCGTCTGGCGTTGAAAGCTCTTTTGTCGAAAGGGAAAAAATTTGGTCGGCAGGCAAGGCAACCGTATTGGCGATAAGAACTTTTTTGGCCAGGCCGCCCACAAAACGGCGGACGCCATCCGCAAAAACGTCACGATTCATCGTGCGTTGCAAAAGCTGCGGGCCAATTGAACTCCATCGCAGAATTGGCCCGGCGATCAATTGGGGGAAAAAGAAAATGTAAAGCGCCACGTTCTTGGGGTCGGTTGTCGCCGGCTGCTTGCGCCGATACACGTCAATGACGTAAGACAGCGCATGGAAGGTGAAAAATGAAATGCCAATGGGCAATGGAATATGCGGCACGTTGAGTGGCGTCGCTCCAGAAACCTTTAGCAATGAATTGAGCGTGGCGACAAGGAGATTGGCGTATTTGAAAAACGCCAGCAGGCCGACGTTGACGATCACTGCAACGGCCACGGCCATCTTGCGTTTTGCGGGTTTTTGGTTGCGTTCCACCCACAAACCGAGGACATAGTTCATCGCCGTGGATGCCAGCAGCAGAAAAATGAATCCGACTTCACCCCAGGCGTAGAACAAAAGGCTTGCCAGCAGCAGGAAGACATTTCTGGCCTTTGTGCCCGGTAACAGCACATAAGCTGTGAGCACAACCGGCAAAAACAAAAACAAAAAAATGGGCGAACTGAAAACCATGGCGCAAAACGATTTTCAAAAATAAAACATCCATGCGAACTTTTGAAGAAAAATACTTTTGGATCACCCAGAATATTATATCTCCAGTTCGCCCGATTAAACTTCGGGCGGCAAATCGAGGCGGCTCCCAAATATTTCCCTTCCGGTGCATGGCAAAAATAATTTCGTTTTTTCTCGAACTTTTCCCCGGTTTGGTTGTTTAATGTGCTACAACAGCTTGAAACAGGAAACGTTATTCCATTCTTCCGGTTGTTTTGGTTTATGACGGGCGTTTGGTTGATGTCCAGCAGGGTTCAGATTTCATGCCGGACGAGGGCAGGATTTCGGCTGGCCGCGAAACAGGGTTGTTCAAATCAAACTTGATGAACAACCCCGGCAAATCCATGGAAACAGATTTTGCAACAAAAATTCAGAAGTTGGAACCGGTCGCGGATGAATCCGTCGCTGCAACGAAATTCAGCGCCACCCCGGATGCGCTCCGCGCGTTGCCGGCCGACTTTGTCAAACGCCACTGCGTCCTCCCGCTGAAAATTGAGGACGGCATCCTGCATCTCGCCACCGCCGAACCCGGCAACGCCCGCGTGGTTGACGACATCCGGCTGCTGACCGGATTGGAAGTGATTGAAGAGGAATTTCCGGCGGCGGAAATCGCCGAGGCTGTGGCGGGCCGCTACCAGGTCACGGTCGAAAAAATGATTGAAAACCTCGGCGGCGAACACGCGGCCAACGGTGAAGGAAAAACTTTGCACGACATCGAGGTGATGGCCAACGAGCCGACCGTCGTCAACCTCGTGAACCTGATTATTTCCACCGCGCTCCGCGAACGCGCCAGCGACATTCATTTCGTGCCGTTTGAAGACTCGCTGCAATTGCGCTATCGCATTGACGGGCTGTTGCAGGAAAAATCGCCGCCGCCCAAGCAGCTTCACGCCGCCATCGTCTCGCGCATCAAAATCATGGCGGACATGAACATCGCCGAACGCTTCATGCCGCAGGACGGGCACATCCAAATCCATCACCGCAGTTCGCGCGTGGACATCCGCGTCGGCACGCTGCCGACCATTTACGGCGAAAGTCTCGTCATGCGCCTGCTCGAAAAAAGCGCGCGCGCCCAGACGATTGAAGAACTAGGGCTGGACCCGTCGCGCGCGGCGATGCTCTCGCGGCTGGTCGGCAAACCACACGGACTTTTCCTCGCCACCGGCCCGACCGGCAGCGGCAAAACGACCACGCTGTACGTCGCACTCAG